>Ga0193725_1000292_pt1 | contig 15655 bp, 16 predicted proteins | sample H2a2metaG_FD_143058 | JGI IMG/M metagenome (GOLD analysis project Ga0193725, IMG submission 143058) | Soil microbial communities from a riparian zone of the East river system, Colorado, United States - H2a2 | ecosystem: Environmental > Terrestrial > Soil > Riparian zone | place: USA: East River... | reverse complement strand
GATGCGGAGTTCTACAAAAACCTGGCCAACCGAATTGGCGAAGGCCCGCGCAACGACCTGCGAGCGCGTGCCGCGTTTTGGGCGCGCAACGAAGGACCCGCCCGCTCGGTGGCTCATGAAATCAACGACTCTTATCTGAAAGCCAACCGCATCGGATCCGGGACGCAAAGCTATGGCGAGGACGTAGCGCTCATTGTCGGCTATTACTTAATGCGAGCGAAGAACGACCACAAATTTTGAGTGTTCGCGGCAATTTGAGCCGCGGCAAGTACTAATGAACTTCGAAGGGTCACTCCGCATCCTTGACCGTGAAGGCTTGATCGAGCGAATTGCCGCGGCTCGGACAAACGGGGCGCGCATCGTCTTCGCCAACGGTTGCTTCGACCTCCTCCACGTCGGCCATGTCCGTTATTTGGAAGCGGCAAAGGCTCTGGGCGATCTCTTAATCGTGGGCGTCAACTCCGACGACCAGGCCCGCAGGCTGAAAGGCGCCGGAAGGCCCCTTTTACCGCAGGACCAGCGAGCGGAGATTGTGGCCTCCCTCGAGGCTGTGGACTTCGTCACGATTTTTGCAGAACCCACAGTCGAGCAACTGCTGCTCGCCCTCAAGCCTGACATTCACGCCAAGGGCACCGATTACACGGAGGACTCAGTTCCTGAGCGTGATGTGGTACGATCCTATGGCGGACGAGTGGCGATCGCGGGGGATCCAAAGGATCATTCGTCGTCGGAAATGATTGAAAAATTAGCGGTAAGCCGTAAGCCGTAAGCAGTTTGGACTACCGCGTTCGGGTGGAATCTTCTTACGCTACTAGGGTTCCGCCTGAAGGCGGTACTCCAAACTGTTCACCGCTCACGCTCAAATTCATGCGCATTCTCATCGTCAAACTGGGTAGCATTGGCGACATCGTGCACACTCTGCCCGCCCTCGCCGCGATGCGCCGGGCTCTGCCGGAGGCCGAGGTCTCGTGGGTAGTCGAGCGTGGATCATCCGAAATTTTGAAGGACAACCCGCTTCTGGATCGCCTCATCGAAGTCGACACGAAGGCCCTGAGGCGCGGGCTGATGTCTGGGGAGACGCTGCGGGCACCGCGCCAGCAGTTACGTCTGCTACGCGCCTCGGCCTTCGACCTCGCACTTGATTTCCAGGGATTATTGAAGTCAGCCATGGTTGCGCGCCTGTCGGGCGCGCAACGTGTTTATGGCTTTGCGCGGGACGCGCTGCGCGAGCCTCCCAGCCGTTTTCTCCTTCATAAGACGGTTGCAATCCCCAATGGATCGCATGTAATCCGGAAAAACCTGACGCTGGTCAGGTCGGCGCTCGGGATTTCTGTCCCCGATGACCCAAACGATTTCGAGTTTCCGATCAAGGTCAGTCAGTCCCACAAACTCGAGGCTGAAGAAGCTGCTCGGGCAACCGAGGGGCGTTACGTAATCTTGAATCCCGGCGGCGGCTGGCCAACAAAACTCTGGAGCACGGAGAAGTTTGGCGCCCTGGCGGACGAGCTGTGGAAGCATTTTCGTTTACATTCACTGGTGACCTACGGTCCCGGCGAAACTGGGCTGGCAGAATCGGTTCTGGCAGCTTCGAGCGCGGGAAAGACGCGAGCTGTATCCCTGTCGCTAAAGGGTTTCTTCGAGCTCGCCAGGCACGCTGAAGTCTATGTCGGCGGCGATACCGGCCCGACTCATCTGGCAGTCGCCGCGCGCACGCCGGTTGTTGGGTTCTTTGGTCCGACTGAGTGGTGGCGCAACGGGAGTCCTTACTCGGATGACATCTGCGTCGAGCGCACGGACATTGACTGTCGGGCAGACTGCCACCGGCGGGCGTGTTCCAAATGGATCTGTATGGATATTGATGTCGGGCGCGCGCTTCACGCGGTAACGGATCGTTTGAATCGCGCAAAACGAATCGCACCCGCGGAACTGGTGACGATTGGCTAACCGTGGAACATGGATGCAGCGCTGGCGCGTGCCCCTCGGGTTTGTATGCGCGGCGCTTTTCTTTGTTTTCAGCCGGCCTCGTCCGCTAACGCTGGCGATTGGCGGCGCAGTCGCATTGCCCGGACTCGCGCTGCGGGCCTGGGCCACCGGGCACCTCAGAAAAAATGATGCCCTGGCGACTACTGGCCCTTATGCCTACACCCGCAATCCGCTTTATCTCGGTAGCTTTGTAATGGGACTAGGTTTCACCATCGCCTCAGGGAGATTAATCCTGGGCATTATCTTTGCCGCATTATTCCTGGGCATCTATGTTCCGGTAATGCGCGTCGAATCGGCGACGCTGACGCAATTGTTTGGCGAGCGCTATCTGGGATATGTGAACGTAGTACCATTATTTTTGCCGCGGTTTTCTCCTTACCGCAACGGCGCTAAAGAGAAGAACAAGTTCGACGCCGAGTTGTACAAGCGTTATCGTGAATATCGTGCCGCTATAGGAATGACGGTCGCCTGGGCATTGCTGGCGCTGAAGGCTTTTTATTTCAGATAGGATTACACGACAGGTGCTGAGAAACACTTTGAGAAGATGGTTGCCGACAGGCGCGCCCCGGGGCGTCGTTGTTTTCCTGTTGGTCCTTACTTTCAATGGCGCCCTCAATAGCGCCCTGGCTCAACAAGCGATGCCCTCCTTGCCGTTTTCGGGTGGCGAGGAACTCATCTACCAGGCTGAATTCAACAAAGGGCTTCTGCGCGGAGTTGATGTCGCGGAGTTTCAGTTCAAAGCGGATACAGAGCGTGTTTCCTCGAGGGGCGGGCCGGGCGACGATCCGTTCATCTTTCGTTTAGTCGGCGATGTTACCAGCAAGGGTTTGTTTCCGCGGATTGCCGGCTTTCGTTTTCATGAGCATGTCGAATCGAAGGTAGATCCGTGGCCGTTCACAGTTCTGCGCACCAGCAAGCTCGAAGAACAGGGAAAGCGCGTACGGGCCAGCGAAGCTGTCTTTGATCACGAAGCCCGCAAGGTCACCTGGACCGAGCGCGATCCCAACCAGACCCAACCGCCGCGAATCAGCGCGCAGGATTTCTCAGAACCGATACAGGATATCCTGACTGTGATCTACTTTCTCCGGACGCAAAATCTGGAAGTCGGAAAGTCGTTTGACGTTCCGCTGAGCGATGCGGGCCGCGTCTATCGTTTCTCAGTGGCTGTGGTCGAACGTAAACAAATCAAGACCGTCCTCGGACGTGTCTACGCCGTGCGGATAGATCCCGCCTTGTTTGGTGAGAATGGCGTGGTGCGGAGCCGGGGTTCGCTCTCAATCTGGATTACGGACGACAGCCGGCGATTGCCGGTCAGAGCCCAGTTGAAGGTGGATATCGGCACCTTCGACATCAAGCTAAAGCGCGTTAGTTACCGTGATGAAAAGCGCGCAAACTGACCCCCATCGCTGGACGTCCTGGTAGTCTGCGGAGAAACTCCCTCTCCAAAAGTGAAGTGAAAAAGACCTCTGACGATATACTCCTTTCTTGCCACACAGTACTTCGAAAACTTCGCCACTCATAATCGGCCACCGCGGCGCCTCAGCAGTAGCTCCTGAAAATACTCTCATTTCGTTCGCGAGGGCTTTCGCTGACGGCGCTGTGGGAATTGAACTGGACGTTCGTCTGACGCGCGACGGTGTTCCGGTAGTTATTCACGACGCGAATTTGCGCCGAACGGCACTTCGTGAAGGGCTGGTTGCCGAGATGATCTCGAGCGAACTTGGCATGACTGAGGTGGGCGGTTGGTTCAATCGTGCTCATCCTCAACTCGGGCGCCCCGAATACACCGGGCAGTTCGTTCCTGCTCTCGACCAGGTCCTGGCTTTCGTTAAGAACCATCCTGCCGTTGTGATCTATGTGGAAATGAAGACGGACCGGGCCGAGAGTACATACGTCGATCTTTCTCGTGCAGTCGTCCAACTAATCCGAGATCATGGTCTTCGGAGCCGGGTGGTGGTCGTAAGCTTTAATCTCAAAGCAGTCGCCCAGATCAAGACGATTGACCCTTCGATCCAAACCGGAGCCCTGTTCGAGCCAAGACGCAATACGGTGAAAATAATCCGCAAACATCCAATGATTAGCGCCGCGCTTGAATGCGGCGCCGAAGAAATCCTCCTGCATCGGTCGATTGCCACTCGTCGCAACTTGGACTTGTCTTTGGAAAGCGACTTACGGCCGGTTGTCTGGACCGTTGACGACCCAAAGTGGGTGCGCCGGGCGGCAACTTCGGGGATTCATGCCGTCATCACGAACAATCCGGCGGTGATGGTCAACCGTGTCGAGGGCCCCGGCCTTGAGAATGAGTAAGCGATCGTGGTCACGCGCATCTTGCGCGTGGTTCACGGGCGAGATACCGCACCACTCTTTTTAGACCGATCCACCAAGCTCAGGCGCGACGTGCGAATCACTCACGTCTCATGTATCATCGTCCGTCTCGTTAATCTCGTCGTTAATCCCCGGAGGTAAATTGTAAGGATGCCGGTACAGAAGGGCGCGGATATCGCGCCGGCAAAGGGTAAGCTCGGTGTGCTTTTGGTCGGTCTCGGCGCTGTCAGCACGACTTTCATTGCGGGCGTTGAGGCAATCAAGAAGGGTCTGGCTGAGCCAATAGGAAGCTTGACGCAAATGGGAACCGTCCGTTTGGGACGACGCACGGACAACCGCGTACCGGCGATCAAGGATTTTGTGCCGCTCGCTAAGCTCAACGATCTCGTCTTTGGCGCGTGGGACATTTTCCCGGATTCGGCTTTCGAAGCAGCCACGCACGCCGGCGTACTGGAAAAGGAACTACTCAAAAAAATCCGCAGCCCCCTGCAGAAGATTAAGCCGATGAAGGCTGTCTTTGATCAGTCTTACGTGAAGCGTCTGAACGGGACCAACGTAAAAAAAGGGAAGAACAAGCTCGATTTGGCGCGCCAGTTGATTGCCGAGATCGCAGATTTCAAGCGCAAGAACAAGTGTGATCGTCTGGTCATGATCTGGGCGGCTTCGACCGAGATTTTCATGAAGCCGCACGCGGTGCATCGCGATTTGAAATCGTTTGAACAGGCGATGCGCGACAATCACAAGGCAATTGCACCGTCGATGGTTTATGCCTACGCGGCGCTCAAATCGGGCGTGCCCTTTGCCAACGGTGCACCTAATCTCACCGTAGACATTCCCGCCATGATGGATCTGGCGAACCAGGAAGGTTCGCCGGTTTGCGGCAAGGACTTTAAGACCGGGCAGACTCTGATGAAAACCATTCTCGCTCCGGGGCTGAAGTCACGCATGCTGGGACTTGATGGTTGGTACTCGACTAACATCCTCGGCAATCGGGACGGTGAAGTTCTGGACGACCCTGAGTCCTTCAAGACGAAAGAAGAATCGAAGCTGTCGGTGCTCGAGTACATTCTGCAGCCCGATGTCTATCCCAAGCTATACAAGAACTTTTCACATGTCGTCCGCATCAACTACTACCCGCCGCGGGGCGACAACAAAGAGGGCTGGGACAATGTCGACATCTTTGGTTGGCTCGGCTATAAGATGCAAATCAAGATCGATTTTCTCTGCCGTGACTCAATTCTGGCCGCGCCCATCGTGCTCGACCTGGCGCTCTTCCTCGATCTGGCCCAGCGTACCGGCATGAAAGGCGTGCAGGAATGGCTGTCGTTTTACTTTAAGTCGCCTATGACGGCGCCTGGCCTGTACCCTGAGCATGACATTTTCATCCAGTTGATGAAGCTAAAAAACACCCTTCGGCATCTTAGAGGCGAAGACTTGATCACTCATTTGGGTCTGGAATACTACGACTGAGGGAACGCTCAACCTTCTTTTCAGTGCTCAGCAGACGTTTCCGGCAAGCCGGAACCCCTTCCGGTGTACTTTGCTCCCCGGCTCGTTCCCTTTCTCGTTGGACGAACACGAAATGTCAGTCATTTGGTGCCACGAAATGTCATGATGCTCTGATTTTTTCGGCGCCGCAAAAACATTAAGCTCAGACTGATCCCTAATATTTTGGGTGACATTTCTTCCGGAGTCGTATATATAGCGTATGCGTCGATCGGATGTGACGGTTTCCTGCCGCTTTTTCGAGAAAGCAAACTCGAACAGCTGGCTCCGCATCAATTGACGCAGCGGTCGGCTACGGATCGGGCTTTGCATGAGGGATAGCTGGGAGGATCCCGAAGCGGCGACAAAACTGTTAAAGACAATCGCCGCGGCAAGGAAAACAACGATGATCGCCGAATTGAGAAGAGAAGAGATGAACGCCCAGGAAAAGCACATTAACGAAACGGTCTATCTGGATCCGGATCAGAAAAGCCCGCGCGCCCAGGATTTTGAAGACCGCCTGGGGGCGCGCATTGTTGGCCAGGAGCGCGCCGTGCGCCGCATGAGCGGCCTCTACCAGATATTTCTGGCAGGGATGAATCCGCCAAACCGGCCGATCGGCACTATGTTGTTTCTCGGTCCGACCGGCTCCGGTAAAACGCGGGTTATTGAGGCGGCATCAGAGGTCCTGTACGCGGATCCCAACGGCGTCGTAAAAATCGATTGCGCCGAATTTCAGCATTCGCATGAAATTGCCAAGTTGATCGGCTCGCCTCCAGGATACCTGGGGCACCGCGAGACGTCCCCGATGCTGACGCAGGAAAACCTCGACCGGATGCACAACGAAGAGCTTAAGCTAACCCTGGTGCTCTTTGACGAAATCGAAAAGGCTTCGGACGCGCTCTGGCAACTGCTGCTGGGCATTTTGGACAAAGCCACTCTTACGCTCGGCGACAATCGCCGGGTCGACTTTTCGAAATGCATGGTGGTTATGACCTCGAATCTCGGCGCGCGTGAGATGTCAGACTTGATTTCCGGCGGTATCGGTTTTGCCCCAGGCAAGGGCGCTAAGAGTCCGGACAGCGAGGTCGATCAGAAAATCTATCGCACAGCCGTGGAGGCCGCCCGGCGAAAGTTCTCGCCGGAGTTCATGAACCGGATCGACAAGGTCGTGGTCTTCCGCTCTTTGAAAGAGCATCACCTGCGCGCGATTCTCGATCTCGAGCTGCAGTCCGTGCAGGATCGCATCATGATGTCAGCGGGCACTAAGTTTGTATTCCAGTGTTCCGACGAAGCGAAGGACATGCTGTTACAGGAAGGCATCGATTATAAGTACGGCGCGCGGCATTTGAAGCGGGCCATCGAGCGCTTTCTCGTCTACCCGCTGTCGAATCTCGTAGCGACTGGCCAGATTGGTCTGGGTGACCTGGTTCAGGTCGGTCTGGACGGTAACAAGCTCACCTTCTCGAAGAAGTCCGGCGGCGCTCTGATTCAAGAAATCGCCCCGGCCCTTCCCGATGAGGAGCCCCTCGTAGCCCGATCAGGGAGCGTGGGCGTACCGATCCCGCAAGCAAAAGAGAGCAAGGCCGCCCGAAAGGGCCAGGGCCGTGGCGAGAAGACGGAAAGCTAACTGGTCTTCGCCAGCTTCCAACAATAATCCAGGCGCCGGAGCAAAGGCTTCGGCGCCTTTTTCATTTCCTGGCGATTCTGATGCGCCGCAGAGATTCTCTTGCGGCCTCTGAGAGGTAAGGGTCACTGGAAGCAAACGCAGCCTGGAGAGCCGGCCCCGCCGCCGGGTCACCAATCAACCCAAGGGCCGTCGCGGCTTCGCGTCGCAAATCGCTGTCGTTAGCGTCGTTTGTCAGCGTTGCGATGAGGACGTCGACGGCTGACCGGCTTCGAATTTGTCCCAGCGATCGAGCTGCGGCTCGCATGACAAACTCGTTTTCGGCGGCCTTTGTCTTCTTCTTTTTGTCAGTGCGCCCGACAAGCACCTGAGAGAGTGTGGGGACGGCCGACTCGTCTCCGATGGTGCCGAGCGCTACCGCCGCGGCGCCGCGGACGCCCGCGTCCTTGTCGCTGATTAATAGGTTCGTGAGGGCGGCCACAGCCGTACGGCTGCGGGTCTCACCCAAAGCATATGCCGCCTCACGACGGACAAATTCCAACTTATCCTGCAGCAGCGGACTCAAGAGGGTAACGGCTTCTGCGGGCGGAAGGGACAGGATCGCGTGGGCGGCGGTCACGCGAACCACGGGCTCAACGTCGCTCAATCCCGCCGCGGCAACCTTCGACGCATCGGGCCGTCTTAAATTGCCGAGCCGCGTCAGAGCATCGCGCCGTTCCTCAACGCTTCCGGAATTCAAAAGCTGACGCTGACGCTCGATGTCCCGCTGAACTGGAGTCAGCCGTTCGCTGCTCTGTCCAACGATCGACTTCGCAGCCGAGCCCGAACCTGCGACAACCATCGCCGCAAGAATGGTCAGTACTGACGCCTTTGAAAAGAGCGGGCGTACCCTGGTGATCATAGCTAAGGGAAATCTCATTGACGCAAGATACCTCGATCAAGGGCCAGGCCTCAAGCAGTGTCTATCCGCGAGGCGACCGCGTGTAGCGTATCAATAATCAAAACGGCCATCGGCGGGTAGAAGAGAAGATCCGAGATCACCAGGGCCGTAGGCGATAAGGATCCAATGGACGGCGCAGTTGCGTGGTGCCGAAACAGCAAGGTCAAATCGGCAAAAAAGTCCTGCGCGTGCCAGCCAATGAACAGGCCGATCCCCAGACTGACGATGTACCCACCCAGAAGAAAAGCATACGCTGAGAACCGCGTGAACGGCTGATCTGGTTCTTTTCCCTCAGTGGTGATTGAGTAGTGAACATCATCAGGCTTGTAGGTGTAATGCCTGAGGTATTCGCGCAGCCGGCGGATTAAATGCCAGACGCCGATCATAAAAAGCGTAACCAGGATCGCTTTGCCGGCCGGGCCAAATGACTCCCAGAGCGGTGGCTTGATCATCGCAACAAAGAAAGTCGAAAGAAAAAGGGAAACTGTGGTGAACACGGCCCGCTGCCGCTCCATGTTCTCGCGTCGATCGTTCTCCAGTATCTGATTGACGACCCGGTCCCACCGTGCCTGGGCAGCAATGTTGCGGGCGCGCTGCGCGTGCGGATTGTTTCTCAGGCTTTCCGACTCGAGGATGGTGGCCGGGCGGCTGCCCTGATCGAGTTGCTGATCATGGAATGCCCGCTCCTGGGGATCGATTAGCGTGTGGTAGGCAAGCGAAAGAAGAGCAAACTCGCGCGCGGCTTTCTCTGAGCCTCGGTTTACGTCCGGATGGTGCTTTCGCGCCAGCTTCCGGTAAGCGGATTTGATCTCAGTAGCGGTTGCGCTACTCTTGACGCCCAGAACGTGATAGTAGTCGGTCATTGCAAGGGGGCAATGTTGCGAGTACCGGAGTAATCACACCTGCGATCCCCTTCCTCGCTACCTATTCCGGGCACAATTTTAGCACTTCCCCATAGCCTGGGCGAACCGTTCAATTCCCGTTCTGGCGAGCCGATCGTTCAATGAATTCAATCAGGGTTCGCACCGCTATACCCGTGGGGCCTTTCGATCGGTAAGGTTGCGCAGTATCGCCCCACGCCGTACCGGCAATATCAAGATGGGCCCACGCTGTATCATCCGCGAATTCCTTCAAAAACGCCGCCGCGGTGATCGTGCCGGCTTTCTTTCCACCAACATTCTTGATGTCGGCAATATCACTCTTGATCTGGTTTGTGTATTCCTTATCCAGTGGCAACTGCCAGAACTTCTCGCCGACTTCCTTTCCCGCGTCGATTACTTCATCAATCAAACTCTGGTCGGTGCCGAGAATCGCCGTGTTGACATCGCCCAAAGCGATTGAGACGGCGCCGGTCAGCGTTGCCATGTCAATTATTTGCGTGGCGCCAAGTTTTTTCGCGTAAGCAATCGCGTCCGCCAGCACCAGGCGGCCTTCGGCGTCAGTGTTGATAACTTCGATCGTCTTGCCGGTCATCGCTCTCACGATATCACCGGGCTTGGTTGCCTTTCCTGAGGGCAAATTCTCCGAACACGGAGCCACCCCGAGAACTGGAATCGATGGCTTCAACTGAGCAATCGCTCGCATCGTCCCGACTACGGTGGCGGCGCCAGTCATGTCGTACTTCATCAACTCCATGTTCTCGCCTGGCTTCAGGGAAATGCCGCCGGAGTCAAAGGTGATTCCCTTCCCGACCAGCGCCAGCAATCCGTTTTGCTTTCGGCCGGCCTTGCGTGGTTCGTACTTCATTACAATCAGCTTCGGCGGTTCATCTGACCCGCGTGAGACGCTGAGCAGCGAACCCATCCCGAGTCTTTCCATCCTCTTTTGATCAAGCACGTCGATGCTGAGTCCGAACTTCTTAGCGACTTCCTGGGCTCGCTCTGCCAGGATCGTAGGGGTCAAATAACCACCGGGCTCGTTGGCCAGGTCGCGAGTGAAATTTACCGACTCGCCGATAATGCGGCCACGTTCGGCGCCCCGTCGCAAAGCCTTTTCGTCCCCACCTTCAATGACGACGGTGATGCGTTCCAGAGTGCGTTTCTCCTGATCTTTGGTGCGATACTTATCCAGCTCAAACAGTCCCATAATTGCGCCAACAATGACGGTCTGCGCAATTTTCTCGACGTCACCATCAGCCCGTGGCGCGATGGCAATCGATTTCACGTTCTTGCTCCTGAGAAACCGCGCCGCCGTTCCAGCCATCTGAGTCATCTGCGCGGCCTTGTAGGCATCGCGCTCGCCACAGCCGATCAAAAGCAGGCGTTCCGCCTTCAGCGCGTTGCCGGTAATATGAAAGTAAGCCGTCTCGCCTTCCTTGGCGGCGAACTCTTCGGTCTTAATCACGCTGCTAATCAAACCGCCGACGGCAGCGTCCAGTGTTTTCAAAAGTCCTTTATCTGCTTTCTCGTCTTTGAAAACGGCCACGGCCAATGCCTGGGCCTTAATCTCTCTACACGACTTCGAGTTTCCGATTACGTCCATTCTTTACCTCTCTTAAAATTGTCCGATATCTTGCCCACCAAAGACTATCTATTTCGATACTTCAACTGCGCCCGCGTCTCGCGATCAACGATACGACGCAGTTCAGTTTCGCGCTTGTCGTATAACTTCTTTCCCTTTGCAACACCCACTTCGAACTTGATCTTCCGACCTTTAACATAGACTCGGGTGATAACCAGGGTCATTCCCTCAATCGCCGCGGCGGCATCAAGTTTTTCGATCTCGCGTCGATGAAGCAGCAACTTACGAGTCCGTAACGGTTCGTGATTCGCAAGGTTCCCATGCGTGTAAGGGGAAATATGGGCGTTGAACAGCCAAGCCTCGCCGTCACGAACTCCCACGTATGACTCTTTCAACTGGATGCGGCCGTCGAGAACGCTCTTCACTTCAGTTCCCAGTAATGCCGCACCGGCCTCGAACTTCGCCGAGATGTGATAGTTGTGAAACGCCGCGCGGTTCGTAGCCAGGACCTTTTCTTGCGTCGCCGCTGTCATCACCAGATTGTGCTAAAACGAATTGTGACTATAACAAAGCAAGTGAAGCGGGAACAAGCGAGCGATCACTTGCAAGAACGCTAAAGCGAACCAAAGGAACTGCCTGATACTGGGAACGCGGGCGCCCTCGCCCGCAATGAGTGCGAGAGCGCTAGAAGAAGTGACGCGTCACAGACCCTGGACATCTACCGGAAACCATTCATTCCCTCCGGCGCGGTGCGGGCGAGGGCGCCCGCGTTCCCAGTAATAACGGCACCATTACTTCGGATGCGTCTGGCTTTGCTGGTATTCTCAAGCCCTGATCGATATGCGCCGCCCAGCAAACCCGCGAACACTCTGGCTGACCTTACTTGTCGTTTCCGGGATTCCACGGATAGTCGGGGCTTTCGCGCTCCCGAATGCATTCGGTGATGCTTACGTTTACATTCGCGATATCGGGACTATGAGCACGAAGTTGTCCGGCGGGACCTTCGCGCTGACTGACCTCTACGGATTCTGGCTTCCGCTGTATCAGTTCATTTGCGCCATAGTTAATGTCTTCGTCCGAAACGGTTTCTATACGGGGAAGATTGTCTCTGCGATCTTTGGAATCGCCGCCTGTCTTCTCATTTACAGCATTGTTCTCCGAGTAACCGCGAATCGCACCGCGGCCCTGCTGGGGTTTGTGCTCATTGCGCTAAACCCGCTGCACATTTTCTACTCTGCGTCCGCGATGACCGACGTACCGCATGCTTTCTTCGTGTTAGCCTCCCTTTATTTTGTTTTGAAAAGAGGCTGGATCCTGGCTGCGGTGTTCGCCGCGCTGGCAGGCTTGACCCGAGTTGAGAGCTGGATGCTCATTGCCTTGCTCCCGGTGATTCAGTTCCTAAGAGAGCGTCGCATCTCAATCGTCGCTCTCGTCATTCTTGTGATTCCGCCCTTATTCTGGTTCTACATCTCCTGGAAAGCGACCGGAAACTGGCTCGCCTGTTTTGAATCGCGTCAGCAATATCACGACTGGCTCCTTGAGATGAACCCAGCGCTGGCTGAGTTTTCTCTGTCGAACATTCTTCGTGACGGAGCTACCTTAGTTATTTCAACCGATATCGCGGTGTTGATTGCGTCACTGTTTGCGGGATGGTTTGTCGTCAAGGGCCTCGCCCGCAACTGGCATGGTCTGGCTATCCTGGATGATCTGACTGAGATTCTGCCGGCCGTTGTCTTCTTCTTCGCATTTCTCGGCCTGCTGCTGGTTGCTTACCTGACGAATCAGCAGCCGATGATTTTTCCGCGCTATGGACTGATCTTGTTCAGCCTGGGGATTCCAATCCTGGCATGGATGTGCTTGAGGTTGAGAAAGGATCGTCCTGAGTTCGCGCGGCGGGTCCTCATAGCCGTGATCGTGATCTGCTTTGTTGATGCAAGCATCCAATTTGCCGGCGCAGTCGGGACGCTTAATCAAATCTCGGCACAGCGCGCCGCCGCTGACTACCTGCATACTCACTTTCAACTCAATTCCAATGCTCGGATTTTTTGCGACGAAGGCACGGTACAGGTGATGTCCGGGGTACCCCCTGAAAGGTTTGTGTCATCTTCTGACGCGCCTCGTGACCGCGAAGGCTTTTTGAATTACTTGAAGGATAAGAACGTCGACTACGTGGTATTCATCAAGAAGGTGGATTCAACGGCCGCGAAGCTCTTTCCTGAATTGGAGAACGGAACGGGCAACGATTTGATGAAGCCCGTCTTGCACGTGCGAGCAAGATTCTTGCGAACGGATATCTGGGTGTATCGATTTGGCATCGTTAGATCAATCAATCGTGGACCGTTTCAGCAGGTCATGATTCTTTGGCGCAAGCAGCACCAGTACGATTGACATCCATGATAGAAATAGAGAGGGAGGAAGCTATGCGGAAAGCCAAGACCGTAGGCGAAATGAAGATCGAGCGCCCACCACGTGCAGTCGTCACAAAGAAAGAAGCTCTAAAGCGTATGAAGGAGTTCTCCAACCGAAAGGAAAAATTCATTGCCGCTGTTAGAACGAGCAAGAGTGGAAGCTTACGTCCCTGACCTTCCGTTAGAAGCCTACCGGGATCTGCTCGACGCGCTCGACCGGGAATCTAACTCTGAACCAGACGCACACGCTGTTAATCAAGTAGCAACCTGGTGCCGATGATCTATTGGACGGACTACCTCAAGTATCGAGCCGCGCTCAGAGGCTTCGAATTAGAGAAGCTTGAAACTATCATTCGGCATTCCACTGAGCGATACTTTGATACCGAGACCGAACGTCATATAGTGGTTGGGCGACATAACCTGGAATTGGTGATTATCGCTTATGACATTGAGAATGAAACGACGACTCCCGTGACAGTGCATACAATAACTCGTCAACAAATTCGGTTCCGACTGAATACGCGGAGATTTATCAATGAATAACCCACGCATCAAATACTTCGAGCAAGAGGATGTGCTTCATCTGGTCATCACCGAAGAGCCAGAAACCAGAAGTATCGAACTGAACCCAAACATTACCGTAGAGCTGAACGACAAGAACGAGATGATCGGAGTCGAGATTCTCAACGCCAGCTCCTTCTTGCGTGATGCCGTGCTCGACTCGATTCAGGCAAAGACTTTGCAATTGATAGAGGCGGGGGCGTGATCAGTAAGGTCAGCCACATCTCCCAACATGGCATCTGGTTATCGCTTCGCGATCGAGAGCTGTTTCTGTCGTGCCAGGACTTTCCGTGGTTCAAAGACGCATCTGTATCGGCAGCTTGAATGTCCAGTCACCTCAACCACACCATCTTTACTGGCCTGACTTAGATATTGATCTCTCGGTTGAATCGATCGAGCATCCGGAACTGTTCCCGCTCTTAGCAACCTGATTATGCCCTCCGCGATTTAGGGAAGTGTTTTAGAGAGCCTCCCTGGAAGAGTGACAATTATTCGTCTGAACCGTGCGAATCAACGTGTAAGAATCAAATCAACCTCCTCCTCAACATATCCAACGCCGCCTGTGACGCTCGCCACCGAACCAATTCACGATCGCCGGGCAGAACAAAGCGCTTATGTTCAGTGTGCGCGTCGTCGGCGAGAGCGATATAGACCAGCCCCACGGGCTTTTCTTCGGTGCCGCCGTCCGGGCCGGCAATTCCCGTCACTGCTAATCCGAAATCAGTCTTCGCGCGATGGCGCACGCCGCGCGCCATGTCCCGGGCTACCTGCTGGCTGACCGCGCCGAATTCGCGAATCAGTTTCTTGTCGACGCCAAGCAGCCGTGTCTTTGATTCGTTGGAATAAGTAACCAGACCCTCGGTGAAATACTTTGAAGACCCGGGCACGTTGGTCAGACGTTCCGCGATCAACCCCCCGGTGCAGCTTTCGGCCACCGCCAGCGTGAAGCCGGTGATCACCAGACGACGCCCGACAACTTCTTCCATCTTCTCACCGCGGAAGGAAAAGACCGCATTGCCTAACTCCTTTTCGATTTTCAAGGACAAGTCGTCGAGCAAAGCCTCGGCGTCTGCTTCGGTACGTCCGTGCGCGCGCAGGTGGATTTCAATCTCGCTGCTGTTGAAAAGAATCGTCGTCTGCGGGTTTTCGTACTTCGTGTAAATCGGCGCGATCTTCTCATCGACCGCGGATTCACCCATGCCGGCCACACGCAAAACTCGCCGGGCAAAACGGATATCGCCGGCCAGCTTTTCCAGACGCGACTGCACGTGATTCTCAAACATCGGTTTCATCTCACGCGGCGGACCGGGGAACAGAGCAACCGCACAGTCCTGGTGTTCAAGATAAAGGCCCGGCGCGCTGCCGTTCGGATTCGGAAGCACCTCAGCACCATCAATCACCATCGCCTGCCGCGAGTTTCGCTCCGGCATGTTCATCCCGAAGCTCTTGAACCGCTCGCGGATCTCAGCCAGAACATTCTCATCAAGCGTCAGGCGGCGACTTAGGGCGCGGGCGACAACTTTGCGCGTGATGTCATCTTCAGTGGGGCCCAGCCCGCCCGTAGTGATGACGACCCGTGAACGCTTGACGGCATCCTTAACTACTTCCTCCAGGCGGGCGTCATCGTCGCCGACAACCGTCTTGAGCTTTACGTCGATGCCCATGCGATTGAGTTGATCCGTGAGCCAGAGACTGTTGGTGTCGGTGCGATCAGCGGCGAGGAGTTCGGAACCGATGGCGATGATTTCAGCGGAGAGCATATTTGTGGCACAGACTTCAGTCTGGGACTAATCATAAACACAGACTGAAGTCTGTGCCACTTAATTAGTGTTCTTGTCGATTCTTCACCAAGTCGCTTATAGTCTC
>Ga0193725_1000291_pt1 | contig 15663 bp, 13 predicted proteins | sample H2a2metaG_FD_143058 | JGI IMG/M metagenome (GOLD analysis project Ga0193725, IMG submission 143058) | Soil microbial communities from a riparian zone of the East river system, Colorado, United States - H2a2 | ecosystem: Environmental > Terrestrial > Soil > Riparian zone | place: USA: East River... | reverse complement strand
GAGGCTAGGTCTCGTCCTTCTCGTTCTTGATGTCCACGAGCAGCGCTGCGGCGTCTTCCTTGTACTGCGCGTCGAGCACGTCGCGGATCGGCAGGGTCGGGATGATGGCGAGCTGCTCGCGCGCCTTGCTGTATTGCCCGATGTCGGCGTAGACCTCGGCGAGCTCGAGTCGATGATAGATGTGTTGCGGATTCAGGGCGACCGCCCGCTCCAAATGCATCACGGCGGCGTCCCAGGTGGCCACGCTCATGAAGCCGCCGCCGAACAGCGCCTTGGCGAAGAAGCGCTGAAAGCCGGAGAGGCGCTTCACCTCGGCGTTCCAGGCGCCCAGCACGTGATGGGCGCCGTCGTGGTTCGGGTTGAGCGCGACGGCGCGATTCGCCTCGTCGTAGATCTGCTTGGCGTAGCGCACCCGCTCCTTGCTGCCCTTGGTGCGCGACAGACGGCCGAGCACCATGGCGAGGGAATAGTGCCCGTCGGCCCCGAGCGAGTCGGCGCGGATGGCCCGCTCCGCGAAGCTCCGGCCGACCGTGTACAGGGAGTCGCGGCGCTTCTTGAGCGAGTCGGCGTTGCCCTCGATCTGCTTGGCGACGTCGGCGATCGCGCGGGCCGCCTTCCAGTTGGCCTCGTAGTTGGTCGAATCGAGGGCGAGGGCTGCCTGGAAGTGCCGCAGCGCGACCTCGGGCTGGAGCGCGGCCGTAGCACTGTCGCCCAGCTTGATGTGCTCGGAGGCGTTCTGGGCGGCGAGCGGCGAGGCGGCTGCCGCAAGCGCGAGCGCCATCAGCGGGGCGAGGAGACGCATGATTACTCCCGGGTGGAGGAAAGGGGCTGAATGATCGTTGTACCTCTGATCGAGCGCAAGCGCGACGGCGGCAAGCTCACACCCGAAGAGTGGTCGGCGATCGTTGCTGAATACACCGCCGGCCGCATTCCGGATTATCAGATGGCGGCGCTCTTGATGGCGTCGTACCTGAAGGGCCTCGAACGCACGGAACTCGCCGCGCTCACCGACGCCATGCTCGCGTCAGGCCAGCGGCTCAGTTTCGACGGCTGGGCCACGCCGCGCATCGACAAGCACTCGACCGGCGGGGTGGGCGACAAAGTCTCGCTCGTGCTCGGCCCGCTCGTCGCCGCCTGCGGCGTTGCGGTCCCAATGATGTCGGGTCGGGGCTTGGGGCACACCGGCGGCACGCTCGACAAGCTCGAGTCGATTCCCGGTTTCCGCACGAATCTCTCGCTCGCCGAGGCGAAGGCGCAGGTACAGAAACTCGGCTGCGTGCTGATTGGTCAGACCGCCGAAATCGCCCCCGCCGACCGGATGCTCTACGCCCTGCGCGACGTGACTGCCACCGTCGAGTCGATCCCGCTCATCGCCGCGAGCATCATGTCCAAGAAGCTCGCCGAGGGACTCAACGGGCTCGTGCTCGACGTCAAGCGCGGCAGCGGCGCATTCCTCCCGAAGCTCGAGCAGGGGCTCGAGCTGGCGCAGACGATGATCGCGTTGGGGGAAGACCGCGGCTGCCCCACGGTCGCGCTGCTCACGGCGATGGATCGGCCCCTCGGCCGCGCCTGCGGCAATGTATTGGAGACCGAGGAAGCGATTCTCGCGCTGCGCGGAGAGGGGCCGACGGACTTGTTGGAGGTCACCTACGCGCTGGGCGTCGAGATGCTCCTCGCCGCGGGCATCGAGACCAACACGAAGAAGGCGCGCAAGAAGCTCGAGACCGCGATCGACTCAGGGCTCGCCGCCGAGAAGTTCGAGCAGATCATTGAAGCGCAGGGCGGAAACCCCAAGTGCGTCGAAGACCCCGCCGTGCTGCCGCAGGCGCTCGCCGTGGAGGTCTACGCCGCCGCGCGCACCGGGATCGTACAGCGCGTCGAGCCACGCCCCATCGGGCGCGCGATCATCGCGCTCGGCGGCGGCCGCCGCGTTGTGGACGACCCCGTGGATCCGACCGTGGGATTCGTGATCACCGTGAAGCCCGGGGACAAAGTGCTGGAGGGAGAACCGATCGCGTCGGTGTTTGCGAAGGACGCCGACGGGATCCGCACCGGCTTCGAGGCCCTCGCCGCGGCGATCGTGATCGGGGACAAACTGACGGAGAAACCGTTGCCGCTCGTGTCGCACCGCGTGACGCGCGCGGGCGTCGAGGAGCTCAGTCAGCCACCCGCTCCAGGATCTCGCGCAGCTCCTCGAGGTTGAACGGCTTCTTCAGCACGGGCCGCTCCGAGCGCTGCAACCGGTCCCGCGTCTGCGCCGAGACGGAGTCGCCGGTCGTAAACACGACGTGCCGCTCGCGGCCGCGCCCTTCCTGCAGGAGCTCCTCGAACAGGTCGAATCCGGTGTGCGCTTCGTCGAGGTGCACGTCCACGAGCAACGCGTCGTAGCGGTTGCCCGGCTCGCGCAGGCTGGTGAGCGCTTCCTCTAGGTCGCCCACCGTCCGCACCTCGTGCCCGAGGCGCTCGGCCATCAACGTCATCCCGCGCCGCACGCTCGTTTCATCGTCCACGATGAGCACCGACAACCGGCGGCCGGCGCGCCGGAATCCTCCGCGCGGCTCCGGTTCCTTCGCCGCGACGTCGGCCGGCAGCTCCGCCGTGAACCGAGCGCCGCCGCCTTCGACGTTCTGCAGCCAGAGCCGTCCGCCCAACGCCTTGACGAGGCCGAGGCTGATGGTGAGTCCGAGCCCCGTGCCGCGGTCGCCTTTGGTCGTGAAGAACGGCTCGAAGACGCGCTCCAACGCCTCGGGCGTCAGCCCGGGCCCCGTGTCTTCGACGGTGAAGCTGATGTGGCCGTCGGTCCGGCGTGCCTGGATGTCGATGGTCCCCGGGCGCTCGCCGGCCTCGATCGCATCTGTCGCGTTCACCACCGCGTTGAGGACGACTTGCTGCAGCTCCTGCGGGTCCCCGATCACCGCGGGGAGGTCGTCGGGCATCGTGACGACCGCTTTCACGCGGGCGCGCTTCAAGGCGCTGCGCTGCAGGGCGAGCACCCGCTCCACGATGTCCTGCAGGTCGACCGGCTCGCGCACGCGCGGGCGCTGGCGGGCGAAATCGAGCAGCGTCTGGACGACGCGCCCCGCGCGGATCGCTTCGGCGTGGATGATGTCGGTGCTCTCCCGCAGGTGCGCATCCTTCGCGTCCACGGTCAGCAGCTCGGCGAAGGCGGCGATCGCGGCGAGCGGGTTGTTCAGCTCGTGCGCCACGCCCGACACCAACGCCCCGAGCTGCGACAGACGGTCCGCCTGGACCAGCTTGCGCTGCAGCAAGACCTCACGCGACACGTCCACGGCGAGCAACAACAGCCGGGGGATGTCTTCCGGGTGCGCCGGGTCCACGTTCTCGACCACGGCTTCGACTTCGCGGGTCGACTCGCCCCCGGCCTCGATCGACAGGCGGATGCGCTGACGCTGCCGCAGGGCGTCGCGCAGCGCCGTCGCGAAGGCTTGGCGCTCCGTGGCGGCCGTCCAATCGCCCAGCTGCCGGCCGCGCAGCGAGTCGCTGTGGGCGGCGCCCAGCAACTCGGTCGCCGGTGGATTGGCTTCGAGGATCTGGCCGTCGAGGCTCAACACCAGCGCCGGACTGGGGAGCGCATCGAACAGCTGACGATAGAAGCGCCGCTCGTGCTCGAATGCCGTGAGGATGTGACCCGCCTGCGACTCGGGGCTCAGCTCGGCGCGCATCTCGCGAAACACGAGAAACAGGTGATTGCGCGGCCCGCGCGTCACGTGGGTCTCGAACACTTTGCCCTTGAACTCTGGCGCGCGCGCGGGCGTCAGGTACGCGCGCGGCCGGCCGTCGAACATCACTTCCTGGAGGATCTGCTCGACGTGCGTGCCCTTCGCGGTCGGGAAAGCGACCCAGAATCCCTTGCCCAACACGCGGTCGGCGGGGAGCCCCGCGATGCGGGCGGCAGGCGCGCTCCACTCGACGATCGTCCAGTCGGGGGCGATCGCCACGATACCGACGTCGAGGTTGTCCAGCACTGTGCGCGTTTCCATAGTGCCCCCATTCTCTGAGAGACACAAAGCCCCGTCGGCCAATCGCGGGCGCAACGGGGCCAGGCTTGCATGGGTTGTGTTGGTCTACAGAATGAGACGGGCAGGGTTCTGCTGTCAACCGTGGCGGCCGCGCTACACGTGACCGCGATCACGTTTCTAGATTGGCGGCTTCTGGACTCCCGGGCCCCAGTCGCGCACGGTGTGCTCGTCCGGCGCCTCCTGGACCTCGCGCTCCGCCTCCTCGAGCTCTGCGGCGTCGTCGACGTCGGCGCGTCTTGCCGGCGGTCGCGTGTCGGCGCTCGGCCAGAAGAACCAGGCGAGCAGGGCGAGCAACGCGCCGAGCACCGTGATGACGCCGATCATCAGATGTCCAGGTTGCGCACGAACTTCGCGTTTTCCTCGATGAACCTGCGGCGCGGCTCCACCTCGTCGCCCATCAGCGTCTCGAACAGGTGAGACGCCTCGATCGCATCCTCCATCGTCACCTTCAGCAGAGTGCGTTTGTTAGGATCCATCGTCGTGTCGCGCAGCTGGTCCGGGTTCATCTCGCCCAGACCCTTGTAGCGCTGGATGCCGACGGTGCTGCGCCCGCTGGGCGCGCCCGCCTCAGCGCCGTTGCCCGAGAGGCGCTTGACGTACGCGTCACGCTCTTTTTCGTCGTAGGCGTAGAACTCCTCTTTGCCCTTGGCAACGCGGAACAGCGGCGGCTGCGCAATGTAGATGTAGCCGGCGTCGATCAGCTGCTTCATCTCTTTGTAGAAGAAGGTGAGCAGCAAGGTCCGGATGTGGGCGCCATCCACGTCGGCATCGGTCATGATGATGATCTTGTGGTAGCGCGCCTCCTCGACCTTGAAGTCCTCCCCCACGCCCGTGCCGATGGCGGTGATGATCGTGCGGATTTCCTCGTTCGAGAGGATTTTGTCGATCCGCGCCTTCTGCACGTTGAGGATCTTGCCGCGCAGCGGCAGGATCGCCTGGTAGCTGCGGTCGCGCCCCATCTTGGCGGACCCGCCCGCCGAATCGCCTTCGACGAGATAGACCTCGCACAGCTTGGGGTCGGTGAGCGAGCAGTCGGCCAGCTTGCCGGGAAGGATGCCGGCGTCGAGCCCGCTCTTCTTGCGCACCAGCTCGCGCGCTTTGCGGGCCGCCTCGCGCGCCCGGGCCGCGCTGACCGCTTTCGCGATGATGGCGCGCGCCACGCTGGGCGACTTGTCGAAGAAGTCACCGAGCGCCTCGTTCACCACGCTCTTCACGATGCCTTCGACTTCGGAGTTGCCGAGCTTCGTCTTGGTCTGACCCTCGAACTGCGGGTTCTTCACCTTGGCATGCAGGACGCAGTTGAGGCCCTCGCGCACGTCGTCGCCCGACAGCGTGAACTCTTCCTTCTTGAGGAGGCCGTCCTTCTTGGCCCACTCGTTGATCGTGCGGGTCAGCGCCGACTTGAAGCCGGTGAGATGTGTGCCGCCTTCGTGCGTATTGATGTTGTTGACGAAGGTGAACGTATTTTCGCTGTATTGATCGTCGTATTGGACGGCGCCCTCGACCTCCACGCCCTCGCGCGTCGCCTCGAACGTGATGGGCTTCGGATGGAGGGGCCGCCGGTTGCCGACGACCCACTTCACGAACTCGGCCAAGCCCCCCTTGTAATGGAAGGCCTCCTCCCGGGTCTGGCCTTTCCGCTCGTCTTTCAGCGTGATGGTCAGGCCCTTGTTCAGGAACGCGAGCTCGCGCAGCCGGTTCGCGATCGTGGCGTAGTCGAACCGGGTCTCCGTGAAGATCTTGTCGTCGGGTTTGAACCACACCGTGGTGCCGGTCGCCTTCGCCTTGCCCACCACCTCGAGCTTCTTCGTGGTGTCGCCGCGCTCGAACGCCATGTGGTGCCGCTTGCCGTCGCGGTCGACCCACACCTCGAGCTTTTCCGACAGCGCGTTCACGACCGACACGCCGACGCCGTGCAGACCGCCCGACACCTTGTAGCTGCTCTTGTCGAACTTGCCGCCGGCGTGCAGCACCGTGAGCGCGACTTCCACTCCCGGTTTCTTTTCCGTCTTATGGATGTCGACCGGAATGCCGCGGCCGTTGTCGACGACCGTGATCGCGTTGTCGGGGTGGATCGTGACCGTGATCTCGGTGCAGTAGCCGGCGAGCGCCTCGTCGACCGAGTTATCGACCACTTCGTACACCAGATGGTGCAGGCCGCGGGCGGACACGGAGCCGATGTACATCGCGGGCCGGCGCCGCACCGCTTCGAGACCCTTCAAGACCTGGATCGAATCGGCCTGGTAGCCGCCGTTGCCCTTATCCTTGGGCGCGGGGTCAGGTTTCTTCTTCGCCATGCGTTCCTAGCGTGTGAGGAGCCAGCGTATCGTCGTGATGCGCCCGGAGCCGCGCCCCGCGTTCACGCGGGCCATGATCTCGGGCGTCATCAGCTGCAGTTCATTCATCCAGGAGCTCGTCGTGACTCGCACGAACATCACACCGTCCGGCGTGACGCTCTCGGGCGTCGCCACGGCGGCGATCTGCGGTCCCACGAGACCCGGCCAATCGGGGATCACCTGCGCCTGCGCGATCCGTTTCGCGAGACCGGCACGCGTCAGGTAGCCGTTCACCGCCTCGCCTACCGCGACAGGCCGGTCGCGCTTTGGGCGATCGATGCGATCACTACGATCACTCATGGAAGGACTGAAAGATACCCCGAAGTCATTGTCCTGTCAACACTTACTAAGTCTATGGGGCTACTGCACCACCGTCACATTCGTGTCCCGAATCACCTGAAATCCGGCGATATCGCGCGCCCGGATCTGGATGGAGAGCACCGTGTTCGGAGTCTTGCCGGGGCCGATGAGGAACCGGAAGGTACCGCTAAATACTTGGTCGAACCCGCCGTCCTCACCCGCGACCGCCGAGTCCACGGTCACCCACACGGAATCGAGCCCGTCCGTGTCTTCGGCGCGCACCGTACCCGAGAGTGTGTCGGGGGGCGTCGGTGGGTTGTTCGAGTGCACCGTCGTGCGGTCCAGCGTGTACGTGAGCAGCGGTGGTCCCGGCCTGGGCCGCTCCTCGAGGCACGACGCGGCGAGGAGGAGGGTCAGCGCCCCAGAAACTTGGCGGATCGCTTTTCGAGAAATGCGGTCAGTCCTTCCTTCATGTCCTGCGTGGCGGCGAGCAAGCCGAAGTGGTTCGCCTCGAGCAAGAGCCCCTCATCGAGCGTCATCTCGAGCCCCTGGTCCACCGCTTCGAGCGCGAGTCGTACCGCCAGAGGGCCCATCGTCAGGATACCCCGGAGCAGTTGCTCGGATGCCGTGAGCAGCTCCGCGGCGGGGACGACCTTGTTGACGAGGCCAATGCGGTAGGCCTCCAGCGCATCGATCATCTCGCCCGTGAGGATCAGCTGCAGGGCCACGCCCTTGCCGACGAGCCGTGGCAGGCGCTGCGTCCCGCCGTACCCCGGGGCGATACCCAGTTTGACCTCCGGTTGGCCGAACTTCGCGTTCTCGCTCGCGATGCGGATGTGGCACGCCATCGCCAGCTCGCAGCCGCCGCCCAGCGCGAAGCCGTTCACGGCGGCGACGACGGGCTTCCCGCAGGTCTCGAGGCGCCGCAGCACCGCCTGGCCGCGCACGGCGCGTGCCTTGCCGTCGAACGGCCCCTGCTTGGCGAGGTCGGCGATGTCGGCCCCGGCCACGAAGGCCTTGGGGCCGGCGCCCGTGAGGAGCGCGCCCTGGATCGTGTCTTCGGTGGCGATACGCTCGGCGACGTGGCCCAGCTCGGCCATCACCTGATCGTTCAACGCGTTGAGCTTGTCGGGGCGGTTGACCGTGACGAACGCGATGCGGTCGCGGATCTCGAAGAGCAGGGTCTGGTAGGTCATGAGGCTCAATGCTACGTTCGGCGGCGTGAGCGTACAAGCCATCTCCTGGACGCCGTCGGGCGCGGTGCGCGTGCTCGACCAACGCGCGTTGCCGGAGGCGCAGATCGAGCGCGACTTGGAGAGCGCCGAGGCAGTCGCTGACGCGATCCGCCACCTCCAGGTCCGCGGGGCGCCGCTGATCGGGATCGCCGCCGCGATGGGACTCGTGGCCGGGACGAGGGAGCTGCGCGGGTCGGCGCGGGAGGCGTTCCTGGCGCGGATGGCGCGGCTCGTCGATTTGCTCGCCGTGGCCCGCCCGACGGCGGTGAACCTGCGCTGGGCGCTCGACCGGATGGCGCGCGTGGCGATCGCGACGCCGGGCGACGGGTCGGCCCTCTGGGAGCGACTGCACGCCGAGGCGACGGCGATTTGGGAAGAAGACCGCGCCATGTGCCGGCGCATCGGCGAGCACGGGCTCCCGCTCGTCCCCGACGGCGCCAACGTCCTGACCCACTGCAACACCGGCGCGCTGGCGACCGGCGGGATCGGCACAGCGCTCGCGCCCATCTATCTGGCGCACGAACAGGGGCGGAAGGTGCACGTCTACGTCGACGAGACGCGCCCCGTATTGCAGGGCGCGCGGCTCACGGCGTGGGAGCTGATGCACGCCGGCGTCCCCTGCACGCTGATTCCTGACGGCGCAGCCGGGGTGTTGATGCGCCAGGCCAAAGTCGACGTCGTGTTGGTGGGCGTCGATCGGATTTGCGCCAACGGCGACTTCGCGAACAAGATCGGCACCTACAGCCTCGCGGTGCTGGCGCGACACCACGGCGTGCCGTTCTACGCCGCGGGGCCGTGGTCCAGCGTTGACCCCGCCCTCGCCGACGGTGACCTGATTCCCATCGAGCAACGTCCTGCGGACGAAGTCACGACCCTGGCGGGGCGGCCAATTGCGCCGCCGGGCGTTGCGGCGCTGAACTACGCCTTCGACGTGACGCCGGCGCGCTACGTCACCGCGTACCTCACGGATCGTGGCTTGCTGCAGCCCCCGTTCACGGCCGACCTGGAGCCACCCGGGACAGGGGTGGTATAATAGATCCATGAAGCCACTGAAGGCCGGCACCAAGTTCGCGTTCGGCGCGGTCCTGATCGTTGGTTCCGTGGGTTACCTCATGGCCTCGGGGATCAAGGCAACCGGTCAGTACTTCCTCACGCCGAGCGAGCTCGCCCAGAGAGTCTCCGCCGACCCGACCTTCTACAACTTGGGGCTCAAGGTGGGCGCGCGCGTCGTGCCGGGCACCGTCGAGAAGGAAACGGCGACCCAGACCCTCCGCTTCCACATCACCGACGGCACCGTCAGCTATCCCGTGGTGTTCCGCGGCTTGCCTCCGGACACGTTCACCGACTCGGTGGAGGTCGTGGTCGAGGGGCGGCTGCAAAAGGACGGCGTGATTCACGCCACCGACGTACTCGCCAAGTGCGGGTCGCGATACGCATCGGTTCCCAAGGCCTAGATGACGCTGCTCGGGAACCTCTCCCTCTGGCTCGCGCTGCTGGTGGGCTTGTGGGGAGCGGTCACCGGCTTCGCCGGCGGTCTCCAGGGCCGGAGTGATCTGCAGCAGAGCGCGCGGCGCGCCGTGTTCGCGATGTTCGCGGCGCTCGCCCTCGCGACGATCTGCCTCGAGGTCGCGATCTTCCGCCACGACTTCAACGTGGCCTACGTCGCGGCGCGCACCAGCCGCAATCTCCCCACGTTCTATCTCTGGTCCGCGTTATACTCGGGCCAGGAAGGCAGCCTGCTGTTTTGGGCGACCGTGCTCAGTCTGTTCGCCACGCTGGCGCAAGTGCTCACGGGCGCGCGCCATCGCGCCTATCTGCCGTTCGTCGCCGCGGTGACGTGCCTCGTCACTGCGTTCTTCGTGACGGTGATGTTGTCCGCGGCGAATCCGTTCGCGCGGCTCGCGTTCACGCCCGCCGACGGGTCGGGCATGAACCCGCAGCTGCAGAACCCGGGGATGGTTTTCCACCCCCCGATGCTGTACCTCGGCTACATCTCGATCACGATCCCGTTCGCGTTCGCGGTCGCCGCGCTGCTCTCGAAGAAGCTCGACGTGGATTGGCTGGTGGCGATCCGCAAGTGGACGCTCGTGTCGTGGCTATTCCTGTCGATCGGACTGCTCATCGGGATGTGGTGGGCATACGTCGAGCTCGGCTGGGGTGGGTACTGGGCGTGGGACCCCGTGGAAAACGCGGCGCTGCTCCCCTGGCTCGTGATGACCGCGTTCCTGCACTCCGTCATGATTCAGGAGAAGCGGGGCATGCTGAAGAAGTGGAACCTCGCGCTCGTGCTCGGCGCGTGGCTGCTGTCGATCTTCGGGACGTTCCTCACCCGGTCGGGCGTCATCGCCAGCGTGCACTCGTTCACGCAGTCGCCCGTCGGGTACTTCTTCCTGGTGTTCATCTTGGTCGCCGCCGCCGCGATCGTCGTGCTGTATGCGACGCGGCTGCCGCTGCTCGAGGCCGAAGCGACCCTCGAATCGATCGTGAGTCGCGAGACGAGCTTCCTCTTCAATAATCTGCTCTTGATCGGCATTGCGTTCGCCGTGTTGTGGGGCACGATGCTGCCGATCCTCACGGAGTGGGTTTTGGGGGTCAAGTACACGGTCAAAGGGGCGTGGTTCAACACCGTCATCGTGCCGATTGGGCTCGCCTTGCTGCTGCTGACTGGCATCGGTCCGCTCATTGCCTGGCGCCGCGCTTCGATCCCGAACCTGAAGCGTCAGTTCGCGGTTCCCGCCACGACCGGTCTGTTCGCGCTCCTCATTCTCCTCGTGGCCGGCATGCGCGATGTGTACGCGATCCTCGCCATCGCGTTCGGCGGGTTCGTGATGGGGACCGTGGTGCAGGAGTTCGGCCGGGGCGCGACGGCGCGGCACCGCCAGTTTGGGGAGCCGCTGGCGCTCGCGGCGCTGCGGCTCGTTGGACGCAATCGGCGCCGCTACGGCGGCTACATCGTTCACACCGGCATCGTGCTGCTGTTCATCGCGTTCTCGGGAATGGCGTTCAAGACCGAGACCCAGGCGACGCTGCGGCCCGGCGAATCCGCCACGCTGCGCAGCCCCTATGGGCACGTGTACACGTTCACGCATCTGGGCATCTCGCAGTACGACGCGCTGAACCGCCGAGTGACCGCGGCGCTCGTGGACGTGAGTATCGACGGTAAGCCGATGGGGCGTCTCAAGACCGAGAAACGCCAGCACGTCGACGCGCTGGGCCGCAATACGTTCGAGCCCTCGACCGAAGTCGGGATCCGCAGCGGGTTGCGGGAGGACCTGTACGTGGTGCTGGGCGGCTTGGTGAACGGGACGGAGCAGGCAGTGTACCGCTTCACCATCAATCCGCTCGTCTGGTGGGTGTGGTTCGGGGGGTACGTGCTGGTGGCGGGCGGTCTCATCGTGTTGTGGCCGGGCGGAGGCTCGCCCGCGGTGCGCCGCACCCAGGCGGGGTACGCCGTGAAGCTGGAGGCGCAACGATGAGCATGGATCGCCGGGGATTCCTCTTGGCGGCCGCCGCGACGCTGGGCGCGGTCGTGCAGGACAGTCTCGCCGGCTCCGGGCCCGCAGGAAAAGTGGCGGATCCGGCGAGCGCGGGACGCGCCCTCGGCCCCACGACCGCCGCGGACATCGACGCCGCCTACCAGGTGATCGAGAAACAGCTGAAGTGCAGCTGCGGGTGCGGCCTCGACATCTACACCTGCCGCACCACCGACTTCAACTGCACCTACAGCCCGGGGTTGCACCGCCAGGTGGTGGAGCTCGGGCAGCAGGGGAAGACGGCGCAGGAGATTATCGACGCGTTCATCGCGCAGTATGGGCAACAGGTGCTGATGGCGCCGCCCAAGCGCGGCTATAACCTCATCGGCTATCTGCTGCCCGGGGTCGTCATCCTCGTGGCCGCCGGCTTCTTGCTCTTCATGTTGAACCGTTGGACCCGCGTCGCCGCCGCGAAGGCCGCCGCGGCTGGGCCGGCCTCGACCGGCCACGTGGACGCCTCCCCCGCCGAGCTCGAGCGGCTGCGCCGCGAGCTCGAGCGCCTCCCGGGCTGACGGCACGATGCTGGAGCTGATCGTCGGGATCCTGCTCGCCACCGGCGCGACCTATTTCGTGTTGCGCCCCATCCTCCGGCCTTCAGGCGCGGAGGGCCTCTCGACCTCGACCGACGAGGGGGACGACCCCGACGACGATCTGAGCCCGCAGGCCGTCGCGCTACGTGCGCTCAAGGAGATCGAGTTCGATCGCGCGATGGGGAAGCTGTCCGATGCGGACTACGACGAGCTGCACGCGAAGTATCAGGCGGCGGCGCTCGCGGCGTTGCGGGAGAACGCGGGGGCCCGGGGTGCTCCCGCTCCGGCAGCCCAGCGGGCACCCGCCGCCCTGGGAACACCCCGCGCCCCCGCGTGCCCCGTCGATGGTCCCCGACCTGAGCCCGATGCAGTCTTCTGCTCCGAGTGTGGCCGGCGCCTGGGGACGGCGCCGGGGTACTGTGCTCGCTGCGGCAGCGCGCTCGCCGGCGACGCCCGCTACTGCAACTCCTGCGGGTCGCGAGTCGCCGCCTAGCCCGCGGCTGGCCGCGCGCGCCGCACGTACGCGGTGACCGCGGCGCTCTCCTCCGCGAACCGTTCTGCCAGGGCGCGGGCCCGCACAACGTCGCCCGCCTCGGCCAACGCCTCGAACTCCTGCAGCAAGGCGGCGAGCCGCTTCGCCCCGATCGTTCCCGCCGACGACTTGAACGCGTGCGCGGCACGCTTGATCGCCTCGGCCTCGCCTAAGGCGAGCGCTGCCGTGAGGGCCGTGACGCGCTCCCCGGCGGACTGCACGAACGTGTCGAGGATCGCGTCTACCGCCTCTTCGACGCCCGCCTCACGCATCTCGGCACGGAACGCGTCGAGGTCGACCGGCGCCTCCGGACTGGGAACGAGCGGCTCGGACGGGAGCCCTGCGGTGACCACGCCTGCTCGTCCCTCCACGATCGCGAAGAGGTCATGCCCCTTGAACGGCTTCGTCAGGTAGTCGCTCATGCCCTGGGCCAGGCACTTCTCGCGCTCGCCGCTCAGCGCGTGAGCGGTGAGGGCGATGATCGGCAGGTCGCGGCCCGCGGCGGTGGCGCGGATGTGGCGGGTCGCCTCGAACCCATCCATCTCGGGCATTTGGATGTCCATGAGGACAACATCGTAGCGTTTTCGCGCCGCCGCCTCCACCGCCGCGCGACCGTCACTCACGACGTCGACGTCGTGGCCGCGTTTGCGCAGCATCGTCGCTGCCACCTCCTGGTTCACCACATTGTCCTCCGCCAGGAGGATGTGAAGGCGCGCCCGCGATTCGGCGATCAAGTGCTGCGTCACGACCACCGGCGCCTGTCCCGGGGCGACGGCCATGCCCAGGACGACGCTCACGGTGTCGAGCAAGTCGGTTCGCGAGGCCGGTTTGGTGAGGTACCCGTTGATGCCCAAGTCGCGGCACCGCTGGCCGTCGCCGCGCGCGCCGGAGGACGTCAGCATCAGGAGGCGGGTCGCGGCGACGGCTGGGTCGCCGCGGATCGCGGCGGCGAGCGCGAACCCGTCGAGGCTCGGCATCTGGGCATCGAGGATCGCGAGGTCGTAGGGCGTGCCGCCCTGCTGTGCCCGCCGCAGGGCGTCGAGACCCGCGTTGCCGTCTGCCGCCTCATCGACCTGGAGACGCTCCGCCCCGAGCATCCCGCGGACGATGCGGCGATTGGTGGCACTGTCGTCCACCACCAGCACGCGCCGTCCAGCCAAGTGGGCGTGGCCCTGGACCGCCGTCGCAGGCGACGCGCCGGCTTCCACCACGAGGGGCACGGAGAACGCGAACTCGGTGCCGTGGCCAACGGCGCTCGTGACCGTCAAATCGCCGTCCATGAGGCGCACCAACCTGCGCGCGATCGTCAAACCGAGTCCCGTCCCGCCGTATTTCCGCGTCGTGCTCTCGTCGGCCTGTCCGAACTCCTCGAAGATGGTCTCCAGCTTGTCTTGGGCGATGCCGATCCCGGTGTCGCGCACGGAGAAGCGGAGGACGGGCAGACCGGCCCGCTCGCCGGCGCTGTGCACGGCGACGACGATTTCCCCCGTCTCGGTGAACTTGATCGCGTTGCCGACGAGGTTCGTGAGCACCTGTCGCAAGCGTGTCGGGTCGCCGCGCACCATGTGGGGCACGTCCACTGCCACGTCGGCGAGGATCTCGATCCGCTTCTGACGCGCCCGCCCGGCGAGCAGCGCGATCGTCGTCTCCACGAGGTGCGCCGGCCCGAACGGGATCGATTCGAGCCGGACCTGCTCCGCCTCGATCTTCGACAGGTCGAGAATGTCGTTCAGCAAGGTCAGCAGCGTCTCGCCCGCGACCTGCACCAGCGACAGCGAATGGCGTTGCTCGGGTGCGAGCTCGGTGTCGAGCAGCAGCTCCGTCAGACCGAGCACGGCGTTCAAGGGCGTACGGATTTCGTGGCTCATGTTGGCGAGAAATGAGCTACGCGTTTGCGCCAACCGCTCGGCGGCGTCCCGCGCCTGCCGCAAGGCCTCGCGGGTCGCGACTTCCTCTCGCACGTCGCGCGCGATCGTCGAGAACCCGCTGATGCCTCCCCCGCTGTTCCGCGTGATGGAGATGCTGATGGAGACCGGGATCGGCGTCCCGTCATTGCGCAGGCGGACCGTCTCGAAATGCTCGATGTGGTCGCCACGTCGGATCCGCTCGAGGATGGCCTGCACCTCGCCGGCCCGATCGGGCGGGGCGAGCACGGTGATGGAACGCCCCTGGATGTCCCCCAGGTTGTACCCGAACATCCGCTGGGCCGCAGCGTTCCAGGACACGACTGTGCCGTCCAGCGTTTGGCCGATGATCGCGTCTTCCGAGGTCTCGACGATGCTGGCCAACTGGGTGAGCGCGTCCTGCGCGCGGCGCCGGTCGGAAATGTCCTCATACATCACGAAGAGATGGTCTTCGGCCACCGCTTCGACTCGGCGCGCCGAGAGCCGGACCGGCACCAGGGTCCCGTCCTTGCGACGTCGCTCCACTTCGACGACCACCGTGTCCCCACGGCGCAGGCGGCGATCGATCTGGCTGGCCTTCGGCATTTCCGACTTCGGCACAATGAGCGAGTTGATGTCTCGTCCGACGGCCTCCGCGGTGGAGTATCCGAAGAGCTGCTCGAAGTGAGGATTGACGCCCTGGACCTGGCCTTGCCCGTCTACGACTGAGATGGCCACGGGAGCGCTCACCAACAGCCCGTCGAGGTACGCGTGCTGGCGGGCCAGATCGTCCGTCAGCGTGGCGTGGCGCGCGGCCGCGCGCACGCCGTCCGCGAACGTGCGATGGGCGAGTCCGTGAATGCGTCGCATCCCGAAGGCGAACAGGAACGTGAGCGCGACCGCGACCAGCTGCGGTCGGCCATGGCCTTCCAACAGGATGCCGACGGGGAGGGGGGCCAAGATGGGCACCAGTAGGTACAGGAACGTCCGCTGGTCGCCGACGAGTGTGCTCGTTCCCCCGGCGACGATGGCGGCGACCACCGTGAGGATCAGGGCGGCCTCTTCGAAGGGGAGATCGGGCATCGCGACCGCGGCTCCGACGCCCCACGCCAGGCCGATAGCCGCGACCGTCAGTCTCACGCCAGCCAGCGCGTCCTCGTCGGATACGTTCCGGCGTCGCGCGTACAGGCGCCACCAGGTCCGCAACGTCGCCGCGGCGACAATGGCGAAGGCCCACGCGATCGTTCGCTCGATAGGGAGGGACTTCCAGATGA
>Ga0193725_1000290_pt1 | contig 15694 bp, 11 predicted proteins | sample H2a2metaG_FD_143058 | JGI IMG/M metagenome (GOLD analysis project Ga0193725, IMG submission 143058) | Soil microbial communities from a riparian zone of the East river system, Colorado, United States - H2a2 | ecosystem: Environmental > Terrestrial > Soil > Riparian zone | place: USA: East River... | reverse complement strand
GGCATGATCGGCTCGCAGCGAGCTTGATGCCGATCATGCCGGCCGCGAGACAGCGGGCGATTTCGGCACGGGCATGCGCGGTGTAGTTGGGATTCACGCACACGTAGCCGCGGATCCGGTCGGGGTGCGCGCGTTGCAAGGCCAGCAGCGCGTCGTTGCCGTGCGTGACATCGGGCGGCGACGGGAAGTAGATCGGCGACGTGCGGCCCCAACTCCCCAGGATCGATGCCACGTGCGCCGTGATCCCAATCGCGTCGCCGGCGCGCAGGCGGCTGGCGTTGCGCTCGCGCCAATCCGCGCGCGGCGCACGCTCGTGATAGAAGTGGGCGTGGACGTCGACTAGCATCCCCCAATTTGCTATCTTTTGCCGTCTTCGGGCCACCTACCCGCTACTAGGGAGTTGCCATGCCGACGATTGTCGACGTTAACCGCGTCAAAGGCATTCTGCTGCAGCCTGGGAGCACGTGGAAGACCATTGACGGTGAATTCACGAAGCCTGCGGCCCTGTACAAGGGCTGGGTGCTGCCGTTGGCCCTGATCGGGCCCATCTGCGGAGCGCTCGGGACCTTGGTGTTTGGATTGAGCTTCGGTGTCGTGGGCTCATACCGGGTCCCCGTGCAAACCATCGCGACGCTGGCAGTGGTCGACTACGTACTGAGCGTCCTTGGGGTCTTCGCCCTGAGCACGGTCGTCAACGCGCTCGCCCCGACGTTCGGCGGTCAAAGGAACGAGGTGCAGGCGTTGAAGCTCGCTGCGTACGCGAGCACACCATGGTTCATCGCCGGGGTGTTCCAACTGCTTCCGCAGCTCGCGCTGGTCGGCGTTCTCGTTTCGCTCTATACCGTCTACCTCGTGTTCGCCGGAGTGCCGGTGGTGATGAAGCCAGCGAAGGACCAAGCGATGGGTTATGCGATCGTGGCGGTCCTGGGCGCGGTGGTGGTCGCCCTGATCATCCTGGCGATACACACCGCGTTCCTCCCGGGCTACAGCTCGCTGCACCCGCGTTAGGGGGCCGTTTCGCCCAGCACGTCGTCCAACACCTCGAGGGCGCGGTCCACCGCGCCCTCGTCGTGTGCTAGGGAGACGAAGTTGTATGCGGTGCGCTTGAAGAGGAGACCGCGCTTGGCGCAGCCGACGGCGACCGCGCGCGAGAGATCCTCCGTCGCGTAGTGCAGGAAGCACATCTCGGCCATGCCCGCCACCCCGGCGACCGTGTCGGGGTGTCTGCGTTGCAGGCGATGGAGCCCGTGCAACAACCGTGTCCCAACGCGGTGCAGATGGTCGCACACGACCTCACGCTCGAATACTTCGAGCGTCGCGCGCGCGGCCGCGAGCGCCACGCCTTCCGTTGCCAGCGTCGAAGAAATCCACGTGCGGGTCGCGCTCGCCATCAGGTCGGCTCGTCCGCCCACCACGGCGAGGGGGAATCCGTTCGCGAGGGCCTTGCCGAGAACGACCAGGTCGGGATGCACGCCGTACCGCTCGGCGGCGCCGCCGATCGCAAGGCGGAAGGCCGTCTTGATCTCGTCGAAGATCAGGACGGCGCCCACCTTCTGCGTCTCCGCCCGCAGCGCGTCGAGCCACTCGCGGGTCGGCTCCGCCACCACCACGGGCTCGACCACGACCGCGGCCAGCTGGTGGCCCCGCTCGCGAATCATCTCCCGCGTCGCCGCGACGTCATTGAAGGGCACCTCGGCGAACAGGGCCCGTACGCCGGCGGGAATGCCTCCGCCCTCCGCTCCGCCCTGGCACCAGTCGAGCCAGCCGTGATAGCCGCACCCCAACATGTACTCGCGTCCGGTGACCACCCGCGCGATGCGCACCGCGGCCGCCACCGCCTCCGCCCCCGTCTTGAGGAAGCGGACGCGCTCGAGCCAGGGAATGCGGGCGGCGAGCGCCTCCGCCAACTGCTCCTCGGCGACCGGCGGGAGGGGACCCACCACTCCATCGGCGATCGCCCGCTCGGCCGCCTCGTTCACCGCTGGATGCCCGTACCCGAGGGCGACGGCGCCGAGGGCCATGACGTAGTCCAGGTACTCGCGGCCCTCCGAATCCCACACCCGGCACCCCGCTGCCCGAGACAGGCGCGCCGGGGTGTCGGGCCCGGGATCGGGACCGAACAACGCTTCCGGCCGCTTGCTACCGGTCGACGTGAAGCCCGGAACGCGCCAGTCGCTCACCGTATTTCACCACCTCGATGGCCATCGCGCGGAGCAGCTTGACCTCCCGCAGGTCGAGCGGCGTGCGGTGCGCGAGCTCCCGCATCGTTCGCATGATCCCTTCGGCGTTGCGCGTCTTGAAGAAGTCGATCGTGGCGAGCGCACGGTCCACGTCGGCGAAGAGACGCTCGAGCTCTTCGGCCGCCGCGGGCTCCGAGGCGCGACGCGCTGCCTTGAATGGCCGCGCCTCCGCGCCGCGCGCCAGCGCCAGATCGTACAGCATGATGATGGCCGCGTGTCCGAGGTTCAGCGACGGGTAGGACACCTCGCTCGGAATCGTCACGACGCGATGGCAACGATCAAGCGACTCATTGGAGAGCCCTTTGTCCTCGCGTCCGAACAGCAACGCCACGGGGCCGTCCTCGGCGAGAGCGACGATCTCCGCCGCGGCCTCGCGCGGACGCTGCAGGTTGCGCTTCGCGGTACGGCCGCGCGCGGTGAGCCCCACGATATGGACGCAGTCGGCGATCGCCTCGTTCAGTGACGCGAACGTGCGGACGCGCGCGAGCACGTCCGCCGTCTGATGCGCGATCCCCTCCACGCGATAGGCGTCGTAGTCGCGCGGCTGCACGAGACGCAGGTCCTTGAACCCGAAGTTCTTCATGCCGCGCACGACGTGCGCGATGTTGACGAGATCCTGGGGTTGATCGAGCACGACGACGATGCTCATGCGACGAGCTCGAGGACGCCAAACCGGGTTGGATCCTGCCGATCACCGCGTAACCACACCCAGCCGTTCCCTCCGCTCCAGACCAGTTGCCCGGCGCGCCGCATGCGGCCGGGGAGCATTTCGTTAATGATAAGGTCGAAGCCGACGCGGCCGCCGACGTGTGGACGAGCCCGGGCGGGCCACGGCACCCGCACAGTCACGCGATAGCCGTTCTCGGTCTGCTGCCAGCCTCCCGCAACGCCCTGGGCGTCCCCCGCGGTGTCCGTAGTGGCCGCCGCGCGTACGCCGTGCCCCGCCGTGTCCGGCACGATCACGTATCCGACGCGTTCCCCGGCGGCATCGTCCGCGATGTAGATCTGCAATCCATCCGAATGAATGTCGTCGGGCTCATTGTCGAGGCCGAGCGGCGGCGCGTCGCCGGGACGGAGGCAGAGATCGGGCTTCGTGACGTCGACGGCCACGTACAATGCCGCCTCGTCCCAGGCCGTGTACGCGGTCGCGGAGAGCTCGTCAGGACCGGGGTACGCGTCCTCGCTGCGGCGGTACTGATCCTCGAGGCCGAGGTGCAACGGCTCCGACAGGTCGAACCCCGCGAGCGTGCCGTCGAGCGACGGCGCGGCGCTGACCCGCAGCGCCGCCGCGATGGCGCGCGTCGGACCCTCGAGGTCGAGCAGCGGCGCGAACGGTGCGACGAGCTCCCGCGCACCACGGAGCGAGCGCGTCGCGCCGTCCGACCCTTCAATCTCCCACGCCGACCCGGTGAAGCGGTGGCACTCGACCCCCGCCACGGTCTCCACCTCGACCGTCTCGCCGGCGGCGCGCACGGCGCGCACGCGCGGCTCGTCACGGTGCGGCTCGAGTACCGTCACGAATCGCAGGTTGCGGCCCCGGCCCCGCGCCAGATAGAACGGGGCCCGCGTGCCGGTGCCCGGAAGGCCCGGGCCTTCGGCGCGGAGCAGCTCGCCGTCGAACAGCAGATGCGCCGTCAGCTCGCGGCCATCAGCCGTCAGCGGAACCACGATCGGTCCTGGGACGTCGGGCACGAATCGCTCGGCACGGGAGACGAACTCGTCCTCGAGGGTCGCATCGACCCACCGGCCCGGCGTTCGCGGATCCCCGCGGCCTGCGAAGTGCCACGGCAGTTCCACGGCGTGCTCCTCGCGCCCCGTGAGCTCGACGACATCCACGAGGTACGCGGGACCAGAGACCACCGTCCGCGTGAGCCCGTCGAAGCGGCCGCGCACCCACGCCCAATCATCCTGCGCCTCGAACATCTCGCATACGGCGTCACCGGGCGAGGCGGCCACGCCGTCCAGACACGGCGCGTTGTGCGCCAGCGTTGAGCGATACCAGAAGAGGTCGCGCGACACGTACGAGCCGGCGCCCGGGTCCGGCAGCCAGTGCACGCCGTCGGCGTGCAGGGTCAGATGCAGGCGGTCGGGATGGCCGTGTCCGCCGCCGTACGGCCCGCACTCGAGCCCGGCGTAGCGGCTCCCCGCCCGCAGCACCGCGAGCCCCTGTGTCTCGAGCAGCACGCTGCCGGGTGTCCACGGCTCGGCGTCGTCCGGGAGCGCCGGGAGCATTTCGAGTAAGGACCACCACGAAAGACCACGTCGGGCGTGGGGCGTGGGGCGTGGGGCGTGGCCGGCATCGTGGAGGTATGACTCGAACAGCTCGGGCGGCGGTGGCGGCACCCGGTACAAAGACGCGAGCCAGCCCTCCAACTCCGAATCACGTCCCACGCCCGACGCCCCGCCTGCCAATCGCGCGAGTCCCACCTCCCACAACTCGACATACATCGGCTGCGCGAGCGAGATGCCGTAGCGCGAGTCCTTGCGGGCCGGAAACGTGAAATCCGGAAGCGCACTCAGCGCCGGCGCGCGGAGCGCCGCCGCCACGCGCTCGGCGAGCCGCGCGTCCGCGAACGCGTCCACGCCGGCGAGCCGAGCCCAACCAGCCCCCGTGAGCAGCCCGCGCAACGCGAATAGATGGTAGTTCTCTCCTTCGTACCACATGCCGTCGCCGCCGAACCCTCGCAGCAGGTGCGCCAGCAGCCCCGTATCGCCTTCGATGGCGCGCTGCGCCAGATCCTCGTCCTCGAACCACACCGCGATCGCGGCGAGCGCCGCGTTGTTCCACGTCTGCCGATTCGAAAACCGCTCGTCGTAATCGCCGATCAGCGTGGCGGCCTCGTCGGCGACCTGACTCACCGCGCGCGCCACCTTGTCGTCGAGCCGGCCTGCCGTCTTGAGCAGCGTCGCCGCGGCCACGTAGTTGCCGATCCACAGCGATTCGAGATACGTGGAGAAGAAGAGCCGGCTCGGGCCGAGCACGTTGTCGCGGTTGGGATAGCGCCAATAGCGCTCGCCGTAGGCGGCGAGGATGTCGCTCGCGCGCGCGCCCGCGGGGCCATCGTCGCTGAGCGCGGCCAGGGCCGCGAGGTGCGCCGCGCGCTCCGCGAGCCACAGGTGCTGGTAGCGAGCCCAGTGCCGGTCGTGCCGCTCGCCGGTCCACACCTTGCCGCAGCGCGGGCAGCGGTGCGCGGCCGGACTCCACGGATCGAACCCGAGCGTCGCGCCGTCGTCGGGGCAGACGCCCCCATCCATCGACAACAGCGCCTTGTGTTCGGGAATCGCGGGTACGCGCTCGATGACCGGCTGGGCGCGTTCCCGCAGATGCGTGAGCAGCGTCTGCAGGTCGGCCGACCCAGCGATGACCTGGCGTCGCGCGGCCAGCTCTTCGGCGGTCACCACGCGCGTGCCCCTTCCGCAGCCCACGTGAAGGGCAGGACCGTCGCGCCCGCCGCCGTGGCGGCAGCCGCCGCCGCCCGCGGCTCACCCCCCACAAGGAAAAACATCGAGCCTCCCGCGCCCGCGCCGGCCGCTTTGCCTCCCGTCGCCCCCGCGGCCCGCATCGCCTCCTCGAGCCGCGCCATCTCGCGCGTCTGCATCCCGGGATCGAGCGCTTGCTGGTGCGCCCAATTCTCGGCGAGGAGCGCGCCGACGCGCGCGAGATCGGCGCCGCGCAGCGCCACCACCATCGCTTCGGCCACGTCCTTCAACCCGCGCAGCGCCCCCGTCACCTTGCGGTCGCCGCGCTCGTACGCGCCCATCACGCGCGCGATCGTCTCACCCGACACGCGCGAGGTGTTGGTGTAACACAGCACCATCTGACCCTGCAGCGTGGCGGCGAACGCGGGGTCGAGCGTGAGGGGCTCGACGCCGACATCCGGACCCGAGAAGCTGAGCCGATGCCAGCCGCCGAGCGCCGCGGCGTACTGATCCTGTTTGCCGCCCGGGATCTTCGCCTCGACGACTTCGACCTGCCAGGCGTGCTCGGCCAGATCTCGCTCGCCCAAGTGCTCGAGCCGAGCCTTGGTGAGCGCGGCAACGAGCGCCACGTCGAGCGACCCAGAGCTGCCGAGCCCCGAGCCGAGGGGCGCGTCGCAGCGCGTCGTGAGCGTGAAGGCTCCGAGCATCGGAAACATCCGCAGCGCGGCCTTGAGAAGACTCAGCTTGCCGTCCAAGACGAGACCGCCCGAGTTGGCGCACTCGAGTGTCTCGCCGAGATCCTCGGCCACCAGGCGCAGCAACTTGCCGCCCAGGGTCAAGGCGACGTGCGTGCGCAAGCTGATGGCGGCGTTGACGACCACGCCGCCTTCACGCGCTGAGAATGGTGGCACGTCGGTCCAGGCACCCGCGAAGTCGAGACGCAGCGGCGCCGTGGCGTGGTACTCGGTCGGCAAATCGCGGCGTCTCACGGCGCAATCCGCCACGAGGCGACGGTGGGCAGCTCGCCTCGCACGTCCATGCGCACTCCGAGCACCCGGCGGTTCACCCCCTGCACCCCCCGCGCGTGATACAGCCACACCACCGGCAGTTGTGCGGCAAAGACTCGCTGCGCGTCGGTCGGGTCACCCGGGATGGCGAACCCCGTGACGCCGCCGAGCAGTTGGAGAAACCCGAGGCCCACGTCGCCTGGAACGCCCATCACCGCCGCGGCGAAATCGTGGCGCGGCCCGTATACCCGGTCGGTGAATGAGGAGTTCTCAATCTGGCGGATCGAGACCTCGAACCCGACGGCGGTCAGACGCGCCTGCAGCATCTGCTCGAGCGGGGCTTCGCCACTCCCGACGGTGAGGATCTCGAACCGGGGGTGACGGCCCGCGAGCAGCCGGCGCGACGAGTCTGGAGCCACCGGAAGGCGCGGCACCGGAAGATACTGCGGCAGGGTCGGTGGCACGGGACCGTCGGCGACGGCGCCGAATCCGAAGAGGTACCCGGCAACGATCTCGTCGCGGTCAATCGCGAGCGCCGCCGCCCGTCGCACGAGGGGCTCGTCGAACGGCGGCCGCCGCGTGTTGAACGCGAGGCCGTACGGGAACAGGAGGGGATAGTCGATCACCGCGAGGCCGGTGTGGCGGCGCACGAAGGACGCGTGCGCCGGGTTGATCCCGGCGAAATCGATCTCTCCGGCGACGAGCGCGGCCAGTTTGGTGGTGGGTTCATCCACGACGACGACGATGAAGCGGTCGAGCGCCGGCGGCCCGCCCAACTCCGTCGGGAAGTCGGGGTTGGTCGCGAACACCCAGCGGCGATTCGGCTCGTGCGCCACGAAACGGAACGGCCCGTTGCCCACCGGGCTGTGGTTCCACTCGGCTTGGCGCAGCCGGGCATGGGGGACCGTGTCCAGCAGGTGGGCAGGCAGGATCGCGAGATCGGTGAGCACGTCGGGAAACGCCACGGCCTTCGCGAACCGCAGCACGACGGTGGAGTCATCCGGTGCGGTCGCGCGTGACAGCATGGCGAGATCGTTGGCGCGCGGGTAGCCCGTGAGGGAGTCGCGTGCCGCGTCCAAGGTCCACACGACGTCGCGCGCAGTGGTGGGGTGCCCATCGTGCCACCGCACATCGGTGCGCAGCGCGAACGTCAACGTGCGTCCACCCTCCGACCAGCGCCACGCGCGCGCCAAGTAGGGACGAGGCGTGAGCGTTGAGTCGTAGCGCGCCAGCGTGGTGAGCAGGACGTACCGCTGCACCTGTTTGGCCAGCGGGTGAATCGTGAGCAAGGGGTTGATGCTTTGGAGATCCGCCCCGGACGCGAACAGCACCGTGCGCCCGCGGCGTTCGGGAGCACTGCAGGCGGACAGCAGGAGCAGCACCAACGCCAATCGGCAACAATTGGGCACGGCTTGATTCTACGGGCTGCGGCCCGAAAAGAAACACCCGCGGGTTGGGTCCCGCGGGTGCTCGTTCCACACGGACAGCGTAAACCGCGTCACACCGCGCTGCGCTCCACCGTGACGGTGGGCTCCACGCCGCAGCCGTTGAACACTATGTGAATCGTGACGGTCCCGTCGGGGCCCGTCTTGACGACCACCAACTCTCCGGCGGTGAACGCCGGCCGCTCGGCGCAGGTGGCATCGCGGTGCAACGGGGTCTGCGTTGACACCGTGAGGGAACGCGACACGGCCGCGCGCGTCCACGTGGTGTTGCCCTGCACCGACAGGTCGCCGCTGGGCAGGCCGCGCTCGTGCGATACCGTCTGCCCGGCATCGGCGACGAAGGAGACGACCCACGCCTTGGCGAGCTGCGCCGCTCCGCGTTCGCTCGACTCGCGGTCGGCCGTGGTGCTGTCGATCAGCGAGAACCCCGCGCCAGACCGAAGGGCCTGGCGCGCCCCGTTCACGCGGCTCAAAAAGAAGGCGCCGCTCGGCAGCGTCAGCTTGTGCTGCAAGTCGGTGAATGCGACGCGAATGCCGAAGTCGGTAGTGGACGGGTCGGTGACATGGATCATGCCCGTGATCTCGAACGTCGCTCCGTTCCGCATGAAGGAACAATCGGGGAGCGTGAAGCTGAGCGTCACATCATCCGGCACGCGATCGCCGTCCGTGTCGACGGGCGGATTCGGCGTGATCGTCGGGCAATTGGCCATCGGTGCAAGTTGAATGCCGCTGCTCGCCGGGATCCCAGCGCTCGGGAACGCGGGTTGCAGGAGACCGGCGAGCGTAAAGCTCCCGGCCACGTCCTCGACTTCCCCCGCGACTTCGTTCCCAGCGAGCCGAGCTTCGGCGTCGGAGAACGCCTGTGGTCCGGGTGGAGTTGTCGGCCGGTCTGGGGAGCATCCCGCGGCCAAGAGCGCCAAAGCACCCATCAGACCCACTACGCGATGTGACATAGGCTGCCTCCTCGAATTAGCACTACTTTACCGACATGCTGACCCGTCTCGCCGCGCGCGCGCTCGCCGGGTTCGGTGTGGTGGCGGGCGTCGTCACGCTCACGTTCTTCCTGCTGCAGGTCGCACCGGGCGATCCGGTGGAGCACCTGCTCGGCCCCGCTGCGACGCCCGATCAGATCGCCACGCAACGACACGCGTTGGGACTCGACCGACCGATCGCCATCCAGTACACCGCGTGGGTGAGCCGGTTCATCCGCGGCGACTGGGGAATAAGTATCGCCAAGGGACGCCCGGTGCGCAGCGTGTTGGGTGACGCGTGGCCCGCGACCGTTCGCCTCGTCGGGCTCTCCCTCGTCCTGACGTACCTGCTCGGCATCGTGATCGGCGCCGTGCAGGCACATCGGCGAGGCTCGCGCACCGATACCGCGCTCTCGGTGATCACAGTCACATTGTTTGCGGTCCCAGGGTTTTGGTTGGGTCTGATGCTCGTCATGATGTTCACCTACTGGGCGCGCGTGCTCCCGGCGTTCGGTGCCGCAGGTCTCGACGCCGACTACCTGACCGGCTGGAGTCGCCTCGCGGATGGGCTGCGGCACCTCGCCCTGCCCCTCGTGACGCTCACGTTGATCGGCGTCGGGGGCTCCGCCCGCTTCGTACGCGGCGCCATGCTGGACCTCGGCTCGCAAGCCTTCGTCACGACAGCGCACGCGAAGGGTCTCTCGCCGTGGCAGGTGACGCTCCGCCACACGCTGCGCAACGCCCTCACGCCGGTCGTCACGTTGCTCGGCCTGTCGCTGCCGGCGCTCTTCTCGGGAGCCGTGCTCGTCGAGACGGTGTTCGCGTGGCCAGGAGTCGGCCGCGTGTTCGTGGAAGCGGTGCAGGCCCGGGATTACCCGGTCGTGACGGCCGCCACGGCCGTGAGCGCGACGCTGGTGGTGCTGGGGAATCTCCTCGCCGACGCCCTGGCGGCGTGGCTCGATCCGCGGCTGCGGTGAAACGGCTGCTGCGGGACTACCGCGGGGCCTTCGGGGCCCTCGTGCTGGCGATCGCGGTCACGTGCGCGATCGCTGCGCCGCTCGTGACTGGCGGCGATCCCACGGCCCAGCGCGACATCGTGGCGACGCGCTTCCTCGCGCCACTGTCCACCGACGGGACGGGAGCGTTTCATCTCTTGGGTACCGACCGATTCGGTCGCGACGTGTGGACGCGCCTCGCGTATGGCGCGCGTGTCTCACTCGGCGTCGGCGTGCTGTCGGTGCTGATCTCGATTACCGTCGGCGTCGCAGTGGGGGCGGTTGCGGGATACTGGCGGGGACCCCTGGCGGTAACGCTGCTCGGCCTGACGGACTTTGCGCTGGCGCTGCCGCGAATCGTCGTACTGCTGCTTCTCGCCGCGTTGTGGCGCCCCAGCACTGCGCTCGTCGTGATCGTCCTGGGCTTCACCGGATGGATGAGCGTCGCCCGGCTCGTGCACGGAGAGGTGCGCGCTCTCGCGGCGCGGCCGTTCGTGGAGGGCGCCGTGGCCGTCGGCGCCCGCCGCCTGCGCGTATTGGCCCGGCACATTCTGCCGAACGCCCTCACACCCGTGATCGTGGCCGCGGCCCTTGGCGTCGGCAACGCGATCACGTTCGAGGCGAGCCTGTCCTTCTTGGGGCTGGGCGTGCAGCCTCCGACGCCCTCGTGGGGAAACATGATCGCCTCAGGACGGGACGTCCTCGTCAACGCCCCCTGGGTAGCGACGGCGCCGGGTGTGGCCCTCGTCCTTGTCGTGGTGGCGTGTACGCTGCTGGGTGATGCGGTGAGAGATGCCCTGGAGCCGTCAGCGGTCAGCCATCAGCCGTCAGCGCCAGTTTCTTGAGCACAGGAGCGTCGATTTCGTGGCCCCCGTCGAACGGCTCCAAGTCGTAGGGAACGCGCTGCTCGCGGAGCCGTGCCTCGGTGGCGGCGACGATCTTGGGCGTGAAGTACTCGTCGCGTCTCCCGTATACCAGGGATAGCCTCCGGCCCCGGAGCTTCGTGATGTCGAGGTCCGGAGGCACTTCCCCGCCCCATACGATCAAACGATCGACCCTTGCTCCCCCCAGTGCCGTCCACCGGCACGCGGTCGTCGCACCCTGCGAAAACCCAAGCACCGTGACTCTGACAAGCGAAGGTCCCACGACCGCCATGTAGACAGCATCGAGGTAGCGCACGTAGTCGCCGATTTCGGCCAACCGGTCTTCCTTCGTCATCCAGCTGGCGCCCACGCGCCGCTCGGCGGGATCCTCGGTCAGATAGAACCGCGACAAGGCTTCGGGCGCGACGATCAGACGCGTGCCGTCGTCGAGCGGTTCGAAGTGGCGCAGGAACCGCGCGGCGAGCTGACCGTAGCCGTGGAGGACGAACCACACCTCGCGGTCGGCGCGGCCGAGCGTGAAGTACCGCGCCGAGCGCGACACGGCGATGCGATGCTCTTCCACGTTAGGTCACGAGAATGGTGACGATTTCGTGCGGCTCGGCGACGAACCGCACGACATTGCCGCGCTGCTCCAGCACCAGGGCGACCGACTCCCGCTCGTCGGCGCGGACGCGATGAGCGCTCTTGACGCCGTCGCCGAAGCGCCACGCACCGGCCGCTTTGCGGCCGCTCGCGTTGTAGCAGCGCAGCACCATCGGTGACCCCGCCTGCGCGGGCTTCACCGCGGAGAAGACGAGGCCCGTCCCTTCGAGCGTCACGTCCGCGGGCGCCGCCGTGAGCGTGCCGGCGTCGCGCAGCCACCAGCCCTGCAGCGGCAGGAACGCGTCTTCCCACAGGTGCGGCACGGCGTCGCCGCGTTCCAGATCCCCAGCCGACACCGGCGCGAGCGCCCACGCCATCCTGGTACTGCCGATGCACTGCGCCTCCGGCGTCGGCGTCGGCCACCCCGCGTGCCCACGTCGCGTCGGCAGATCGCTGCGGGAGAGATCTCCCACACACCTGAGCAGCGTGACGATCAGATCACCCTGCGGGGTCCACTCGTATTCGAAGAACGCCGGCGCGAGGAGCGCGAGTCCCCGCGCGCCGCGCGCCGCCGCCACGAACCTGTGGGCCGGGGCGGTCCGGGCCGGGGTCTCGAGCGGATAGTCGGCCGCGTCGGCAATCACCGCGGGCCGCACGGCGGCACCAAACGCCGCCCCTGCGACGGGCGAGACCTCGGCGAGGCGGGCGCCGAGGGGGAGCCGCGCCCGCAGCCGGTGGTGCGTGGCACGATTATCGACCTCGAGAGTGCAGCGCACGAGCGGGCTGTCGGCGTACAGCTGGATCACGAGGCGTGCGGCGACATCGCGCAGCACCTGCCAGCGCGCCTCGAGCGCCGCCACCAACGGACCAGCCGCCAGGCGACGCACGGCAATTGGCCCGCGGCTGCGGGTCACACGGTCGCGGACCGGCGGGCAGTAGGTGTAGGTGTCGCCCGCGTCGCCGGCATCCTCGAGCCTCAAGAGACCGGCGTAGCGCTCACCGGAGCGCCGATCGAGCAGCGTGAGCGCGCCGCTCGACTCGAGCGTCACTTCCACGAATCGGTTCTCGAGCGAGCGACCGCGGACCTGCACACCTTCGCCGCGTGGCAGCGGAGCGACGGGGGCGAGGGTCAGGGCCCCAAGTCCGAGGCCGGGCACCGCGGGCGAGCGGAACGCGATGCGCGCCTGATCCACTTCATCCTCGTCGGGATAGTGTCGCGCCGCCTCGAGCCGCTCGGTCGTGGTGCGGCGGGCGAGCACCTGCACCGGCAGCACGCGGCCGTCGCGGGTCTTGAGGGCGAACGGCTGGTAGCCCCGGGCCGCGCGGGGCTCGCGGTCGCCCGGCGGTCCCACCAGAACATCACGACGAAAGAACGTGACGTCCGCGACGGTGATGCCGGCACGGGGCCGCGCTCCCGGATTCCACAGCACCAGCGCGGGCTCGATCGGGCCGCGCTCACGCGCGGCGTCGGGGTCGTGGCCGACCAGCTCGTGCAGCGCACCGCGCGCGATCTCCTGAGCCGCAGCGCGTACGTCGGCCACGCGGCGCTCCCCGGCCTGGGCGACCGCATCGCTCGTGCACCCGGCGATCGTGTCGTGGAATTGCGCGCGCATCAGGGTGCGCCACGTGACGTCGAGCAGCGGGCGGCGATCACGCCCACCGTAGCGGCGCGCCAGCGCGGCAAGGGGCTCCGCCATGCGCTCGAGCGAGAGCTCCGCGTCGCCGTGGCGGCGCTTGAACGGCGCACGCGTGCCATGCACGCCCTGGAGCGTCCACGTGTACCGGTAGGACCAGCGCAGCTCACCCGCGTCCAGCGGCGCGGCGGCCGCGCCTTCGGTAGCCGCCTGAAAGAACTCGTCCAGCCGTGAGATCCGGAACGCATTGGCCGGCTCCAGCTCGAGCAATAGGTCGCGCAGCCGGACCAGGTGCGGGTGCGCGGCGTGGTGGTCGGCGCCCACGAACACCGGGATGTGCTTGCCCGCGGCGCGCTCCACCAACGCCGCCCGCACCCGGTGCCACGCCGCGGGGAGGCGATCGGCGTCGGCAGGCAGCGCCGCACCGATTTCGTACCCGGCGGGGGGCAGGTGCCACACCAGTACGTCGCGGCCATCGGGCCCCTTCCAGCGGTACAGGTCGCGTTCCTGGCCGGGTTCGCCGCCCAGGCCGCGCCACAGCACGCCGTGCTTGATGCCGAACTCGCGCGCCAGGGCCGGCCAGACGCCCGGGTGCCCGAACGCGTCGGGCGAGTAGAGCACGTCGAGCCGGCCGCCGAGGCGTTCGGCGTCCGCGGCACCGAGCAACAAGTTGCGCAGCAGGGATTCACCCGAGGGGATCAACTCATCGGCGAGCACGTACCAGGGGCCGACCTGTAGCCGGCCCGTCTTGACCAGGGCCTTGATGTCCGTCTCGCGCTCGGGACGGGCGCGGAGGTAGTCCTCCAGCAGAATCGTCTGCCCGTCGAGCAGGAAACTGCGGAACCCCGCGTCGGCCTGGAGCCGCTCGATCAGGTCGTCGAGCATTGGAACGAGGCGGGAATGGAATGCCGCGCGCGGGAGGTACCACTCCCGGTCCCAGTGGGTATGGGCGATGAGGTGGAAGATCAGTCCGCTCATGCGCGGCGTAAGGTAAGTATATTGGCGTCCATGCGCAGAACTGCCTTGTTCGCGGCGCCCGTCGTGGCTGTGCTCGCGCTGCTCGCGACTCGTCTCGTCCCCGGCCCGCTCGGCCGCGCGACCCTGCTCCCTTCGGGCTGGCGCATCGAGCCCGCCGGCCGCCAGGTCAGCGTCGGAACCCTGCCCCTCAATCTCGTCGTCACGAGCGACGGACTCGTGTTCGTCACGAACAACGGCTACGGCCACAACGGCCTCATGCGGGTCGATCCAGTGGCCGGCACCGCCGGTTGGGTGCTCCCGGTGCGAGCCGCGTGGCTCGGCCTCGCGCGATCGGGCCAGCGCGGCGCGGATACGCTGTGGGTGAGCGGTGCGGGACAGAACCGGCTCTACCGCCTCGTCCCCGCGGGGCTGGGCGGCGCCTGGAGAACCGACTCCGTGGTCCTCGCCGACTCGACCGCGAGAATGTTCGTGGCCGGCGTCACCATCTTGCCGGGACGGTCGCTCGTCGCCGCGGTGGGCAATCTCAGCGATTCCGTCTATCTGATCGACGCGAAGACACTGGAGCGACGCGGCGCCATCGCCGTCGGGCACCGCCCCTACACCGCCGTGGCCGACGCGGGGCGCTTGTACGTGAGCGACTGGGGCGACTCCACAGTGTCGGTGATCGACCTGAACGCCGGACCGCCCTACCGCCGGACCGCCTGGTTTGTCGGCCCTCATCCTTCCGCGCTCACGCTCGGCAATGGGAGCCTGTTTGTCGCGCTCGCGGGGTCGAACGGCGTGGCGCGCGTGGACCTCGGCACGGGCAGCGTCACTGAGCAGCTCACGGTAGCGCTCGATCCGCGCGCCCCTGCCCTAAAGGACTCCCATTCGGTCGTGGGCAGCGATCCCAATGCGCTCGCGCTCTCCCCCGACGGGCGAACGCTGTACGTCGCGATGGCGGGCAACAATGCCGTGGCCGTCGTCCGAGTCGGGCCGCGCGCGCTGCGCGTCGTTGGACTGATCCCCGCCGGGTGGTACCCGACCGCCGTCGCAACCTCACGTGACGGCCACACGTTGTACGTCGCCAACGGCAAAGGCGGCGGCTCCGGGGCGAACCCGGACGGCACCTACATCGGCAATGTGATCACCGGCTCCGTGTCGATCATCCCCGTGCCCGACTCGGCGACCCTCGCGCGGTATACTGCGCGCGTTTATTCCCTCAGCCCCTACTCGAACCCCGCCCTGCGCGGGGCCTCTCTTCGCCCGACCGCCAAACCGCCCATCCGCCACGTGGTCTACGTCATCCGCGAGAATCGCACCTACGATCAAGTGTTGGGCGACGTCGCGGAGGGCAACGGGGATCCCGGGCTCGCCATTTTCGGCGACTCGGTGACGCCGAATGCGCACGCGATCGCACGGCGCTGGGTGCTGTTCGACAACTTCTACGTGGACGGGGAGGTCAGCGCCGACGGGCACGAGTGGAGCACGCGCGCCTTTGCCAACGATTACAACGAGAAGACGTGGCCGCAGATCTATTCGGACCGGCGCGCGAGGGG
>Ga0193725_1000289_pt1 | contig 15707 bp, 19 predicted proteins | sample H2a2metaG_FD_143058 | JGI IMG/M metagenome (GOLD analysis project Ga0193725, IMG submission 143058) | Soil microbial communities from a riparian zone of the East river system, Colorado, United States - H2a2 | ecosystem: Environmental > Terrestrial > Soil > Riparian zone | place: USA: East River... | reverse complement strand
CGAGCGGGGTCCAGTCCACGAGATTGTCGGACGTCGCGATCAGGAGATCGGGAACGCCGAAATACATCCAGTACTTCCCGTTCACGCGCGTCGCGATCACGCGGTCGCCTTGGGTTCGGCAGAGAATCGCTCCCGATTTGGACTCGAACCGCAGGTACTTCCCACCGGCCGCGCGGGCGAAGGCAGGCCCGTGCTTGGTCCAGGAGATAAGATCGCGCGAGGTCGCGACGGCGAGGCGTGGGACATCGCGGTTCCACTGCGTGTACGTGAGCACGTACGTGCCGTCGTCGGTCTCCACGACGCGGGGATCCTCGACGCCGCCGGGCCACTCGTACTGCCGTTGGGCATCGGTGTCGGGATAGAGCACCGGAGACGCGCGGCGCGTGAAATGAAGACCGTCGCTGCTCTCCGCGAGACCGAGACGCGAGGTGTGTCCGCCGATCTGCCGCGCGCCGCTCGCATCCTCGGCGCGGTACAGCACGTACACCTTGCCGTCCCGCACCACCGCCGCGGGATTGAACGTCGCATACTCCTCCCACGCCACAGTGGTGTCGCCCATGGGGGAGCGGAACCGGGACGCAGGATTCGGCGTGATGACGGGGTTCGCCTCGGCCGGCTTCTCGAACGGGCCGAGCATCCAGGACTGCGGCGCGGGCCCGCCGCGCACGACGAGGAGGAGCGCTAGGAGCGATTTCACCAGGAACCCTTGTGAAAGATCATGACCTTGTCGGGGCATACATGGACGGTCGAAGTACACGTCACCACGAGATTCCCCCGCTCCAACCGGCCCCGCATAACCAACGTATCTCGCGTGACGCCCGCCCACGTCACCCGCTTCAGCCGGATGTCCTCGAGACTGCGCGGCCGCTGACTGAACAGCTCGCGCTCGCCGACCAGAAAGGAGACGCCGCTGTCCGGTGTGGTCCGCACATCCTTCATCTCCACGAGCGTATAGAAGAGCCCGTGCTCCTCGGCCCGCTCCAGGCCGAAGTAGAGTCCGCGCATCGTCCCGCTGCCGCAGCTGAACTCGATCCGCTCCCCCTCGGCGTCGAATCCGGATCCTGCCGCCTGACGGTACTCCCAGGAACCCGACAGCCGCGGGTCGCAAGGCGTCTGGGACGGGGCGGCACAGCAAATGCAGGCCGCTGACCCAAGGAAGACTTGCCAGGCCTTAGGCATGCTACGGCGCTGAGCGCTCCACCACCATCATCATGAAAGAGCCGGGAATGACCGGCGGACGGCGTCGAGGATTGGCCGCTGTCGAGTCCGCGGGCGGAGGCCCGAACCGCGCCGTGACGATGTAGAGGCGATGCGTCGTGGGATCGAGCCCCATGTTGCGAGCGCCCGGCGCGGTCTGGACGTTCTCGACCACGTGATACGCATCCGGACCGTCCTCATGAATGACGGTCAGGGTGCCGTCAGCGTTCGAAGCGAAGGCGTCGCCCGTAGCGGGGTCGAACGCCGCGCCGTCTACACCGGCCCCGATGGGCGCCGTCGCCACCACGCGACCCGCCTCGTAGTCGGAGACCGCCAGCAGTCCACTACGGCAACCGCTAAACAGGCGATGGTGCGCCGTGTCGATGGCCATGGCGACGGGCTGGCGGCACGGCTCAGTCGACCACCGTCGAATCACGCTGAGCGACTTCGCATCGATCTCCACGACCTCGGCGTTGTCCACGATGTTGACGTACACCTTGCCATTGCCCGCCGATACGCCGGACTCCGGCTTGCCGCCCAGCGCGATGTTGGTGACGAGGCGCCCAGCCGCGGGATCGACCACCGTGGACGAATGCGCGTCACCATTGAACGTGAACACGCGGTTGGACACCGCGTCGTAGATCAGCGCGTCGGCGTCCTCCGCCGCGGGGATGCGGCCGAGTGTCTGGAACGTGGTGGGATCGAACATCACCACCGAGCTGTCGTTTCCCGAGGTGGCAAACCCGTGGTGCGAGGACTCCGCCAGGGCGACGCCGTGCGCGCCCCGAATCCCCGCGATTTCGCCAAGCAGTCTGCCGTCGCGCTCGTCCACCACCATAACGCGGGTTTCGCGACCGATGAACACGCGGTGGCGGGCCGGGTCGGGCGTGACGTAATCCCACCGCCCGTCGCCGCCCAAGACGTATGTGTGCGTGATGTGGTATTGGGCCGGCGCTTGAGCCGCGAGGCGCGCGCTCAAGAGCACGACGAGCAGGGCAACGCAACGCATGGCAGGAGACCTCCGTCGAGGACGAGTGGGACGATATCAGCGTTGTCCGAAAGACAGAAGGGCGTGTCCGATGAGGGCACGCCCTGTTTCTGTCTGCATCACGAAACCGACTACTGCAAGACTACGCTAATACTGGTAGGTGTCGATTCCCGTAACGCGCCAATCGGTCGTATACAGCACGGACAGCGCCGTGCCACCCCCTCCACCATCGGCGCTCCGCGCCGACCGCGCGTGGCACACAAACGCCACCGCGGCGCCGAGACGCGAGATGCGCCGGGATCCAACGGCATCACACCCGAGGGACGTCCACCGCCGCGACGCATCGAGCAGGGGGCGATAATCGTCGCGATCGGCGGGAGTGAGAAACCGCGCGTACCGCGCGGTGATCCGGCTGCTATCCGAGCCCGAAACGATCAGTCGCACCAGGTCGGGAATCGGTCGTGGCGGCATGCGCCCGCCGGCCGCACCCATGCGATGTGGCGGCTCGAGCGCCGGTTCGAGCATCCCCGCAATCCCGTAGGCGATCGCCCCGACGCGAGCCTCCGCAAGATTCGCGAGCACGATCACGGTGATGCCGTACTCGGGGTAGCGCGCGATGACGGTCTTGAAGCCCTGCCACGATCCTGTATGCGAAATGCGGGGGTGGCCGCGTTGATCGCTCAGGTACCAGGCGAAGCCGTACGGATACGTGGCGCCATCGGACAGCCGCACCGGCGTCCACGCCGTATCGAGCGCCGCTCGGCTCGGCATGCGCCCCTCGTTCAGCGCGATCGCCCACTTGATCAGGTCGCGAATCGTGAAGTAGAGCGCCCCGTCGGCGGTGGTGTTGAGTGACGGCGCGACCCACTCCTGGTTTTTCAGCTGCCCCCCTTCCAGGCGATAGCCGGCGGCGCGATTGGGCACGATGTCGGCTTCGGAGATGACGCGCGAGTCGCGCATGCGCAGCGGCTCGAACACGGAATCGCGCAACAGGTCGCCGTAGAACCGGCCCGTGACGCGGCGGATGAGCGCGCCGAGGAGCAGGTACCCGGTGTTGCTGTAACTCCAACGCTCGCCGGGACGGAAGTCGAGAGGACGTGCCGCCGCGAGGCGCACGAGGTCGTCCTCGCTGTAATCCTTGCGCGGGTCAAAGGTCGAATCCGTGTACTCGGGGACGCCCGACGTGTGGGTGAGCAGCTGCCGCACCGTGATGTCGTTCCAGACACGCGCGCCCTCGGGAAACCAGCGCGTGATCGTGTCGTCCAAGTGCACGCGCCCCTCACCGACCAGCATTTCGACTAGCGCGGCGGTGAACTGCTTGCCCATCGATCCTGACTGATAAATGGTGCTGTCCGAGGCCGGCACGTGGAGCTCGACGTTGGCCAGACCGAAGCCCCGCGCCAGCAGGACGCGATCGCCCTGCAGCACCGCCACGGATGCGCCGGGAATGTGTTGGCGTTGCAGATCAGACTCGACGTAGCGGGTGATCGAGTCGGTGATCCCTGGGCGCTGGGCCGGAAGCGGCGCGGCCCAGACAAGCGTCAAGATAGTTACCGCCGCAGTGGCCCTCAGGACAAACGCACCGCGCGACGCCACCGCTCCGCGATCAACCCGTGCCCCGCCGGCGTCGGATGCACGCCGTCCGCCGCCCAGTACTCGGGCGACGTGCGCGACGCGAGCTCCGTAAACGCGTCGTGCATGCGGACGAACGTCGCGTTCGCCCGCCGCGCCACGCGGGCGGCGGCCGCGCGCCGCTCGTCGAATTCGGGGAACCACGTGGCGTCCACCGCGCCGCAGCGCAGCACGAAGGGCTCGATGACGACCAGCCGCACGGCGGGCAACGCCTGGAGGGTGGCCTGGAGCAACGCGGCGAACCCTGCCTCGTACTCGGCCACCGTGCCGGAGTAGTTCCCGTTTCGCTTGTGCCAGTAATCGTTGACGCCGATCAGGATGCTCAGCACGTCGGGCTTCAGGGCGATGGTATCGGTGGCCCAGCGCTGCTCGAGGTCGGGCACCTTGTTCCCGCTGATGCCCCGATTGAAAAACCTCATGTCGCGCTCGGGGCGCGCGGCCAACTCGGCGGACGCGATGAGCAACGGGTACCCAGTGCCGAGCGCGCCTGCCCGGTTGGCGTCGGCCGATGCGCGATCGCGGCCGCAGTCGGTGATCGAATCACCTTGAAAGAGGACGACCGTGCCCGTGGGCGAACGCGGGAGCCGCCACAGCGCTCCACCGGCTCGGGTGCTGGCCGCCGCGAGCGTCGCGAGGCCCGTCTTGATGATGTCGCGCCGAGTCCATTGTGACGACTTCATGCTGCCTGACGTAGCACGCCTCTGCTCAGGCGTCAAGCACCTTTGCGCAAACCTTTCGTCACGGCGTCGGCGGCCGCATCCGCCAGGTCGAGCGCGGCGTTCACTGCTTTCCGGACCGCTTCGATAAAGCGTTCCAAGGCGGGCGCACGGTGCAGGTCCAGGACGGATGAGGACGGGAGCAACGGCTGCGGCTCCACCACTGGTTCGTTCCCCGAGTCCTTAAGAGGCTTCTTACGTTTTGGCATGTGGCTGCCATACGACTGCAAGCTCATCCGGGTTTCGCGATCAGCTCAGCACTATCGTCGGCGTGAATGCCGGCACCCGGCGCGCTTTGGTGGCCTGCTCGAAGGCGTACGCCAGCCGAATCAGCACGGGCTCGCTCCAGGCGCGCCCGTAGAACGACACGCCGAGCGGCAGACCCATGTGAAAGCCCGCCGGCACGGTGATGTGCGGATAGCCGGAGACCGCCGGGAACTGCGAGCTGCCGGGACCGCCGCCCCCGCCCCCGCCGCCCGCGAGGTCGACGAGGGACGCGATGCCGCCCGAGGGACCGAGCATCGCGTCGAGCTTGTTCTTGTCCATCGTCGCATCGATGCCCTTGGTGCGCGTCAGCTCGATGCACTTGGCGCGCGCGTCCAGGTAGGCCTGCTCCGTGAGCGGTCCACGGGCCTGCGACGCGATGAACGTTTCCTGCCCGAAGTAAGGCATCTCGCGCTCCTCGTTCGCCGAGTTGAACGCGATCAGGTCCGCCAGGGTGCGCACTGGCACGTTCGACGGCATCGTGGCGAGATAGGCGTTCAGATCCGCCTTGAACTCGTACTGCAACACGTCGCGCTCGTTCGTGCCGAGCTGCCCGGCGGTTTCGATGGGCGCGGGGTCCACGACCTCGGCGCCCTGGGCCTTGAGAACGGCGATCGCCTGCTCCAACACCTTATCCACGATCGGGTTGTTGCCGGTGCGCGCTTGAACACCGATGCGCGCGCCCTTCAATCCATTCGCATCGAGAAACGCCGTGTAGTCCTTCGCGACGTGGCCCTGCGCGTCGGCCGTGGCCGGGTCGCGCGGGTCCGCGCCGGCGAGCGCGGTGAGTAGCGCAGCGGCGTCGGTCACGGTGCGCGTCATCGGTCCCGCGGTGTCCTGGCTGTGCGCGATCGGGATGATCCCGGCTCGGCTCACGAGGCCCACGGTGGGCTTGAAGCCCACGATGCCGCAGGTGTTCGCGGGGCTGACGATCGACCCATCCGTCTCGGTGCCCACCGCGACTGTGCAAAGATTCGCGCTCACCGCCACCGCCGATCCGGCGCTCGAGCCCGACGGCGTGCGATCCAGCACGTACGGGTTGCGGCACTGGCGGCCGCGCCCGCTCCAGCCGCTCGACGAGCGACTGGACCGGAAGTTGGCCCACTCCGAGAGGTTCGCCTTGGCGAGGATGACGGCGCCCGCGGCGCGCAGCCGCTCGACGATGAAGGCATCGCGCGCGGCGACGTTGCCAATCAGCGCGAGCGAGCCGGCGGTCGTCTGCATCTTGTCGTGCGTGTCGATGTTGTCCTTCACAATGACGGGGACGCCGTGCATCGGGCCGCGGACCTTGCCGCGGCGCCGCTCGGCGTCGAGCGCATCCGCGATCGCCAGCGCGTCGGGATTCGTCTCGAGCACCGCGCGCAGCGTGGGGCCCTGGCGATCGAGCGCGGCGATGCGGTCGAGGTAGCCCTGGGTCAGACCGCGCGCCGAGAGGCGGCCGGCTTTCATGCCGTCCTGGAGTTGGGCGATCGTGGCTTCTTCCAGGTCGAAGGCCTGCGGCGTTCGGCGGCGTGCTCCGGGAAGCACGATGCCGGCGACGGTGAGGGAGGCAAGCTCTGCGAATTCACGGCGCGAAATCATGTCGGAACCCTGGGGCAAGGATTCCGGGAGGCTATATTCTCTCGATGCACTCCGCCACCCCGCTCCTGATCCTCTTCCTGGCGACGGGTGCCGTCGCCCAATCTCCCCCGGTCCCACTCCGCACCCGCCCCGAACGCACGGCATACCGCGAAACCAGCTCGTACGCCGACGTCGTGGATTTCGTGCGGCGCGCGGGCGCGCTGGCGCCCCGCCTGCTCCATCCGACCACGTTCGGCTACACGACGGAAGGGCGGGCGCTGCCGCTGGTCGTGGTGGGCCGGGTGCGCGACGCGAGTCCGGCGGCGGTCCGCTCGAGCGGCAAGATCCGCGTGTTCATTCAGGCGAACATCCACGCGGGTGAAGTGGAGGGCAAGGAGGCGATGCAGGCGCTGCTGCGCAGTCTGGCGCGCGGGGAGCACGCCGCCTGGTTCGATTCACTAGTGCTCCTGGTGGCACCGATCTACAACGCCGACGGCAACGAGCGGGTGAAGCTCACTAATCGCGGGTTACAGAACGGTCCCGTCGGCGGGATGGGCCAGCGCGCCAACGCACAGGGGCTCGACCTGAACCGCGATCACATGAAGCTCGAGTCGCCGGAAGCCCGCTCGCTCGTCGCGCTATTCAACGCCTACGATCCCCAGATCGTCATCGACCTGCACACGACCGACGGCTCGTTCCACGGCTATCACCTCACCTACGCGCCGCCGCTCCATCCCAACACCGATAGCACCATCGTGAACTTGCTTAGGAAGGATTGGCTGCCGGCGGTAACGCGCACGATCAAGCGGCGTGACGGCTGGGACTTCTACTATTACGGCGACTTCCCGGGCTCGCGGGAGCAGGGTCTCGAGCGCGGCTGGTACAGCTTCGACGCGCGGCCGCGCTTCAACAACAACTACGTTGGCCTCCGCAATCGCATCGCGATCCTGTCGGAGGCATACTCGTACGCCACGTTCGAGGAGCGGATCCGCGCCACGTATCGCTTCGTCGAGGAGATCCTGACCTATGCGCGCGCGCACGCGGCGACGATCCGGCGCGTCGTCGCCGCCGCCGATGCGGCGGACGTGACGGGACAGATTCTGTCCTTGCGCGAGGAGTTCCAGCGCACCGACTCGGTCGCGATTCTCGTGGGCGCGGTTGCCGAGGACCGGCATCCCTACACCGGCGAGCGCATGCTGCGGCGGCTTGACGTGCGCGTGCCAGAGCGGATGCCCGAGTTCCAAACGTTCCGGCCGACCGAAACGACTGTGGCTCCGGCCTTCTACTACATCCCTGCCGAGCTCAAGAAAGTGATCGCACTGCTCGAGACACACGGGGTGCGGCTCGAGCGCCTGGCCCGCGCCGAAACCAGGACCGTCGAGCGCTTCACGATCGACTCGCAATCGACGGCCGCGAACGAGTTCCAGGCACACCACGAGCGGACGGTGTTCGGGCATTGGGAGTCGGCGGAGGTGACGTTACCGGAGAGCACGGTCGTGGTGGCGGTACACCAACCCTTGGGTCGGCTCGCGTTCACGCTACTCGAGCCGCGGTCGGACGACGGTGTGGTGGACTGGAACGTGCTGGACGATGTGCTGACGGACGCGAAGAGCTACCCGATCCTGCGAGGGAAGTGACGAGGTTATCGGATCAGGCTGAGGAATCGCTGGGGCGGTCCTTGCCGCGCCCGTGCGTCACCGCTTTCATCATTCCGATCCCCAGCAATATGATGCAGGTGATGATCACGTAGACGGTGGACACACCCGCGGTAACGAGGGCCCACGCCACGCCGCCGATGAAGATCAGGAATCCGATGATATAGATCGCGAAGGACATAGTCGAAGAATGACCCCGATGCCGGTCCCGCCGGTATCGTTCCAATGGGTGTGGACCGAGTCACCCTTATGAGGGACGGATTTCTAGGGTGCCGCCCCGTATTGTGCTGCTTCACCGCCACAACGGAGCACCAATGAAACACGTTCGATTCGGCCTGCTGGCCCTCGCACTGGGGCTATGCGCGGCACCCGCGCTGCAGGCGCAGCATCCGCAGCCAACGGAAGGCATCAGCTTCGGCTTGGGGGGTGGCCTGATCCTGCCCACCAGCGATTACGCGACGTTCGACAAGACCGGCTGGCATTTGCTGGGCCTGATCCAGCTCCCGATCGCGCAGTCGCCGATTCACCTTCGGTTCGACGTCCTGTACGGCTCGACGTCACACAAGGGTGGCGGCGGCAGCACCAAGCTGACGGGCGCGACGGCCGACCTGCTGTATCACTTGGGCGAGCGCGCGACCAGCGTGCGGCCCTACGTGTTGGGCGGCCTCGGGTTCTACAACGTGTCTGATGGGACCTCGGCGTCGAAGTTCGCGTTCGGGCTCGGCGGGGGCATCCTGTTCGGCCTCGGCGGCAGTCACGCCTTCCTCGAAGCGCGCTACATGAGCGTGCAGACCAGCGGCTCGTCGCTGACGTTTCTGCCGATCACCTTGGGCGTGATGCTCCGCTAGGCGGCGCCCCTCCCGGGGATCGCGTTCACGTTCGGACGCCCCAAAACGCGAAGCGGAGCAGCACGGCGCCGATCCAACCGGCGGTGCCGCCGATCGCGCCGAGGACGACGCACGTGAACGCGATTCCAATGGCGAACGTCATGAGGAAGAACCCCGGATTGGTCGCCAGTTTGTTGGCCATGGAATCGGACTGCGCCGAGCGGGGCATCGACTTCATCCACGCCGGCAGGTTGGCGGTGTCCGGATGGACCCGGGCTTCAGTCGCGCCCTTTTGCATCTCCTGCCAGGCGCTCCCAGGCATAAACGAAAACAGCACGACCAATCCCACGAACAGCAGGATGATGGACGCGAATACGGCGCTGAGCCACGATGCGGCGCGCGTCAGCGGGCGTCCCTTGCGGCGCGCGCGACGCAGCGCCACGAACATCCCGAGCGGCGCAGCCAACGCGGAGCCCAACGTAAACAGCCCTGACGCGAGCAGCACCACTACACCCGCGATGCCGCTCAAGACGCGCAGGAGAACGCTCTCCTGCCGTGCCGGCTCGATGCCGTTCATTATGCCGCCGGTCCGCGTGGCAAGCCCTGGTAATTGATAGACGCCACGATCGGCAGGCCGACGAACGGGAAGTGTCCGATCACCTGAACCCACCAGCGAAAGCTGATCGCCGGGGCGTGATGGAGGAGGATGGGAATCACCACCAGCGACATCACCAGCCAGACGAACGGTCCATACAGGGCCGCGACCTTGATCGTGCCGTACGGTGAGGCGAGAAGACTACGAACCCAGCCGGCGCGCAGCACGACGAAGAGAAACATCGCGGACCACCCGAACGCGACGCCGAAGTGCATAAGCAGGCCCACCCACACCGTCGAAGCCCCGACGGTGGACGCGACGCCTTGCCACAACCGCGCCGGCGTCGAACCGTAGAAGAATGTGACCAGGACAGTCGAAAAGAGGCCGTCGCTGATGCCGGTCAGGAGGCCCGCGCGTACCAGCCGGGATGACATCCCGTTCACGTCGCCCACCGCAGCGCCGCGAGCGCCAAGAACAACAGCGGCGCCGCACCCTGAATGACCGCGCCGCGGCGCATCCCTGGAGCCGACCCGGCCAGCACGAGCGCCGCGCCCAGCATGCAGAAGCAATTCCAGGACACGAACATCCACCCGATCCGAGAATACCCAGTGAGGACGAGCCCGAGCCCCGCGAACGTGCCAAGCGCCAGGAACAGATTGTAGAAGCCCTGGTTGAACGCGAACAGCCTCGTCGCCTCGGCCTGCTCGGGGCTTTGGCGAAACCGCGCACGCACCTGCGGCGTGGTCCACCACACGCTCTCCATGCCGAAGATCACGACGTGCACCGTGCCCGCGACGATCGCCGCCAGGCACATGATCAACGTCATTTGATCCTCTCGAACGGGATGTTCTGAATCTGGTAGCGCTGCCAGTCCCGAAAGTCGAAGTGCCACCACTCGCTCGGATTCACCGTGAACCCCTCAGCCTCCAGCACTCGGCGCAGCAACGCGCGGTGCCAGCGCTGGCGCGACGTGCCGCCGGGATAGTCGGAGAGGGCGCGCGCCGTCGCTTCATCGTACGTGGACGGCATCTCGACCGGAGCGCTTGTCGCCAGATCGTACAGCGTGATGTCCACCGCCGCCCCGCGATTGTGCTTCGAGCCCCTCGCCGGATTCGCCACGAGCCAGCGAGACTCCGCCGGCGTCGCATCCCAGAACACCTTGGTCACATACCACGGCCGGTAGGCGTCGTGGATCAACAGTCCGTAGCCGAGGGGTCGCAGCACCCGCGAGGCCCGCACGACGGCCTGAGCGGCAGGCCGCTGCAAGAAGGCGCGGGCTGACGAATAGAAGACGCTTCCCAGGAAGTTGTTCTTCGTGGCGTAGCGGATGTCGAGGTGGATCGTCGAGTCGAGCCGCGCGGGCTCGACGAGATCGGCCGCCAGGAACGCGCCGCTCTCGGCAGGCGGCGTCAGCCGGCGATCGACGCGGAGCAGCTTGGCGACAGAGCGCACCGGTGTGAGATGCAGCTGCCCTCCCTCACCCGGGGCGGGGCCGAGCTGCAGCCGCCGCCGCGTGACGCCGTCCATCTCCATCTCGGCGCCTCGAAACATTACCTGGGGGTGATCCACGCCCCGACCCGCGAACGTGAACACCGATTCCGACACCTGCGCGAGAGGCTGAGGAGCGGCGGGCGCGACCAGCGCGACGAGTCCGCCGCCCTCCTCATAGACGTACAGCGTGTCGCGCGGCGACGCGTACGCACCGATCAGACGGAGCCAGGCGGCGGGGGGCGCCGCCGGCTTGGGCAGGAACGACTCCGGTGCCTGGAGGAGCAGCGCGAGCAGGATCACCGGTGCTGCGCGAAGAGCCAGCGGGTGAACTCGTCCGACCCGTACGTGGCGTCCCACACGTTGTGGTTCATGCCGAGGAACTCGGTGTACTGCACGTTGGCTCCCGCGGCCTTGAGCGCGGCTGCGGGCTCGCGCGAGCCGGCGACCGGCACGGCACCGTCTACTTCGCCGTGGAAGATCCAGATGGGCAGCTTCCCGAGCCGGCTCGCCAGCGCCGGAAGAGCGGCGCCGTTCTCGGCCGGGACCACGGGCACCGACCCGCGGAAGCGGTCCATGTCCACCACCCAGCCGCACAGCGGCGCGATCGCCGCAAACAGCTCCGGATGGCGGTACGCGATGTACCAGGTCCCGTGGCCACCCATCGACAGGCCGGTCAGATACACGCGGGCCGGGTCGGTGTGGAATTCGTTCTGCGTTGCCGCCAGTGCGGCGAGCGCCGCATCGGCCGGCGCTCCGACCCACTGCGAGTCCGTCGGCACCTGAGGGAAGATCACGATCGCGGGAAAGCGCCCGGGCGCCTGCCGGATCGCGGGGGCGAGGCCCACGTTCGTTTGGATCAGCCCGTCCGCGCCCCGCTCGCCGGCGCCGTGCAGGAAGAGGATCACGGGCCAGCGCGGTTGGCTGGCGTAGTTCGCCGGGACGTACACCTGATAGCGATATGTCGCGCCGGCAACGCTGACGGTGCGATCCAAGAATCCTGTCTCGACACGTTGCGCCTGAACCGTAAAGACGGCGGCCACGAGTAACCCGAGCACCATGATCCCTCCTCCGCTGGAGACTATGTCCTAGCGAACGGCCACGTTTTTCCGTTCCACGACCAGGCCACGAAGCATACCGCACCCAGCGCCAGCGCGCCGAGTCCAAAGGCGATGACCTGCGGCGGCGTCGTGGCGAAGATGAAGATCCATCCCAGCAGCGCGACGAGGCTCGGCAGGGGATAGAGCCACATCCGGTACGGCCGCGGCATGTCAGGCGCGCGCCGGCGCAGTAGCGTCACGGCGCCGATCTGGCCGATGAACTGCACGAGAATTCGCGTCGTGATCAAGGCATCGATCACCATGCCGAGCGACACGAACCCGGCGACAATCGAGAGTACGCCGAGCACGATGAGTGAAACGTAGGGGAATCCGCCCGACGGATGGAGCCGCGCGAACGCCTTGAAGAAGTAGCCGTCCTTCGCGGCCGCATACGGCACGCGCGAGTAGCCCAAAAGCAGCGCAAACACCGAGCCGAATGCGGTCCAGAGGATCATCGCCGTGAAGATCGTGGCGACCCTGGGGCCGTAGATCTGCTCCATGAAGATCGAGACGACGAAGTTCGCTTGCGGGTGCGACGCGGCCGGCACGAAGTCCCGCCATGGGACGACGCCGATGATCGAGAAATTGATCGCGACGTAGATCAACGCGACGGCGATCGTGCTGATCAAAATCGATCGCGGGATCACTCGGCCTGGGTTTTCGACCTCGTCGCCGATATAGCAGACATCGTAATAGCCGAGGTAGTCGTACACACCGATACGCGACGTGGCGCCGAGGCCCATGAGGAAGCCGAGCGAGAAGTTGAAGGCGCCCGGCGGAAAGTCGAAGGCGACCTTGGGGTCGAAGTGCATCACCCCGGTCGCGACCACCGCGACGACGGTCACGATCGTGCCGATCCACAGCGTGACGGTGATCGTCGCGATCGATTTGATGCGGCGGTACAGGAGCGCGAGGTTCACCAGCCCGATGATCGTCACGACGAGCATTGTTTCCCGCGCCGTGATCCCCTTCCAGATGTAGCCCAGGTACTGCGAGAAGCCGATGTAGCCGGACGCGATTTCGAGGGGACCGCTGAGCACGAACTGCCAGACGAAGAGGAACCCCATCAGGCGGCCCACCTTCTCGGCGCCGTAGCCCTGGCGCAGGTAGCCGAACGAGCCGCCCGAGCCGGGCATCGCCGCCCCCAGCTCGCTCCAGACCGTGCTGTCGCACAGGACGATGATGAGGGCGACGACCCAGCCGAGCATCGCCTGCGGGCCGCCGAGCGCGGACATGAGCAGCGGGATCGTGATGAACGGCCCGATCCCGATCATGTTCGTCATGTTCAGCGCCGTGGCATGCAGCAGGCCGAAGCGGCGGATCATGGGCGGAGACACCGGTGTTTCTGGCATCGTTCCGTCCAATGTACGGCTTTAAAATGGAGTGTGCCCCCGAGCCTTGCCGCGACTACAAGTTCTCCTGTATGAACCGCGGACTCACGTGGACATCCACCTGGACGAGGGGCGCGTCACCGATGCACTTGAAGCCGTGGATCTCCCCGGCCTTGATCACGAGAATGTCCCCCGCCCCGGCCTCAAACTCCTTGCCGTCCACGGTCCAGCGCCCTCGGCCTTCCCTGACGAATTGAATTTCGTCGTAGGGATGCCGGTGCGGCCCGGGACCAGCCCCGGGGAGGGCGCTGAGGAGAAACACGGAGACCTGCACGTTGCCGTTATCGGCGCCGACGAAATGATGCGAGCTGCCCTTGAACGGCAGGTCTTCCTGGCGTACGCGGTACATCCTGCGGGTCCTCCCTGCTAGGCGTTAGTCAGCCGAGTCGTCGGCGCGCAGCAGCTCCCTCAGCATCCGCTCCGGGTTTTCCAGAAACGCTTTGGTAATCTGATAGTGCTCCGTCTCGAGGTATGCCGTGGTCGTCAAGGCGCGCTCGGTAAAGAGATGAATCGTCGCCCCGGGATATCCCAACAGAATCGGAGAATGCGTGGCGATGATGAACTGGGAATTGCGCTGCACCAGGCGGTGCATTGCGGCGAGCAGCGCCAGCTGTCGCGTGGGCGAGAGCGCGGCTTCAGGCTCGTCAAACAGATACAAGCCGTTCCCCCGTAAGCGATGCAGGACCAAGGACAGGAATGACTCGCCGTGCGACTGCGCGTGCAAGCTGCGCCCGCCATACGCCTCAGGGTTGTCAATCGTGTGCGTGTCGTCCACCGCCGACGCCAGATTATAGAACGACTCGGCTCTCAGGAAATACGAGTCGGTCGGTGCGTCGCGGCTCTTGGTCAGGGTCAGGAATCGGAACAATTGCGAATGGCTCGCGCGTGTGGTGAAGCGTTGCCACTTGGAACCGCCTTCTGGATTGAGCCCGAACGCCGCCGCGATCCCCTCGAGCAGCGTGGATTTCCCGGAGCCGTTCTCGCCGACGAAGAACGTCACGGGAGTAGTGAATTCGAGCGTCGTGAGGTGCCGAATCGCCGGCACCGAGAAGGGGAACTGCTCGGCGGGAACCTTGTGATCGGGCTCCCGCGCCACGGACTGAATGAAAATGCCTGGGACAGTGGGGGCGAGCTTGGCCCGCGGCTTTTTCATACCTCCGAATCTATAGCCGCATCGTAGCCCCGTTGCTCCGCGTCCAGCTCGGCACAGGAAGTTCGTCGATCGTGGCTGGCAAGTATCGAATCCGGTGCTCGTCGTTCACAATTCTCTCGTCGAGCTCTCGCAGGCCGGAGCTCGAGTGCAACCGTACGTCGGTCACGAGACCGGTCTGATCGATGAACACTTGCACATCGAGGTGTAGCGTTCCGCCAGCCGGGGGCGGGCGATCGCCCGGCAGGAACTCGACCCTCATGGTTTCGGGGCCTCCCGCTTGGCCCGGAGCCACCTCGGGGCGGCAGTAGACGGAGCGCTCAACGGTCCCGAGGCGCGCGGGTCCAGCGCGCAGGCGCACCGCAGCGCCCCTAGCGAGCTCGGCGCCGGTAGACGACGAAGCCCACGACTCATGTTCTGCAGGAAAAACGTGACCTCCGGCGACGGCCTCCCCACGGGCTCGAGCACGCGGATGGCGGCCGTCAAGTCATCCTTGTACAGGATGCTGAGCAGGATGCTCGTGGTGTCGGCCGCGGACGACGTGTCGATCAGGTCGAACAACGCCGCCGAATCCACGACGGCATCGAGGGCCGGAAGCCGCTTGGGCCACTCGGCGGGGCGGCACTGACGCTTGGGCTCTTGGGCAACGCAGAGGTTGAACGTCGCGACGCACGCGACCAACGCGCAACCGCCAATCGGTTTCATGGGGTTACGTAGCAGGCAGGCGGTGTCCCCAGTCAAGACAAAGCGCCCCAAAAGTCATAATCTCAGCGCCCTCACCACCGCCTCGAAGAACGCCCAATCATCCACGACCGCGGCGCCGGTGGGCTTCGCCTGGGCACTCCACACCACGATCACGACCTGCGCCGCGGGATTGACGTAGATCCACTGCCCATAGATCCCCTCGGCGGCGTACGTGCCTCCCTGCCCCGGCCACCAGAGGTATCCGTAGTCCAGCGGCGCACCGCCACGCAGCGTCTTGGGACTCGTCGCCTCGCGGATCCACCCATCGGGGAGGATCGCTTCCCCCCCAACGACTCCGCCATTCAGCAGGAAGAGGCCGAAGCGGCCGTAGTCGCGCAGCGTGGCGCTGAAACCGCTGCCGCCAATCTCCACGCCACCGGGCGAGTCGAGCCACCAGTTC
>Ga0193725_1000287_pt1 | contig 15764 bp, 13 predicted proteins | sample H2a2metaG_FD_143058 | JGI IMG/M metagenome (GOLD analysis project Ga0193725, IMG submission 143058) | Soil microbial communities from a riparian zone of the East river system, Colorado, United States - H2a2 | ecosystem: Environmental > Terrestrial > Soil > Riparian zone | place: USA: East River... | reverse complement strand
TCCACCCGTTCCAGTTTCTTAGATCGGACAATCAAGCCGGCGTGATGCTTCTTATTCACGCGGTAAACGATTTCCGGATCGTCGTACGCAGACGTGTCGGGATCCTCTTGCTTTGAAAGTGAAAGCACGATGCCGGCGTACTCGTTTCGCGGCGCCTTGAGTTTGTTACTGGTTCGTTCATCGCCGGGCGGCTCGTCCCGTGCTCCTGCCGCCTGCCCATGCCTCCTGCCGTCTGCTACCTCCATCTGCGCCCACTCGCGCCAGAGGTTCAGCCCCGAAGCCGCCTCCAACACGTCGGCAATGTAAGCGCCACCGACGCGCGCGGCCATCTCGAGAAAGTAAAACTCGCCGTCGGCGTCGCTCTTAATAAACTCCGCGTGCGCGGCGCCGCGTTCGAGTTGCAGCGCTTTGACGAGTTTGCGATTGAGCGCAAACAGTTTCTTCTCGTTCGCCGATCCATGCGCGACGGTACGCGAAACGTAAGCGCCGCCACCATGCGCTACTTCCAGCGGCGGGCGTCCGTAGCGATTCGCGCCGGCAAAGGCGACGCGACCCCCACTCACGATGGAATCAACGTGAAAAACTTCGCCGGCAATAAACTGCGCCAGCAGATAATAAGACGAGCGCTCCCGAAGGTTCTCGCGTTCGTTCATTTCGCCAGTGATGCGCCAAACCTCCGCCGGTTCCTCTACCTTGCGAATGCCGATAGCCGAAACATCCGACCGTGGCTTAATGATCCAGGGCGGCGGCACGCGTTCCATAAAGTCGCGCACTTCATCGGCATTAATCAGCGGCACAAATTCCGGAAGCAGGATGCCGCCGGCTCTGGCGGCTTCGGCCATCCTGAACTTGTCGCGAAACGTCTTTGCCGTCGAGCTGCTCATGCCGGGCACGCAAAAGTGTTCTCGAATCAAGGCCGCCGTCATCACGTCAAACTCTTCAAGCGCAACCACGCGATCGACTTTCAGCTTGCGGCCAATAAAAGCCGTGAGGTCGATCATCAGTGGCGGGCCGGCATCGTTGGGCACTGCAATCAGATCGTCCAGACTGTCGCGTGGCCAGTCTTCCTCAAGCATTTTTTCCTTGGTTATGAGAATGACATTGCAACCGAGGCGTTTGCATTCGCGAATAAAGTCGCCACCTTTGAAGTAGGTGGCCAGGCAGATGATGTTGAGTGGGCTAGCTGCGGATTCGGACATTTTATTCGCCAAAGAATGGCAGCTTTCTCTGTGCCTCCTCCGTGTTCTCCGTGTCTCTGTGGTTAATAAACCGTGAGCAAATACTCACCATAGAGACACGGAGAACCCGGAGGAGGTACAGAGAATTTCAAATTGGGACATCACCGCCTAATATAGCCCTTTTACGGAACGCGGGTCACCTGATAAGGTAAGCGCCCATGATCTTCCGCGGACCCTTTCCCCAAGTCGACATCCCCGAAATTCCGGTAACGACTTTCGTGCTGCAACGCGCGGCGGAGCGGGGCGATAAACCCGCGCTGATCGACGGACCAAGCGGGCGCATTATCAAATACTCAGAACTCGCCGATCGTATTTCACGTGTGGCTGCCAGCCTCTGGAAACGCGGCTTCAAAAAAGGCGAGGTGTTTGGAATTCTCAGTCCTAACCTTCCTGAGTACGCAATCGCGTTCCATGCCGTAGCTTCGCTTGGTGGCATCAACAGTCCGGTCAACCCACTTTACACTGAACAGGAAATCGCCCATCAGCTGAAAGATGCGGGAGCGCGCTTTCTGGTAACCGTGCCGCAGTTTCTGGAAAAAGCTAAGGCGGCCGCGCGCGAAGCTGACATCGAAGAGTTATTTATCTTTGACGAACCTGGAGACGAATTAGACGGGGCGACGCCCTTCTCTTCTCTCTTGGAGAGCGACGGACACTATCCCGAAGTTCCAATAAATGCTCGCGAGGATCTGGTAGCGCTTCCCTATTCAAGCGGCACCACCGGGCTTGCGAAGGGCGTGATGCTTACTCATTACAATCTAGTCGCCAACATGCGCCAGATGGAAGGCCTCGACTACTTCACTGAGAGCGACACTCTGATCTGCGTGTTGCCGCTCTTTCATATTTACGGATTGGTGGTCGTGCTGAATATGGGTTTATCTCAGGGCTCTACCATCGTTACCGTACCGCGTTTTGAACTCGAGCCTTTCCTGAAGTTAGTTCAGGACCACGGCGTGACTCTGGCGCATCTGGTGCCGCCGATCGTGCTGCTGCTTAGCAAGAGCCCGGTAGTTGATAGTTACGATTTGTCGAAGCTGCAAACAATATTCTGCGGCGCCGCGCCACTCGATGAACACCTGACGCGCGCCTGCATGAAACGTCTTGACTGTGATGTCCGTCAGGGTTACGGCATGACAGAGACTAGTCCCGTAACGCATTCGTCGCCGGCCGATCCGTCGCAGGTGAGATTCGGTTCGGTGGGTGTGCCTGCTCCCAACACCGAGTGCAGGATCGTGGATCTGGAAACGGGAGAGACTCTCGGGCACAACAAGGAAGGCGAGGTCTGCGTTCGCGGTCCGCAAGTAATGAAGGGTTATCTGAATCGTCCCGAGGCCACGGCCGCGACCATAGACTCCGAGGGCTGGCTGCACACGGGCGACATCGGCTACGCGGACGACGGCGGCCACTTCTTCATCGTCGATCGAGCCAAGGAACTAATTAAGTACAAAGGTTTTCAGGTGCCACCGGCGGAACTCGAAGCCTTGTTGTTAACTCATGCGGCTGTCGCGGATGCTGCTGTTATTCCCTGTCAGGACGACGAGGCCGGAGAAATACCGAAGGCCTTCGTAGTATTAAAGGGCGAGGCAACTGCGGAAGAACTGATGGATTTTGTCGCTGCGCGCGTGGCGCCACACAAGAAGATTCGACTACTTGAATTTATCGATAAGATTCCGAAGTCGCCATCCGGGAAGATATTGCGCCGAGTGTTAGTACAGCAGGAACGAGAAAGGAAAAAAGAATAGATGTCCACAGAAACTGTTTCGCAAGCAGTCAAAGCTTACTTTGCAGCGATACGAGCGATGAATGAACAAGCCTTTTTCAAACGATTACCTCGGCCTTCAAAGAGGTTGGCTTGACGGAAGACGAAGTATTCATCGCCGGCAATGGCGCGGCGGTGAAATGGTCTGGACGCGGAATCAGCCAACGCGGCCACAAGGCGCACTTTGAAGGCATCGATGTTTTTGAAGTGAACGAAGCGGGGAAAATACAGACGCTGCATGCTTACTGGAACCCGGCGGAGATGATGGCGCAGTTGTAGCCTCGCTCTTCGGTAAACAAAGCTTATTAGCCAGGGGGGTTTGCAGAACGGCGAGCGGTAGCGAGCGGATGCTGTCACTCGACTTCACCAGCGGCGGATCTTTTGTTACGATTTCTATTCAGCCTTGAGCTTTTGCATCCGCTCGCTACCGCTCGCGGTTCTGCAAGCGCATGTCATCGCCTGGCATTAAGGCCCGATCAACCTGATCCCCGATGAATCTCATGAACCGCGAAAAGTTTTAAAGGAGTACTGCGTCATGCGTTCATTTCATTGCAAACGAAAATCGTTCGTCCTCTTGTTCACCCTATCAACTTGCATCTCAGCCCTGGGGCAAGCCGCACCGGCGCCTCGTCAGTGGGAAACGCTGCGCCCCGAAGGCGAGGAGTTCACTGTTCTCATGCCTAAGGGTTCAACTTTTGAAACCAGCAAAGAGCCGTATCACAAGATGGAGTTGAGTACGCGAACCTATCTTCACAATACCAAGCCCGGGCCGGTGTTCGCCGTAGTTTCATTGAGCGGCATCAAATCGAACCCGGCGCTGTATACGGAGATGCAACGCATCAACTCTTATGTCGATGCCTTCAAGACTCTTTTTTCGCCGAAGATTCGCAAAGATATGGTCGCGAAACTTACGCTGGTAGGAGAAAAGACTTTGGCGGGAAATGCTGGTCGCGAATACCGGATGACGATTGGCGACCTCGCGGGTACGGCCCAGGTGTTTGCTACGCGCAAGCGCTTCTATTCGATAGTCTACTTAAACACCAAAAAGGACGACGCGATCCAGGAAGAGTTTTTGAGTTCCTTTGTGTTGCCGGAAAAGGGCGCGACGGTTGCGGCGGCTCCGTCAGGAGCGTCTGAGGGCCCTGTCGCAGCCCCAGCAGAAACGGCACCTGCAAAGCCGGCCGCCAACGAGGAACCTAAACCAGATGAAGCGCAGCGTCCTGGGACTGACCCTGGAAAACGTGGGCCGATCTCGGCAGGCGTCCTGAACGGAAAAGCCATCAGCCTGCCCAGGCCGGATTACCCTCCTGACGCCAGAGCCGCCGGCGCTGAAGGTGTCGTAGTCATCCAGGTGACCATCGACGAGCAAGGAAATGTCACTGAGGCTCGCGCGATCTCGGGCCCGAAACAGCTTCAGGACGTTTCAGTCAACGCCGCACTCCAGGCAAAGTTTTCGCCGACCCTGCTTTCGGGAGAACCGGTGAGAGTGATTGGCGTACTCGTTTACAACTTTGGCCGACCGCAGAGTTAGGGGCCCGCCAAATTCGTTTCTGGTTCCGTTTATGAAGAAGGCCCTGAAGCGACTGGACTCGGTCCATCAAAAACTGATCAGCGCAATCTCGCCGCTCGAGCCTGACATCTACACTCAGCGGCCTGCTGCAGGCGAATGGAGTGTTGCGGAGATAGTGCAGCACCTGTGTCTCGTCGAAGGACGGGTAACCAAAGAACTCGAGGCGGCGATTGCTCGTGAGCCGCGGCGAGTCGGGTTTTTCCGCCGCCTAATCCCAACTTCCATCGTTTCCGTGCGGCTTATCCGAGTGAAGGCGCCGAAAGCGATGAATCCGCTGGACTCGCCGGCGCGAGATCAGGCCATTGAGAATTTTGACGGCGCCAGACGTAATCTAAAGACCCTCTGCGCTGCTCACCCAGAAGAGCGTTTTCGCAATCTTGTCTTCAAGCATCCGTTCCTCGGCGAGATTGATGGCGTGGCTACAATCTCTTTCATCGGCTATCACGAGCTACGTCATTACAAGCAAATCCGTGAAGTGCTGCGAAAGCTGGATTCGGAACAATGACTGCGAAATACGAGTTTTCAATTGGCGACAAAGTGCGCATCAAGGTTGGACCCTTCCAGAACTTTACTGCCAGGGTCGTCGAGACCAACAAGGAAAAGGGACTCCTAAAAGTTACGGTAGACATTTTTGGTAGATCGCAATCTGTCGAAGTGACTTTCCTCGACGTTGAAAGGGTCGATTCAGCATAGGATGAGATCCACCCGTCGCCATGCTTGACGCTTTGCCACTGCCAGTCTATCTTCGCTCGCATTCATCAGTAATTAATTCCTAACGCGGAGAAAGACTAAAATATGTCGACGACGGTAGCTGCTTCCAGTCCAGCCTGGGCTATTCCTGAATATCTCGAGGTTCGCGAGGGCCACCTTGCTATCAACGGCGCAGACGCGCTGGAACTGGTTCGCAATTACGATTCGCCCCTTTTTGTCTTCTCCGGACCACGCATCAAGTCGAATATCGATCGGCTCAAGGCGGCAGCTCAATCCGTCGAACATCCCATTCGATTTTTCTACGCCTCGAAGGCAAATTCGAATATGGCCGTGCTCAAGCTGGTACTCGAGTCGGGTATTGATCTCGAAGTCAACAGCGGAGGCGAACTATATAAGGCGTTGCGGGTTGGCTTTCGACCTGACCAAATTATTTTCAACGGCACCAGCAAGAGTGATGGCGAATTGGATGATGCCGTACGCGCCGGAATCCACGCTATCAATGTCGACTCAATCTATGAAATCGGTTTGGTTGAAGAAGCAGTCAAACGAGTAGGGTCAACCAGTGGTCAATCACCCAAACCCGCGCGCATCGCCTTGCGACTGGTTCCTGAGATTGGGACGCGCTCGCATCTGGGTTTGCAAACTGCCTTGTTGACTTCGAAGTTTGGCATTTCGTCATCGGAAGTGCTCGAAGCTTTTCGGCGAAGTCTAAGAAACCCGGAGCTCATACACGTCTGCGGCATTCATATTCACGTCGGCTCGCAAACGCCTGATGTCGAACCTTTCGCCGAAGCCTTTCGCAGTATGTGGGAACATCTGGTTGCGATCCATCGGGAGACGGGCCACACGCTCGAGCACATCAACCTTGGCGGCGGTATTCCCGTTAACTATTTGCGCGATCGCTCGCTAGCTGACCAACTGCCCGAACATGAACGCGACATGCTGGGCGCCGATCTCGAACCGTCGGTTGTGTTAGCGGAAGCGTTGCGCGTGGCGCGCGAGTCGGCTCGCGCGGCAGGCGCGGAACATCTGCTCGACAAAACCACGATCCTGCTTGAACCGGGACGCAGCGTCATTGCCGACGCCGGCCTGGTGCTGACCACTGTTCTGAACATGAAGCAAAGACCGGAAACGGGAGACGTCTGGCTGCTGACCGATGCCGGTTACAACATCATGCTTTCGATGAACAATTACAAATGGTACTACCACACAATCTCCGCTTCGCGTGCGGGCGAAGCGCATGAGACCAGTTACAAAGTTGCCGGACCGCTCTGCGATTCCGGCGATGTCTATTTCGATATCGAACGTTGCGGTCGTTTACCCGACTACCGAAAACTGCCCGCTGAGGTGCAGCCGGGAGAAGTGTTGGCCTTGCTGAATTCAGGTGCGTATTCTCTGGCGCAGATGTTTCACTACAACGGCCGACCGCTTCCCGCGGCAGTGATGATTGATGGAAACGGCGCGGCGAGTCTCATTCGCCGCCGGGACATTTATGACGACCTCGTGACCAACGACGTATGGTAAAAGAATCTGCTGAACAACTGCTCACCTCATCGCGGCGAGACTTTCTCAGGAACGCAGCGGTCGCCGCTGTCGGTGCACCGCTTATCTTTAGTCCCTACGTCCAACGTCGCTCGTACTCCTGCATTATCATCGGCGCCGGTCTCTCGGGGCTGGCCGCCGCTCACGCGCTAAAAGGCTGGGACGTCACCGTCCTGGAAGCGCGGCCACGTATCGGCGGCCGGGTCCTTTCTTTTAACTTCAAGGAAAATGCTGATCTCGTGTGCGAACTCGGCGGCGAGTGGGTGGGCGCCAGCCACGATCGCATGAAAGCGCTCTGCCATGACTTCAACATCAAGCTGCTGGATCATCGCTTCGAAGCATCGCTAATGCAGGACGGTGTGGTGAAGAGGCCCGGCCAGTGGGATTTCTCGCCGCAGGCCAAGGCCGCTTTTGAAAAGCTTCGGGAGGCTTATAAACACTACACCGAACGAGATCGCGTGCGCCTGGATCAGTACGACTGGTGGACGTGGCTAAAGGAAATCGGCTTCAGCGAAGAAGATCTGTTACTGCGCGACTTGCAGGACAGTACGGATTTTGGCGAAACGATTCGCATGATATCGGCCTACGCCGCCGCCGCAGAGTATTTTGAATCCAGTCCGGCAAACGAAATGGATTTCAAGATGGAAGGCGGCAACTCACGACTGACAAACGCGCTGGCTTCGCAACTTGGTAACGGGTCACTTCATACGGGCATGGTGGTGGAGAAGATTACGCAGCGGGGCGGGCACGTCACCGTAACAGCCGGCGGCAGAGATTTTACCGCCGACGCCTGCATATGCACGGTGCCGGCGCGCGTGCTGACGAAGATTACTTTTGATCCGCCGCTTCCGGCAGCACACGCTGCTGCGGCCAATAAACTTCAGTACGCTCGCATCGTCAAGAATCAGATCCTGTTCAAGGAGCGCTTCTGGGGTGAGGAAGACTTCTCGCTCGTGAGCGATGTCACCTCTCACTATTATTTTCACAGCACCAAAAATCAGCCGGGCAAACAGGGAATTCTCTGCAGTTATGCTATTGGTGAAAAGGCTGACATCCTTGCCTCACAAAGCAGCGGACGGCGCAGTGACATAATCACCCGCGATCTTTTGCCACTTAATAGAAATGCGCCGGACCTGGCTATGAATATTCAGTCGATGGCCTGGCAGCGCGATGCTTACACGCAGGGCGCTTACGCGTTTTACCGGCCGGGACAATGGTTCACGCTACGTCCGATTTTGCAGCAACCACATGGCAAAGTTTTGTTTGCCGGCGAGCACCTCGCCGAATGGCAGGGCTTTATGGAAGGCGCAGTCGTCACCGGCGAAGCAGCTGCGCAGGCGTTGAAGGGTCGGGCTAGTCGCAGACGTGCCGCCTGAGTCTGGTTCTGAAATCTGAGATCTGAGATTTGAGATCTGAGATCTGAGATCTGAAGCTAATGCAACCACCACACAAGACTCAACTAATCCGCGGCCTGAGCTTGATCGCCGCGATCTCGATCGTCGTTGGCAATGTCATCGGCACCGGAGTCTTCCTTAAAGCGCGCGTGATGACCTGCAACGTGGGCACGCCGAAGATGGTTCTCTTCGTCTACGTCATTGCCGGACTACTTTCGCTTGCGGGAGCGCTGAGTTACGCCGAACTCGCGGCGATGATGCCGAAGGCGGGCGGCGAATATGTTTTCATGCGTGAAGCCTACGGCCGCCCGTGGGGATTTTTGTTTGGCTGGATGTCGTTCTTTATCGGCAAAGCCGGCTCGCAGGCCGCGCTCGGTGTGCAGTTCGCTCTCTTTCTAAACATCATGATTGGAGGAGCGCTAGCGGGCGACTTCTTTTCCACGACCGTGTGGGGACATCCGGTTCCTTTCGGAAAACTCCAGGTAGTTGCGCTTGCCTCAATCCTTATTGTCACTGGAATCAACTGTCTGGCGGTCAAGGTTAGCGGTGGCGTCGCAACTGTTTTGTCGGGCGTCAAAATTGCCCTGGTGTTACTCGTCGGCGTGGGCGCTTTTCTGTTTGCGCGAAACGCTGACTGGTCGCATTTGTTGATGGCCAACGTGGGCGGCACTTGTGAAGGAGTCAGCGCCGCGGCGCGATTTGGCTTCGGCGGTTTCATCGCGGCGATGCTTGGAGCGCTGTGGGCCTACGACGGCTGGAACAACGTCACGCTCGTCGCTGGTGAAGTTCAGAACCCTGGTCGCAACCTGCCGCGCGCTCTCATCGGCGGCACGATCTTGATCATGGCGCTCTACCTGCTCGCAAACCTTGCCTATTTTTACACCCTATCGCCCACCGATATTGCGAGCATTTCAACTAAGTCGTCGGTCGCTACCGAGGTCGCGAAGCAGTTTCTCGGACCACTGGCAATTAGTTTTATTGCGGCTGCTCTGCTGTCATCCACTTTCGGTACGCTTCACACTTCCATTCTCACCGGCGCCCGCGTGCCCTATGCGATGGCACGCGACGGATTGTTTCTGCGCAGTTTGTCGAAGGTGTCGCCACGCACACATGTTCCAACCGGCGCGCTGGTCATTCAAGCCATCTGGGCTTGCATACTCGTCATCATGTTCTCTTCGTCGTTCGACATCCTCACTGACTACGCTATCTTCGGCCTTTGGATCTTTTATGGACTCGTAACGGCTGGGGTCTTTATTCTGCGCCGCAAGATGCCGGAGGCGGAGCGACCTTATCGCGCCTGGGGCTATCCCATCGTGCCCGTCCTCTTTCTGCTGGCTACCGCCTTGATCCTTGGGACGACGCTACTGGGGGTTCGCGATGACGTCGCGAACGGTCTTGGTTTGATCATGCGCGGCCAGGTGCTTTCTGGTCTGGGAATTCTGGCGCGTAATCCGCCGCTTGCCGGTAGCGCATTGATTGCGCTCGGACTGCCTGTCTATTGGATCTGGTCGAGGATGTATCCGGAACAAAAGGCGGTGCAGTAGCCCCTCCTTACGAATGCGGCCCCTCGTTCAACGCTTCGCGCGCGACCTCTTTGTCATCAAAGTGAAACACTTCGCGGCCGATGATCTGGTAATCCTCGTGCCCCTTGCCGGCAATCAACACCAAATCATTACTTCGCGCTTCTGAGATTGCCTGGTGGATCGCCTCGCGCCGATCCGCAATTTTCCGATAAGGCTTGCCGGTCTTCTGAATTCCAACCTCAGCGTCCGCAAGTATTTTTTCCGGATCCTCAGTGCGTGGGTTGTCTGAAGTTAAGATCACCACGTCGCTCAAACTTCCTGCCGCCTCACCCATCGGCGCACGCTTAGAACCATCGCGATCGCCACCGCAGCCGAACACAGTAATAATTTTTCCCTTCGTCACCTGCCGCGCCGTGCGCAACACGTTAAGCAACGCGTCGTCACTGTGCGCGTAATCGACTACCACTGCAAAGTCACCATCATGTGGGACGCGTTCGAAACGGCCCGGCGCCCCGGTGCATTTTTCCAGCGCCCGCGTAATCACATCGAGTCCATAGCCAAGCGCCCGGCCGCTGGCGACCGCCGCGAGCGTGTTGTAGATGTGCGGCGGACCAACCAGCGGCGAATGAAACTCGCGTTCGTCGCCCGGTGTCCGCAAATTGAAACGCATGCCGTTCAGCGAAAACTCCGGATCGCGTGCGGTGACATCCGCGTCTGCCACAACTGCGTAACTGACGACGTGCAGCCCTTCTCTCCTGAGTCGCTCGGCAAGCTCAACTCCGTAGGGGTCGTCGAGATTGATGACTGACGTGCGCGGCCTGGTGCCAAGTCTGCCATCAAACAGGCGCTGCTTTGCCACCCAGTAGTTCTCCATGGTCTTGTGATAGTCGAGGTGGTCGCGCGTGAGATTGGAAAACACGGCCACGGCATATTCGAGCGCGTCGCAGCGATGAAAATCCATGGCCTGTGATGAAGCTTCCATGACCGCGGTCTTGCAGCCAATCTCGACAGCCTGGCGCAACATGCGTTGCATGTCAGTGGCTTCAGGCGTAGTTCGATCAGCTTTGAAACGTTCGGGCCCAAGACGGTATTCAACCGTGCCGGTCATCGCTACCGGTTCGCCGGCAGCCTCCGGGATCGACGCGATAAGGTAGGCCGTAGTTGTTTTTCCATTCGTCCCGGTGATGCCGACGAGTTTGAGTTCCCGAGATGGATGATGGTGTACCTCGGCTGCGGCCAACGCCATGGCGCGACGAACGTTTTCGACTTGAATCCAGGCAAAGGAAGCGTTTCCCGACTGCGATTCGCCAGGCGGCTCGAGTTCAGAAATTACACCGACCGCGCCTTGGGTAATTACTTGCGGCACAAACTTGTGCGCATCAAACAGTCCACCGCGGACAGCGACGAACAAACTGCCCGGGCCGGCACGGCGAGAGTCGTGGGAAACGTCTGTAACTACAGTGTTCCCGTCGCCGGTTAACTTTCCGCCCGTTACTTCAGCGATTCTTTTGAGTGTGATTGGTTCATTTGTCACGGCGTTGAATTCTACGCAGCAGCCGATTGAAAGTCACATGTAACCTCAGCGCGGCCTGGGGCAAGCTGCGGCTTCGCCGCCTTCCTTGCGGAAAGGCTCTGCCTTTCCGCTAGCCGCTATCAACCAAGAGGCTCCGCCTCTTAAACAACTTCGGAGGCGTAGCCTCAAATCAGGAACGTTAACGGAAAGGCAGAGCCTTTCCGCACGGAAGGCGGCAAAGCCGCAAAGCATTAAGCTTGCGATGCTGGACAGTAACAATTAGGATTCAGCGCTCCATCATTCCAACCCAGTGGTGAAATAATGCTAATCAGAGTTTCACTTTCCCTTATCCTGACGGCCATGCTTCTCTTCTCTTTCAGCACTGCGTCCACTGCCCCCGCGCCCCAATATGATCTCGTCATCAGGAATGGACTCGTGATCGATGGCTCGGGCCGCCCCGGATACCGCGCTGACATCGCAGTCAAAGGGGATCGCATCGTGCGAATTGGCAAGCTGAAAAACCCGGGCGCCGGGCGTGAGATTGATGCCACGGGGATGGTCGTAGCGCCGGGCTTTATCGACATGCTCGGTCAGTCAGAAACCTATTTACTCATCGACCCGCGCGCGATGAGCAAGGTGATGATGGGCGTAACCACCGAGGTCACCGGTGAGGGTGAATCGATCGCGCCCATCAACGAGAGACTCATCAAGGAGCAGGAAGACTTTCTTCGCCGCTTCAACCTGACTATCGATTGGCGCACGCTCGATGAGTATTTCAAACGACTCGAGAAACAAGGCGCGGGCGTAAACCTGGCAACTTTCGTCGGCGCTACGCAGTTGCGTGAATACGTTGTCGGTTTTGACAATCGCCCGCCGACGCCGACCGAGTTGGAACAGATGAAACAATTGGTTGCCGCCGCGATGAAGGATGGCGCACTCGGCCTCTCAACTTCGCTGCAATACGTGCCGGCGCGGTTCGCGAAGACTGATGAACTGGTTGAACTCGCAAAGGTCGCGCGACAGTACGGCGGAATCTATGCCACGCATCAACGCAGCGAAGCCAACGCGCTTGATGAATCGCTCGCAGAAGTTTTTCAGATCGCCCGCCAGGCTAAGATTCCCGTAGAAATTTGGCATCTGAAAACTGCTTACAAGAAGAACTGGGGCCGCATGCCTGAAGTGTTGGCGAAGATCAAACAAGCCCGCGCCCAGGGTCTCGACATCACCGCTGACATCTATCCTTACATTGCAGGCAGCACATCCTTAAGCGCTTGCCTGCCACCCTGGGCACTCGAGGGCGGTACTGAAAAGATGTTGGGGCGGTTGAAGGACGTGCGCATTCGCCAGCAGCTGAAGGAAGAAATCATCACTGACCACAAGGATTGGGAAAATATTTACCTCGGCAGCGGCGGCGCTTCAGGTGTCTTAATTGGATCGGTCGTCAATCGTGATCTGGAAGCAATGCAGGGTAAGCGCGTTTCGCAGATCGCTGAGGAGCAAGGCAAAGAGCCACTCGATGCACTCTTTGATTTGATTCTCGCTGACCACGGTCAAACCGGCGCGATCTTTTTCATGATGAGCGAAGACGACATGCGCTCCGCGATGCAGTCGCCATTCGTCAGTTTCTGCACAGATAGTGGCGCCCGCGCTAACGACGGCCCGCTGGCTGGATCAAAGTCACACCCGCGTGGTTGGGGAAGCTATCCGAGAATACTGGGTCGCTACGTGCGGGACGAGCGCCTGCTGACTTTGGCACAGGCGATTCACAAGATGACCGCGATGCCGGCGAAGCGCGTTGGCCTTCGTGATCGCGGTCTCTTGCTCGCCGGCTCCTACGCCGACATAACCATTTTCGATCCCAGGACGGTAATCGATCGCGCGACCTTCGAGATGCCAAACCAACATCCCGACGGTATCAAGTATGTGATCGTGAACGGACAGATCAGTGTGGACGATGGTAAAAGAACACCGGCGCTTGCCGGACGCGCGTTGCGTGGACCTGGATACTCGAAATAATTGCGCAAGGGCAACACTCAAGCAGTTCAGAGTTCAAGCTTCAGCTTGCGTTCTGCCAGGACTACAAACTGAAGGTTACTCTGAACTGCTTGAACATGTTTCTAAATCGACTTTGTAATCTTGCGAAACTCGTCTTCAGTCCAGGCCCTCATGGTTTCAGTCTGAACGTTTCCCTGTGAGCCAAGTGTCAGTAGAGCTTGGGCCACACTTTCGTCGTCGGGACCTTCGATCACACAGACGAGGTCGTAGCGGCCCATGGTCAGGTAAGTATCTTTGATCTCGACTCCCAGTTTCTTGAAAGCTTTGCGTCCTGAATCAAGGCGCTTGGGACTATCTCTTACCTTCGCGGCGCCCTGTTGGGTGTAACGAAGCAGGGTGATGTAAGTTGGCATTGAGATTCTCCTTTCAAAGATGTTGGCCACTGGCGAAAAAACCATTGACGTGGTTTCTCAAGAGGGTCATAGTATGCGCCTTTTTTCTAACTGAGAAGCAATTCTGAAAAATTTGGCCGTCTCTCGCTGGTTTCGCCGCATACCTAAGCAAACGAATCAGTTTTTAGAGAACCCGCAGGTCCGACTCTGAGTGGAGTCTGTTATGAACGAGCACATCAAGACGCCGCTGGTTTGCCGAAACGGACATAAGCAACCGTCCTTCGCAGAAAAATTTTGTATCTATTGCGGAGCCGTTTTAGAAGTCTCCAACACTCAACCAAACCGGCTCGCGCCCCCGGTGCTTGCTTCCACTCAAACACCCAATCAGGAGTCTCAACCGATACCACAACCAGGCGATCTCAATCGTGCCGGGCCAGCTCCCATTAACCCGCCGCAGTTCAATCAAAATTACCGCCCTTCGCCGGGGCAACAGATCCAGCCAAGGCCTCCGCAGGTCTTGCAGGCCTTGTCTTGTTACAAGTGCGGTGGAAACGGCCAAAGTTTAGATCAGAAGACGATAATTTGTGACGAGTGTAGTTGGCTGAGGCCTCTGAATCCGGGTTACCGGGTCGACTCTTCTACCTTTGCCTGGGCTGCAGACGGCAAAGCCATGGCTGCATTGCGTTCCATGAAAACTTTGAACGCCGCCGCTCAGGCAGTTTCTGAAAAAGTGGGACGGCGTTGGGTGAAAAACAACTGCCCCAAATTTACGGACAAGCAGTTCGAGCGGCGCGAATTCTGGGCATGTCGCACATGCCGGAAGTTTACCTTTCCGGTGATCGACCGTGGGATTGTCTGACATTCGGCACCGACAAGGATTCGTTTATCGTTATTGGTTCGGCGTTGGCGGGAAACTTCCAGGGACCCGACCTGCTGTTTCTGCTGGCCCGCGAAATGGGCCACTGCCGCGCCGGGCACGCGCTTTGGAAAACGGTGATTCGCTTCTTTCTTGGTGAACAAGGCCCTGGCAAAGGAATGATGTCGGGCGGTATCTTCAATGCGATCTTGAACCCGACGGCGCTAATCAGCGGCGCCTTTGAAGTTCCACTGCTCGCCTGGGCGCGCCAAGCGGAGATAACCGCCGACCGGGCCGGATTGCTAACCGTCGGCGATGAAGAAATCGCGCGGCGCGTCTTGCTCTCGTGGTCGCTTAAGTCGTCCTTCATTTACCGGCAAATCAACATCGATGCCTGGCTGGAACAACAAGCCGAAGACGACGAAGGTTATTCAAGACTTTCCGAATTGACCACCAGTTCGACGCCATACATCGGGCCGCGCTTGAAGTTGTTGACGGAGTTTGCAAAAAGTCCTGAATTGAAATATTGGCGTCAAATGATCGTGGATGCGATGAACCACGGCGCGCCGAAATCGCCCGCTAAACCCGCAGCGCAGCCTGAGGTAATCAAAATCAAGTGCGCAAGTTGCCAAACCCAGATGGTTGTTCCACTCAAAGTCCTGGCGGGCAAAAACGAACTACCGGTGAAATGCCCTAACAAGCAATGTGGGAAAATTACTCGGCTTAAAAAGACAGTTAAACCCCCGGAAGCTGCGGCGCCGGTCGCGAAACCGGCAGCGAAGCGAAAGCGGACTGCTTCCAAGAAGAAACAAGATGAGGAGAACCTGAACTATGTCGACTAAGGAGACTACGATTACTACCGAAACCGCTGCCGACGGCACAGAAATGGTTTCAGAAATCAGCTCGGTGATAACAGAAACCGCGGCCGATGGTACGGAGACGGTCGCAGAAATCACCACGACCGCAGGCGATGAACCGGGAGAGGTGGAGGGACACATCACCCTGACTGAGACGGCTCCCGACGGCACCGAGACGGTGACCGAACTTACTACCAACGCCGACGGCTCGGTCATTATCGAAGACGACAAATCTCTGGCCGAAGAAGTTTATGAAGCTGTGTTCGATGAGGAAGCCGAGGACTACGAATCTGATGAAGCAGTTTCACCTATTGAGACTGGGGAAATCGAAGTCATCGAAGCCGGATCCGAATTTGAAGCGGGAGGTGGCACGCTTGACCCCGACGCTTCGCCGGCGGATTTCGGTGAAGCAGTAGA
>Ga0193725_1000286_pt1 | contig 15773 bp, 29 predicted proteins | sample H2a2metaG_FD_143058 | JGI IMG/M metagenome (GOLD analysis project Ga0193725, IMG submission 143058) | Soil microbial communities from a riparian zone of the East river system, Colorado, United States - H2a2 | ecosystem: Environmental > Terrestrial > Soil > Riparian zone | place: USA: East River... | reverse complement strand
AACCGAGGTGTAGGAGCGCGCGCCGATCTCGAGTGCGCGGCCGCAGGCGGCTTCCAGTCGCTGATACCCGAAGCTGTTGGCGTGCCTGAGGATGCCGATCGTGGCGCGGAAGCCCTGCTCTGGATGCGTCTTCTCGCGCAGGATGATCTCGATCAGCGCCGATGTCTTCGGCCCGATCTCATTCGCTCGGCCCTGGATGCGTTGCGGCGTCCAGTCGGCATAGCGCCGGTGGCTCGACGGCATGTGCTCGCGCACGGTCGTGTGCTTGCGGTTCGATGACGAACGCACGTGGACAGCGACGCGGTTGCCGCGATGGAACAGCTCCACCGTGCGCGCCGTGATCCGCGCCCATAGCGCCTCGCGCAGCAACACGTGCGGCGCCGAGTAGTAATGCTTCTCGACCTCGACGTGATAATCGAGGCCGACCTTGCACTGCTTCCACTCGGCGTAGACGTAGGGCGTAGTCGGTAATGGTTTCAATGCCGGCCGGTCCAGCGCGTCAAACAGCGTGCGGCGGCTCGCGCCGAGATGCCGGGAGGCGCGGTCGTTTAGCGCTGTGACACAATCACCGATCGCTACGTTCAACTCGACGAGCGAGAAGAACCTGGTGTTGCGCAGCTTGGCGATAATCCAGCGCGTCGCGACCTGCACGGCTACCTCGACCTTCGCCTTGTCGCGCGGTTTTCTCGGCCGTGCCGGCACGATGGCCGTGTCGTAGTGCTCCGCCATTTCGGCATAGGCACGATTGACGCCCGGCTCGTAGAAGCAGGCCTTGGTGATGCCGGACCTCAGATTGTCGGAAACGACCATCGCCGGCGCACCGCCGTAAAAGCCAAATGCGCGTGTGTGCGAGCCGATCCAGTCGGGCAGAGTCTGCGTGAAGGTTGCTTCGGCGTAGGTCAAGCTCGATGCGCCGAGGGCGGCGACGAACAGCTGGCAGGCATGCACCTCACCGGTCGCGGCATCGACGATGTCGATCGTCGTGCCGGCGTAATCGACGAACAGCTTCTCGCCGGCCACATGCGGCTGCCGCATCGTCGGCGACAAACGGCCTTCCCAGGCCCGATAGAGTTCGCAGAACCAGCTGCGGCCGTAACCGTCCGGATGTGCCGCGCGATATTCCTCCCAGACCAGTTGCAGCGTCACGCCCTTGCGGCGCAACTCGCGGTGGATCGCCGGCCAGTCCGGCAGCGACCGCCAATCCTTGGCCGTGGGCGTCGGGACCGGATAGAGGCGGTTCTCCAGTGCGTCGTCGTCAAGATCGTCCGGCAGCGGCCAACCGACGCCGGCTTCGCGCGCCCGGCGCAGGCACGCTCCGGCGGCGGTCGGGCCAATCCCGAGACTGGCGGCAATCTGGCGCTTGGACAGGCCGGCGGCCGACAGCCGCAGCACGTCGCGGATCTTGCGCATGGGTAATCTCTGTTGGGCCATCCCCACTCCTCTCGAAAAAGGAGCGAAGTCCGGCTGATTCGCGGATCACCCAACGGCGTTCATCACGCCCGTCCACAGCCCTGTTGCCCTGGTCGCCATCGACCGGAACAGGTGGTCGTCATCCACCGGAAACGGTGGTCGCCTTCAACCGGAAACCCCGGTCGCCATGGCCCGGAGCGCGCAGCCTAATTCCTGCATCTCCTTATCCATTGTGTAAATACCTGCTGCGCGATGGTATGCGATGCCTACGGTAGCGCAAGCATCGGTTACGAAGTCGGAAATACGGTCATCTTTCTTTGCACCCCGCTCCAAAACTATTTTCATCGCTGCATTGGAAGTGGCTTCGGCGATTTGAGCGTCTTCTAATTCTGGCGGCAGTAAACCTAATCTCGCTGGCTGGCATTGCTTAGACATCTCGTCGACCGCCCGATAAAAATGATGCTTTCGCGTTTGATCTGCGTTCAGATAACGTCTCAGAAAGCGCCGCGACCTTGCTTTAAGGTGTTTGCGATCAAGCCTAATTTTCCGCCGCCATTCCCGTTGCTCTGATTTAAACCAGCCAAACACCATTTCACTCGCGGTGCCTCCGGGTGCAATGATAGCAAGATAAACCGACGCCCACCCTAATTTTGAGTGCCTTCGCAATCTCCGACGCACTCAATCCGTTTTTTGTTTAGGTTTACGAATTTCGGACATTAACAGATGGCGGTCTGCCCTTTGGAGATTCCAAGTTTATCACTGGTCTCATAGGACACCTCGCACTTGGATTCCATTTTTGGCAGGTCCCTTTTTGGGCTGGGCCACTGGAACCTTTCCTGAGTTTCCTGTTTTCCTCGTCGGGACATAGTTTTGAGGAACACATGCCCAATTCCACCTTCCGCCGCTGGACGGCAGACGATATCGCCAAGCTGAAGAACCTGGCTCAGAGGCATCCGCGAGCGGAGATCGCCGCCAAGCTTGGACGCTCTGTCGCAGCAACCACTTTGAAAGCCCATGAGCTAAAGCTGTCACTGAGAATGCGAGATCCAGGCGATGAAGTGCAGCGCGGACGCGGGGCGGCCGTTATGGATTTGAGCGGGCCAAACGAGCATGAGCAAAACCACTAAGGCCCTGAAAAAGCAGGCCGCGACAGCCCAGTCGGCAGCCCGTCGGACGCCAGACGCCTTCCTTTCCGGCCAGATGACAACCTTGGCCATGGCGTTTCGAGCACAGGCAGAAGTGCTGAAAAAGAAACGCAAAAAGAAGAAATAAATGCCCTATTCTGTGAGCGGAAACGATGTCAGAGGCGTCAACACCTTCAATCGTAGGACGCCCGAAGTAGCGCTCAGAAAAGCCCGGGAGCTAATTAAGCGCGGATGTTACGACGTTCGAATAACGACGCCGGAAGGCCGGACTTATCATTCGTCAGAGTTTGGAGATCTCCCACGTACGCCCGTCGCTGGGCGACCCTCTCAAAAGCACCGGCCCACCCCATAGGGCGAGCGAAGCCTTCTGCGCCCATCGGGCTAACGACCTTATTTTTTGCTTTCGGCAGTTCGAAGCCAGAATTTGATATCTTTCGCCTTCGAACCGCCGTTCATTGCGCAGGTGCCAATGGGACAATCACGACCGTCATAGTTACCAACGTCCCGCTTTCCCGACTTATACTGCGCTGTTGCTGTCTCATATAGACCAGGTGGTGAGTCCATTTTGCGATGATCGGTAGGCGAGCGTCATTGGGGCGAGTTTCGAGAGGGCTTGACCATGTCCACAATTCTTTCTGGAATTGAACTAGAGGTTATCGTTTCCAAGCTAATGGCAGCTGAGGCTGAAATACTGCATCTCGCTATCGAGGAGGAAAATGTTAGCGAAGCCGCTTCTGATCTGTGGGGAGTGTTCGAGATGCTTCAGGAGATCATCCTAAAACTTCAATCACTGGTCTAAGTTTTGTAAGCAACAGGGCCACTTACCGCATTTATCACAACGCATGTTGGCGCCGAGGTGATCGAGTCATCGTTGCCGCATCAGCTCCGTCCAACGGTTCACGCTGACCCGCACTAATGGCGTGTTGCATCCTCGTCGACTAGCACTTGGCTCACGTCCAGCTCTTCGCCAGAGTTGCATTTACATTGCATTCCGGCACCGCACATGCAGCCAAGTTCTTCGTGCCATGCTCCGTCGGGATGGTTTTCGCAGACCCACCCTATGCCGAAACATACGGGGCAGTTCTTATCCATACTTACAAATTATCCGGGGTGCGCAATGGTGAGGATTTATCCGCGTCTCGTAATTCTTGTTCAGCCATATGATAAAACTCCTGGTCCCTGCCTTCAGGCTTGCCAGCTTGTTCCCATAACTCATATGCGCGGCGGACGATTTGTTTTTCAGTTGGATTTTCCATGGCGGGCTTTCCTGAAGAGGAATGTGCAGGACTCACCCCATTCGAGGAGAACTTTAAGGCGGAGCCCCGCAGGCCGCGCTTCGATTAGAAAGCGTGACCCGGTAATCCAAGTCGCCTTTTTGCAAGTTGTTCACTCACGATTTGATGTTGTCGACCGGGGCGCTGCCTACTCCGGTTCGCTGAGCTGCTCTTCCAAATCTTTGACCAGCTTCTGAAGGCGCTCTGTGGTGACGGTATCGGAGAGCAAGGCAGCCGCCCGCTTGGCCTGTTCCAATCGCCGCTGTAGTTCTTCGCGGTCGCTCATGGCGATACTGCCTCTAGTTAGACGAGGGCGCGGCGAAATTGTTCATTCTGGCTGGCGTTCAAATATCGCTATCTTCCGGTCACGTTGCCATAGCTCAACGTCATGGCCGTCAACAAGCTGTTTTGCCTGTTCCTTGGCTGAGGAGCGGTGATTACCAACCCTATACCTCCATCTGTGCATCGTCTGTCCGGTGTCCGTCATATCGAGATTTATCCAAGGTACGTTTGGACAGTGGGTATTCATTCATCTCGCTTCAGAATCATATTCGGGTATCGGCTTGGCACCGTGCAGCGCCAGCATCGTGCCGATGTGGGCATGCATGATTGGCCCACGACCCTCCGCTGCCATCAAGAGCGCTTCAGTCGCTGCCTGCCATTCCGGGCTTTGCTGTTTCGACTTGGGCAGCGCCATGATGTACGCCGCGCCGTCCCTTAGCGTTACAAGCTTCTTACCCTTCGGTGGTTGAATAGGTTCATCGAAGGGCCGGGACCAGTTATTAGACGCCATTGTGATGACAGTCCGGATTGCCGCAAACGACAAACACATGTTTCGGCCGTGACTTCGCATGTTGACCAGACGACACGGGCTTGTCGTGAAGCACAAGGTTCGGGATCGTCCATGGCATCACTTATCAAAGCGCGGACCGAAGGCGCAGCCAAATCAGCCTAGAGGTTGGGCTCGGAACAGATCAGCGCCAGTGCCGCTCGCGCAGCGCCGTTCACTGCTTACATGCAGCACGGATGGCTGAGGCTAGAAACTGGCCCCGGCCACCAACAGAACGGCGCCGACTGCCATAAGGAGAATGCCCGGCCAGTTCGTTCCGAGTCCTAAGAATCGCATGCTGCGCCGTGGCGGCTCCAAAGTGTCGCGAACCGGGCGGGAGGATTCCGGGCCACTAAGCGGTCCCCGCCAAATAGCGCTGCGTGCCATGTAGAGGATTCCGCCGAGAGCGAGCAGTGCGCCAAGTCCCATCAGGAACATTCTCGCCTCTCAATTCATTGCTGCCCCGCACAACATAACTTACAGGTTAGCAAACGTTCCGACCTTACTTCGGCGGCTGCAGCTCGCTCTTAAGCCAAGCTAACACTCTGTCGGTTTTCAGAGGATCAGGCTGACCACAATCAAAGCACTGGAACGTGCGCTGTCCCTTGCCGTCGGGAGGGAGCGCCAAAATCAGATATGCCCCGCAGTTGGGGCAAGTCGGTCGTTTAGCCTGGCCCATGGTTAGGATTTTGCCGCCGGTTCCAACATCCGTCAAATAGAATCCGACATAGACCTAGGGAGTTCTCTGCTTGTGGAAAACCCGGGGTGTCGAAATCTTCTCATTTTTTAAAGAACGGCCTTAGCAGACGGGGGTGCTAGGATCGCCAGACTCGTTGCTTTCAATATCGTTCGCTTGGGCGACATATTCGGCGGCCAATTTTCGCAGCCGTACTTGCGTTTCGCTGTCACCCATATTGTTAGCGTGCCACTTACATTTGGCGGCCTGATCTCGCAAATAAATGGAGCGTGGGGACATGGGCGACCTTCCAGTAGGTCACTCGTTGCTTGTCCGGTCGCTTTGGATGCGCCGACCACGCTCAACAGGCGGTTCAGCGAATTTCGTATGGGTTTGCGAGTTGGAAAAGATGAAACGTGTCGTCCTGATATCCTGCGGTAAGAGAAAGATGATGATGGCGGCACCAGCCCGCGACCTCTGCACCGGAGCAATGTTTGTCAAAGCGTTACGTTATGCCGAGCAGACCTGTGATGCGGCCGCGCTGTTGTCGGCTGAGCATGGGTTGGTGATGTTTGACGACGTCATTGAGCCTTACGACAAGACGCTGAACGACATGCCGATAGCGGACCGGCGACGCTGGGCGGCCAAGGTCAGTGCTTATCTATGTCGGGTCTATCGCGCAGGACGTTGGACTTACGTTTATCTGGCCGGGGTTCGTTACATCGAAGGACTACCAGCGGGTGAGAATCCTATGAAGGGGCTCTCATTCGGCCGACGTTTGCGATGGTTGGATAGCCAAAACAGATTAAATTGGATCGATGGCTTGAACAACTGGAGGCCGAGCGGATCAAAGAGCCAGAGCTAGAAGCAGACTTTAGAGCAGCGTTGGGCTTTGAGATGGGGTTCAACCCGACAGCGTTGGGCTGTTGCTGGGTTACGGGTATTATCGCCTGCTGATGGAGCGGCGGTAGAGGCGTTAGAGCTGTACAGCGGTCAATATTGCTGACTAAGAACGACACCGTGTTGACACGTTGTCGCCTTTATCACTAAGCTGCAGAATGACGGGAAATTTGATCCCCATTGCGCCCTGCCCGAAGTGCGGGAACAAACTGATCTTGGTGGTGACACCCGGCAGCTATCAATCCCGCACGTTTGGATGCTTCAATTGCAATCGGCCTCTCTCCTTGAGGCGCGATAACGCACCGGGCTCGCCGCAGCCGTCCAAATAAGTCCGCTCCCGACTAGTGGGTGGACTCAACCCTTCTTCAACACCTTGGGAAACGTCGCCACTTTCCGATCAAGCTGCCACAGTTCAACGTCGTGGCCGTTCGCGAACTCCTCGGCAAGTATGATGCCTGATCATCATCGGCGCAGTTCAAGTGGACCGCATTCTGAATATGGTCGTCGCTTCCAATTAAGTAGGCACATCGGGCATGTGATTCATCACCGTTTGCACGGGAGCATAGCATTCTCAGTCACCGAGAGAAGCAACGTGAATTAGAATCGGCTATGTCCGGAAGGCGACTTTCTGCCGGATTTTGTTTGCATACGTACAAGTCGGCCCCCCTTGTTTTGCTGAAACCTGATTTCACTTTTGTGCTTTATCCGCCATGACCGAGACCGACGCAGAACGCTACCGGAAGCAAGCTGAGGAGGGCCGCAAGCTGGCTGAGAGGTCAGCCAATGAATTTTACGAAAAATCTTGGGCTGCACCTTGCTGAGGATTGGATCAAGCTTGCCGAGGCTGATGAGGAAAGACGGGCGAAGTCTTGGCGCCGTCAGGACTAAGTGGGCCGCCTCAGGTGGCGGCATTGTCCCAGCTCCGCACTTCTGTTGCGGTGAAAGGCGGCCTTAAGTTGAAAAGCTTGCGGAGCTTTTTAAGGATTTCTCGCAGGTCCATGATGTGTTCCTCGACGACCCGTTGTCTCTCCGCTTCGTGAGATTGTTTGCTCGGGCCAAGCCTGTTGTCGATTCGTTTGCGAGCGTCCTTTTCCAAGTCCGTCATCACGTATCCCGCTTTAGCTCGTGTCGGTCCCAATGTGTGTCCTTTTGCCTGGGTCGACAGGTGGCTCGTCAGACTCATCGCCATCCAGTTTGACAAGGTAGATCAGCATCAGTCCGTCAGACGGCTGACCGTTATTTTTTGCCGCGGCAAACAGGGCACTCTCATCGGGCAGCGCCATCCGCGCTCGTAGATTCGCCTTCCCATCCCACAGCGAGGCACCATCGGACTTGGCCTCTGCCAGTTCGTCCTTCAGCCATTGCTCGTGGCACAGCTGTTGAGCCTCGCGCAGATTTTGAGCCTCGAACGTCAGCGTCGGCGTGCCGCCGATCCCTATTGTGAAAATTCTGGACAGGACGTACGCGGTCATTTCCCCTTCACCTCAATCCCTAGCCATACAAGCCGGCGGAAACGCGAGTAGAAGAACGGCCCCAGCGTCGGGGGAACGCTGAGGCCGCTTAGGGAAAGTGCCTATGTCTCGCAACACGACTCGGTAACTCGCCAACCCGCAAACCGTTCCCGCTTTGAGCCGGTATGTTCAAAATTAGACAGCCCTGTCGAACAAATAGCTAACGTTCAGTAACCTATTGAAAATCGACCTTTGTCTGATCCGCAGTAGGGACTCGATGGTGGGTTGTATCCTTCTCGTCGATTAGCACTTGGCTCTGTTCAGCATAAAACTCTTCAGCTTTCCTGACCTGCTCGCGGAGTAGGTCCAATTCGCGTAGCTGAGCAATGAGATTGGCAGTCGTGTCGGTGACGACTGCAATGTGTCGTTGAAGAGAGCTCATTTGAGACCCCTTATAACGAAACGAACCTATTCGGGTCGGCGTAGTTCGCTTGAGAGCCAACGCAGCGCATCAGATTTAATTGGGTCGGAGGCAAGTGTTCTGATTTCGGTAACGGTACACTTCAAACACTCGAACCTGCGGTGTTCGAAGCCATCCGGGCCGTCCGAGACGGCAGTCGTTCTCATCCGCCTTTGGCATTTGGGACAAAAGCGGCGGTGGACTGGCAACAGCTCTGGGTCGGGTTTTCTCCAGCTGCCCATAACGGCGAAAAAAATAGGATCAAATCAAAATATTTGTCTGTCCGGTACCGGACTCTGACTGTGGAAAACTCTCGGCGGCCTCCAATGCTAAAAGCACGACCCCGCCCTTGGCTTTTGGATGGGTCTTAGGGCAAGGGTCGTGCCGGGCCATGCGTACAATCACAGCCCTTTAAACCAATTCGGCGTTTCTGAGCACGTTCCCGCAGGAACCAATCTTTCACGAATTTCTGAAGACCGAAGGACGAGAGCCGCCACTGGCGCTAGCTGAAGTCATACGGACTTCGGGGCTTCGGTTGGTATGTCCCCTTTTTCCAATGAGACCAGCGTTTGCCCTTGCCTCTTTCTGAGGGGTGCATCCGCTCGCCGCCAAACTCTTTCATGAATGTTTCGGCGTGCTGCTCGTCAGCAAAACGGAAAACTTGGTACCACTCCTTTTGCCAAACCACGGAATGTCCGTTCCGTGAAAGCGTCAGCCCGTTCGCCCGGCAGAATTCTTGGACCTTCTCGTAATTCGGGCCGGTGCACTTCTCTTCAATGAGGCAGACCCAATACGGGAAACTGCCTTCCGCCGACCTTTCAAACCGCGTCTGACGATGGTTTATTCCAGAGTTTGTTCACTGAATGTTCTTCCTTAGCAAGTCGCTAGCGATGGTGTGTGCCGACAGTGAAACACCCGATTAATTGTCGGAACCAATGCGGCAGGATCGTCTTGAATCCGGGTTCTGTAGCGTCAGGAGTATTTGAATGGCCCCCCGCGCCAACTGGAAAGGCTTTTTGCGCCTTTCACTTGTTACTTGTCCGGTCGCTTTGTATCCGGCCACTTCCGATTCCGAGAAAATCAGTTTCAACCAGATCAACCGAAATACCGGTCACCGCATCAAGTACATGAAAGTGGATGCTGATACCGGCGAGGAAGTTTCGAACGAAGACATCATGAAGGGCTACAAGGTAGACACCGACACCTACATCGAGGTGTCGAAGGACGAACTGGAAAACATCGCACTCGAATCCACCCGTACCATCGACATCAACGAGTTCGTTCCCAAGAGCGACATCGATCCACGCTATCTCATCCGGCCCTATTATCTCGTTCCGGATGGGAAAGTCGGGCACGACGCCTTCGCCGTTATCCGGGAAACTATTCGCAACATGGACATGGTTGCTATCGGCCGTGTTGTTTTAACGAGCCGGGAGCACATCATCGCTCTAGAGCCCTTGGACAACGGCTTGATGGGGACACTGCTGCGATATCCCTACGAAGTTCGGGATGAGAAAGAATATTTTGACGACATTCAGGATGTGAAAGTCACCAAGGATATGCTCGACTTGGCGAAGCACATCGTCACTCAGAAGACTGCTGACTTCGAGCCAGAGAAATTCGAGGATCACTACGAGGCAGCCCTGGCCGAACTGATCAATGCCAAACGCAACGGCAAAACGGTTGGTGCGAAACCAAGACCACGCGGTGAGAACGTTGTTGACCTAATGGAAGCATTGAAACGTAGCATCGGCAACGAAGCCCAAGCGACGAAAGGCAAGAAACCACGCAAGGCCACAGCAGGTCAGAAAGAAATGCTATTGCCCATCAGCGGTAAGCGAGCCGCTAAACAAGACGCTAAAAAATCCGACAAGCCGGCAACGGCACGTACTCGGAAGCGAGCCTGACCGATCAGAAACTAATCGTCTGATCGGGTCATCGCTGCGTTGAATCAATCACCGACTTGCAAGTTCCTTCACCAGCATCCGGCTCTTTTTCTTAGCGTTGTAAATCTCTACTTGAAGCATTGGAAAGTTCGCGAGCAGTTCTGACGCTGCAGTATTGGCAGCATCTTCGTCCGAAAACTGGGTCTTGAAATGTCCGTCCACCACCATTGCATACCCGTTAGCGGGCGCGATATCAGCCCGTTGTATATTTCTCGGCTGCGGTTCTTGGATGCGAAGCGTAGGTTTCTTGATCATCTGGTCTTTCACCGTTCAACTGCTTTTCCGTAGTGCGAAGGGCCCGGGCTTCTATATCGATCAGTCGGCGCTTTATCTGCTGTAAACCCTCTCGGAGACGTAGCAGTAACTCCTGATCCTTATCCGTATCTCTACGAGAGCGTCGAACTGGCTGTGTCAGGGGTCACCGCTGGTAAGAGTCTAACCACGACTTCTGCAAAACGTTCCGCAACGCAAGTGTCGAGATCGCTCGCCACGACGCTAAAGGAAATGAACCTTCACGCTGGTCTTGCGTTGCCCACGCCCGAAACAAGTTCTTCAGGGAAGTTGTTATGACCGCTGATCGCCGCCCCCTACCCGATGACCTAAATGCACTGAAAGAAATCATCAGTGGAAGGCCTGCCGACGCCCAGACTATGCAGAGATTGATCACGTGTAATTTGGTTGAGGATTTAGACGGCACCGCGCTACTGACGAGCAGTGGTATTGAGGCCGCGGCGTTACTCGCGCCAACTAAGTAACGAGATTCTCCGCACGTCGATGTTCATGCCTAACAGTCCGCCAACTGTGTTGGCTTGGGCGGATGCGCCGTCCTTGGATGACGGTCGTGAAGAATCGCCAAACGGCCTCGGATCATGGGATCAAACGGTTCGGCTGTTTCGAACAACTTCTCTTGAACTTCAAGGGAAGTTTGGACCAGAGCCGAAGTGCTGCATTACCTACCAATTGTTCGAACCCCCGAGGTTTTCGCTTATTTTCTTTTCCCGATTCCGATAAGCGGTGGTGTTCACAAACACGACCCGCATCGATGTCAGGCTGCGTCTCCGCTGGGAAATCCATGTTTCCCCAGAACGTATTCGACCCGATCGCGGATAGGGTTCTTTCTCATGAGAGTGAACAGAGCCTCTGGATGCTTACGCCAAATTGCAATTTCCAGTTCTAGAACCGTAATCACGCCATCGCGGAAGGGATATTGACCTGCTTCTTGCACATTGTTCAGATCGGACCAACCAATTCTCAATGGCGTATTTCCCTTGATCATTGCGGGCACGTTCGCGGTCTCTGGTTCGCTGTTATACGTAACGAGGGCCAACATGTGACGGCCTAGGGGAAAATCTCTCTATTTAAGTTCCACCACAACGCCGGTGATTTGAATCTCGACCTTCGCCCCTGGATGACGGCGCTTAACTACTTTACCCGCCCTCGTGGCCTCATCATAGTTCTGCGCTTTTTCGATAAGGCGCTCGTCTTGCAGAATGAAATATTCTTCACTTCGCCCGGGAAGTAGCTCCAGCCTTTCTGCACGTCCGAACATCCAACGCTCCATTGCAATTCCAAGATTCGATCTGGGGAACGCCATGCCGGTTAATGTCGACAAACAAGCTTAGTTCCGTGCTGCCCGGAACATACTGATTCGAGAATCATTTACTCATGATCGGCACTGGAGGGCATTTGGGATGCGGAAGATTTTCATGGTCACTTACCTGCTGGCCATTCCTGGCGTTGCAACGGCCCAAAGCTTGGGCTGGCAGAAATATACGGTCCCCGAAACCGGGGCAAATCTTGATTTACCAGTGACAATGTTTAGCAAAGACGCCGGCCAACCGGAGAGCGGATATGGTCGGCGTTTTCTGACTGCAGATGGACGTGCAAATCTGACCGTCCAGTCTTTTCCAAACGATGTCGGAGATTCACCGGCTGTGTTTCTTGCAAAGATGAACCCGCCCTCGAACATTGTATACAAGAGGGTGACACCACGGTTCTTCGCCGTATCCAGCTTCCGCGATGACAAGATCTGGTACAACCGCTGTAATTTTCCTGGCCGCTTCGTGAACTGCGTGTTGATTAACTATCCCGCAGCTGAGAAGCGCCAATGGGACAGTGTTGTCACGCGGATCAGTAATACCCTCAGCAGCCGGTAGTATGCCATAGCCACCGTGGTAGGCAGGTTGGAGCTGGGGCGTAGCCGTCATAGTATACCTGCGCATAACGTAATAGCCATAGCCAAGTCCGTAACCGTAGGCGTTCGAACGCAAGGCGACCGATAAGGCGCCGGCGAACCGTCAGGATGAAAACAGTTGTTTGTTGCAGGGCGGAACCTAGTTCCGCCCGAATGGGTTGTTGCGTCAGCTACAAACCTCGGAGGAACACAATGGTTTCCAAGTTTATCGCAACAACACTTCTGACCACCGCTCTTATGACCGGCTTAGCGTCAGCCCAAACGAACACTGGCAACAAGGATACGGCCAGTGCCACGCTGCACAAGGAAGGCGAATGGCGAGCGTCGAAACTCGCAGGCGTCGACGTCTATAACGAAGCTAATGAAAAAATTGGCGATATCAACGATGTGATTCTGGACAAGTCGGGCAAGGCGGAGAAGGTCATTCTCGGTGTCGGCGGCTTTCTCGGCATGGGTGAACACTACGTGGCGGTCCCGTTCGAAAAAGTAAAGTGGGTCAATGAACCGGTGCGTTCTACAACGGCTTCAAAATCCACAGCGCCTGCTGATAAACCGGCGACCAACGTTGATAGCAACGCTCGTACGGCTTCCGACAGCACCGCCAAAACCACGACCGGGGCCGCGACGACGACCCGCAGTGCAAACGAAAATTGGTATCCTGATCATGCCGTTTACAACACAACCAAAGACCAACTGAAGGGCATGCCCCAGTTTAAGTATTGATCAGAACCGAAGGATGGGTCTGAGAAGCAGTAAACCTCAGACCTCCCACGCAATGCAAAGCGAAACGGCCCGCTTCAGCGGGCCGTACTATCTTCATGTCCCTAATCGCTAAGTGGTGACATCCCGACAACGCATCCCACGTGTTTGCGCTACCGGGATTACTTGCCCGGTTTTAGCGATTTAGCGGTGTCCAAATGTTTCTGCAGTGTGTCGATCTGACCTGAAGCATATTCGCCGGCAGCATCCTTCATCTTCGACGCTTTCTTGTACTCCGCGATATCTTTTTGATGGTCTGCGACCATGTGTGTTGCGAACATCTTGTCGAAGCCTGCACCGGACATTTTTGACATTTTGTCGTAGTCGGCCTTCTGCTTGGCATTTGGGTCGGACGGCGGAGGATTTACGCCCATCCCTTTCGCAGCATCCATGGCCTTCTGATTGGCGGCGGCGTGATCGGTCGAAAGCATTTTGCCGAACGACTTGACGGCATCGCTTTGGCCATTCTTTTGCGCAAGGTCCCCCATACTGACTTCAGCGAAATTGCCTTCGATTGCCTTCTTAAGGAAAGCTTGGCCAGGCTTGTCTTTCGCCGAGGCGTTGGCGATCGAGATTGCCATCAGGGTTGCTGTTCCGAGCAACAAATACGTTCTGTTCACGGCGTTCTCCTATTTGGGTTGCTGCCCCTGAACACGCCAAGAGCTAACAGGTTCCTATCGGGGCCACTACGTAGAGAGGCACCAAAGTGTCTGCCAACCGACACAGGACGAACGGTATGGTATGGGCCGGGCTGGACGGGCGGCCAAAGCGCTTCGAACGCTGGAGAGCAACATATGGGATTATGTCGTAACCCAATTTGCCATAGGCTGGCCACCCGATGCCTGCTGACATGCTGTTCATAAATTGGGTTGTGCCGTCTCAACAAACGAATCGTTACAGGAAGACTGTCGACCAATTTTCGGCGGCTGCCGCGCATAACCGCTGCGTCGACGCCCGTCTCGAATACATAAAGGACAATTATTTCCCCGGAGCAGTCGTTTGTGGTGCAGCCTTTTGCGCATCAGCCTTGTTCGATTCATGGCGACCAATGACACACCCAGCGGCAGCACCGACCTTACCGTGCCCCGCGACTGAACCGGCGCCGCCTCCCGCGATGGCGCCCTTGATGCATCCCTTGGCTAGGGCCGCAGAAGAGAACGCGAGTCCGAGAACGGCAGCGCAAATGAAAAGCCTTCTCATGTCTTTCTCCCCGAATGAATTCGGCGGGATAGTCTCGGAGGGTAAGCTCCGCCACGAACCGGTTGCCATCAGGAAAACCCACCATGGCGGCTGCCGTAGCGGGGCTGACTCTCGCTGTTACCAATGACGATGCCACCTGTGATGCCAGCCGCCATAATATCGGGGGCCGCCGTAGTAGGCATAGGCCGGACGGTATACTCTTCGATACCTGTAACCGTAATATGCCGGGGCATATCCACCGTAGTAGGCAGGTGCGTATCCGCCGTAGTAACCGGGGGCGTAGCCGTCATAGTAGCCTGGCGCATAGCCGTAGCCATAGCCCGGGCCATAGCCATAAGCGCTGGACGCAATGCCTCCGATGACCGCTCCGGCAATTAATCCGCCGGCAAGGCCGGGACCAAAACCGCCCCGTGCTTCGGCAGGTGCAGGGGCCGTTACTGCTGTCACACCCAACGTTGCGATTGTCGTCAGAACTAAAGCAGCTCTTTTCATCGTTCACTCCCTTCTAATTCTTCGTACTTAACGAGTGCTGACTTTGAAAGTTGCTGGAAATCAGTCCTCTTTCCCAAGGGTCGCAAATTTAATGTAGATGAAAAACCATTCAGAATGATGCACAGCGTGAAGCGAAGGAACATCCGCTCTCCTTCTTAATTGTAAGATAGCTCAGCGGAGTCACCATCGTGATAAACAGTCCTAACCGCTCCAGTAGCCAATCGAGTTCTGGCGGCCTGCGTCGAGGAATCACAGTTGCGGTTGTTGGCTCAGGGATTGGGTTTCTATTGGCCTTCACCGGGCTGACGACTTATTCCTCGCGAACCGACGGCAGCAACGTGGCCAAATCCACAATTGGCAAGACTGGCGAAATGAAATCTCCTGGCGGGTCAGCCTACAGTCGCGAAAGACAGAACTAGAATGAGAGCTCGGCGGTTGCGGAGATTGCGGGTTCTATTCTTTTCACCAACCGGACAACCCGCCAGCATGATGACCGTTCATCAGCGGTCGGCCCCCGCCACCAATAAACGCCCTCTCAGCATAAAATGAATTCGATATTGCATTGCAAAACTTCAGGAACAATTCGCAAACGTGGAAGTTTGAAGGCGCAGGCTGGGAGTTGACAATCGATGAGGATAAAAATGGCTAGAGACGAACATAACAAGGCTGCCGAGCATCACGAAAATGCTGCGAAGGCTCACCGTTCCGCTGCTGAACACCATGGCAAGGGGGACCATACCAAGGGCAAGGAACATGCGAATGTAGCCAAGCAGCATTCGCAAACCGCCAACCAGCATACCGACCAAGCTCATTCAAAAAGCCAGCAGCAGAAATAATTGACAGAGAGGCCCGGTTCACCGCCGGGCCTTTTCAGTTGGGCGTTTTCACTTGCCGATCCGGCATTCGTGGTGTTCTGCTTGATATTGGCGGTATCGCCTTGTTCGGCGGTATTCACTTTGGCTTTTTGCCTTCGCCATCTCTTTGCTTTTTGCTTATTTCGGCATTGTCACTGGTGCCCTTGTGGCTTCGATTGGCAG
>Ga0193725_1000283_pt1 | contig 15857 bp, 14 predicted proteins | sample H2a2metaG_FD_143058 | JGI IMG/M metagenome (GOLD analysis project Ga0193725, IMG submission 143058) | Soil microbial communities from a riparian zone of the East river system, Colorado, United States - H2a2 | ecosystem: Environmental > Terrestrial > Soil > Riparian zone | place: USA: East River... | reverse complement strand
GAGCTCGGCGCCGCCGCCGGAACCGAGATCGCGCCCCTGAAACCGATCGACAACCTGCCACGGTCGCTCACCGCGCCCGAGCTGCCCGGCGTCGAGCCCGCCGAATGACCTCCGCTTCGAGCGCCGGGCTTGCCGGCGCGGTGATATAGTGAATTTATTCTTCCGCCGCCGAGGAGGCCGATGACGAACATCCCCATCCAGGTCTACGGCATCAATCTCCTGGTCCGGCTGCTTCCGGAAAGTCCCGCGGACGACCAGGTGGTGCGCGTGCATTGCCCGAAGGGCTCGCCCATCCGCTACGGCGAAGTCGTGGCGCGAGGGGACGGGTTCGACGAGGGGGCCAACGCGTTCCGTGAGATGCCCGGGCTCAAGACCGTGGTGGCGTTCGAGGAGAGTGCCGAGGAAGTCGAGGGGCACTACTTCTACATCGCGAGCGAGGAGTTTCGGGTCATCCGACTCGACGCGGTGATCCTGTCCTTCCCGCACGAATAGATCCCCGGAGTGGCTGACCGCGCACGCCTCCGCGACGCGCTCACGCAGGTCCACGAAGACGAGCTGGTCGCGCTGACCCGCGACCTCGTCCGCATCCCCAGCGTGTTCAAGCCCGGCGATCCCGACGGCACCGAGGCCGGGGTGGCCGACCACGTTCACCGATGGTTCCTCGAGGAAGGATTCGAGGTCGAGACCGACCTCGCCGCCCCCGGCCGGCCCAACGTGGTCGCCTGGCTCGGCGAGGGGAAGGGCCGCGCGCTGTTGCTGGAGGGCCACACCGACGTGGTGACCGAGGGCGATCCCGCCGGGTGGACCCGTCCCCCGTTCGGCGGCGACGTCGACGGCGGCCGGATCTGGGGCCGCGGTACCGCGGACATGAAGGGCGGGCTGGCCGCGGCGATGATCGCGGCGGCGGCCATCAAGCGAAGCGGCGCGCCTCTGGCCGGCCGGCTGGTGGTCGGCGCCCTCGTCGACGAGGAAGGCGACATGCTCGGCGTGCGCCGGTTCGCGACCACGCCGCTGGCCCGCGAGCTGACCGCGGCCATCGTCTGCGAGCCGGAGCAGAACGAGCTGTGCCTCGAGCAACGTGGCGTCGTGTGGGCGCGCGTGACCCTGCGCGGGCGCATGGCCCACGGCGCAATGCCGGAGGCCGGCGCCAATCCGCTGGCCGCGGTCGGCGCGCTGCTCGGCCAGGCGCCGCGACTGGAGCGGCGGCTGCGGCGCCTCTGCGAGCGCAGCCGCTACCTGCGTCCTCCCACGGTGACCCCGACCATCGTGAGGAGCCCGCTCGGCGGCGTGCCGCAATCGAACGTGATCCCGGCCACGGCCGAGGTCGTGCTCGACGTGCGACTCACCCCGGGACCCGACGCGAGCGCGGTGGCCGCGGAGATCGACGACATCTGCCGGACGGCGGCTGACGCGGTGCCCGGCGTGCGTGTGGAATGGCAGCCCGTCAACGGCTTTCGCTCGGCCACGCGGGTGGGGCGCGACGAGCCGCTGGTCCGCTCGATGGTCTGGGCGGTGAAGGCGGCCACCGGGCGCCGTGCCGTCTTCGGCGGCGTGCCCGGGTCGACCGACGGCACGATCCTGCGCGAGACCCTGGGCATCCCGATCGTCACCTGCGGCCCCGGCCACCGGCTGATCCCACACCAGGTCGACGAATACGTCGAGATCGGCGAACTCGTCGATGCGGCGAAGATTTACGTGGCCTCGGCGCTGAGATACCTCGAGGCGGTGTGAGCGACGAGCGTCCGCGGCTGAGGCCGATCGAGGCGTTCCCCATCGACCACGAGGGCGAGCGATTCCTCGCCCTTCGCGATCCCGCCGGCTACGCGCCGTCCATGGCCATGCTGCCGGGCGCGGTGGTGGAGATCGTGGCGCTCTTCGACGGCGATCACTCGATCGTCGACATCCAGGCCGAGCTGATGCGCCGCCACGGCGAGATCGTGCCGCGCGCCCAGATCGAGGCGCTGGTCGAGGGCCTCGACGAGCACGGCTTCATGGAGAGCCCGCGTTTCGCCGAGCGACGGGCCGCGGTCGACGGCGAGTTCCTGGCCTCTCCGATCCGTCCCGCGTCGCATGCCGGAGGCGCCTACGCGGCCGAGCCCGACGAGCTTCGCCGGACGATGGACGGGTTCTTCACTCACGCCGACGGACCGGGGCCGATCGAATGGCCGACCCGGGGCGACGGCACGATCACCGGCGCGATCGCGCCCCACATCGACTTTCATCGGGGCGGCCCCGCCTATGCCTGGGCCTATCGACGCCTGGCCGAGCGCTGCGAGGCCGACCTCTTCGTGATCCTCGGCACCTGTCACGCGGGCATGCGTGACCCCTTCGCGCTGACCCGCAAGGACTACGCGACCCCGTTCGGCCCCGCCGCCGTCGATCGCGAATTCGTCGACGCGCTGAGCAAGCGCGCCGGGCAGGACTGCTTCGCCTCCGAGCTGGCCCACCGCGGCGAGCACTCGATCGAGTTCCAGGCGGTGTTCCTCCGCTATCTCTACGCGACCCGGCGCGACTTCACGGTCGTGCCCATCCTGGCGAGCTTCGCCCATGAAGCGCTGGCCCAGCGGCGGGGACCCGAGGACGATCCGCGGGTGCCGCGCTTCCTCGACGCGCTCGGCGAGACCATCGCCGCCAGTGGGCGTCGCGTCGTGGTGATCGCGGGCGCGGATCTGGCCCACATGGGCCCGCGCTTCGGCGATCCCGCGCCCGTCTCCACCGTCGAGCTCCAGACCATCGAGCGCGAGGACCGGGAGATGCTGAGCGCCGTGCAGAGCGGAGAGCCTCGCGCGTTCTTCGACGCGGTCGCCCGCGACGGCGACCGTCGCCGGATCTGCGGCTATTCGCCGATCTACGCCACCCTGCGCGTCCTCGATCGCACGCGCGGCGATCTGCACCGCTACGGTCAGTGGCCCGACCCGGAGGGCGTGGTCACGTTTGCTAGTATGACGTTCGAGCCATGAGCCCAGGCGAGACCCCGATCGATCCGAGCTGGACGCTGCCCACGCTGCGCGTCGACGTCGACGGCAACTGGTACGACGACGACGTGGAGATCACGCATCAGGGCGTGCTGGCCAACCTGCGCGGCAACCTCCGCCGCGACGCCGAGGGCTACTTCATCCAGACCCGCGTTCGCATCCCGGTGACCGTCGACGACGTGCCCTGGGTGGTGACCCGGATCGAGCGGCGCGGCGATCGGCTGCACGCGATCCTCAACGACGGCACCGAGACCGTGATCGATCCCGCCACGCTGCGGATCGGGCCGGGCGACGTGCCCTACTGCGCGGTGAAGGACGGCGCCTTCGAGGCGCGGCTGAGCCGGGCGGCGACCTTTCAGCTCCTCGGGCACAGCGAGTACGACGAGCGCACCGAGCAGGGCACGCTTCGCCTGGGTGCGCGCCGCTACGAGCTGAGGCGGCCGGCGTGAAGACGCGGCTCCTCGTCGCGGCGCTCGCCGTGCTCGTGATCGTGGGCGCGGGCGGCTTCTGGTGGTTTCGCTCGGGCGCGAGCGCACAGTCCGTGGCGGTCGACGAGTTCGGCGACAAGGTCCAGACCGTCCGCCGCGGCCAGATGCCCGTCTTCGCGACGACCCCTGAAGTCGCGATGCTCTACCTGTTCGCGACCGAAAATCCCGAGGCGTTCACCGGCGTCGAGTGCCCGTGCGGCTGCGTCCGCATCGGCCACGTCAACAATCGCCTGTGCTACATCAAGGCCGAGAAGGGCGACCAGGTGACGTACACGAGTCACGCCGCCACCTGAAACGTCTGCATGGACGTCACGCGTGACGTGATGGCCAAGCGTCCTTCCAAGTAGCGCCGCTCCCGCATGCGAGTCGCCGCGGTCCTGATGGAGATTCTCCGGAGAAGCGGCGTCCGCCATCTCTTCGGCAATCCCGGCACCACCGAGCTGCCGTTCCTCGACGCGCTGCCCGACTCGGGGCTCGAGTACGTGGTCGCGCTCCAGGAGGCGACGGCGGTGGCGGCGGCCGACGGCTACGCGCAGGCGTCGGGGCAGGTGGGGGTCGTCAACGTCCACGTGGCGCCCGGCGTGGCCAACGGGCTCTCGATCCTCCACAACGCGGCGCGGTCGAAGAGCCCGCTGCTGGTCACCGCCGGCCAGCAGGACACGCGCTTCCTCATGCACGACCCCATCCTCGCGGGCGATCTCGTCCAGCTCACCGAACAGTTCACCAAGTGGTCGTACGAAGTCCGCCGCGCCGAGGAGGCGCCGTCGGCCCTGCGTCGCGCGCTCAAGCTCGCGCTGACGCCGCCCACGGGCCCGGTGTTCCTCTCGCTTCCCATGAATCTCATGTCGGAGGTCGTCGACGACGCGGGCGATGCGGCGCCGGTGCTCGCGTCGCTCACGCGGCCGGACGCGGCGGCGCTTCAACGCGCCGCGGAGATTCTCGGCGCCGCGAAGTCGCCGATCATCATCGCGGGCGACGGGGTCGGGCGGTCCGGCGCGGTCGCGGAGCTGGTGCGCCTGGCCGAACTGATCGGCGCGCGCGTTCACGGCGAGCCCATCTTCCGGCGGCTGAGCTTTCCCGGCGATCACGCGCTGTGGCGGGGTGGCCTCTTCCCGGCACCGTCCGCGATCAGGAAGGCGCTCGACGGCTGCGACGCGCTGCTTATCGTCGGCGCGACGGTCTTCACGTGGTTGCTGTACTCGCCGGGCGAGCCGTTTCCGCGTGGGTTGCCGGTGGTGCAGATCGACGATGACCCGCGCGAGATCGGGCGCAGCCACGCCCCGGCCGTCGGCATCGTGGCCGATCCGCGCACCGCGCTTGGCGAGCTGACCGAGGCGCTGGCCGCGCGCCAGAGCCCGGCCGCGCGCGAGGCCGCCGGCGCGCGCGTTCGCGAGATCGGCAAGGCGCGCGCAGATCAGGTCGCGCGGGTGATCGGCGCCGCGGACGCCGAGCGGGACCGCGTGCCGATCTCTCCGGCCCACCTCATGCGCACGCTCGCCGCGGTGGCGCCGCGCGACGTGGCGGTGGTCGACGAATCAGCCACCTCGTTGCCCTTCGTGTTGCGGTATCTGCCGTTCGCCACACCGGGCTCGTTCTTCGGCGGCAAGACCGGGACGCTCGGGTGGGGGATGGGAGCGGCCCTCGGTGTTCAGCTCGCGTCGCCCGGCCGCACCGTGGTGGCGACGATCGGCGACGGCTCGGTGATGTACGCGCCCCAGGCCCTGTGGACGGCGGCCAAGTATCGTCTGCCCGTGAAGTACGTGGTCACCAACAACGCCTCCTACGCGATCCTGAAATCGGGGATGCTCACGCTCGGCCTCGACTCCGCCAAGCGCGAGATCTACCCGGGGATGGACCTGGTCGATCCCGAGATCGACTACGTCGCGATGACGCGCGCGCTCGGCGTCAGGGCCGAGCGCGTGGACAAGCCCGACGTCCTCGGCGACGTGCTCCGCGCGTGCCTGGCCCATCCCGGTCCCGCGCTCGTCGACGTCGCCATCGATCGCGGATTCAGGGCGATGTGATGATGGATGTAGGGCGGGGCCTTGTACACCACCGTGCCGATCGTCGAAGCGGCGGGGGACAAGCCCCGACCCTACACGTAAGCGCATGATCCGCACGGGCGGCCAATGGGTGGTCGAGGCGCTGCGCGCGGAAGGCGTGCGCCGCGTGTTCGGGATCCCCGGTGTGCACAACCTCGGGATCTACGACGCGCTCCTGGGCCAGTCGGAGATCGCGCACGTGCTCGCCCGCCACGAGGCAGGAGCGGCCTTCATGGCCGACGGCTACGCGCGCTCCACCGGCCGCCCCGGCGTCGCGATCGTCACGTCTGGACCGGGTGCCACCAACACCATGACGCCGCTGGTCGAGGCCTATGCGGGGTCGATGCCCGTCGTGGTGATCATGTCCGACATCCAGTCGACGATGGTCGGCCGCGACGCCGGCTCGTTGCACGAGGTCCCGAACCAGATCGAGTGCTTCCGCCCGGTCACGCGGATGGCTGAAGCGCTGACGCGCGCCGAGGACATTCCCGGAACCATCGCGGGAGCGTTCGATCTGCTGCGCACGGGCCGGCCGGGACCCGTCGCGATCTCGATCCCGTTCGACTTCCTCAACGGCGAGGTGGACGCGGCGCTGCCGGCGCGAGGCTCGTCGCGGCGCCCGCCCTGTCACGTGGCGGATATCGAGCGGGCGGTGGCGCGCCTGCGCGGGGCGCGGCGTCCGCTGCTGGTGGCGGGCGGCGGCGTGGTGAGTGCGGGCGCCGAGGCCGAGCTGCGCGCTCTCGCTCAGCGACTCGGGGCCCCGGTCCTCACGACCGTGATGGGCCGCGGCGCGATCGGCGAGGACGACCCGCTCTGGCACGCGGTCATGCCCAACAAGCGCGCGACCGAAGAAGTCTTCCAGGCCGCCGACGTGGTGCTCGTGGTCGGCTGCCGCCTCGCCGCCCGCTCGACCCAGGGACTGCTGCTCAATCTCTCGTTCACGCCGGAGCGGACTCTGATCCACCTCGACATCGACCCGACCGTGATCGGCAAGCTCTTCGCGCCCGAGATCGCGATCGTCGGCGACGCGAAGGACGGCCTCGCGCGGATCGTTCACGCGCTCGGACCAGGGCCGTCCGGGCTCACGGTGGAGCGGCCCGCTTCTCGCGAGGCGTCCGCTGACTGGGACCGCGCATGGCTCGCGAGGCTCAAGACCGCGGCGAGTCCGCGCTACACGGCCGACGTCTCCGGGTTCATTCACACGCTGCGCGCGGCGCTGCCGCCCGAGGCGATCGTGGTCAACGACCAGACCGGCATCAACTACTGGATGGAGTGGCACTTCCCGGTGCTGCGCCCGCGCACGTTCCTCTATCCCGTCGGCTCCGCCACCCTCGGCTACGGTCTGCCCGCGGCCATCGGTGCCCAGATCGCTCACCCCGATCGCCCCGTGGTCGCCGTGCTCGGCGACGGCGGCTTCATGTTCTCGGTCAACGAGCTGGCCACGGCCGTGAAGTACCGCCTGCCCCTGGCCATCGTGCTCATGAACGACGACCGCTACGGCGCCATCAAGTGGCTCCAGGAAAAAATGTTCAAGCGCTCCGGCGAGACCGACCTGGCCAACCCGGACTTTCCCGCGATGGCCAAGACGTTCGGCGCGACCGGCGAGCGCCTGCCGACCGTCGACGCGCTGCCCGCCGCGCTCGCGCGAGCCTTCAAGAACGACGGTCCCACCCTGCTGGAAGTTGCGCTCGAGGTCGAGCCTCCCTGGGAGTTCTAGCCGCTCGCGACCGCGGCGGTCGCATGGCTCCCTGAGATGGCGTCCGCCTTCTCTCACGCGATTGCCGCGGCGGCCATCGGCTCCGCGTTCTATCGACGAAGGCTGCCGGCCCGGTTCTGGGTCCTCGGCGCGGCGTGCTCGATCGTCCCCGACGCGGACGTCATCGGCGTCGTGCTCGGCGTTCCGTTTCGAAGCGTGCTCGGCCATCGCGGCCTGACCCACTCGCTCGTCTTCGCGGCCGTCCTCGCGGCGGTCGTCGTGCTCGTGTTCTTCGCGCGGATGCACGCCGAGGTGTCGCCCGCGCGACTCTGGCTCTATTTCTTCCTGGCCACGGCCTCCCACGGCGTGCTCGACGCGCTCACCAATGGCGGCCCCGGGATCGCGTTCTTCGCCCCGTTCGACAACGACCGCTACTTCCTGCCGTGGCGGCCCGTGGTCGTCTCGCCGATCGGCATCCGCCCCTTCTTCTCCGAATGGGGCCTGCGCGTGATCGAAAGCGAGCTGGCGTGGATCTGGCTGCCCTCGCTGATCTGCGCCGGCCTCGTCGTCGTCGTGCGAAGGCGCCGCGACCGCGTCGCGCCGTGATTGGCGCTGGCCAGGCTAGTCTTTCCCTTCGCTGGACAGACAGGAGGGGCCCGTGATCCTGTTCGCGATCTCCAGGCTTTGCCCCGAGGAGTCGACGCAGTCGTACACGCTCTTGCCGGGAATCCTGGCCGCGACAGCATATCGTTCGGGGGTCGAATAGCAGAAGATCTCCGTGGTCCCCGATTCCCGCATGAACCCTTCGACGGACAGGACGACGTTCGAATATCGGTTCGGGTTGACCTTGCGATCCTCCGGGCGAGGGTGCCCCGCCCGCGAAAAGAGCGATCCGGCGGCGGCGGCCACGCAGCTGCCGCTCGGATTCGCGGCGGTGCCATAGGCCTTGTCCTGAGCGTAGATATAGACGGCGTGCCTGGAGATTTGCGTGAGGTAGCCGCGCAAACGGAGCTCGCGCTGGGCCTGGCGGGTCTCCGGCGTATCCGGCGGCGGCGGATCCGGGGGGCGCAGTCCACACATCTGCTCGAACTCCGCACGCTTCGCCTCACTCTGCGTGATCCCCTGCTTGAGGTCGGCGATGATCTTTCGATTCATCTCCTTGATTTCATCGGTCGCCATCATGGTGTCGTATGTCTGCCGGACCGCCGCGCTGTCGTCGAACATCTCGACGATGAATTGTCGCAATTCGGCCTGATAGCCGGCTTTCCGGCTCGGATAGGCCTCCGCGCATGCCTGCATCATGGCGGTGAAACCGGCCACCGAGGCCCACGCATAACGATCCCCTTGCTCCGGGAGCTGTCCTGCCGCCGAGGAGGGTGAAAGGTACAGCGCGCCGAGTAGAGAAACCACCGCGACCGGCAGGGTGTGCTTCGACATTTTCATTCTTCGTATCGTACGGGTGATCGGGCGTCAAGCAGGAACTGTGGGCGGCCCTGAGGTCGCGGCGCTTCGGCGCGCGCCCAGCTCACTCGGGGGCGGGCTCGGGCAACCCCTCGACGCGCGCTTCGGACGGGCGCTGGTCGGTCTGCTCGATGCGGACGCGGCGCATCCACGGGAGCAGCAGGATGACGGCCGAGAAGACGATGGTCAGCAGGAAATACGCGTCGCCGTACGCCAGCACCTGGGCCTGTTCGACGGTGCCGCGGTAGAGCATGCCCAGGGCGCGGCGCTGGGCGGTGAACGGGTCGGCGCCCGCGGCCATGAAGTGCTCGGTCCACTGGCGGATTCGCTGGACCGTCTCGGCGTCCCACAGGTCGACGTGGGCGCCGATGGTGGCCTGGTGATACTGGCTGCGGCGGGCGAGCAGAGTGGTCGCCATCGCGATCCCGCTACTGCCCCCGAAGTTGCGGACCACGTTGAAGGCGGCGGTGGCGTTGGCCAGGCGGTCCATGCGGATCGTCGACAGGGCCATGGTCTGCAGTGGCACGAACACGAAGCCTTGGCCGAAGCCCTGGATGAAGCGCGGGAGGGCCAGGGCCCAGTAATCCATGCCGAGCGAGACGTTCATCATCAGGAAGAACGCGATCGCGTTCAGACCGCAGCCGAAGGCCAGGAGCGCGCGCTGGTCGACGCGCTGGACGAGGCGGCCGGAGACGAGCAGGGCCAGCATGTTGCCGACGCCGGCCGGGGCCAGGACCGTCCCCGCCGTCCACGCGTCGTAGGCCAGGATCTTCTGGGCGTAGAGGGCCAGCAGCAGCGTGCTCGCGTAGAAGCCGAAGCCCACGCCGAACATCACGAAGGAACCCACGGCGAAATTCCGGTCGTTGAACACCGCGAGGTTGAGGAGCGGCTCCTTGGCGGTCAGCTCGCGGATGACGAAGCCCACCAGGGCGCAACCGGCCACCACCGCGAGTGAGACGATCGTCGACGACTCGAACCAGTCGTCGCGCTCGCCCCGGTCGAGGACGAGCTGGAGGCCGCCGAAGCCCACGACCATGACGACCAGGCCGATCCAGTCCACCGAGGCGGCTTTCTTCTGATACGGCGAGTCGAACATGAAGATGCCGGCCATGAAGAAGCCGAGCACGCCGATCGGTAAGTTCACGTAGAAGATCCAGGGCCAGGACCAGTTGTCGCAGACCCAGCCGCCCACGGTCGGGCCGAGGATCGGCGCCATCATCACGCCCACGCCCCACACGGCCATGGCCAGGCCGCGCTGGCGCAGCGGAAAGATCTCCCACATCGTCGCCTGCGCCATCGGGACGACCGGCCCGCCGCCGAGGCCCTGGAGCACCCGCATCGCGATCAGGAACTCGAGGCTCGTGGCCAGGCCCGACAGGAACGAGCTGATCGCGAACAGCGCGGTGCAGATCAGGAAGAGGCGGCGCCGGCCGAAGACGCCGGTGAGCCAGCCGGTGGCGGGGATGACGATGGCGTTGGCCGCGAGGTAGGAGGTGATGACCCACGACGTCTCCTCGACGCTGGTCGAGAGCGTGCCCTGCATGTGGGGCAGCGCCACGTTGGTGATGCTGGTGTCGAGGATCTGCATGATCGTGACGAGCATGACCGACCCGGTGATGGCCCACTTCCGGGCGGACGGCAGCGCGATCGCGGGATGAACTGGCTCGGGCACGCGTCAGGCCGCCGGCAGGGGAAGGCAGCGCGCGATCGGGACCACGAGCGTGACCCGCGTACCGGGCGCGACGCGCGCACCCGCGGGAGCGGCGACGCGCAGGATGACGCCGGCAACGTCGACCTCGTAGTCCAACCCGGCCCCGAGATAGCTCGCGCGCTTGAGCACGCCGGTCAGCACGTTGTCGCCGTCGCTCGTGACGCGTGCGCTCTCGCCGGAGATCAGCGTGATCGCGTGGGGACGAATGGAGACCGCGACGCTCGCTCCCGCTTTCGCGTCGGCCGTGGCCACCCGCAACCGCAGGCCGTCGTGAGCGACTAGTCCGGGCTCGGTGACTACGCAATCCACGAGGTTCGTGCGGCCGATGAACTGGGCGACGAAGCGCGTGGCTGGGCGCTCGAAGAGATCTTCCGCGGTGCCGACCTGGGCCACGCGGCCGTGCTCCAGCACCGCGATCCGGTCGGAGATCACCATCGCTTCCGCCTGGTCGTGGGTCACGTAGAGCGTCGTGATGCCGAAGGCTTCGTGCAGGCGGCGGATCTCGAAGCGCATTTCTTCGCGGAGGTTTGCGTCGAGGTTGCTGAGCGGCTCGTCGAGCAACAGGATCTCGGGCTCGACGACCAGCGAGCGGGCCACGGCGACCCGTTGCTGCTGTCCGCCCGAGAGCTCGCCGGGATAGCGCGACTCGTAGCCCGAGAGCTGAACCGCGCGCAGGATCTCGCGGACGCGGCCGGCGCGGTCGGCGCGGTCGAGACGCCGGCCGAAGCGCAGACCGTAGGCCACGTTCTGGGCCACCGTCATGTGGGGCCAGAGCGCGTAGCTCTGGAAGATCATCGCCATCTTCCGCCGCTCCGGCGGCACCACTCCGGCCGGTGACGAGAGCAGGCGGTCACCGACGCGGATCTCGCCGGCCTCCGGCTCGAGAAAGCCGGCGACCAACCGAAGCGTGGTCGTCTTGCCGCAGCCCGACGGCCCGAGCAGCGCGACCAGCTCGCCGGGCGCGACGTCGAGGTCGAGCGCCTCCACGGCGGCGACGTCACCGTAGCGCATGGTCAACCCGCGGATCGTCACGCCCGGCATCGGCTACTCGCGCACACCGAGCACGTCGCGCCCGAGCAGCTGCTGCATCAGCGCCACCGTCGCGAAGGTCATCAGCAACATGAAGAGGCCGAGCACCGCGATGGCGCCGAACTGGCCCTCTTCCTTGAGATCCATGATCACCACCGACATGACCTTGGTGTTCGGCGTGAAGAGGATGATCGAGGCCGACAGCTCGCGGATCACTCCGATGAACACGAAGCACCAGGTGGCGATGATCCCGCTGCGGGCCAGCGGCGCGGTGATCTCGCGCAGCACGCGCAGCCGGCCGGCGCCGAGGATGCGTCCGGCTTCTTCCAGCTCGACGTGGACGCCGCGGAAGGTGGCGTCGGACTGCGAGTAGCCGATGGGCAGCTCCTTGGTCACGAATGCCGCGAACATGATCCAGAGCGTGCCGTAGAGGATGAGCGGCGGGCGCGTGTAGGCGATGAAGAGCCCGACCGCCAGCACCACGCCCGGAATCACCACGGGCGCCAGCACCAGGAACGGCAGGAACTGTGAGCCCGGCACCAGTTTGCGGTTCACGGTGTAGGCGAGCAGCGCCGCCAGCAGCGCGCCGACCGTCGCGGTCATGATGCCCAGCTCCAGCGTGTTGACGATGGCGTCCTTGGTCGCGCTGTACTGCCAGAACGTGAACCAGACGTTGTTGAGCGTGAAGTTGTCCCACGTCAACGGCTGCGCCCACGCGCGCGAGAGCGCAGCCTTCGCGAGCACGCCGTAGGGCAGGAAGATCGAGCACGCCATCACGGCGAGGCACACGACGAACGCGGGCCAGCGCAGAGCGCCGAGCGGGATCGTCCGCCGCTGGCCGCTCTTGCCGCCCACGCTCGCGTAACCGCGCCGCCCGAGCACGCGCTTCTGCAGATAGAGCAGGAGTCCGGTGGCCACGAGCAACGGCATCGAGGCCGCCGCCGCCAGCTCGATCTTGGGCGGGTACTGGAAGTAGGACCAGATCTGCGTGGTGATCGTGTGAAAGCCCGCCGGCATGGCGAGGATCGCCGGCGATCCGAAGAGCGCGAGGGCTTGCAGCACGGCGAGGATGAAGCCGCTAGCGATGGCCGGCGCCACCATCGGCAGGGTGACGGTCAGCGCCACCGTGAGCCGCCGCGCGCCCAGGATCGACGCGGCCTCTTCCAGGTCCGAGGCGATCAGCTCGAGCGTGTTGGCGATCATGATGAAGACGTACGGGAACGTGTACAGCGTCGTCGCGAAGATGAGTCCGGGCATCGTGAAGATGTCGATCAGGGGGCCCTCGGCCCCCGTGACGTCGCGCCAGAATTTGTTCAGCAACCCGGCGTTGGGCCCGGCCAGCATCACCCACGCGAACGCCCCCAGGAAGGGCGGGGTGACGAACGACGCCAGCATCAACGCCCGCACCGCGCGCTTGCCCGGCAGATCGCTCCGCGCCGTCAGCCACGCCATCGGCGCCCCGACCGCGAGCGAGAAAATCCCGACCCAGAACGCGAGGACGAGCGTATTCCAGAGCGCCTTGCGAAGATGGGGATCGCTGAGCGCCGCCCGATAGCTGGCGAGCCCGCCCCCTTCGCCCGACACGCTCAGCGCGACCAGCCATCCCAGCGGCAACAACATCAGCAGCGCCAGTAGCAACGCCGTCACCACCCACACCGGCAACGACCGATCCATGGCGCGCACGGCGGCGTCGGAGCGCTAGGCTCCGAAGAACTCGACGAACTTCTTCTTGATCTCCTCGTTCCGCTTTTCCAGCTCTTCGGCCTCGACGGTGAGCAGCTTCAGCTCGTGAAGCTTCGGCTTGTCGTTGGGGTACTTCACGTCGGGATGGCCGGTGTAGAGCCCCTCGCTGTCCGCCATCACCTGCTGGATCTCGCGCGTGAACGTGAAGTCGGTGAACAGCCGCGCCGCGCTGGGATGCGGCGCGAAGGCCGTGATGGCCGTGGGCGACACCACCAGCGGCACGCCTTCCTTCGGATAGACCATCTCGACCGGGTTGCCCTTCTTCTTGAGCTGGTACGTGTAGTAGTCGCCGCCGTTGGCCGCGACCAAACGCTCGCCTGACGCGACCACGCCCGGCGGGTCGGCCGCGGACTGGGTGATCATCACCTTGTTCTGGGCGAGCTGCTTGAAGTAGTCCCAGCCGTACAGGTTCACCAGGGCCAGCACGTGGGTCGCGATCACGCCGCTGTAACCGGGGTGAGCGGTCACGAGCTTGCCCTTCCACTTCGGGTCGAGCAGGTCCTTCCACGTCTTGGGAGCTTCCGCGGCCGGCACGAGCTTGCTGTTGTAGGCGATGCAGTTCACGGTGGCGCGCAGGCCGAAGTAATAGCCGTCCTTGTCCTTGAATCCCGCCGGGAACTTCTCGACGCCGGCCGGCGTGTACTGAGCGAGCAGCTTCTTGTCCTTGAGGAGCACGAAGTGCCCGGCGTCCGAGGTGTGCACGACGTCGGCGATCTTGATGTTGGCCCCGAGCTCCTGCATCACGCGCTGCAAGATCCGCTGCGACCCCGTGCGATGGACCTCGACCTTGATCCCGGGGTAGGCGGCCTCGAAGAGCTTGGCTACTTTCTCGGCGCTGGGCAGCACCAGCGACGTGTACCAGACGACCTTGCCTTCCTTCTTCGCCGCGTCCACGCGCGGATCCTGGGCATGGGCGACGCCGGTCAGGAGCAGGGCGGCCACGGCCACGGTGCCGACGATACGATTCACGGTCCCCATCATGATGTCCTTCCAGTCAGCCGGGCCATGAACGGCCCGACGTGGGGCAGGGCGGACAAGCGCCCCGCGTCTTCGATGACGCGCTCGACTACGTCGCCGGACAGGGCGAGCGTGGCGTTGCCTCGGAACTTCTTCTCGAGATCGCGACGGTCCAGCGGAAAGTCGGGGCCGCCGCGCGGATGGTCCTGGTGTTCCTCGAGCACGCGGCCGTCGCGCAGGGTGATGCGGACGTCGCCGATGAACTGTCGCGGGTAGTCGATCGTCGCGTCGAGGTCGTAGCCGACGCGGCCGGCCACCGCCAACACGCGCGCGTCGCGCGCGGCTTCGTCGGTGAAATCGGCCAGCCCCGCCGTGCCCCGCACCAGCACGCTGGCCAGGAGATAGGGCAGGCTGAACTTCGCGGCGTAGCCGTTGGCGGGCTTGTGCTTGCCGGCCAGCGGCTCCCACAGCCGCGGCACCGGACCGGCCGCGGTACGGCAGCGAATCTCGGCGATGTCCTCGGGCACGATCGCGTGCTTCTCGCGCAGCCGCGCGGCGCAGTCCATGTACGGATGCGCGATCGATCCCGCCGGATAGGGCTTGTACGTCAGGTTGAGGATCTCCCACGTGTGGCCGAGGCTCGCGACCTCGCGCTCGAGCCGCTCGGCGTCGTGGCCGCCCGCGAAGGCGGCGTAGAAGCCGTGCTCGCCCTCGAAGACGCTCTCGGGACCGGTGAATCCCGAGCGAGCCAGGCGGGTGGCGATGATGCCGGCGTGAGCCGCCCAGCCCGGATGCAATCGCTTGGTCCAGGTACCATCCGCGAGGTATTCGATGATGCCGCCGGCCTGACTCCCGCAGATTCCCAGCGCGTTGACCAGCTGATCTTCGTCTGACCCGCCGAGCTTGCCGGCCACCACGGCGGCCGCGAAGCTCGCGGTGAGGCTCGTGGGATGGAAGTGGCGCGCGTGGAACTTTCCGGGCACGGCGAGACCCACGCGACACATCGCTTCCACCCCCGCGATGATGCCTTCGACCACGGCCGCGCCGCTTGCGCTCACCGCTTCGCCCGCCGCCAGGGCTGACGTCACGGCCACGCAGCCGGTGTGGACGATCGCGTCCTCGCGCGTGTCGTCGAAGTCGAGCCCGTGGGCGAGGGTCGCGTTGGCGAGCACCGCGTTGGCGGCGCCCACCCGCGTGGTCTTGCCGACCAGCGCGCTCTCGGCGGGACCGCCGAGAGACTCGGCGGTGTCGAGCACGGCGCGGCCGAAGTCCATGGTCGACGAGGCCAGACAGCTGCCCAGCGTGTCGAGGGCGAGGAGCTGCGCCTGATCGATCACCGCGGGCGGCACGTCAGCCAGTTTGAGCCCGCGAGCGAAGCGGGCCAGACGCCGGGCGACGGAGGGCGTGCTCACCGCGTTCTGACCTCCCGGAGGACTTTCAACATCTCATCGTGAATGATGCCATTGCTGGCCAGCACCGAGGGGCGGTCGAGGTCGAGGGGTGTGCCGTCGAGGCTGGTCACGCGTCCGCCGGCCTCCTCGACGAGCAGACTGCCCGCGGCGACGTCCCACGCCCCCACGCGAAGCTCCCAGTAGCCGTCGAAGCGCCCGGCGGCGGTCCAGGCCAGGTAGAGCACGGCCGAGCCGAGACGCCGCGCCCCCTGGGCGCGCACGCTGAACGCCGCGTACTCGCGCAGGTTGTTGTCGTCGGTCTCGCGGATGTCGTAGGGGAACCCGGTGGCCAGCAGGCTCTCGC
>Ga0193725_1000282_pt1 | contig 15862 bp, 12 predicted proteins | sample H2a2metaG_FD_143058 | JGI IMG/M metagenome (GOLD analysis project Ga0193725, IMG submission 143058) | Soil microbial communities from a riparian zone of the East river system, Colorado, United States - H2a2 | ecosystem: Environmental > Terrestrial > Soil > Riparian zone | place: USA: East River... | reverse complement strand
CGCCATCATCACCGAGACCGTCTTCGCCTGGCCGGGCGTGGCCACCCTCACCGTGGATTCGATTCGCAACCAGGACTTTCCGGTCGTCCAGTGCGCGGTGGTCCTTTTGGCCCTGATCATCGTGGCCGTCAACTTCGTGGTGGACATGATCGTGGGGCTCATCGATCCGCGCATCCGGGTCGGCGCGTGAGCACGGTGAGCGCGAACGAGCTGGTGCTGGCGCGTGACGACGACGCGCCGGCGGCGGGTCGATTGCGGCGACGGCTCTGGCGGCTCAAGTGGGGCGTGGTGGCTGCCGCCTTCCTGCTCGTGATCATCGGGAGCGCGCTGGCCGCTCCTTTCATCGCTCCCCACAGTCCGGTGGAGGTGGACGTCCGGCACCGGCTGGCCCCGCCGGCCTGGATGGACGGCGGTTCCGCCGACCATCTGCTCGGCACCGACCAGATCGGCCGCGACCTGTTGTCGCGCATGATCTACGGCGGTCAAGTGCCTCTGCTGATCGGGGTGGCGGCCGTGCTGATATCCTCCACGATCGGCGTCCTCCTGGGGCTGGGGGCAGGCTATTTCGACCGACGCGTCGACTGGATCATCATGACGCTGATCAACGTCATGCTGACGTTCCCGTTCGTGCTGCTGGCCCTGGCGGTGATCGCGGTCCTCGGCCCGAGCCTGGTGAACGCGGTGATCGTGCTGGGGGTGACCGACTGGCCCCTGTACGCGCGCGTCATCCGGGTCGAGACGCTGGCCCTTCGCGAGCGCGATTTCATCACCGCCGGCCGCGCGCTCGGGATGAGCCACGTGCGCATGATCTTCCGCCAGATCCTGCCGAACCTGGTCTCGGTCATCATCGTGATCGCCACGCTGCAGGTCGCGCGCATGATCATCCTCGAGTCGTTCCTGTCGTTCCTCGGGCTCGGCGTGCAGCCCCCGACGCCCGATTGGGGCAACATGCTCGGCGAGGGCCGCGTCTACATGCTGAACGCGTGGTGGATCGCCGCGTTTCCCGGGCTGGCCATCTTCGTCACCACGCTGGTGATCAACCTGATGGGCAACGCGCTCCGCGACTGGCTCGACCCGCACATGAAGCTCTGACCCTCGTGCGACTGGAGAAACCCGCGTGAGACTGTTCCTGGCCATGATGTCGCACGAGACCAACACGTTCAGCAACGTCCGCACCGACCGCGCCCAGTTCGAGGCCCGCGATCTCCGCTACGGCGGCGAGATCGTCGAGACCTTCCGCGGCACCGGCACCTGTCTGGGCGGCATGATCGAAGCGGCCGAGCGCCTCGGCGCCACGCTGGTGCCGTCGGTCGCGGCTGCGGCGTCGCCGGCCGGCAAGGTCACCAGCGACATCTACGCTCACGTGAAGGAGCGCATGCTGGCCGATCTTCGCGCGGCGGGCCAACTCGACGGCGTGCTGCTCGATCTCCACGGAGCGATGGTGCCCGAGGGCATCGACGACGGCGAAGGCGACATCATCAGCGCCGTCCGCGCGGTGGTCGGCCCCGACGTCCCCATCGCGGTGACGCTCGACTTTCACGGCAACCTCGGCGTCGCCATGGTGCGCGACGCCGACCTGCTCCACGGCTACAAGACCTACCCGCACATCGACATGGCCGAGCGCGGCGTCGAAGCGACCGAGCGCCTCGCGCAGGTCATCCGACGGCGCATCAAGCCCACCGCCGCCTGGCGCAAGCCGCCGCTTCTTCCGCCCCTCGGCAGCCAGTGGACCACGCGCGGCCCCATGCGCCGTCTCTACGACCTCGCCGACGAGATGGAGAAAGACCCCAAGGTCATCTCCGTCTCGGTCTTCGCCGGCTTCCCGCACGCCGACATCCCCGACGCGGGACTCGGCATCTACGTCGTCACCGACGATGATCAGGCCCTGGCCGATCGCCTCGCGCGCCAGCTCGCGCAGGTCGCGTGGGATCATCGCCACGAGTTCGTCCACACCGCGCTGCCCGTTGCCGAAGCCGTCGCGCGCGCGCGTGCCGCCGAGGGGAGACCCATCGTGCTGGCCGACATGGCCGACAACACCGGCGGCGGCGCCGCCGGCGACGGCACCGAGATCCTGCGCGAGATCCTCCGCGTCGGCGCCCGCTCCTGCGTGGTCGCCTGCCTCTGGGATCCAGCGGCAGTCCAGGAATGCGTTCGGGCCGGAGTCGGCAACCGCGTCACGCTGAACGTCGGTGGCAAGGTCGACGACCGCCACGGCGCGCCGCTTCGCGTGACCGGCACCGTCCGCACCCTCTCCGACGGCCGCTTCATGCACCGCGGCCCCATGATGCGCGGCCTCCCCGGCCGCCTCGGCACCACCGCCGTGCTGGACGTCGACGACGTGAAGGTGATCCTGATCTCCAACCGCTGGCAGACCCTCGACCCGGAAATGATCCGCTTCGTCGGCCTCGATCCGTCAGCCGAGAAGATCCTGGTCGTGAAGTCGACGATCCACTACCGCGCCGCCTTCGAACCCATCGCCAAGGAGATCATCGAAGTCGACGCCCCCGGCCTCTCGTCCTCCAACTTGGCGCGCTTCACCTTCAAGCGCATCCGCCGCCCGATCTTCCCCCTCGACCCCGACACGGGCTACGATCCGGAAGAGGCGGCACCCCACCCTGAACTGGCGTAGTCTCGAACCAGCACACAGCCGCGCTGCGAACAATACGAGTTCATCGACACAGGCGACGATCGGCAACGGACTCCAGGAGGTCCCCTATGACTCACGGGCTGCCTAACCTCCACGCACTTGACGCAGCCTATCAACCGTTTCCGCCCTTAAAGGAATGGCTGGCGCGTACAACGGTTGACGAAACCCGATGGAACCGCTATCTCAACGCCCTCAACGACCTTACGCGACGCCTTGACGCGGGCGTCAGCCGCCGCGCATATGAGATTGTGAAGCGGGCGGCGGCCATCGATACCGGCGCAATCGAAGGTTTGTATGAGGTTGATCGCGGGTTCACCTTCACGGTGGCCATGGAAGCCGCCCTGTGGGAGTCGAAGCTGGCAGAGAAGGGTGAACATGTTCGGCCCCTGTTCGAAGCACAGCTCCATGCTTACGACTACATCTTGGATCTCGCGACGCGAGCCGAACCTCTGTCAGAGGCGGCGATCCGCGCGTTGCACGAGGAGGTGTGTCGCGCACAGGCCACGTATCGGGTGATCACGGCGATCGGCCCCCAAGAGCATCCACTCCCCAAAGGCTCATACAAGTCATTGCCGAATCATGTGCGGACGCGACACGACACTGATCATGCCTACGCTCCGGTAGACGTCACGCCCGCAGAAATGGCGCGTCTCGTACGAGAGCTTCGAAGCGAACCATTTCTCGCGGCCCATCCCATCCTCCAGGCCGCATATGCCCATTACGCCATTGTGGTTATCCATCCGTTCGCCGACGGGAACGGTCGTGTCGCGAGGGCACTGGCGTCGGCCTTTACTTACCGTGCCATGTCGATGCCGATCGTTGTCTTGAGCGAGCACAAGAACCCATATCTTGATTCGCTGGAGGCGGCCGATCAGGGTAACTACCAGGCTTTCGCGGGTTTCATGCAGGATCGTTCACTTGAGACGATGAAATTGGTCGAAGAAAGTTTGCGGTCTGCCTCGTCGCCATCCGCGGAGGACACGCTCGCTGCCATACAGCGGCTCTACGTTACTCGTGGCGGATACACTCATGAGCAAGTCGATACAGCGGGACGAAGTCTCGTCAATTTGTTCTCGGAGGAGGTGAAGCGGATCTCCCCACGTTTTCTGGTGGCGCCGATCGCCGGATCTGTACAGGTCCTGGGACTCCCTTCGCAAGAGCCCTCGCTCCACAACTACCGCATGCCACTTCAAGGAACTGCCGCCGTAACTATCAATATGACTACCCCGCCTCCGGCGAATGCTGGCATTCAAAGACAGTACTGGCTTGAAGTGCCCAAGGATGCGGCGGGCAGCGATGACCTTGTTCTAACCGACGCAAGACACGACCCGTTCACGGCCAGAATGGATGAGCTCGTACCGACGCTTGCTGGAGTCCTTCAGATACGGATGGGCATGTTCGCGGAGCGTGTGCTTCGGGACATGCAAGCCGAGCTATTGGAACAGGCTCAGAAAAAGCTTCGAGGGTGAAGCCTCTTCTTTCCCTGCGTTAGAGGCAATCCGGTTACTTACCCTTTCGGCCCGAGGAGCTCCGGCCCTGATTGAGCGGGCCAGGTAGGTTCTCCTTCGGGACGACGATCAGGCCCTCGTCGATCGCCTCGCGCGTCAGCTCGCGCAGGTCGCGTGGGAACACCGCCACGAGTTCGTCCACACCGCGCTGCCCGTTGCGGAAGCGGTTGCGCGTGCGCGCGCCGCCGAGGGGCGGCCCACCGTGCTGGCCGACATGGCCGATAACACCGGCGGCGGCGCTACCGCGCCGCCTTCGAGCCCATCGCCAAGGAAATCATCGAAGTCGACCCCGACACGACCTACGAGCCGGAGTGACCTGATGCCTCAGGGGCGGACGAGCCAGGCGCCGTCGAACGGGCGCCAGACGGCGATGTTGGCCGCGTGGTCACCGTCGAAGTCGCCGGGCGTCGCCAGATCCAGCGGCGATCCCCAGGGCTGCTCCAGGAAGCCGAGCGTCGACCGCAGGAGGAACCAGGTGCCGGTGGTGGTCCGGCGGACCGCGAGGTCGGCCTTGCCGTCGCCGTCGTAGTCGGCGGGCACGGGGACGTCGTTGGTGCCGAGGGCGGCGGGAGCGCCGAAGGGCACGATGCGGAACCCCGTGGCCGTGCCGAAGATCAACCACTCACCGCTGGCCTTGCGGAAGACGGCGAGGTCGGCCTTGCCGTCACCGTCGTAGTCGGCGGGCACGGGCGTATCGCCGAGGCCGAGCACGGCCGGCGCCCCGAAGAGGAGGGTGCTGAACCCCGTGGTGCTACCGAAGACGAACCACTCTCCGGTGGCCTTTCGGTAGACGGCCACATCCGTCGCGTGGTCGCCGTCATAGTCAGCAGCCACCGGTGTGTCGCCCAGGCCGGACGCTGCCGGAGCGCCGAAGAGGAGCGTGCGGAATCCGCTGGTGCTCCCGAAGATGAGCCACTCCCCGGTGGCGAATCGGTAGATGGCGAGATCAGCCTTCCCGTCGCCGTCGTAGTCGCCGGGCACGGGGAAGTCGCCGAGTCCCGAAGCCGCCGGGGCACCGAAGACAAGGGTTTTAAAGCCGCTGGTCGTGCCGAACACGAACCACTGCCCCGTCGACGGCCGGTAGACGGCGAAGTCCGTCTTGCCGTCACCGTCGTAATCGGCCGGAACCGGGATATCGCCGGGAGCGCCGAACTGCACGGGCTGGATGAGGGCGATGGCGCCGGTGTCCGCCGCGCGAGTGTTGTTCAGCTCGTTGGCTTCGACGACCTCCCCGAGGTCGTCCACGATCGCCCCGAAGAAATAGGTCCCCGCGCTCAACGCGGCGGGCACGCCGATCGGCCCGGTGCAGTTGAACGTCGCCCCCGCGTTCAGTCCGCTGAGGACGGGACAGATGAACCCCGAGAACGTGTCGGCCGTGGTGATCGTGGCGTCGGTGGAGTAGTAGAACGCGATCCGGAAGCCGCCGGCGTTCACGGTGCCCTGATTGGCTATCGTGACGGAGACGCCGATCGTCCCGCCGATGACCCCGGTCGTCGGCGCGTTGAGCGCGGTCACTACCAGATCGGGCGCGCCCGCGGCGGTCGTGCTGACGCCCTGCATGTAGGAGCCCAATTGGCTCAGCCCCTGCCCGTCCGAGACCGTGACCTGCATCGTGCAGTTCTGCGGGTTGCCCGTCGCGTTGGCGGGCGCCGCCCACATAGGAGTCTGCGCGGTCGCGTTGCTGAAGGTCCCGTTGGAGGGCAGGGCGGGACACGACGCCGTCCACTGGTAGGTCAGCGCGTGGCCGTGCGAGTCCGCCGCGGTCACGCTCAGATTCGCCGTGGCCCCCGAGGGCACCGGGTTCGGGGTGCCGGTGGGACCGGTCGTGATCGTCAGCGTGTGCGTCCCGTAGAGCGCGGTCAGGCTATGGGCGGTGTCCATGGTGACCTGCACCGTAGGGCTCGGAGCCAGGTCCACCCCGTCGCGCTGCCATTTCTGGAACGCCTCGCCACCGGCCGTGGCCGGCGCGGTCAGCGTCACCACCGTGGACTTGTCGTACAGGCGACTGAAGGCGGTCGTCCCGTCGCCCAGCCCTCGCTTGTCCGCGGGACTGACGGTGATGGCCACGCCGGCCGCCGGATTCAGCGAATTGACCGTGAGCAGGCGCGTGGCGCCGACGGCGGCCAGCGCGTCCGCGCGTCCGAAGCCGAACGTGAAGTCGAACCCCGCCAGTCCCAGATCGACCGCGTTCGCGGTGATGAGGTCGCGCAGTTGCTGGCTCGTCAGCCCCGGGTTCCGCTCGATCAGCAGCGCGGCGATGGCCGCGACGTGCGGCGCCGCCGCGGAGGTGCCGCAGAACGGATTGGAGAAGAACCCGGCCGCGCCCACCTCGGTGGCGACGCAGTCGATGCCGCTGATGTTGGGGACCATCCGGCTCTCCGCCGCCGGAAAGCTGATCGACCCGGGGCCCCGCGAGCTGTACGCCTCGATCGTGGTCGGGGCACTCGCCGGGATGGCCGCGACCGACAGCACCTCGTTGACCGCGGCGTGGCCGATGACGCTGTCGGCCGAGGTCACGTACTGAAAGCCGCCCGACGACCCGATGCCGCACCGCTCGTACACGAAGTAGTCGAGGGTCAGCGAGGCGGCCGGCGTGACCAGGCTCCGTTCCGCCACCGCGATGAAGACGTTCTGGGACGCGCCGCTGGTGTTCGTGTAGTCCAGCAGCTCGTAGGCGTTCTGGGTGCCGCTCTGCGTGGTGTCGCTCTTGGCCAGCACGGCCAGGGTCGCCGACTGGGCGAGGAAGAGGTCGAAGTTGTCGGCCGACGTCCCGTTGGCGTTGTTCCACTGCAGGACGACCTGGACGTTGCAGTCGTTGGGGAGCACGAAGGTATTGCCGATGTCGGGACTCCCCGCCGGACCGAAATCGTGGACGGCGGGATAGGTCGCGTTGGGAAAGTTCTGCCCGGTGAGGCGGTTGTAGCTCGCGCGATAGTGCTTTCGGGCCTCGTTGCCGGCCGCGGTGACGTACAGCTTGCCGCCGGTGGCGAAGTTGCGCGCGGCCTGCGCGATCATTCCGTCCTCGAACTTGGACTCGTCGAGAAACAGGATGTCGTCCACGATCACTCGGGCGCCGGCCGCGGTGAGGGCGTTGATGCCGAGCACCATGTCGGCGCTCGTGTCCGGGCCGTAGTAGGCAAGACCGGACCCCGGCGCGAGATCGTGAACGATCTCGAGCATCGCCGTGCCCTCGTCGCCGCCGGCATTCTTCAGCACGTTGACGTTCGACGGAAGATCGCCGGTCAGGACCGGAATCACGAGGTGGTCGACGCCGTCCGACATGACGCCGACCGTCACGCCCTGGCCCGAGACACCGAAGGTGGTGCGCGCGGCGTCGGCCTTCAGGATGCTGTCGCCCGCGGTGAGCTGGGAGCCGACCTTCGGGGCCGGATAGCCCGGCGGCTTCACCTCGACGACGAAGGGCAGTGCGGCCACCGCGTCGACCAAGTTCGAGGGCAGCCAACCCTGGACGAGACGGAAGCCCGGCAGGGTCAGCTCCACCCGGAGGCCGAGGGAGGCGAGCTGGGCCACATGCCCGGGATCGAAAGCGGCCAGGATCACGTAGACCTGGATCTCGGCGGCGGCGTTCACGCGGACGGCCCCCGTCGAGAGCGCCGTCAGCGACCGGGTACCCGCGTCCGCGACGTGAGCGCCGATCGCGTCGACGGCATCGCGGATCGCGGAGGAGACCTTCTCGCCGGCGGGGGTGAGCGACGGCTTCGCCGGGAAGGCATCCGCCCCGGTGAAGCCCTGCTCGCACACGTCGATGGGACGGCTGCCCGGGCACGACTGGGCGGAGACGGCGGCGGGCCAGATGACGGCGGACGCAGGAACGAGTGCGACGGCGACGAGAAGCAGCGCGAAGACGACGAGACGGTGGCTTGCGTACTTATGATGCCCCACGAGCCGTTCCCTGCCAATCAAACTGGGTGGATCGTAGGGGCCGACACCGGAGCTGTCAATGTTTTTCGTTCAGCGATCGTCGTGGCGCGAATCTTCTGCGGCGTGCCACGATATCGGCATCTATGCGATGGTGGGGAACCCGCCTGGCGGCCCTGCTGATCGGCGCCGTCGTGGCCAGTCCCGCGTCGACGGAGGAACGCGTGGCCGAAACGCTCGCCGAAGTCGTCACGACCGTGCAGGCGTTACTCGGCCGAGGCGCGACCCCCGATGAACTACGGGCGGCCTCCACCCAACGCGTGCGGGTCGACGGTCTGGGGCGGCTTCAGGTCTATGTCGTCCTCACCGAGGTTCGCCCCGAACACGTCGCTCGGCTCGAAGCGCTGGGGGCGGATGTCGAGCTGACGCTTCCGGAGAACCGGCTCGTGCAGGCCTGGGTGCCGGCGCTCTCGATCAGAGCGGTCGAAGAGCTGCCTTTCGTCGTCGAGGTACGTCCGCCCGGCTACCCGGCGCCGCGCTCGCGGTGACGGCGGACGCGCGCGGGTTCAGCCCTTCGGCAACCCCAGCACGCGCTCGCCGATGATGTTGCGCTGGATTTCACTGGTGCCGGCGGAGATCGTGTACTGGCGGGCGGCCAGCACGCGGTTGTACCAGCGGGGCGCGTCGGGGACTTCTTCGCTGCCCTCGTTGACGAGCACGTGCATGCCGAGGAGCTCGCCGGCGGCATCAGCGATGCGGACACCCAGCTCGGAGCCGAAGACCTTCAGGATCGAGCCCTCGGGGCCCGGGGGCTCGCCGCGGAGCTGGCGGGTGAGGCTGCGCATGCGCGTGTACTTCATGGCCTCGCAGTCGATGGCGAGCTGGGCCAGGCGCTGGCGTACGAGCGGATCGTCCCATGCGGTGCCGCCATTGTTGTGCTTCCGCCGGGCCACCGCGATCAGGCTCTTCACCTGGCCGATCGGGTTGCGCGCGCCCGCCGAGTGGCGCTCGTGCATCAGCGTGGTCGTCGACACCGTCCAGCCCTGATTGAGCGGACCGAGCAGGTTCTCCTTCGGGACGACCACGTCCTCGAAGAACACCTCGTTGAAGTGGCGATGGCCCGTGAGCAACACCAGCGGGCGCACGGTGATCCCCTTCGTATCGAGCGGGACCAGGAAGGCGCTGATGCCCTTGTGCTTGGGCGCGCTGGGGTCGGTGCGGGCGAGCACGATGATCCAGTGTGCGAAGTGCGCGCCGGACGTCCACACCTTCTGGCCGTTGATCAGGAAGTGATCGCCCTGGTCTTCCGCTTTCGTCCTCAAGCCGGCGAGGTCTGAGCCCGCGCCGGGCTCGGAGAAGCCCTGCGCCCACACTTCCTCACCGCTGAGGATCGGCCGCAGATAGCGGCGCTTCTGCTCGTCGGTGCCCCAGGCGATGATCGTGGGGCCCACCAGGTTGAGCCCCATCGCGGCCGGCAGCACCGGCGCGCGCGCGGCCGCGTACTCCTCGTCCCAGATCACGCGCTCGATCAGGGTGGCTCCGCGGCCGCCGTACTCCTTGGGCCACGAGATGCCCACCCACCCCGCCTCGTGCATGGTCTTCTGCCAGGCGCGGCGGCGCTCGAACGTCTCGCGATCGGACGCCACACGATCGTCGGCGGGATCGTCGAGACAGAGATCCGGCGGGAGATTCTTGGCCAGCCACGCGCGGAACTCCTCGCGGAAGGCCTGCTGCTCGGGCGCGTACTCGAAGTCCATGCTCAGCTCCGGTAGAAGGGCTTGTCGCCGCTGATCGTCACGCGGTGGCCGTGGCGGCGCTGCGGGAAGTAATCCCACATCGCGTGGTGCTGGACGCAGCGGTTGTCCCAGAAGGCCACCGAGTTCACCTGCCAGCGGAAGCGGCAGTGGAACTCCGGCGTCTCCACGTGCTGGTAGAGAAACTCCAGTAGCGCGTCGCTCTCCGAGCGCGAGAGCTGGGCGATGCGCGTGGTGAAGCCGCGGTTGACGTAGAGCCCCTTGCGCCCGGACACGGGGTGCGTGCGGACGATCGGGTGCTCGGCCCGCGGGAACGTCTTGCCCTCGTCCCCGAGACCGTAGCGGCCGCGGTAGACGTGCTCGCCGTCGTGCCACGCGGTGAGGCCCTCGACGAAGCGCTTCATGGGCTCCGACAGCCCCTCGTACGCCGCGTACATGCTGGCGAAGAGCGTGTCGCCGCCGACGGGCGGCAGCTCGTGCATGTAGAGGATGCTGCCCATGGGCGGCTCGGGATCGCAGGACACGTCCGAGTGCCAGACCTCGCCGGCCACGCGCTTGGACTTCTCGTCGGCGTGGATCACCAGGATCTCCGGGTGGCCCTCGAGCAGCGCCGGCGCGGCCGGGTGCACGTGCAGGTCGCCGAAGAGGCGGCCGAAGTCCTTCTGCTGGTCCGGCGTCAGGTGCTGATCCCGGAAGAAGATCACGCCGTTGTCGATCAGCGCGTCGTGGACGTCCTTGAATGTGCGCTCGTCGAGCGCCTGCGAGAGATCGACGTCGTGGACCTCGGCCCCGACGTGGGGGGTGAGTTTCTCGATACGGAGCGCCGTGTACGCCATGGCCCGTCCTCCTGCGCCGCGGAGCGGCGATGGGCCCGAGGCTAGGAGCGGCGGCCCATCGTGTCAAGCCGGGGTTGGGCTACACTACGCGGCCATGAGCTGGTCACTCGCGAAAATCGTCCGCACCCACGCGCGCGAGCGCGGCGCTCGGCCGATGCTCACCTGCGGGACGCGCACGATTACCTGGGCCGAGATGGACGCGCGCGCGAGCCGGGTCGCCCAGGGGCTGCGCGCCGCCGGCCTCGCGGCGCAGGACCGGATCGCGTTCATCGACAAGAACGGGCCGGAGTACTTCGAGGTCCTGTTCGGCGGCGGCAAAGCCAACGTGGTGAACGTCGCGGTGAACTGGCGGCTGGCGCCGGCCGAGATGGCCTACATCGTCAACGACGCGGCGGCGCGCGTGCTCTTCGTCGGTCCCGACTTTCTCCCGCACCTCGACGAGATCGAAGGCTCGCTGAAGACCGTCGAGAAGATCGTGGTCATCGGCGAGCATGCACGTCTCGAGAGCTACGACGCGTGGGTCACGCGTCACCCCGCCGACGATCCCGAGGCGCCGATCGCGGCCGAAGACGTCGCCATGCAGCTCTACACGTCGGGGACGACCGGGCTGCCCAAGGGCGCGATGCTGACCAACGCCAACCTCGGCACGCTGATCCCGTTCGTCGGCCCGTGGTGGAGCTTCGACGAGACGACAGTCAACCTCGTGTGCATGCCGCTGTTCCACATCGGCGGCTCGGGATGGGCGCTGGTCGGCATGGCCGTCGGCTGCCACTCGATCCTCTTCCGCGAGTTCGCGCCGGCGGAAATCCTCGGCGCGCTCGAGCGGTATCGCGTGACCAACGCGCTGTTCGTCCCGGCCATGCTGCAGTTCCTGGCCTCCGTCCCCGGCGCGGCCGACCGTGATTACTCGGCCCTGCGCTCGATCGTCTACGGCGCGTCGCCGATCACCAACGAGGTGCTGCGCGGGGCGCTGAAGACCTTTCGATGTCCGTTCACCCAGGTCTACGGGTTGACCGAGACCACCGGCGCGATCACTCAGCTCCCGGCGTCCGACCACGCCACCGAGGGGCCGCGCGAGCGCCTGCTGCGCTCGGCCGGGCGGCCGTTTCCGTGGGTCGAGCTGAGGATCGTGGACCCGGCCACCGGCGTCGACGGCGCGCCCGGCGCGGTCGGCGAGGTGTGGACGAGGTCGATCCAGAACTTCAAGGGCTACTGGGCGCGCCCCGACGAGACCGCGCGCACGGTCACGCCGGACGGCTGGCTCAAGACCGGCGACGCCGGCTACCTCGACGACGCCGGGTATCTGTTCCTCACCGACCGCGTGAAGGACATGATCATCAGCGGCGGCGAGAACGTCTATCCGGCCGAGGTCGAGAACGCCCTCGCCGAGCACTCCGCGGTCGGCGACGTGGCCGTCATCGGCGTGCCCGACCCGCGCTGGGGCGAGACCGTGAAGGCCATCGTGGTGCTCCGCGCCGGCGCCACCACCGATGCGGACGAGATCATCACCTACGCGCGGACACGACTGGCCCACTACAAGTGCCCGACTTCGGTGGACTTCGCGACGTCGCTCCCCCGCAATCCGTCCGGAAAATTGCTCAAGCGCGAGCTGCGCGAACCCTACTGGCGCGGCCACGAACGCGGTATTAATTGACATGGGCGGGCCCCGAAATGGCCCCCCAAACCCCCCAACCTACGTCGCGCCCCGGCGAAGCCGGGGCGGTCCTTGAAACAATTCCGCAAGGAGGAACCCGATGGGTTACCGGATCAATCACATTCACCTGAAGTCGCCTGATCCGCGGAAGACGGCGGAGTGGTACGTGCGGGCTTTCGACTTCGAGATCACCAGTGACGAGACGCGGGTGTTCGGCGACCGATTCCTTCGCTGCAAGAGCGCTGACGGCGGCGTGAACGTGAACATCTCCGGCGCGCGCACCAACGAGCGGCTAGGCAACGGCGACGCGATGCCCCATCATGGCCTCGAGCACTTCGGCTTCGACTCCGTCGACGTCGAGGCCGACATCAACCGTCTCACCGGTCTCGGCGCGAAGCTGCTCGAAGGCCCGATCAACCTCCCCAACGGCGGCCGCATCGCGTTCCTCCAGGGGCCCGACGACACTCGCCTCGAGCTGGTGGAGACCCGCCGCATCGCCGGCGGCTCCGGCGGCTGCTGCTAGTGTCCGGAGTCAAACGGCGTCGGAAAGGCCCCCAGTAACGCACGATCTGTCGTAACCAGCGGGCCCCGCAGGTCCGCGGCGAGCGCCGCGAGCTCGCGGTCGTAGGCCGAGCAGCTGGAGGGACGGCGAGTCGGCGAACGTCGCGGGAGATCACCGCGTACTCGCGGCCGCTTCTCGGCGTCCGCCACCATGCGCCGCGCGTCCTCGACCGCCAGCGTCCGGCGGCGCCACTCGAGCGTCCCCGCCCGCGACGAACAAGGCTTTGAGCCGGATTCGGCGAGCGGGTCCCCGGACGATCGGCTCTTTTGTTCTTCCCCGAAATCGATTACCATGTCGCCGGCCCGGACACGTACTTTCGGTGCGGAGAGCACACATGCCCCAACCGATTTGGCTCGGCGACACATGGTCAAGGTCCCGCCGTCATCCCGCCGTTCCACGGATGCTCCTGCGGCGGGGCGGGAATGACGACTTCGCGAAACGCAGACAGACCCAAAGGAGGACCTCGTGAGAAAGCGGGCGTTCGGCATGAGCGTAATGCTTCTGGTCGCTCTCTTCTTCGGTGCCGGTTGCGTCGTCGCTCCGGCCGGACAACCGAGGGCGTATCCGCCGCCGGCCGCGACGGTACCGGCGCCGCCGCCGCCGCCCATGGCGGAAGCGCCACCGCCGGAAACGGAAGTCGCTCCGCCGATGGAGTACGTTATCGACGGGACGCCGATGTACTACGAGGCGTTCCCCCGGGTACCGTTCTATCCGCTCTATCTCGAAAGCTGCCTCTGCGTGACGCCCGTGCGGTTCGTCCACGGCGCGTGGGTCGACGTCTACGGCGCCACCTGGCATCGGGGCGCTTGGGCGTATCGGTCCGTGCCGCCGCATGTGGCGGCACGCTGGCGCGCCAACGGGTTCGTGGGAAGAAATGGTCACAATCTGCACCCAGCCCGCTATCACGCGCCCGCCGTGAGCCGCAATCACTTCGGGTCGCCGGTGGTGCGCCCCCCGGCGCCAAAAAAGGCGCCGCCGAAGAAGGACGACCACAAGAAGTAGGAGCCGAAGATCGCAGCGGCGCTCCCCCGGCGGCGCGCGCAGAAGCGTGGGCCGAAACCATCGTGGCGCGACTGGCGTCGGAGCTGGTCGCGACCACGGCCGGTTTTCTGGGGTCACGCCGCGCGGGCGCGACTCGGGCTAAGCTGACGGGGTCACGCCAGAGCACGAGGGGGGTGTCACGCGCATGAAAGTCGGGGTCTCGCTCACCAGCCGGCACGTGGTGGACGATCCGCGCGAGGGAGCGCGGTGGATGATCGAGCGGGCGGCGGCGGCACGGCGCGCCGGGCTCGACTCGCTGTTCATCGGCGATCACCACGCGACGCCGGAGCCGTACTACCAGAACACGCCGATGCTCGGCCGGCTCCTCGCCGAGTGGGACGACAAACCGGCGGGATGCTTGTTCCTGCTCCCGCTGTGGCACCCCACGCTGTTGGCCGAGCAGGTCGGCACGCTGGCGGCCATCGCGAAGGGACGCTTCATCATGCAGGTCGGGCTCGGCTACGGCGAGGATCAGTTCGCCGCCATGGGGACGACCCAGAAGGCGCGGGTGCCGGCGTTCGAGGAAGCGCTGGACGTCGTCCGCCGTCTGCTCGCCGGCGAGACCGTCACCAATTACGGACGCTTCTCCCTCGCCAAGGCGCGCATCTCGCCGATACCGGCGGAGCCGGTCGAGGTCTGGTTCGGCGCCGGCGTCCCCGTGGCGATCGACCGCGCGGCCCGTCTCGGCGACGCGTGGCTCGCTTCCCCGAGTCTCTCCGTCGACAAGGCGCGCGAGCAGCTGAACTACTATCGCGAGCGCTGCGCCGCCCACGGCCGTCGCCCGACCGCGCTCGCCATTCGCCGTGACGTCTACGTCGGCGAATCGTCGGCCGAGGCCAAGGCGGTCCTCGCGGAGGAGGTCGCCAAGGGGTATCGCGGCTTCCCGCCCGACGCGCTGGTCGCGGGGACGGTCGACGAGGTCACCGAGCGCTTCGCCGAGCTGGCCAGGCTCGGCTACACCGAGGTGCTGATCCGGCACCTCACCGACGATCGCGCCAAGGTGCTCGGCTCGTTCGCGCGCCTGGCGCGCGTGCGCCAGGCGGTGGCCGCGCTCTAGCGGAAGGCGCTCACGGCTTCTTGAGCCGCATGTCCTCGTAGGGCGCGGCGAAGTAGAGCTGGGGGCTGAGCCCGATCGCCGGCTCCTCGACGCGCGGCCCCACCCCGTGCAGGGTGGCGGGCTCGAAGATCGGGGCGAACATCACGCGCTCGTGCATCAGGCGCTGGATCTGATGCAGCATCGCCTCGCGCTTCTTGCGGTCGCGCTCCTGCGCCTGCGAGCGGAACAGGTCGTCGATGTCGGGATAGCCGCCCGAGGCGTAGGGCGCACCGCTGATCACGAACGATTCGAGACGCGTGGAGGCGTTGCCGGGCGCCGCCGAGACACCGACGATCACGCCGCCAAGCTTCTTGTTCCGCCACGCCTCGAGGAACGTCGCTCGCTCCATGCCGCGCACGCGCCCGCGAATGCCGGCGGCCGCGAGGTAGTTGGCCACGCCCTCCCCCATCGTCACGAACGGCGGCAGCGGGGTGACCTCCCCCGCGTCGAAGCCGTTGGGATAGCCGGCTTCGGCGAGCAATCGCTTGGCGCCGGCGACGTCGTAGGGATATGGGTCGATGGGCAGCGCGAAGTCCATCACGCTCGGGATGATCGACCCGGTCAGGCGCGAATACCCCAGTCGCTCGGCCTCGTTCAGCGCCTTCTTGTCGATGGCCAGGGCCGCGGCCAGCCGCACGCGACGGTCGGCCCAGGGCGATTTGGGATTCCACTGCTCCGGGAACTCCACCCACCACGTCGCCGGCGCGACGACCTTGGCCAGCTTCAGCTTCGGATCCATCTTGATGGTCGCGGCCTCGACGCCGATCATCAGGTAGCCGATGTCGGCCTCGCCGGCCTTGAGCATGGTCAGCCGCGTGGTGCGGTCGGGAACGCCCTTGATGACCACGCGCTTGATCGTCGGCTTCTTGCGCCAGTACCCCTCGT
>Ga0193725_1000281_pt1 | contig 15939 bp, 14 predicted proteins | sample H2a2metaG_FD_143058 | JGI IMG/M metagenome (GOLD analysis project Ga0193725, IMG submission 143058) | Soil microbial communities from a riparian zone of the East river system, Colorado, United States - H2a2 | ecosystem: Environmental > Terrestrial > Soil > Riparian zone | place: USA: East River... | reverse complement strand
CTTGTAGGCCTTGCCGGGATGGATGCGCGAGCCGAACGTGAGCGGACCCGCGCAGGTGGCCTTCACCCGGCGCGTGGTGTGGGCGCGCAGGTACTCGAAGTCCTTCACGAGACCGAACCCGGTCGGCGGGGTCTCGATGCGGCCGACCGCCTCGTAGCGGGTCTGCTGGTCGTAGCCCCACGGGCCGGCCACACGGCGCACCGGCAGCGGCTCGATGTTCTTGATGATCCGGTAGTAGGTATCGACGTACCCATCGGTGCGGCGCACCTCGCCGTCGGTGATGACGTCGAGTCCGGCCCCTTCCATGTCGCGGATGGCGGTGTCGACGGCGTCGTCGAACATCTCGTCGAGGTCGCCGGGGCCGAACTCGCCGGCCTCGTGGGCCTTCACGGACGCGAACCACCAGCCCGGTTTGCCGTGGGAGCCGACGACGGTCGAGGGGATCAGGGGGAGAGGTTCCATTAGGCGTGTCCTCCGATGATGCGCGCCAGCGCGGGATCGCGGCGCGCGTCGTTGGGTCGGCCGGCGAAGACGATCTCGCCGCGCTCGATCACGTAGAGCCGCGCCGTGTACTCCGGCACGTGGTGGATGTTGGACTCGGCGATGAGGATGGCCCGGCCGAGCTTCTGCGCGATGGCCGCGATGCTGTCGGCGATGGTCGGGATGATCGCGGGGGCCAGGCCCTCGAACGGCTCGTCGAGCAGCAGCAGCTCGGGATCGAGGGCGAGCGCGCGGGCGATCGACAGCATCTTGCGCTCGCCGCCGGAGAGCTGACCTCCGCCGCGCGCGCGATAGCCGCGCAGCTTCGGAAAGACCTCGTACGCTTGCTCGATGCGTGCCGCCGCTGGACGCGCGGTCGGGCGCGTCCACGTCGAGATCTCGATGTTCTCGGCCACGCTCAGGTCGCCGAAGATCGCGCTCTCCTCGGGCGCCCAACCAACGCCCAGCATCGCGATCTCGTGCGTGCGCCGGCCGTGAATGGGTTGGCCGCCCAGCTCGATGCTGCCGGCGCGCGGACGCAGGAAGCCCATGATCGTCCGCAGCGTGGTGGTCTTGCCCGCGCCATTCCTGCCCACCAGGCACACGACCTCGTCGCGGCCGACCTCGAGCGAAACTTTTCTCAGGATGTGGCTGGCCTGGATGTAGACGTCGATGCCGTCGACGGCCAGCACGTCAGCGCCCCGCGGCCCGGCGGCCGATCACCGCGTCGATGACCTCGGCGTTGGCCTCGATCTCGCGCGGGCTGGCGTCGGCCAGCACGCGCCCCTGGTGCAGCGCGATGATCCGGTCCGAGTAGCCGAACACGATGTCCATGTCGTGCTCGACCTGAATGACGGCCTCGATCCCCACGCGTCGCGAAGCCGCGACCAGGATCTCCATGATCGCGGTCTTGTCCGCCGTGCTCACCCCGCTGGTCGGCTCGTCGAGCAGGATGATCTTCGGCCGCAGCGCGAACGCCGAGGCGACGTCGAGCAGCTTCTTGTCGCCCTGGGGCAGGTGGCGCGCGAGCGCTCCGCGCTTGTCGGCCAGCCCGAAGAGCTCCGCGACCTCCAGCGCGATCTCCTGCACCTCGCGATCGCGCGCCAGCGAGGCCAGGAGCTTGAGCCCGCGACCTAGCCGCGAGACCGCCGCCGCCTGCAGCGTCTCCAGCACGGTGAGATCCGGAAAGATCTGGACGAGCTGGAAGCTTCGCGCCATCCCGAGACGGGCCAGCGCGACAGACCCCACACCCGTCACGTCACGACCCATGAAGCGCACGCTGCCTGCCGTCGGCGCCGACACGCCGGTCAGCAGGTTGATCAGCGTCGATTTACCAGCGCCGTTCGGCCCGATGATCGACACGAACTCCCCGCTGCCGATCGACAGGCTCACGCCGTCGAGCGCCCGAAACGGCCCGTAGAACTTCGTGAGCCCGTGGGCTTCGAGGAGCGCGGTCATCGCGACGGCGCGATCAATCCCATCAAGCCGGTCGGGGCGAAGATCACGATGAGGGCGAGGAGACCGCCGAAGATCAATCGCCAGTAGGGGACGAGCGACATCACGAAATCTTGGAGATAGATGAACACGAACGCGCCCAGGACAGGGCCGTAGAAATGGGTGAAGCCGCCGAGCAGGGTCATGAAGACGAGGTTGCCGGAGTGCGTCCAGTACGCGAGGGTCGGGTCGACGTTGCCGGTCGGCGGTCCCAGCAGCGCGCCGCCGAGGGCGGCGTAGACGGCGGAGATCACGAAGGCGCACCAGCGGTAGCGGGGCACGCTGATCCCCAGCGCCTCGGCCTTCAGCGGATTGTCGCGGATCGTGCGCAGGCACAGGCCGAACGGTGAGCGCACGATCCGCCACATGCACGCGGTGGCCAGCACGAGCACGGCGACGCAGTAGTAGTAATAGGGCCCATTGAGATAGTCGGTCTTCGGGATCGCGGAGAGATCGCGGCCGAGGAGCAGCGGGCGCGCGAACGGTATGCCTTCGTCGCCGCCGGTGAGCGCGTAGAACTTCAGCACGAACGTGTAGAAGACCATGCCGAAGGCCAGCGTGAGCATCCCGAAGTAGATCTTCACGTAGCGCACGCACAGCGCCCCCACCGGGGCGGCCACCAGCGCGCCGAGCAGCGCGGCGGCGAGCAGGATCGCTTCCAGCGAGCGAACGCCGAAGCGATGGGTGAGGAAGGCGCCGGTGTAGGCGCCGACGCCGACGAAGAGCGCGTGGCCGAACGAGAGCAAGCCCGTGTAGCCGAAGAGCAGGTTGAGCCCGAGCAGAATCACCGCGTAGGCCATGAACGGCAGCATGAGCAGCGTCTGGTAGGGCGGCGCCACCAGCGGCACGATCAGGATCGCGACCAGCGCGAGGGCCGGGCCGAGCCATCGCTTCACGCGGTCACCGCCCCGAACAGCCCGCGCGGCCGCAGCACGAGCACGCCGATCACGATGAGATAGATCAGCAGCATCTCGATCTCGGGCAGCACGGAGATCGCGACTGCGCGCAGGATGCCGACGACCAGCGCGCCCACGAACGCCCCGCGCATGCTGCCGAGCCCGCCGATGACCACCACCGCGAACGCCTCCACGATCAGCTCGATCCCCATCTCGCTCATGGCCGCGGTGGCCGGGATGACCAGCGCGCCGCCCAGCGTGCCCAGCGCGGTGCCGAGCGTGAACACGCGCACGTAGAGCCACCGCAGGTCGACGCCGAGCGCCGCGGCCATCTCGCGGTTGTCGGCGGCCGCCCGCATGATGCGCCCGAACGCGGTGCGCGTGAGCAGCCAGCCCAGGCCGACGGCGATCAACAGGCTTGCCGCCACCACGATCAGGTTGTAGACGGGCACGGTGGCGCCGAGCACGCGGACCTGTCCATAGACGAGATAGAGCCCCGACGTCGAGCGTGGTGAGGCCCCCCAGGTCAGACGGATCACGTCTTCGAGGATCAGCACGAGCGCGAACGTCAGCAGGAGCTGGAACGTCTCGTCGCGGTCGTAGACGAAGCGCAGGAGCCCGCGCTCGACCACGACACCGACCACGCCGACGAGCAGCCCGGCCACCGCGAGCGGCACGATGAAGAGCCACGGCGGCCCGCCCACGCTCGTGTACGCGGCCACCGCGGAGACGCCCACGTAGGCGCCGAGGGCGTAGAACGAGCCGCAGGCGAGATTGAAGATCCGCTGGACGCCGAAGACCACCTGCAACCCCGCCGCGACCAGGAACAGGATCGAGGCGTGGAACACGCCGCCAAGGAGAACATTGAGGATCATCCGAGATGGGGGGCCCCTACGGCTCCCCCCTTACCCCCCCCCAGCGGTTGTTGTCCGGCCCCCGGGTCAGATCTTCCAGCTCTTGATCCAATCGAAGAGCTTGGCGCCGGCCGGCTTCATCGCTTGCTTGGTCGACACCACTTCGATGGGATCGATGGTCACGAAGTCGTAAGAGTTCTTGTGGGTGGTCATGCCCTGGTAGAAGCTGCACTCCTGCACGTGGTCGGCCCGCCAGCTGCGCTTGCCCGAGAGCGATTCGACCTCGATGCCCTCCAGCGCCTTCACCACGTCGGCCTTGCCCGGCCACTGCTTGCTGCCCTTGGCCGCCTTCTCCACCGCCTGCTTGTAGGACTCGGCGTTGAAATAGGCGTGATCGCACTCGTAGGGCGGGTACTCGTTGTATTTCGCCTTGTACTCGGCGACGAACTGCTTGAGCAGCGGACTCGCCTTGGGGTCGGCGAAGTACATGGTGTTGTAGCCGAGCAGCAGACCCTCGGGCGTGAACTCCTTCTTCAGCGAGTCGTGCACGCCGCCGGCCGTGGTGAACACGCCCTTCATGGTCTTGAAGAGTCCGACCGCCGCCGCCTGCTTCATGATGATGGTGGCGTCGCCCGACCAGAACGAGCACATCAGGAGATCGGGCTTGGCCTGCTGGATGGCCGCGATGTGGGAGGTGAAGTCGGTCACCCCGAGCTTGGGGAACAGCTCGAGCACGAACCTGACGTCGGGGAGATAACGCTTGAGCACCGCCTGGTACGACTCCCAGCAGTCGTGGCCGTACGAGTAGTCGTTGCCGATGCCGGCCACGGTCTTGATGCCCTTGAAGTACTTCGGCGTGAGCATGCCGGCCACGATGGCCTCGACCTCGTTGTCGACGGACTTGAACGCCCACTTGGGATTCGGCATCGTCTCCTCGACGCCCTTCTGCGTGGTCCCGTCCCACGAGAGCCACGGCGTGGCCAAATCCTCGGCCACCGGTCCCAGCGCCAGGGTCACGCCGGTCGAGATCCCGCCGATGACGGCCTCGACCTTGTCCTGGAGCACGAGCTTGCGATAGCGCTCCACCGTGTCCTTGGGGTTCGATTCTTCCTCGACCACGAGCTGGACTTGACGGCCGAGGATGCCGCCCGCCTTGTTGGTGCGCTCGGCCCACCATTCGGTCCCGCGCAATCCAGCGGCGCCCACGGGCGCGGCGATGCCCGCGCGGATGGCGAGGATCCCGATCTTGACCGGGCCCGTGGTCTGCGCGAATGCGGGCGCGGTCCCGAGCCGCGATCCCACCGTCGCCGCCGCGCCGCCCATCACCGTGAGGAACTGCCGTCGTGTCGTGGTCATCGTGGACCTCCCCGATCGCGCGAACGATCAGCCAGCATGAGGCCCGGATTATAGCGTGCGATCGGAAGAGGGCGACGGCTACCCGTGATCGAGGTATACGGCGGCGCGGTGGGTGGCGGGCAGGAACGCGCAGACGAGGTCGCGGGCCGCATCGAACGACAGCGTGTGGGCGCCGTGCTCGGTCCGCACCACTTCGTGATGCTGCAGACGCGTGGTGTCGAACACCTCGATCACTCCAGGGTCTCCGACCGCGACGTAGAGATGGCCGAGGCGCGCGTTCAAGAACACGACGTCGGGCACGCCGGCCAGCGTGTCCGTGCGCAGGATCCCGCCGGTATCGGCGTCGACTTCGACGAGCACGCCGGCGTCACACGCGCAGAACAGGCGCCGCCGCGCCACGTCGATGTCGAGGCCGTGGGGACCGGCGTACGGAATCGGCACCACGCGCCGGATGCCCGTGCCCTCGCCGGCACCGACCACCACGATCTGCGGAGGATCCATGATGTTGACGTGAAACGCGTCGGCGATCGGATCGTAGACGGCCCAGCGGGTCCGACCGGGCACCGGCAGATCGGCGATGCGCTTCTTGGCCCGGATGTCGACGAGCGAGACCGTCGTCGAGCCGGGCATCGCGGGATCGCCGACGTGCGCCACCAGCACCTGCGCGTGGCGCGGACTGAAGGCCAGCCCGTTCGGCCGGACCCCGACGTCGATCTTCTCGGCCGCTCCGGGGAGTGGGCTCGCGGCGCCGCTGATCGGCACGAACATCCCCAGCGTGTTCTCGCCCCGATTCGACGTGAAGACGAGCGGAGGGTCGTGCGAGACGAGGGCTCCCGCGACGGCTTTGAGCCCGGGGATCGAGCCCAGGTACCGCCCGGCCTGGACGTCGAACACGTCGATGGCGTCGTTCGCGGTGTGGGCGACGTAGGTCAGGCCCGTGGCGCGATCGACGTCGGCGTGATCGAAGCCGTCGGCGTTGACGTGGTCGGGCAGGTCGACGAAGCCGAGCAGCTTCAGCGTCACGTCAGCGCCCCGCGGAAAGCTCGGCGACCAGGCGCTCGACGTTGGCGACGATCCGATCGCGCGCGGGCTCGTACCCGTCGCTGACGTTGGGCACGTCCCACTGTTCCACTTTGCCGTGCTTGGGCGAGACCTCGCAGCCGAAGCCCACCACGCGAGTCGCGGTGTCGAGGTCGTACAGCGTGATGGGCCGCGGCCGAGCCGGCGCTGCGGTGAGCCCCTCGGCGGCCAAGCCCTTCACGGCGCCAGGGCCGAGGCGCTCGTCCGGCTCGGTGCCGGCGGCGGCGGCGTCGATCTCCAGGCCGCGTGCCGCGGCGAGCCGGCGAAAGTGCGCGGCGCCGACCACGCTCTTGGCCGCGCCGTGCAGGCAGACGAACACCACGCGCGGCCGACGCTTCGCCGCCGTGGTCGCGCAGTAGGTGTAGAGCGCGTCGTACATCGGAAACTGTCGGGCCATGTTGTCGAAGTCGTCACGGCTGTTGGCCTGAAATCCGGTGGCCGCGGCGTAGAGTCCGGCCGACTCCGGGGTCAGGCCCCGGTCCTCGGTGTCGGCGCCGCGGACGATCCGGGCCAGGACGGCCAGGGCCGGATCATCGAGCTCGTACCGCTGCACGAACGCGTCGAACGAGCACTCGGCCCCGTGGTGACCGAGCTCGACGTTCGGGATGTCGTAGGCGATCGCGCCTTCGCGCTTCGCCGTCTCGAGCACCTGCTTGGCCGGAACGAACAGGAACTCCGGCGTGGGATCGACGAAGCGGCTGATCAACCACGGACACGCGATACGGTCCACGCGAGCGCGTTCACGAGTGACCCATTTCATGACGTCGTCTCCTCATCGCCCCCACACGCCGGTGCACAGCACGGCGCGGAGGGCGGGCAGTTCACAGAGGCGGTTGCGGAGGATTCCGAGAATGGCGCCGGCGGCCATCACCTTCAGCGGCGCCAGCTGCCACAGCAGGAGCACGGCCACCGACAGCACGAGCACGGCGATGGCCAGGGGATCCGGCGCGGCCTGCGGGGCCAGGCGCGCGAGCATCACGGCCATGACCCCGATGACCGCCGGCGCCACGCCCTGGATGAAGGCCTTGGTCCACGCGAGTCTTCTCACGCGATCGAAGGCGGGCAGGATCGCCAGCATGAGGACGAAGGACGGCAGGAACGCCGCGACGGCGGCGGCGATCGCTCCGCCCAGCCCGAGCAGCTTGTAGCCGACGTACGCCGCGATCATGAGCACGGGCCCCGGGGTGAGCTGTCCCAGCGCGAGACCCGCGATGAATTCCTCGGAGCTCAGCCAGTGCAGTCGGTTGACCACGTGTTCGTCCATCAACGCGATCATCGACAACCCGCCCCCGAACGTGAACGCACCGATCGTCGCGAACAGCCCGACCACGCTGCCGAGGCGGGGAGACGTACCGATCGCCGCGAGCGGAGCGAGGGGCGACCAGGCCACGATCAGCATCAGCGCGAGGGCCGCCGCCAGCACCAGTAGCACGATGGCGCCGGCGCGCTTGCCGTGGAACAGCAACAGGCCGACGCCGCCCGCGAGCAGCAGGATCGCCACGGTGCCGAGCGGGCTCAGCAGCGCGAGCGCGGCGGCGCCGGCGGCGATCAGACGATGGGGCAGCGCGCGCATGGCCGAGCGGCCGAGCCGGAACAGGGCCACGATGAAGATCGCGACCACGACGGGTCCGAGTCCGTAGAGCGCCCCGCGGAGGATCGGACTCACCCCGAGCGTGGCGTACGTCAGGGCCAGCGCGAGCATGACGAGAAATCCCGGGGCCGCGAAGCAGAGGCCGGCCACCAGCCCGCCCAGTAAGCCGCCGCGCTCGTAGCCGAGGAAGATCCCGAGCTGCACCGCGGTGGCGCCGGGCAGCACGTTGACGAGGGAGAGGCCTTCGAGGAAGCGCGGCTTGGAGACCCACTGGCGCTTCTCCTGGAACTCCGCCTGCATCACGCCCATGATGGCCGGCCCACCATAGGCGGTCGCCCCGATCTTCAGGAAGCTGGCCGCGATGTCCTTCATCTAGCTCCTCCTCGGGGTGGTGACGTAGAGACCCTCCACCAGGGCCATGCCCTGCGCGAGCACCTGGTGATCGTCGGGGGAGGCGGCGAGCAAGGCGCGGATGGCGACGTCGATCCCGCGCGCTTCCTCGTGGGGATACTTGCCGTCGCGCAGGTCGGCCTCGTGGACGACCTCGGCCAGCCGGGCGAGCCGGCGGTCGCGCAGCCGCGCCTGCTTGACCAGCGTCTCGAACGTGCAGTCCTCGCCCCGATGACTGAGCTCCACGCCGGGGGCGTCGAAGGGGATCGCGTCCTGGGGGAACTCCGCCGGCGGTGCGAACACGAACTCGGCGTCGGCGTCGATGAAGCGCTTGATGAGCCAGGCCGAGGCCACGCGATCGATGTGGGGACGCGGGCGGGTGACCCAGCGCCGGCCGCGAAGCGCGCTGAGATCGAGGGTCGGCCGCGGCTGGGGTCGCGGCGATTCCGGGCGGCGCGTGCGCATGGCGATGACCTCCTCCAGACGTCGCACTTCGGCGCCGACGGGTGCGTCGAAGAAATCGACCTCGCGAATGCGTTGATGATCCTTGGCCAGGCGCGCCAGCTCTCCCTGCGCGCGCGCCCGCTTCGACGCCGACTTCTGATCGAGGCCCTGGAGCACCTTGCGATAGCGCGCGGCGAGCTGCCGGTAGTCCAGGTCCCGCGGCTCGTGGAACAGCCGCGTCACGTCCTCTGACGAGACGTTTTCGATCTGCTGAACCCGGATCAGCGTCGCCTCCCCACCGTCGCGCTGGATCTCCTGGGCGAGCCACTGGAAGTCCTCGTAGCGCTCGGGCGTGTCGGGCAGCAGGTAGGCCGAGCGCTTGAGCGGCACCGCCCCCAGCGCGCGCAGCCGCCGCCACACGCGCACCCGCAGGCTCGAGGGGGTGGGGGGCAAGCCGACCAGCAGGAGCAGGAGTGTGGGGCTCATGTTCCTGAATGAAACAGTAGTTTCTCAATCCTGTCAAGACCCAAAATCAGGGGCCGTTTTGGGGGGCGCCGAGAAATTCGCTTGACAGCGAAGGCGCCGAGATGCAACTTATGTTGCATCACGAAACATAAAACGCACATGGAAGAGAGGACACCAGTCATGCCGCACGCACTCACCCCGATTCGGGTCACCCGGACATTCCTGGTTGGTCTGTCCCTGCTCGCCGTCGCCTGCGGATCGCCCGCGGGTGTGGAGTCGCCGCCGCTCGGCGGCCGCCGCGTCCAGGGCACCGACCTGGTGGGCCACGGCGCCGTTCCCTATCGCGTCGGCGCCTACAAGCTGACGTTCGCGGATGGCCCCGGCGTCGACGCGCGGGCCCGGCGCGCCGCGCTCCTCGTCGACATGGCCGCGGGTGAGGGTCAGGCCCGCGGCTTCGTCGAGTGGGGCAAGCCCGGACAGGTCCCGATGACCTACGTGGCCGGCGGCTGGGCTCGCCAGCGCGCCACCGCGAGCGGCGAGCTCACGACCGTCTTCGACCTCGCCCTCAACTATGTCGAGGTTCGCGGCGCGCCCCGCGCCGGCACGGACGCCGAGCGCTTCACGCCGCTCGCCGTTCGCGTGGTGGTCAACGAAGCGTCCGGCGACGTGACGCTCACGAGCCGCCGGTGAGCCCGATGTCCTGTGTATCACCTGAAAGGAGCCCTGCAATGTGGATGGATGCCTACGTTCAGGAGACCTTGATTCGTCAGCAGATCGCGCAGTCTGACCGGACGGCCGCCCTGCGTCACGCGGTGCGGCTCGCGCAGTCGTCACGCCCGCGACGACGTCGGTGGCCAGCCGTAGTCCAGCGGCTCGTCCGGAGCGCCGCCGCGGCCTGGCCTCGGCGTCCGGCCGAACGGGTGGCCGTCCGATGACGCCGGCGACGATCGCTGAACCGACGCCGACGCCGGCGACCCGGCCCGCCGGCAGCGGGCGCGCGACCGACCGCGCACCGGCGCCGCCCGTCAACGCGCGCGCCGCCGCGCGTCGCCGCTTGCTGCTCGAGGGTCCCATCGTCTCGACGCTGCTGCGGCTGGCGGCGCCGAACGTGGTGGTCAACGTCGTCGTGATCGCCGTGACCGCGAGCGTCGATGCGCACTTCGTGGGCCGGCTGGGCTCGACCGCGCTGGCGGGACTGTCGCTGGTGTTCCCGCTCATGATGCTGATGCAGCAGATGGCCAACGGCAGCATGGGCAGCGCGATCGCGTCCGCCGTCGCCCGCGCGATCGGTGCGGGTCGCCGCGAGGACGCGTCCGCGCTCGTCGTCCATGCGCTCGTCCTCGCCGCCGGGATGGCCGCCCTCTTCAGCTCGGTTCTCGTCCTCGGCGGGCCGGCGGTGTACGCGCTCATGGGCGGCCGCGGTCCGACGCTGGATGCGGCGGTCGCGTACTCGAACGTGATCTTCTCGGGTGCCCTCGTCTACTGGGTGCTCGGCGCGCTGACGAGCGTGCTGCGTGGGGCCGGACAGCCGACCATGCTCGCCTTCCTCTACCTGGGTGCCGAGGCCGTACATGTGATGCTGGTCCCGCTGCTGGTCTTCGGCCTCGGACCCTTCCCCGCGCTGGGAATCGCGGGAGCCGGCATCGCGACCGTGCTGTCGCTCGCGCTGTCCGTGATCGTGCTCGCCTCGTACCTCGTGACCGGGCGGGCCGGCGTCACACTCTCGCTTCGCAGCCTGCGCCTGGAGGGCCGGTTGTTCGTCGAGATCCTGCGCGTCGGCATCCCCGCTTCCCTGCAGCCCATCCTGAACAACCTGACCCTCGCCATCCTCACGGGATTCGTCGGCTCGCTCGGTCCCACCGTGCTCGCCGGCTTCGGCGCGGCGGTACGACTCGAGTACCTCCAGGTCCCGCTGACCTTCGGGTTCGGAGCCGGACTGCTCGCGCTCGTCGGCACGAACATCGGCGCCGGTCAATGGTCTCGGGCCCTGCGGATCACGTGGATCGGGGCCTCGCTCGCGGCGAGCGTCACCGGCGCGATCGGGCTGCTGGCCGTGATGCAGCCGGGGGCGTGGACCGCGCTGTTCAGCGCAACGCCGGAGGTCCATCACGAGGCCGCGAGCTACCTCTGCATCGTCGGCCTGGCCTATCCGTTCCTCGGGCTCGGCTACGCGCTCTCCTCCGCATTTCAGGCTGCGGGCCGACCACTGTGGCCGCTGGTCGCCAACCTGAGCCGGACGGCGGTCGTCGTGGGAGGCGGCGCGGTGGTGATTCACGCGACGGACGCCGGACTCGCGGGCCTGGCCGTCGTGGCCGCCGCGGGACTGCTCGTCTACGGCGCGACCGTGGCGATCGCGTTTCGCTCCGGCGCCTGGAGACGACAGCCGGACGTGAGATCGTGACGTGGACGACGCCACGTCACGATCTCTCCGTGAGCGCGTGCCCGCACTGCCGCGGCGCCAGCGCGACGCTACTTGCGGCTGTTGGTCTGGTCGAGCGCGAGCTTGAGGGCGCCGGCGAGCTTCGTCGGGTCGTCGTTGGCCCAGAAATGCATGTAGAACAGCCGCGGCGTGTCCATCAGCGCGTGATTGTGGAGCGCGGTCACGTCGACACCGTGCTGGCGAAGGGTCCGGGCGACCGCGTTCACCTCCTTGTCGATCAGCACGAAGTCGCCGGTGATCGCGGCCTTGCCGTCGCTGGTCGGCTGGAAGTTCATCACGGTGACCACGCCCATGCCGGGGAGCAACGGCTGTCCCATCTCGGTGATCGCTTCCGCGCGCGGCACCGTGACCTGGAACACGCCCCCTCCGATGTCCCGGCCCGAGCGCCCGAGCGCCCCTTCGATCGCCTTCGTGTCGAGCGTCGGTCCCGCGACCGGCACCGGCGCGGGCGCCGTCCCGCCGAGCGGAGTCCCGCTCGCGGCCAGGGCCTGGCGAAGCGCGCGCGCCAACTGCACCGCGTCGCCGTGTCCGGCGTAGTGCATGTACATCACGTGGGGCGACATCTCGTTCAGGTGGTTGTGCACGGCCGTGACCTCGAGACCACCCGCGAAGAGACCGGACATCACCGCGGGGATCTCCCCGTCGAGCAGCACGAGGTCGCCCATGACCATCGCGTGGTCGCCGACCTGCTTGAACGCCGCGTACGAGCCGAGGGCGAAGCCGGCCTTCACGGCCACGCCCTTCACGGTGACGCTGAGGTCCGTGCGCGGCATGCCGATCCGGAACACGTCGCCGGGCTGCATCTGTCCGGACTTGCCCAGCGCCTGCTCGACGGCCTTCCAGTCCGCGTCCGCGGCCTGCGCGAGCGCGGGCGTTCCGAGCATCACGATGACTCCCAACGCGACGATGGCGAAGCACGTCTTCATCTGACACCTCCCGCGGGCACGCCGCGGATCGTGAGATCGTCGAACGCGGTGATGGAATCGGCCTTGGTCCACAGCCCCACGCGCCCGGCCGGGAAGCGCGCGTCGCGATGATCGAGGAGCAGCGCGCCGTCGAGCCACGCCTGGAGCCGGTCGCCGACCGCGACCACGCGCACCAGGTGCCACTGGCCGAGCGCCGGTGGCTTGACGGATGCGGTCGCGAGCTGCCGTCGGCCTCGATCGTTGGCGTACAGGCGGAAGTTGTCCTCGAGCGCGTTGGCCCTCACGAGGTAATACTTGCCGTCGGCAAAGCGGACCACGACGCCTCCGGAGGCGTCCTCGCGTCCGGAGATCGGCCTGAACCTCACCGTCACGTCGACGTCGCGGTACGGGCCCGGGGGCGCCACGATGACGTTGAACGCGTTCTTGGTGGCGCGCTGCACGAGGACCTTCTTGCCGCTGGGCGCCCCGGCCATCTCTTCCACCGCCCACTGGCCGTCGACCGTGATCCAGCCGTCGATACCCCTGGCGTCGAAGTCGAAGGCCTCGATCGGAGCGTTGTCAGCCACCTTGACCTCCACCGGCGCGGCCAGCACGGAGACTGGTCCGTTCACGGCCGCGTGTCCGAGCGTTGCGAGCGCCGTTTGCAGAATTCTTCGTCGGGAGAGCGCGATCGACATGCCCGCCTCCTCGTCGTTCCCGTACGTAACGTATGTTACGCTCAGCGTCAAACGTTGCTCCGTGGAGGTGTCGATGGCGCCGTCTCCCGCGCCGACCACGACCCGGGCCAGCCTCTCGGACCTGGTCCGGTACTTCCTCTATCTCGGGACCTTCGGCTTCGGCGGCCCCGTCGCGCTGATCGGCTTCATGCACCGCGACCTCGTGGAGCGGCGGCGGTGGGTCGACGAGGACGAGTACCGGCTGGGCGTCGCGCTCGCCCAGATCATGCCGGGACCGCTCGCCGCTCAGCTCGCGATCGCGCTGGGCTACTTCCAGCGCGGCGTGCTCGGGGCCACGGTGGTCGGCCTCGCCTTCGTGGTGCCGTCGTTCCTCATGGTCATGGCCATCTCGATCGCCTACCGGCGCTTCGGTGGTCTGTGGTGGATGCAGGCCCTCTTCTACGGCATCGGCGCCGCGGTGATCGCCATCATCGCCATCGCCGCCTACAAGCTCGCGCGCTCGACCAACAAGCGCGATCCGTTGCTGTGGGCCGTATTCGCGGCCCTGGTGCTCGTGACCATGTGGGCGGAAGCGGAATTGGCCGAGTGCTTCGTCATCGCCGGTCTCGTCACGCTCTTCGCCCGCGCCCGGCCAACCCGCGCGCAGGCGCTGGCCGCGGGCTTCGGCGGGGCGACCGTGGTCGCGGCCATCTGGCTGATCGAGCGGTGGTTCGTCAACCTCAAGGTCGGCGGCGAGCAGGTGCTGCTCCAGATCCTCGTCTTTTTCACGAAGGCCGGCGCGTTCGTGTTCGGCAGCGGCCTGGCCATCGTGCCGTTTCTCCATCAAGGAGTCGTCCAGCAATTCGGCTGGCTGAACGAGCAACAATTCATCGATGCCGTCGCCGTGGCGATGATCACGCCGGGCCCGGTCGTGATCACCGTGGTCTTCATCGGCTTCCTGGCCGCCGGGTTCCTGGGCGCGGTGGCCGCCGCCATCGGCATCTTCCTGCCCGTCTACCTCTTCACGATCATCCCCGCGCCGTGGTTCAGCCGGAATCGCGACAACGCCCTGCTGAAGGCATTCGCCCTGGGCGCGACCTCGGCGGCCACCGGCGCCATCACCGGCGCTGTCCTCCTCCTGGCCCGGCGCGCGATTTACGACGTGCCCACGGCCGCCGTGGCGCTGATCAGTCTCGCCGTGCTCTGGCGGTTCAAGGTCCCGGAGCCGATTCTCGTGGTCGCGGCTGGTATCGTCGGCCTGATCGTGTTCCCGTTGTTCAGGCGCTGAACGTGGCCGCGCGATGATCGGTTTCCTGTGGGCGATGCGTCCGTACTATCGGCAGGTCGCGGGACAGCTGGCTCTCGGCTCCGTGGCCGGCATCGTCATGAACACCGCGGTCGTGCTGCCGGCGATCCTGCTCGGCCGCGCCATCGATCGGGCGCTGGCCCTCGAGCGCGGCGATGCCACCGCCGCCGCCGTCGGCTGGGCGGCGCTGGCGTTCGTCGCCGGTACGCTCCTGACCGAGGGGCCGCGCATCAGCAAGCGCTGGTGGCTCATGACCGCCAACGCGCGGATTCGCGCGAACGTGCGCGCCGACGCGTTCCGCGGAGTGCTCGCGTGGCCCATGGCCCGGCTCAACACGACGCCCGTCGGCGATCTGATGGCGCGCATCGTGGGCGACGTCGAGGTCCTCGGCGTCGGCGTGCGCGAGTTCACCATCGAGACCTGGGACACCGTGCTCTTCTCGCTCTCCTTCGTGGTCGCCATGCTGATCTTCGATGCGAGGCTCACGCTGCTGGCCCTGCTCCCGGTGCCGTGCGCGATGATCCTCGCCCACGCCACCGGCCGCTGGGTGGCCGGCCGGACCACCGCCACGCGAGAAGCGAACGCCGATCTCACCTCGGCCCTTCAGGAGCATCTGGCCGGAGTCCGGGTGCTGCGCCTGTTCGGGCGCGCGAGCGCCTCGGTGGAACGGGTCGCCGGCCTCTCGCATCGATTTGCCGAGCGCAATCTGGGCGTGTTCCGGCTCAAGGGTGGCCTTCAGCCCGTGTACACCACCATGATGACCGCCGGCGTGCTCGTGATCCTCTGGCAGGGCAGCGAGCGGGTGATCGCGGGCGCCATGACGGTGGGCGCGTTCGTGGCGTACCTCGAGCTGTTCCTGCGGTTCGTCAATCGCGGCCACCGGATCCCGCAGATGGTCAACTCCATACAGAGCGGCGCCGCCTCGTATGCCCGATTGCGGCCACTGCTCGCGCCCGCACTTTCCGTTCACGGCGAGCCGCCGCGCGCCTCGTTCCGGCCCGGACATCTGGCGGGTGTCGATCGTCCGATGATCAGTCCGACCGCTCGACGCGCGGGGCCGGCGGCGCTCTCCCTGCGCCAGGTGACGTTTCGTTACCCGGGTGCCCCGGCGCCGGCCTTGGATCGCCTGGATCTCGACGTTCCCGCCGGCGCGCTCGTCGGCGTCACCGGCCCGATCGGGTCCGGCAAGAGCGCGCTGACCCGGGCCATCCTCGGCATCTATCCGCTGGAATCCGGCGCGGTGCTGATCGACGGCCGACCTCCCGCGCGATCGATCGGCTACTTGCCCCAGGACCCCTTCCTGTTTTCTGGCACGGTCCGAGAGAACGTCGCCCTCGCTCCCGGCGGTGCGTTCGAAGACGACGCGTTCCTCGCCCGCGCGATCCGGCTCGCCGCCCTCGACGAGGACGTGCTCGGCTTTTCCCACGGCCTCGACACCGAGATCGGCGAGCTCGGCGTGCGGATCTCGGGTGGACAGCGGCAGCGGATCGGTCTGGCCCGGGCCATCGCGGTGGCCGCGCCCAGCTATCCCGGGTTGCTCGTGCTCGACGACCCGTTCTCG
>Ga0193725_1000280_pt1 | contig 15991 bp, 10 predicted proteins | sample H2a2metaG_FD_143058 | JGI IMG/M metagenome (GOLD analysis project Ga0193725, IMG submission 143058) | Soil microbial communities from a riparian zone of the East river system, Colorado, United States - H2a2 | ecosystem: Environmental > Terrestrial > Soil > Riparian zone | place: USA: East River... | reverse complement strand
CTTCCAGTCGCGCCGGCGTCGAAGTGATGAGTGTCTGGATCTCGACGGTGTCACCCGACTTGATACGCAAGACCGGCGGGGTGCTCGCGTCGTAGTAACCCCAGGCGACGGTTTTGGGTGTGGGTTTGAGTTGGTAGGTAGCGGGTTGCTGGGCCTGGGTTGCAAGTGCAAGCAACAACATTACAAGTAGTAAAGCAGTAGGTTTCATTGGATTCCTCTCTCGGTAAGACCCTGCAAAATCATTGGCGCTTCGGATGAACTTGACGAGCTTGAGTACCTGAGATCGCTACTCTCTCCCTAAGCCATGAAAAGCTGCCAACAGATTCTTAGGCGCCGCGCGTCGCCAGGACGCGATCAGAAGATCGCGAAGCTGATCGGGCCTGACTTTTGAAAGCCGCACAAGCATCCACTGATAGTTCAGGTAGTGATCGGTGATATAGAATTTTTCCGGATCAGCACTCATCATTTCTTCGCGCTCGTCGAAATCTACTCTGACAACCAGCGACTCTCCATCCTGATGAAGACGCGCGAACAGTTTTCCTTTGACCTTGAAGGCCGGCGTGCCGTACGAGGTTGCTTCTTCGGCGCCCGGCAGAGTTTGGGCCATCTGCCGCACGGTCTCGAAAGTGACTGGCTTGGTTTTACTGCTGCGTTTGCGCGCGGCTTTCACAAATTGTCATACCCTACATAGGATTTGGGTTCGAATTGGGTGCCTTCTTACAAGTGACGGATTCAGCTCCGTCAGGAGCGCGATGTTTATAGCGAGTTTCCCCAGTTATCCCTTAGGAGCGACATACAACATTTCGCTCCTTCGGAGCTTCGGTTCAGGAAGACGACATTGGGACTATAAACATTTCGTGCCTACGGCACGAGGAGAATATGATCCGTTCGCTGGTGTCAGCGCCACCTGTTTATCTCAGCCAGGAGATAAGGGCCGAAGACTAATATCCCAAGGAGCACTGAACCGATCGCGGTAATCAAGACTGCGCCTGCCGCGACGTCTTTCGCCTTTTCAGCCAGTGGATGGAATGCCGGTGAAGCGACGTCCGTCAAAAACTCAAAGGCAGTGTTAAGAGCTTCTGCCGTCCAGACGGAAATGATCGCCAGGATGATCCAACACCATTCAGCTCTCGACAGGTGAAAATAGAACCCGGTGGCCACCACCACAACAGTCGCCGCGGCATGAATCCAGGCGTTGTGTTGTGACGCGATGATTATCCAAATGCCCCTGAACGCGCATTTGAAACTGCGGACTCGGCCAGTGAAGGTCAGGCTTGGCATTTCTGTTCTTTTCAAATCATCCAAACGGTCCTGTCAATTGGGTAAGCGGATCATTGTACCCTGCATCGTGGCCACCAACTCTCGATCAGCGTTTGCGGCGACGCCAAAGACATCCGCGCGCACGACGGTCAACGTCCTGCCGGCCTTAATCACTTCCGCCCGGGCCACACATGTTTCGCCCTTCGCCGGCCGCAGCAGGTTTACCTTGAACTCGACGCTCAAAACTTCCGAGCCCGCGGGCATCAGGCTATAAGCGGCATACCCGCAGGCGGAATCGGCGATGGTCGTCACGACGCCGGCGTGCAGGTAGCCATGTTGTTGGGTCAAGTCGGCGCGATAAGGAAGGGTGATCTCAACCACTCCCGGCGCTACCAGTGACAACTTCGCGCCCAGAAGATTCATTATTGGCTGTTTCGCAAAGCTGCTTTCAACCTCTTCGGCGAAAGATGGATTGAATGGTTCCATGGTCTATGCCAAAAAATCCGCACCGATTCCGCGATCACGTTGAAGTCGATTGAGGCGAACTCGTCTTCGTGATTTGTCTCGTCACTAATTCTCGAAACGCGTTCTCCTGGGCTAGATTCTTGAAGGCTCTCTTAGGCACCAGGGTCATCGTTCTGAGGTCCTTGCCGTAAATCAACAGAAAAACCTTCGCTCCTTCGATCACCCCGGTGTAAAGACTCCAAGCCAGCCTTGAGTCAATCTGTTCAGTTTTGACCAGAAGCCCTTGTTCGGAGAACGAGAACTCCCACTTGTCGCGAAACTTCGGATCGCCCCGAAAGTATCGTCGCGGGAGTGCGATCAAGATCCCGTACAGAATGGCGCCTTCGAACAGTATCATTCCCGCCAGAGAGACCCAGAGCGGAAAATCATCAACGAGAAAAGACAGCAGGATGAAACCAGCGGCGATCAACAGAGAGAAAAGCGTGAGACGGACGACCATTTCGATGGATCGAAAGAAGAACAGCCGACTGGCAGCCAGGTATTCTCCTTCGGAGTAGGAAAAGTCCAGCTTGATCTCTTCATCAATCACAGGGTTATGACTTCACCTTGGCTCGCTAATCACTTCAACGCCTGATCAAGCGACGACCTGTCATCCAGCAGGATCCATTCGACAATCGAAAGCGGCAGACTGCCATTCTTAATCAAGTCATCATGAAATTGGCCCAGGCGAAAGTCTTTGCCTTTTTGATCGCGATACTTGCCGAGCAGTCGCATGATCTGCCACTTGCCGGTGATGTAAGTGATCTTTTGCGTGGGACTCGCGGCCGCGCCCGCCGCTTCACCTTCCGCGGCCTCGCGATCCAACCCGCCCGCTTCCATGAAGTATTTCACGGCCTCTTCGAAAGTCCAGCGGCCCGTATGTAAATTCACGTCTACGCCAATGCGGGCCGAACGGTACCGCGACAATCGCAGCACCTGTCCCTGCGAAGCCGAGTTAACCGGATAGAGACCCGTGCGCATCAACATCTCTTCGCCGTAAAGCGCCCAACCTTCAATCATGATGCCATCGCCGTGCTGCCGGCGAATCTCGTCCGGCAGATGATTCGCGATCGAGATTTGCAGGAAGTGACCCGGAATTCCTTCATGACCGAGGATCGGCCGCGGGTCTTCGATGGCCGCGCGAATGTAGAAGTTTCCGCTTTTTGGGTTGTAGGTCGGAATGAAATAAAAGCCGGACGGATCTTTGTCATAAACGCCGGGTGCGTTCATGAACCCGCCGGGGCTGGTTGGCTTGAAGGCCGCGGGCAGTTGGCGGATTTCAAACGGGCCGAGATACGACGGCAGCGTGACCAGATTGTTGCTCTTCAGGAAGCTGATCATTTCGGTCTGGCGGCTTTCGTAGGCTTTCAAAAAATCATCCTGGTCTTTGGGAATCGCTTTCGCGCGCAGCGGATTTGGATCGGCCAGTGAAGGATCGGGCAGCATCGATTCCAATGCGCGATAACGCGCCAGTTCTGCCTGACCCAGCATCTCGATCTGCTTTGCGTCCAGCGGCAGAAGGTAAACGTTTTTGAGAAGATAGTTGTAGTTTGCTTCGCCCATCGGTTTGAAGGGGACCATGCCGGGCAAACGCTTTTCCAGAAAATCCGCAAAGCCGTGAATCGAGGCAATCGCCGCATCGCGTGCTTTGATCAGATCATTCTTCTCAGCCGGCGGCAGATCTTTAGCCAGCGTCATCAGGCTGTCCGTGAACAGACTGTCGATCGATCGCGCCGATTCGATGGCGAGTTGCGCATAAAGCCGTACCGGTTTGGTGAGGTTTTGCTTGCCGCGCTCGATCACAAAAGGCATCTGTTTCAGCCGCGCTGTGGCCGCGAGCGAGCGGTTACGCGGCGTATCATAGTCTTTCTTAAGCAGAGAGAAGATGCCGTTACTGCATTCATTGACGTAGGTTTGCGGATCGGTCTCTTCAAAATCAATCACGCGATCAAAGAAGACAACACTTTCGAGCTGAGACCGAAACAGAAGCCAGTCGATACGGTCATCCTTGCTCCACTGTTCGGTCTGCATTGCCTTTACTTTGGCAAAAACTTCCTTGACATGCAGTCGCCGCGCCAGTAGCGGCGAGAGCGAATAGTCCGTTAACTTGCTGTCCCAGGTATGCAGGCCGGCGTCACTGCTGGCTACGGGATAGTTTTGATTGCGCCAGTTGTAATAATCGCCGGCGATTTTTCGCAGATCGGCAGGTGAGGCGTTGGCTTGCGCCCGGGTCGTATCTAGATTCGTCATGGTGACAACAGAGAGAGTAATAAGAATGACAAACAATTTCATTTGCATCGCCTCATTTGCAGGTTGGTTACAGTGTTTCGCCCATGACGATAAATCAGGTTCACGTTGGTAACAAGCCGCTGACGGATGAAGCGAAGTCTTTGCCGAGAAACGCAAAGACAAAACCACACAGGCTCGCTCGCAACCGCTCACAGTTCTGTAAGGATGACGATGACAGAAAGGGGCGGCAAAAAAACCGCTTGACCCTGGAATCGATTCCAAGGTCTATAATTCATTCGTGCAGGACAATTCCCACAACAAAGGCCTCTGGCAAATCGGTCAATTGGCCAGGGCCGCCGGAGTAAGCACGGACACGTTGCGCCATTACGAACGCAAAGGCGTCCTCGTCAAGCCCGGCCGCTCTCCAAATGGCTACCGCGGTTATGCCCCGGATGCCCTGGATAGAGTACGACTCGTGCGGCGAGCGCTGGCGGTTGGTTTTACGCTGGACGAGCTCAGCGAAGTACTCAAGGTTCGCGATCAAGGAGGGGCACCATGCTGGCGGGTACGTGAGTTGGCGACTGAAAAACTTTCAAACGTCGAAGCTCAGTTAACCGACATATTGGCTTTGCGGGACGAATTGCGAAACACCCTGAAGGATTGGGACGCACGATTGGCGCGGGGTACTCCAGGCGCGCCAGCCGGGCTGCTCGAAGCATTAGCCTCGAGCGAGCACAATAAACCGTTACGTTCAGCGAAGGCCAGGCGTAATTTGAAAAGAAAGGGAATCAAATCATGATTATGAGAAGTTACTCGATTATCGCCATCCTGATGATTGCCGTCACCGCAGGATTACTCGTTTATGCTCAAGAACCGCAGCCAACTGACCAGCAAAGGTCCAAACACGAATCAATGGCGGGTATGAACGAGCGCGGCGACAAAGTGATGGGTTTCGATCATTTGAAGACCACGCATCATTTTCTTCTCAAGACCGATGGGGGCGTAATCAAAGTAGAGGCGAATGATGCCAGTGACAAGGAGAGCCGTGATCAAATCCGCTCGCACCTCCGGCACATAGCCAAAATGTTTAGTGAGGGAAACTTTGCTGCGCCAATGCTCATTCACGCCGAGAATCCGCCCGGCGTAGATGTTATGAAAAAATTGAAAGACAACATTAAGTACGAGTTCGGCGAGAACGAACGGGGCGCTCAAATCCGCATCTCAACCAGCGATGCGGACGCGCTGAAGGCCATTTACGCTTTTCTCCGCTTTCAGATTAAAGAGCATATGACCGGAGATCCGTTAGAAGTAGGGTGATTTCGTCTGGACCTGGAGCATTGTCTTGTAAGCCTGGTTCGCGGATTGATTTGTTTTTTTGCCTGATAGCCCCCGCCCTCAAGGTTGGGGCTATCGATCTTTGGCCAACTGCTCTAAATATTGAGCTTCGACAGTTCAGCAACTACTCGCTATCGCTGAACGTTCTGTAGTGCCTGGGAATTGCGTTTCAGGCCCGCAAGTTTTGCCCGCTTCATCGCGCTATGACTAAAACGAGTGGCGTATGTTTCCGGAGTCAGCGCGCGAATCTCTGAAAGCGAAGCGTTGACGTTCCCCTCGCGCGGCGCAAAACGCGATTCATCGGTGGCCGGCGTGATGTGGTTCCAGGGACAGACGTCCTGGCATATGTCACAACCGTACAACCAGCCTTCCAGTTTCGTCGCCACCTCTTCACTGATTTGCGGCGCGCGCGATTCGATCGTCGCGTGAGATATGCAAAGATTTGAGTTGACCACGTACGGCTCGACAATCGCGCTCGTAGGACAGGCGTCGATGCAGAGCGTGCACGATCCACACTGATCGGCGACTTCTTCGTCCGCATATTCGAGTTCGAGATTCAGCAGCAGTTCGCCCAGGAAAACCCACGAGCCGTACTCGTGCGTGATCAGGTTCGTGTGCTTGCCGGACCAGCCGAGACCGGCCCGCACGGCCCAGGCCTTATCCATAGCGGGCTGAATATCGACACAGACCTTGCCGTCTGCTTGCGGCCATTGCTCTTTAATCCAGGACAACAGTTCGTGCAGTTTGTCGCTAACAACTTCATGGTAATCGTCGCCCCACGCATAACGCGAAACTTTACCAGTCGCAGAACTATTGGAATGCTGATGCGGCGTGTAGTAATTCAAAGCCACGACTACAACTGAGCGCGCCTCAGGAAAGAGCCTGCGCGGATCGGCGCGCTGGGCAGGATCGCGCGTCATCCAATTCATCTCGCCATGATAGCCGCGGTTCAGCCACTCTTCTAATCGCTCGCGCTCAACATGAAGGGCCTCGGCCCGAACAATGCCGACTTTGTGAAAGCCAAGCCCCCGTGCGCGGGTCTTGATCAGCACTGAGAGTGCCGCTTGATCACGGATTGCCGTCATGATCTTAAAGCGTTGCGGGGAACAGGTTATTTCAGGCGTTTCATGTCAGCCTCGGCCGCGATGTAGCCAAAGCTCGTCCACTGATTGCCGGATAGCATTTCCTGGAAGATTCTAATGGCTTCGTTCCTCCGCTTACTATAAAGATACCAGTTGCCCAGTCCATACAGAATGCTGTAAGCGCCGGCGGAACTTGCCTCTTTCAACGCCTCATCGCGCAGTGCCTCGGGCGAAACGGAGCCTTTGTACATGAGCAGCAGGCGGTAGTAGCCGCGGTTCTCGATAATGTCCATCTGTAGCCCGACGGGAGTGAGTACTTTCGCGGCCTCTCGGCTTCGATTGAGCCGTCGCAGTGTCATGTAAAGCCAGTGACTGGTAGCAACCAGGCGATCCGGAGTGTTCGAGACCTTGAGGCACTGACGATACGCGGCCAGCGCCTTTGCGTTATTACCCGTGAGGTAGTGAGCCAGGCCGAGGTGATACCAGATATTGAATTGCAAGGTACTGGTCGGAATGTTGCGCGCATTTGGCTGACCGTCCGGTTCGGGCTCGTCAGGCTTACCCTTTGTAAGTCTGGCCGCCGTATTCAGATCGGCGATGGCGAGAGCAAATTGTCTGGTGGTGATGTAGCGATGCCCACGGTGCCGGTAAAGCCGAGCGTCCTGCGGAAATTTTCCGATAGCTTCGGTGTAAGCGTCGATGGCTTCGCGGAAGCGGCCGGGATAGGCGAGGCGACGTCCAACCCAGATCGCAGCATCTGCTGAATTCGGATTTTCCCGATAACGTGCGCGGGCCTCATCGAGACGGGCTTCCATCTCACGGCCGGCTTCAGGCGAGACCGGAGGCGGCTGCCGATCGAGGAAGGCGCTGGGTGAATTTGACTGCGATGTGGTTGCGACGAGAGATATAGAATTTGCTGCTACCAGCAAAACAACAAGAATCGCCGCTTTCATAACGTTACCTTACCGTTTTTGATCTGAATAGCAAAAAATCGGGCGCGCCTTCTGGAAAGACGCGCCCAGTAGGTGGCTCAAGTGATGCCCTGGTTAGAAGGTGAGACGAAGCCCCAGCTGTATTTGGCGCGGCGTGCCCGAGCTGTTGGTGTTTCGCAGGCTCCCATCGGTGTTACGGAGTTGCAGAAAACTTGGGCTGGACGCAGCCAGTACTTCACCCGTATTTTCGTTGACGCCGGGATTACCATAGTTAAACGCCGTCGCTGAAAAATAGGTGAGATTCTTAAAGTTGAAGAGATTGAAAGCCTCGAAGGACGGTGACAACACGAACTTCTCACCCAGTTTGAAGTTGCGCTGAAGGCGCAGGTCAAGGAACCTGAGCGACCTATTGCGATACGAGTTGCGCACGCCGGGCACGCCGGGCGCGAGGAATGGTCGATCGCGGTTGCCGGCATCCTGGTTGAGATCGCCACTCGGAGCAGCATTGCTTAGTTTGCCCTGGAGTGTGACTAATACCGCGTATGCCGTCGAAGATAAGCCCGCGCCGGGCAAGCCCGAGCCTGCGGCCGGCGCCACGATGCTGCTTACAGTTACATCGATGGGGGCCCCAGAGAGGTATCGACTGGTCGTCGCCATCTCAAAACCAAATGGCAGGTTGAGCACCGCACTAAAGGCCACGACATGGCGCCGGTCCAGATCGCCGTAGTTGTATTCAGGCCTCAAATCGAAGGCATTCTCGTACTGAGCGAAAGTGGCGCCGCGCTCAGTTGAATCGCTATCGAGATTCTTCGAGAGTGTGTAGAAGGCATCGAACTGGCCGAACTTGCGCCGCAGTTGTCCGCGGAAAACAAGCGCTTGGTATTTCGAGCGCGCTGCCGAATCACGCACCTGCAGCCAGCCACTATTGCCGAGCAGCGTAAGCGGTCTGTTTTGCGCACCTCGCACGGCGACAAGGTTCACCGCGGAATTAGCGATCCCGAAGAAGGGCCTTAGGCTCAGGTCGCCCGTGCGGATGATCGGCGCTGGCAGATCGTAGTCCCGATTGAAGTTCAGTCGAGTAGTCTTGACATAATCATAAGTTACGCCGACTGTGACACCAGGTGCCATTTCGCGTTCGAAGCCACCGCCAAACTGAATTGAACGCGGGTTTCTCAGCCGGTCGGCTGCAATCACGTTCAAGCCACTATTCAAATTAAGCGTTGCACCCCCTGCCGCGGCGATATTGGCAAGAATCTGATTTACCTGAGCGACAGACAGAATGGGCAGGTTGCCGAGCGTAAAGTTATTCAGGTCAATGCCAATAGAGTTGAATTGCTTATAAACTGTGTTAAGGCTGGTCGGTAGACCCGAGAACGGCAATCTCAAAGTGACATCACCCGGCGGCGTCCGGAATGTGTTCAATGGGTTAGAAAGAGTCAAGGCCGGCGTAGCCGCATAATAGATGCCTGCATAGGCGCGAATCACGCCTTTTCCATTATTCCACGGGTCCCAGGCGAAACCGCCGCGTGGCGCCCACTGGTTCTTTTGACTGTAGATGACACGAGGATCGACATTCCCGAGCGGCAAGTTAGCGTTGAGGACCGCATTGGTGACCGTGGTGTTACTCGTATCCGGCTGGGGCATGATCTGCGCCTCATAGCGCAGTCCAAAGTTAAGCGTAAGATTCGGGCGTACGCGCCAGGAATCCTGGCCGTAGCCTGCGTACTGCGGAGAGGTCAGCGTCAGCAATCCGTTACCGATATTTCGGTCATAACGCACCGACGTATCGTCGAAGCGATTGATTGGGTCGACGGCGCCTGCCCCTGTTGTGCCGTTAGCGTTGAGGGTAGTCGTATTGCCGCCGAAAGAAAGAATTCTAAGGGCTTGGATGTTGGAGGTCGCGTCAACACCCGAAAATGAGAAGCTGAAGCTACCGAGCTGTCGGAAAGCAAAAACCTGACTTGCTTTCACAAAGTTGTACTCGCCTCCGACTTTCCACGTATGTGAGCCGCGAATCAAGGTTAAGTTATCCGCAAACTGTACGCGGTAGTCCGACTCAGTCGTGGGCAGGAAATTAACCGTTCCGAAAATCCCATAGTTGGCACGAATCTCCGGCGACAGTTCATTGGGAACTCGCGGGCGATTCTCTTTCGAATATTGGCCGCGCAACTCATTTATCGTGGTGGGAGTAAAGAACGACGTCAACTGGCCAACCACCGTATTCGAATTATCCCCCTCAGTCCCGTTGTTTGAAAGGGCGCTGGTCGTTGTCGGCGTCAGCGACGTGCCCGCCGTGACCGCATTGAGTGCGGCGTTGACACTGTGGTTGTAGCGAATATTGAACTGATGCTTCTGACTGAAATTGAAGTCATAACGCATCAGGAAGACTTTGGCATCGTTTGTTTGTGAATAGGCAGTTTCCCTGGCCAGCGAGAAGTTCAGCGCCTCATCAATGCCGGTGGCAATCGTCCCGCTGGTAATATTCCCAACATGCAAGGTGTTGAAAAGAACCGCGCGTGACTGGAGAAGTTTCTGCTGCTCGTACGCGACGAAAAAGAACGATTTATCTTTGCCGCCGTAGTGATTGCGACCGCCTTCGCCGAACCGGGGAAGCGGGAAAGGGCCCCCGACTGAACCGCCAAACTGCTGCTGCGTCGGCGAGGCAATTTGGCCGAAAGCATTCTTAGCCGCCAATCCCGTCGAACGGTCAACGTAAAAGCCGCCGCCATGAAAATCGTTGGTTCCAGACTTCGTTACCGCATTTACAATACCGCCAGTTGAGCGCCCAAATTCAGCGTTATAGCCGGAGGCGACGACCTGAAATTCCTTGACCGCGGCTTGCGGAATCGTAAAAGCCTGGTTAGAACGTTCGCCGCCGCGCAGCCCCCCGAAGAATGGATTGTTGTAGTCCGCGCCGTCGATCTGCACGTTGCCGTTGATACCGCGCTGGCCCACGAGTGAAATCTGTCCGCGCGACGGATCAATCTGGGCGGTCGGAGTTGCCAGCACGAAATCCTGGAAGCGTCGTCCGTTAATCGGCAGTTGGCTGATCGACGTTTCGTTGATGTTGGTTGTCGTTTGCACCTGTGTGGTTTCGACATTTGAGCCGGCGCTGACAAGCACGGTGCCGGTCACGCCCTGCACGCTCAGAGTGATATCGGCGGTGATAGCCGTACCCACTTCAACTTTATAGCCCGTCTGCGTAAACTTGCCGAATCCCTGTGCCTCAACATCGATCGTGTATTCCCCGGACGGCAGGTTAACAGCGCTGAAGCCGCCTTGATCATTTGTAGTTAAAGTTCGAGACAAGCCGGTAGCGGGATTCGTCACCGTGAGCGTCGCTCCAGGCACAAGTTCACCATTAGGATTCTTCACGGTGCCAACGATTTGTCCGGTACTCGCCTGCGATTGCGCCATCACTGTAAGCGCACACATTGCGAGGACTAAAAGAGAGGTAAAACTGAATCTTAGAAATTTGCACATAGCAGGAGAACTCCTTAAGGAAATTAGTAGTTGTTAGGTCAGTTTGCGCGGGCTTTCGAGTCAAACACAGACTTCTGGAAACGCTTTGTCCGCTTGTTTCCGAAGGAAGAACTTACGAATCAGTGCAGAAAGTGGTTTCTACCATGGGAGACAGAGCGCGCGCAAGCCTAAAACAGCGACTCGGGATGAAAAGAATGTTAAGTGCTTTTCGCATTCCCAATCCAGAAATGAAAAGGGCGCGTTCTCGTATGAAAACGCGCCCTGATTGATCCGTACGCGGTTGCAACCGCGCGTTACGGACTAGAACTCGAAACGGACGGCCAGCTGGACTTGCCGTTCGCGGAAGAAGAATCCGTCCGCGCCGGCAATGGTACCGAACGTAGGAACGAAGGTCGCAATAATGCTCCCGCCGGAGTTGGAGAGATTATAGATTTGACTGTTGACGCTGGTAACCTGCGTGCGGTTGAAGATGTTGAAGCCTTCGGCAAGCACCTCAATCTTGGCTTTCTCTCCAATCGGGAAACGACGAGAGACGCGCAGATCGACGTATTTGATCGGGGGCTGCTTGAAAAAGTTATTCGGCAAGTAAGCGAACCGGAGCGAGCTGTTCGCGCCGTTAACCCCGCCGGCTGGGCTCGCGCCAAAGACAGCACTAGTGGAAAAATTGTTTGTAGTGCCTGTGTAACGGGCCCCTGAAAACATAGTGACGATCGGCGCAATGGTCCAGCCATTAAGGAGCGCCCTGGCGACCTTGTTATCCTTGTTCGTGTAGTGGGTGTTGTAAACCACGCTGGCTACAAACTTGTGGCGCCGGTCAAAATTTGACAAACCAGCCTCACCCTGCTGATCAAAAGGGTTGAAAGTGAGCGGAAAGAGGGGTGTAAAGGTGTTGGAAGTTTGTCCCGTATCGAACGCTCTCGAAAGCGTGTAGTTGGTTTGGAATTGCAGACCGTTTGTCAAACGACGGTTTGCCTGAAGCACCAGCGCGTGGTACTTCGTATCGACATTACTACGAATCTCCTGAATTGCCCCAAAACCCGCGACCGGTCTGGCTCCCAGAAAGTATGGGAACGTCCAGTTCACCCCTGCAAACGGACCATCTACGACTCTGATGCGTCCGCTTCCGGTTGGCGGATTCAGATTAATATCCACGAAGTTCGGGAGAAACTTGCCAAAGCTAAACAGATAGGAGGCCGAGATGACGGTGTTGCGCGCCACCTCCCGCTCGACGACTAAATCACCCTGATGAATGAGCGGGTTTTGGAAGCCGTTGGCGAAATATTGAACCGCTGCCGTGCCCGCGGGCGCAGTCGCCAAAATGTTGGGAAAGATCGGCGCGCCAGCGGCCGACCCGGCAACCGAACTTAGAATCTGACCTGTTGGAAGTCCCGTGTTAATCAGGGACTGAATTATTGTGGAGTTAACTGAGCGCCCGTAGTAGATCCCCCAGCCGCCGCGGACCGAGGTCTTGCCGTCGCCTTTGACGTCGTAGGCGAAGCCGTAACGGGGGCCGAAGTTGTTCTTGTCGCTCGGTCTGTTGTTAGTTATTGTGTCCCCGTTTATCACTAAGTTCGGGTTGATAAGGTTAGGAAAAAGGTCGGGAAACTGCTGGTATTCATAACGCATACCCATGCTCAAGGTCAGACGTGGCGTGACGCGCCAGTCGTCCTGAAAAAAGAAAGCGTAATCAATCGTGGTCAATGGAAAGCGAGGAGGACCGAAACCCTGGGTGTAGTTAGAGGTATAACACACGCCTGATATTCGCGTACTGGTGGCGCATTGCCTGTTTGCCGCTCTCAAGGCGCCGCCCGATGTCCAGTTGGTGTAATCAACGATGAAGTCGTTGATATTACCGTAAGTGTACGCACCGCCTTCAGTGAACAACTGATCGAGGATATCTTTCACGTGATTTATATCCATGCCGAACTTGAAAGTGTGGTTTCCTTTCGTCCACGTCACGGTATCCGCGATTTGAAGACGGGTTTCATCCGGCAGGGCCCGGCGGTCCTGACTACTTGACTTGCCAAAAGTAATACCATTCGTGAGTGCGACTTGCGGAGAGAATCCGTTAGCGGTGGTGGGCTCCCCAGCAAGCGGCGGTTGGGCAAACTGCGTGTCAAGTTCATTAGCCCACTGGAAGCGTACCTCGTTGATCAGATTGCTTGACAGGGTTGAAGAAAGACGGAGAATAAGCGAATCAGAATCAACAAAGTCGTCGCCGTAGCCTTGCCGGCCGCGGGTTACTGTCGCGGCAGTTTGGACTCCAGCAGGCGAATCCCAACGCAGTCGATTATACGATGCCGTGAGAGTATTATTCTGATTAATGTGCCAATCGACCTTCGGGAGAAGGAGTATCTGATCACCACGGCGCGGCGTCGGGCCCGTTTCGCTGGTAAGGAAGGTAGTAGCGGCATTGATCTGAGCCTGCGTCACTCCTCTGATGGCCGCGGTCAGTAAATTGGTGTCGACGGTATTCAGATAAGAGGCAGTACTGAAAACCGAAACTCCGGGGAAATTGCGTTTTTGCTGGTCGTAACTGAAGAAGAAGAAAGCCTTGTCTTTTACAATAGGCCCGCCGATGGTTCCGCCAAACTGATAGCGCACATCCTCGGCCTTGAAGGCAACCGGCGTCGAAACTCCGCCAATTACTTGATTTATGAAGCTGCGCGGATTGCGAGCGCCCAATTTGTTGTTGCGATCATAAAGGAAGGCTGAACCATGGAACTCATTTGTTCCAGACTTGGTAACTGCGTTAGTAACACCGCCGGCCGAACGTCCGTACTCTGCCGAAAAGTTGGAGGTGTTGACCTGGAACTCGCGAATCGCGGACTGGCTAATTGAGTATGCGCTGCGTGTGCGCCCACGCTCCTCTGAGAAAAAGGCCTGATTGTTATCGCCGCCATCGATCGTGTTGTTGTTGAGCAGGCCTGAGATACCGCGAAAACTGATCAAACCGAAGGTTCCGTCGGGCACGGTGCCCGGAGTCATGATCACAAAATTAGACCAGCGGCGTCCATTGACCGGAAGTTCGTTTATGGAAGTCTGATTTACGTTGCTTGAGAAATCCTGCTGCGAGGTGTTGATAACCGGAGCCTCAGCAGTTACCTGGACCGTCCCGGTTACTCCCTGAAGCGATAGGCCCACATCCAGCGTAGTCGAACGTCCGACCTCAACCACGACGCCCTCGTTTGAGAACGGTGCGAATCCTGATCCGTTTATGGTCACTGTATAGGTGCCCGGATCAAGATTGCTAATCTTGAAGCCGCCAATATCATCTGTCGTAGCGGTGACTTCTTTATTCGTTCCATTGTTCTTGACAGTAACGGCAGCGCCGACTATGACCTCTTTATTAGGATTCGTGACCGTGCCGTTTATTGCACCCGTTACAGTTGACTGCGCCATCGCACTCAGCGCGCAAATCGCGACCAGCACAAGAGAGGCAAAACCCAGTCTTAGAAATTTACACATAGCAGGAGAACTCCTTAGGGAAATCAGCATCGTTGAGATCAATTCGCGCGCGAGCCATCGGGCGCAGAGTTAACTGAGACTTCCGAGAACGTTTGGGGCTGCTTGTTCCGAAGGAAAAACTGCGAACAAGTGCAGAAGGCGGTTTCTATCATGATGAGTAGCAAAAGGGCAAGCTCAAAACCACGAAAACTGTATGAAAAATGCGCTAACAAGCATGCGGCATTCAAGCCTGCATTCAGCTTTTTCGCAAGTATTGTGCCTCACCCTGTGTACTCCTGCCAATGCCGTTAACGACTCTGTTTGCCAACAGTTATTCATCGCTGGTAGTGAGGCCGGCGTGGAGGTACGCACGAGAATTTGGATTTTCTATGAAAATCTAAAGAGCTAATCACCGGTAAGCGATAGACATCGACTGAAATCGCCGAAGCCTCAGGCCCTTCCTGGCCGTTCATCACAAGCAACAAAAGCTTTAGTTTCTGTTACCGGTAAGCAATTCTAAACTCGCTCGCAAATCATCGCGATGCCCTGCCCGCCGCCAATGCAGGCCGTCGCTAATCCGTAACGGCCACCCCGGCGCTGTAACTCATGCAGCAGAGTCAGGACTAACCTGGTTCCGGTAGCGCCCAATGGATGCCCAAGGGCGATTGCTCCGCCATTGACGTTGGTTCTTTCGCGATCCAAACCAAGTTCCTGCTCAACCGCCAGGTACTGCGCCGCGAACGCTTCGTTAACTTCAATTAGATCGATATCCGAAAGCTGCAAACCGGCTTTCTCGAGCGCCTGGAGAGTCGCCGGCACCGGCCCGATGCCCATGAGCTCAGGCTCGACTCCGGCATAAGCCCAACTCACAATGCGGCCCATCGGCTTGATGTTCTTCGCCTTGATAAAATCCTCGCCGGCGATGATCAACGCCGCGGCGCCATCGACTATGCCCGACGCATTTCCTGCCGTAACAAATCCATCTTTGCTGAATGCCGGGCGCAGTTTTCCGAGCCCTTCCAGGGTAGTCTCGGGACGCAGGTGGTCGTCCTGATCAAAAAGCACTGTGCCTTTTCTGGTCTTCACTTCGACCGGCACGATTTCTTCAGCGAAGACTCCGGCGTCGAGGGCGCGCTTGGCAGCTTGCTGCGAGCGCAGCGCGTATTTGTCCTGATCGTCGCGCTGGATTTCGAACTTGCGTGCCAGGTTCTCAGCTGTGCCGGCCATCGGAACGTTGCAGTAAGTATCTAGCAGTGCAACCATCAGGCTGTCTTCGAGCTTTCCCTGTCCCAGAGCAAAGCCGGAACGCGCGCCGCGAATCACATGTGGTGCCTGCGACATCGATTCCATGCCGCCCACCAGACAGACTTGAGCTTCGTTGAGCTGAATCATTTGGGCGCCGGAAACGATCGACTGAATGCCGCTGCCACAAAGACGGTTCACAGTTAACGCCGGGCGATCAAAAGGAATTCCCGCCTTCAAAGCTACGTGCCGCCCGCCGTAAATAGCATCTCCCGAAGTTTGCAGCGCATTACCGATGATCGTGTGATCGATTTCATCCGGCGCCACGCCGGTTGTTTCCAAAGCCCCGCGCGCCGCAATGGCGCCGAGCTCGATCGCCGAAATGTCTTTCAGCATGCCGACGTACTCGCCCATCGGCGTGCGCTTGCCGCCAAGAACAAAAACTTCATGAGCCATGATTTATGATTGCCTTTCTAC
>Ga0193725_1000279_pt1 | contig 16008 bp, 16 predicted proteins | sample H2a2metaG_FD_143058 | JGI IMG/M metagenome (GOLD analysis project Ga0193725, IMG submission 143058) | Soil microbial communities from a riparian zone of the East river system, Colorado, United States - H2a2 | ecosystem: Environmental > Terrestrial > Soil > Riparian zone | place: USA: East River... | reverse complement strand
GACGAAGTCCCCGGCGCGCGCGCTCGGGCCGAGCGCGGGGAGCTGGCCTTCGGGACCGTCGATTCGTGGCTGCTCTGGAAGCTGACCGGCGGGGCCGTGCACGCGACCGACGTGAGCAACGCGTCGCGGACGCTGTGCCTGAATCTTCGCACGGTGGAGTGGGACGACGAGATGCTCGCCCTGCTCGGCGTGCCGCGTGCGATGCTGCCGCGCGTCATGCCGTCAGCCGGAATCTTCGGCGAAACGACCGGTCTCGGCTGGCTGCCGCGCGGAGTGCCGGTGGCGGGGATCGCTGGCGATCAGCAGGCCGCCCTCTTCGGCCAGGCCTGTTACGACGTGGGCAGCGCGAAGAACACGTACGGAACGGGTTGCTTCGTCCTCCTCAACACGGGCGCCATGCCGGTGACCTCGCGGCACGGCCTGCTCACGACCATCGCGTGGCAGATCGACGGCAAGACCACGTATGCGCTCGAGGGCAGCGTGTTCATCGCGGGCGCGGCGATGCAGTGGCTGCGCGATGGGCTGGGCCTGCTGAAGAGTGCGGGCGACAGCCAGGCGATGGCGGAGTCGGTGCCCGACACGGGCGGGGTCTACTTCGTGCCGGCGTTCGTGGGGCTGGGGGCGCCGTACTGGGACATGTACGCACGCGGCACGATCGTGGGCCTCACGCGGGGGACCACGAGCGCGCACCTCGTACGTGCGGCGCTGGAGGCGATCGCGTATCAGAGCCGCGACGTGCTGGAAGCGATGGCCGCCGACTCCGGCGAGCCCATCCGCGCGTTGCGCGTGGATGGCGGCGCCGCGGCCAATGATTTCTTGTGTCAGTTTCAGGCCGACGTCATGAACGTGCCGGTCGAACGGCCGCGGGTCATCGAGACGACCGCGCTCGGCGCGGCCGGCCTCGCGGGACTCGGCGCGGGAGTCTGGCGATCGCTGGACGACTTCGCCGAGCGCGCGGCGATCGAGCGGACGTTCGTGCCGTCGATGGACGCCCGCGTTCGCGAGGATCGATATGGCGGGTGGCGACGTGCGGTCGAGCGAGCCAGGGGTTGGGCGGCCTGATCCGACTCCGCAGGACGCTTGGTTGTACGCTGACGCGAGATGTCGAGGACGGCTCTGCGAGCCAAGTCCGCCGGGATTCGTGGAGAAGTGAGCCGCCGCTACGGAGATCGTTGTGGAGTCGTCGTCCGGGACGCGGAGACGAGCTGTGGTCAGATCCGAACGTGATGTGTGCGGGAGCACTCGCGCACGAGGAGATCGGGACATGAGACGACGTTTGCTGCTCGTTGTCGCCCTGGCTTTCGCGCTCGGCGTCTCGCCGGCGGCGCGCGCACAGGCGCCCATCGAGGACGAGCTGGTGCTCATCACGCCGGTGTCGAAGTTCGTGTTCGACGGGGCGCTCAAGGCGTTCGCGCAGTACGCCAAGGAGAAGTGGAACGTCACCGTGAAGACCAACGGGATCCCGGCGGGGACGCCCGTCGCTTACGGGCGCATCGTGGAGTGGAAGGGCAAGCCGGAGGCCGACATCTTCTGGGGCGGCGAGTCGGCGCTGTTCGAGAAGCTCGCCGAGCAGAAGCTGCTGGTCAAGCTCGAGCTGCCCAAGGCCGTGATCGACGCCATTCCCGCGTCGATCGGCACGCCCAAGCCGGTTCCGCTGAAGGATCCCGACGGCTATTGGGTGGGCACCGCGCTGGAGCCGTACGGGCTGGTCTACCATCCGCGCGTGCTGCGCCGGCTCGGGGTGCCCGACCTCAAGGACTGGGAAGATCTGCTGAACCCCAAGCTCAAGGGGAACGTCGCGCAGTGCGCGCCCACGCGCTCGTCGTCCTCCAACGCGACGTACGAGGTGATGCTGCAGTCCAAGGGCGAGGCCGCGGGCTGGGAGTGGCTCAAGAAGCTGGCCGACAACACCGGCCACTTCACCGCGCGCAGCCGTGACGTGCCCAACGTGGTGGCCAAGGGCGAGTTCGCCGCCGGCTTCGCGGTGCCCTCGTACATGGCCTTCGAGGAGAAGGTCTCGGGCTTCGACATCAAGTTCGTGGCGCCGAAGAACGCGTTCGTGACGCCGGAGCCGATGGCCATCCTGGCCGGGGCCCGGCATCCCAAGGCCGCGCGCGCGTTCATCGAGTTCCTGCTGACCGAGCAAGGCCAGAAGGTGTTCATGGAGAGCGGGCTCTTCCCGATCAGCCCCAAGTTCCGGATGCAGGGGGCGCCGGGCTCGAAGATCGAGATGGCCGTCGAGTTCACCGGAGGCGTCCGCTCGTACTTCGACACGCCCGTCTCCAACGTCTACGACGAGGACGTGGCCAAGAAGCGCAGCGAGCAGCTCAAGGAGCGTTTCCACAAGGACATCGAGGCGACGTGGAAGAAGCCGTGACGTGAACATTCGACTGCTCGGCATCGTCAAGCGCTTCGGCTCCACGGTGGCCGTCGACCACGCCACCGTGGAGGTCGGCGACGGCGAGCTGTTCACGCTGCTCGGGCCCTCGGGCTGCGGCAAGACCACGCTGCTGCGGCTGATCGCGGGCTTCTACAGTCCCCCCGACGAGGGCGAGATCCACTTCGGTGACCGGCGAGTGGAGGCGCTCCCGCCCTACCAGCGCAACATCGGCATGGTGTTCCAGAACTACGCGCTGTGGCCCCACATGACCGTGCGCGGGAACATCACCTACGGGTTACGGCTCCGAAAGCTCACCGCGGACGAGATCGAGCGCCGCCTCGCCGACGGACTGCGCCAGGTCAACCTCGTGGGACTGGACGATCGTTATCCCGGGCAGCTCTCGGGCGGCCAGCAGCAGCGGGTGGCGCTGGCCAGGGCGCTCGTGCTGAACCCCGACATCCTGCTGCTCGACGAGCCGCTGTCGAACCTCGACGCCAAGATTCGCGTCCACGTCCGCGGCGAGATCCGCAAGCTTCAGAAGGAGCTGGGCATCACCACGATCTACGTCACCCACGACCAGGAGGAAGCACTGTCGCTCTCCGACCGGGTGGCCGTGATGCGCGACGGGAAGATCCTCCAGGTGGCGCCGCCGAAGACGCTCTACGAGCGGCCGGTGAATCGCTTCGTGGCCGATTTCGTGGGCACCAACAATTTCATCTCGGGCGTCTGCCGCGAGCGCACGGCCGAGCGCACGCTGGTGGAGACACCGCTGGGGCGCCTGGCCGGCCGGCCCGCCGACACGGTGGAGGTCGGCGCGCGCTGCGTGCTGGCCGTGCGTCCCGAGAACCTCGCGCTGGGCGGCGACGGAGAGAACGTCGTCGAGGGACGGGTGTCGCTGGCCGCGTACCTCGGCAACACGCTGCGCTACGACGTCGAGACGGCGGCCGGGCTCGTGCTCAAGGTCGACGTGCGCGACCCCTGGAACCACGACCCGCTGCCCGCCGGCCATGCCGTGCGTCTGACGTGCCCGGCCTCCGTCGCCCTCACGCTCCCGGACGAGTGACGACCGCCGGCGCACGCACTGAGGTCGTGGCCCGGCGCGGCGTTCACGCGGCGAGGCTCGCGCCCGCCCTCGGTTACGCGCTCATCTGGCTCTTCCTGATCGTCTTCCTGGTCTACCCGCTCGGCCGGATCTTCTACGACGCGCTCACCGACGAGAGCGGACGGTTCACCGCCGCGCACTTCATCGGGTTCGTCCACGACGCGTTCTATCTCCGGTCGCTGGCCAACTCGCTGCTGCTGGGACTGGCCACCGTCGCCTGCACGTCCGTGCTCGGGTTCGCGGTCGCGTTCCTGCTCGTCCGGTACGAGTTCGCCGGCCGCAACCTCTTCAGCTACCTCACGCTGATCCCGATCATCTCGCCGCCGCTCGTCGGCGTGCTCGGGTTCACGTTCATCCTCGGACGGGCCGGCACCGTCAACGTGCTGCTGATGGACTGGCTCGACCTCGTGAAGCCGATCAACTTCGTCTACGGCATCCACGGCGTGCTGCTCGTCGAGACCCTGCACCTGTTCCCGATGATCGCGCTCAACGTGGTCGACGCCCTCGGCAAGATCGACCCCTCGCTCGAGGAAGCGGCCGAAAGCGTGGGCGCGCGCGGCTGGCGGAAGCTGCGGACGATCACGCTGCCCCTGACCACCCCGGGCTACGTCGCGGGAGCGCTGCTGGTCTTCATCTGGACCTTCTCGGATTTCGCGACCCCGCTCGTGCTCGGCGTCCACGACCTGCTGGCCTCCCAGGCCTATCTCAACATCGTGCAGTTCGTGGACCGGCGCCTGTTCCGGATGGGCATCGTGATCTCGGCGCTCATGGTGGTGCTGGCGCTGGTGTTCCTCCTCGCCGCCCGTCACTACGTGGCCATCAAGGACTACTCGTCGCTGTCGTACTCGCGGATCAGCCGGCGCAAGCTCGGTCCGCTCGGCCAAGCCGGAGCCATCGGGTTCCTGTCGGCGGTCATGCTGCTGTCGTTCATCCCGTACCTCGGCGTGGCGCTCGCCTCCGTGGGGCGCGGATGGTCGCTCACCCCGTTTCCCGTGCAGTACACGCTGCACTCCTTCGAGCGCGTGATCGTGGAGACGCCGAAGTACATCGTCAACAGCCTGCTCTACTCGGGCCTCGCGGTGGCGATCTGCATCCTGGTCGGTGTCCCGATCGCGTGGCTGCTCGGGCGCACGCGGGTGCCCGGCCGCGACGCGCTGGACGCGCTCAACACGCTGATCCTCGCCATCCCCGGCACGGCCATCGGCATCGCGTACATCCGCGCGTTCCACGTCGAGGTTCCCGGCTTCGATCGCGCGCTGACCAGCTTCTGGATCATCATCCCGATCGTGCTGGCCGTGCGCCGGCTCCCGTACACGGTGCGGGGCACCTACGCCTCGCTGCTGCTCGTCCACCGCTCGATGGAGGAGGCGGCGGCCAGCGTGGGCGCGCCGGGCCTGCGCGCGTTCCGCGACATCACGCTGCCGCTGATCTGGCGCGGGGTGCTGGTGGGCTCGCTGTTCTCGTTCATGACCTCGCTGCAAGAGGCCTCCGCGGTGTTGTTTCTCTCGCTGGGCGGGTGGGAGACGATCACGGTGGGGATCTTCTCCTTCTACATCGCGGGCAGCGCCAGCGAGGCGGCGGCGCTCGGCGTGATCCTGATCGTGGTGGCGAGCGTGAGCCTGATCGTGATCAACCGCATCGCGGGCACGCGGATGGGCGGGATGTTCGGCTGAGAGGTTTAGTCTTTTAAATCAGCCTGTTGTGCGGCCTTGTCGGTCGCCCGACCGTGTGCTAGTGTTCTTCTTCACATGGCGCCTGGAGCGGATCCGGGCTGGAAATCGCTCGGGGAAGTGGCCTCGATCGGCATGACCATGGTGGCCGCCACCATGATCGGTCTCGGCGCCGGGTATTACGGAGACCGATGGCTCGGAACCACCCCGTGGCTGACGCTGGTCGGTCTCCTGTTCGGGATCGCCGCGGGTTTCGTGAACCTCTTTCGATCGGTGAAAGCCGCCGAGCGGACACTGGATGACGCCGACAACAAGTGACCTGCGCCTGCGCGTGACGACGGGGACCGTGATCGCCGTCCTCGCTCTCGCGCTGCCCGCCGCCTGGCTCGCGGGCGCGTCGGGCGCTCTCGGCATCCTGGCCGCGGGCGCGCTGACCGCCGGCAACTTCTGGTGGCTCTCGCGCGCCGCCACGAGCGCTGGCGATCCCGCGTCGCCCCGCCGGGACGTAGCGGGCTGGGTCTTCGGTGCCGGCATCCGTTTCGCCGTCCTCTTCGTCGCGTTCGCGGCGCTCTGCGCCGGCGGCTACGCGCATCCGGTGGCCGTCGTGGTCGGACTTACCGTGCTGCCGTGCGCCGTGATCGCGCAGGGTCTCCGCTCCGCCCGTGACAGCAGGGAAATCCAGACCGGTGGGGGGTATCGGGGAGGAGCGGCGGTCGCTCCCCCCGATTATTGATGGGCGTCATCGAGCATCCGCCGATCTTCCACCTGCCGTGGTCGTGGACTCCCGACCACGTGACCTACACGTGGCTCGTGATGATCATCCTCGGTGCCCTGGCCTTCGCGGCCTCGCGGAAAGTGTCGCTGGTGCCCCACGGCGTGCAGAACCTCATGGAAGTCGTCCTCGAGCAGTTTCTGACCCTGATCGACGACGTGATGGGACCGGAGGGGCGGCGCTACCTGCCGCTGATCGCCACCCTCGGGCTCTTCATCTTCGCCAGCAACCTGATCGGCATCGTGCCCGGCACGACGGGGCCGACGGCGAACCTCAACACCACCGCGGCCTGCGCGCTCATCGTGTTCGTCGCGTACCACGCGATCGGCATTCGCAAGCAGGGCCTCGGGCGCTACCTGAAGCATTTCATGGGACCGGTCCCGGCGCTGGCGCCGCTCATGGTCCCCATCGAGCTGATCAGCCACCTGGCCCGTCCGCTGTCGCTCACGCTCCGGCTCTTCGGCAACATGGTGGGCGGACACATCCTGCTCGCCATCATCTTCTTCCTGATGGGCCTGAACGGCCTGATCGGCTGGGCCCTCTCGGGAAGCCCCGCCGGCGCCGTGGTCGGCGGCCTCGGCGGCGTGATCATGATCGTCTTCACGGTCGGCTTCCTGTATCCGCTGAAGCTCCTGGTGGCGCTGCTCCAGGCTTTCATCTTCGTCATGCTCACGATGCTCTACATCGCCGGCGCCATCGAAGAAGCCGAGCACGGGGAGCACCACGCGGACCATGCTCCGGCACACCACTAGCAGTCCACTCGTCTAAGGAGGATCTCGTGCGACGGACACTGATGCTCGCCTTGCTCGCAGTCGTTGGAACGCCCGCGCTCGCTCACGCCGCGGATGGGGGCTGGGTCGGCCCCTTCGCGGTGATCGCGGCGGGACTCGGCATGGCCGTCGCGGCCGGGCTGTGCGGTCTCGGTCAGGGGCGTGCGGTGGCGTCCGCGGTCGACGCGATGGCGCGCCAGCCCGGCGCGGCGGCGCGGATCCAGACCGCGATGATCATCGGCCTCGCGCTGATCGAGTCGCTCGCGATCTACGTGCTGGTCGTCGCGATGATCCTGCTCTTCGTCCAGCCCATCAAGTAGAGCGCGTCACCAGAGAGTGAGGGACGGGCGCCGCCCGCGCGGCGCCCGGGTATGGCACGGCGTCAGAGCTATCGACTGCCGAAGATCCCGGAGATGACGATCCGTCGTCTCTCCGTGTACACACGCTGCCTCCAGCAGCTCGAGGAGGACGGCGTCAGGACCGTCTCGTCCCAGGAGCTGGCCGAGCGCTTCAACCTCAACTCCGCCCAGGTGCGCAAGGACCTCGCCTACTTCGGCGAGTTCGGGGTGCGGGGGATCGGCTACTACGTGGCCGGCCTCAAGGCCGAGCTGCAGAAGATCCTCGGGCTCGATCGCGAGTGGGCGGTCGCGCTGATCGGATTCGGCAACCTCGGCTCCGCCCTGTTCCACTACAAGGGGTTCTCGCGCCAGGGCTTCCGCATCGCCGCCATCTTCGACGATGATCCCGCCAAGATCGGCCGAGACGTCGGGGGCGCGCCGGTGCTGGCGAGCGCCGACCTCGCTCGCGAGGTGAAAGCGCGGGGCATCCAGATCGCGATCGTGGCGGTCCCGCCCGAAGCGGCCCAGACCGTGACCGATCAGCTCGCCGACGCGGGCATCAAGGCCATCCTGAACTTCGCGCCGTCGCGACTGCGCGCGCCCCGCGACACCCGTCTCAAGCACGTCGATCTCTCGATCGAGCTGGAGACGCTGTCGTTCTACCTGGCCAAGAGCGGACGCTGATCGGCTCGCGTCAGGTCTGGAGATCGCCGACGGCCGCGGTGAGGGCTTCCAGCTCGCCGCGCCAGGAGGCCGGCGCCTTCACCGGGCGCAGCACGAACTTGGAGAATCCCACCGCGACGAAGCGCTCGATGAGCGCGCGCAGCGCCGGCAAGCCCACCGGCGTCAGCTCGAGCGCCCGCGGCCGACGCGCCGCCATCGTGCGCGCGGTGGCCGGATCGATGGGCTCCCGCGAATAGCCGAGACTCATCCCGAAGTGCTCGCCGCTGATCGAGCGTCCGGCCTTGGCCGCGGCCTCTTCGATCACCCCACGCCCCGCCGCCGCTTCCCCGGGCGTGCACAGCGAGGGCAGCCAGCCGTCCGAGAGCCGGCCGCACCGCTCGAGCGCCGCCGGCACGTTGCCGCCCAGCCACACTTCCAGCGGCTGCTGGATCGGTAGCGGGAAGAGCTTGACGTCGCGGAAGTTGCCGGCCGCCCCCTCGTGACTGACCGTCTCGCCCGCCCAGAGACGTCGCAGCAGCGGCAGCGCCTCGTCGATGATCGCGCCGCGACGCTTGACGTCGACGCCGATGGCCTCGCGCTCGGGCGGGTAGGTGAGCCCGGGCACCAGCGTCACCAGCAGCCGGCCCTTCGACAGCACGTCCAGGCTCGCGAGCTGCTTGGCGAGCCTGATCACGTTGCGCCCGGGCAGCAGCATGGTGGTGCCGATCTTCAAGCGTGGATTGCTCGCGGCCGCCCATGCCAGGCTCACCACGGGATCGAGCACGGGCCCGGTGAGCACTTCGGAGACCCACAGTGAGTCGAACCCCAGGTCGTCGAGCCCCGTCACCAGTTCGTGAAGGGTCTCGGGCGTCGCCGAGGCGCCCGCCGCCCCGATGCCGATCCGTATCTTCATGGCGATCTCTCCTTGCGTCCGAGAGCGATTCTACTGCATGGTTCCGCTCATGATCGTGCACCTGATCGACGGCACGTTCGAGCTGTTCCGGTATTTCCTCTCGCCGGCGGCGGCGTTCGATCGCGCGACGCCTGAAGAGCTCCGCGCCGTTCGCGGCGTGGTGGCCTCCGTCCTCGGCATGCTCGAAGGCGGCGCGACCCACGTGGGGGTGGCGACCGACCACGTCATCGAGTCGTTCCGCAACGCGCTGTGGGCCGGCTACAAGACCGGCGAGGGCATGGACCCGCTGCTGTACTCGCAGTTCGAGCCGCTGGAGGAGGCGCTGGGCGCGCTCGGCGTCCGCGTCTGGCCCATGGTCGAGTTCGAGGCCGACGACGCGCTGGCCTCGGCGGCTGACATGGCGGCCGAGGACACGCGCGTGGAGCAGGTGATCGTGTGCACGCCGGATAAGGACCTCGCGCAATGCGTACGGGGCGATCGCATCGTCCAGCTCGATCGCCGCACGAAGGAGCTGCGCAACGAGTCAGGGGTGCGCCAGAAGTTCGGCGTGTCGCCCGTGTCCATCCCCGACTGGCTGGCCCTCGTGGGCGACAGCGCCGACGGGTTTCCCGGGCTGCCGGGCTGGGGCGCGAAATCGGCGGCGGCGGTGCTCGCGCGCTATCAGCACCTCGAAGGGATTCCGAAGCTGGCCATGGAGTGGGACGTGTCCGTGCGCGGCGCGCTCAGGCTGGCCACCAGGCTCAGCGAGCAACACGAGCAGGCGCTGCTGTTCCGGCGGCTCGCGACGCTCCGCCCGGACGCGCCCATCGCCGCCGACGTGGACGCGCTCCGCTGGACCGGCCCGCGGCCGGACTTCTCCGACTGGTCGAAGCGCCTCGGCTCCTCGTCGCTCCACGAGCGCGCGTCGGCGCTGGCGACCGCTCGCCGCTGATCTTACAGCGCGATCGAGAGGCCGGCGTCCACCGTCAGCACCTGGCCGGTGATGTAGGAGGCGGCGTCGGAGGCCAGGAAGATGGCGGCGCCGACCAATTCCTCGGGACGGCCGAAGCGCTGGAGGGGAATGCGGCGCGCCAGCTCGACCACGCGCGGCTGATCGAAGAACCGCGCGTTGCCCTCGGTCTGAAAGAATCCGGGAGCGATCGCGTTGGCGGTGATGCCGCGCGGACCCAGCTCGACGGCGAGCGCGCGCATGAGGGCTTCGAGCCCGCCCTTGGACGCGACGTAGGCGGGATCGCCCTGGAACGACCGCGGACCCACCATCGAGCTGATGAACACCAGGCGCCCGCGACCGCGCTCGGCCATGTGGCGCGCGGCCACGCGGGAGAGCGCGTACTGCGCGACCAGGTTGGTCTCGATCAGCCGGCGGAAATCGTCGGGCGCGATGTCCGTCAACGCGCGGCGGTCGCGCACGGCCGCGTTGTTGACGAGGCCATCGAGCGCGCCGTGGCGAGCCACGACGTCGTCGATGACCGCTTCCGCCGCGTCCACGTCCGTGATGTCGAAGGGCGCCGCGAAGGCGTTCGGCATGGTCTTGGCGATCTCGCGCGCGCGCTCCGCGTCGCGGCCGTTGACGCCGACCACGGCGCCGGCCGCCGCCATGCCACGCGCGATCTCCAGTCCGAGCCCGCGCGTCGCGCCGGTGACCAGCATGATGCGTCCGCTCAGCGAGAACTGTTCAAGTGCCCTGGCCATTTGACAGCGCCCTTCCCCGGTCCGGACAATAGGACACTTTTCCGAGGTGAGGCAAGGAGATCCCACGATGGGCACCAACGCGCGCAAGGACTTCCCCGTGTTCGACTGCGACAGTCACGTCGTCGAGCCGCCGGCGATCTGGGACGAGTACGTGCCGGCCAGGAGCCGCGCGTGGGTCAAGAGCCAGTTCTGCTTCCACACCGACAGCGATCTCCTGTTCATCAACGGGCGCGTGGTGCCGGCGGCGCGCGAGCGCTCCAACGCGGCCGAGGTCGGCTGGGCGCGCTGGGACAGGAAGGAAGTCGGCAAGCTCACGCCCGGAACGCCGGCCTGGCAGGAGAAGTTCGGGCGCTTGCTCGGCTGCCGCGAGCCGCACGCGCGCCTGCGCGACATGGACGCGCTCGGCACCGACCAGGTGATGCTGTTCCCCACGTGGTTCGTGCGCCTGGCCCTGGTGCGCAGCGCCGAGGCCGCGACCGTGCTCGCCCGTGCCTACAACGACTGGGTGCTCGACTACTGCGCCGCCGATCGACGGCGATTGTTTCCCTGCGCCGTGCTCCCCTTGCAGAGCGTGGACGCGTCGATCGCCGAGCTCCAGCGCGTGGCCGCGCTCGGCTTCAAGGCGGCCGCGGTACGCCCGTGCTTCTGGAACGGCCGCTATCCGACGCTGCCCGAGTTCGATCCGCTCTGGCGCGAGTTCGAGGCCACCGGTGTCGTGCTGGCCATGCACACATTTCCCTCGCGCGAGGCGCTGACGCGGGAGTGGGGCGAGCGCATGTCGCAGGCGCGCGGGCATTCGGGGCAGGGCCTGCTGTTCACCGACGAGGCCGTGGTCTACTCGCCCGGCCAGTTCGTCTCGAACATCACCGCGGCCATGGATCCGGCCATCGATGCCTCCGAGACGCTCGGCTTCCTGATGGAAGCGATGACCTGGGTGACGGTCGTGCTCCAGACCGGCTGGCTCGAGAAATTCCCGCGGCTCAAGGCGGCGGTGCTGGAATCGAACGCCTCGTGGCTCCCGCTCATCCTGTCGCGCAGCTCCAACTTCTCGAACCTGTTCGCGTTCCAGCGCGACAACCGCCTCATTCCCGATCCCGCGGAGACGTTCCACCGGCGCTGCTTCATCGGCTTCGAGTCCGACGAGACGATGGTGTACCGGTTGTGGGACACCTTCCAGGACGTGGCGATCTGGTCGTCGGATTATCCGCACCACGACGCCGAAGACGCGTGGGAGGCCCTCGATCACATGGCCAAGCTCGACGTCCCGTCAGGCGCCCAGCGCAAGCTGATGGGCGACAACGCCCGCCGCCTCTACGGCATCGAGCCGCTCATGACGATCGAGGAGCGCATCGAGAAGTACGAGCCCGCGATCCTGCCCTGGTAGTCAGCGCCCGCCGGCGCCGGTGAGGCCCTGGATGAACTCGTCGAGGACGAAGGCGTAGAGGAGCATGATCGGGACGCCGACGATCAGAGCCCCCGCCATCAGCGAGCCCCAGTAGAAGATGTCCCCCCGGATGAGGCTCGTGGCCAGGCCCACCGTCACCACTTGCTCGGACCGCGAGCTCACGTACACGACGGCGTAGAAACCCTCCTGCATCGCCAGCGAGAACGAGAAGATCGCCGTGATGATCAGCCCGGGCCGGCTGACCGGCAGCACGACGTGCCAGATCCCGCTTCGACGGGTGCAGCCGTCGACCCACGCCGCTTCTTCGATCTCGGCCGGCACCGTCTTGAAGTAGCCCATCATCTTCCACGTGCAGAACGGGATCGTGAAGGTGGGATAGACGAGCACGAGCGCCCACCACGAATCGAAGAGGCCCAGCGCGCCGACCACGCGGGCCAGCGGGACGAACAGGATGATCCCCGGGACGAGGTACGTCAGGAAGATCGCGATGCCGATGTTCTCCGCGCCCGGCAATCCCAGGCGCGCGAGCGCGTACCCCGCGGGGACCGCCGCCAGCATGGTGACCGCCACCACGCACACCGCCAGTTGCACGGTATTGAGGAGCTGCTCGGCGAAATGGGTCTGGGTGAACAGGCGCGTGACGTGCTCGAGCGTCGGCGGCAGGTGGAACCAGAACGGCACCACGTCCATCCGGTACAGGTCCGCGTCCTGTTTGAAGGCGGTGATCGCCATCCAGTACACGGGGAACACCGCGAGCACGACGAAGGGCGCGAGCCCGGCGTAGACGAGAACGTGGCGACCGATCGCGCGAACCGTGCGGGCGGTCACGACGGGCACTCAGACGAACGTGAGCGGCTCGACGTGAGCCTGACCGCGCGCGAAGCGGGCGAGATCGAGCGCCGAAGCGTCCATGGTGATCGCGCGCCCGTGCACGAGCATCTCGGCCATCAGCTGGCCGGCGATGGGGCCGTGCATGAACCCGTGGCCGCTGAAGCCCGCGATGACGTGAAGTCCGGCGACGCCGGGGACGGCGCTCACGATGCCGGTCTGATCCGGGGTCATCTCGTAGAGTCCCGCCCACGCGCGCATCAGCTCGGCGTCGGCCAGCGCCGGCGCTCGGTGGACGGCGCGCTCGACGACCTGCGGCTCCAGGCCCCGATCGATCTCGGTGCTGAAGCTGTCCGGCTCGTCGCGGCGCCCGTGGCCGAGCAGGAGCCCCGGCCCCTCGCGGCGCAGCGAGAAGTTGCGGTGCGGGTCGATGACGAACGGCGTCGCCGCCGGGATGCGATCCGCCGGAAACGGCGCGGTCATGAACTTGTGGCGGCGGTGAGGGCGTACCGGAATGTCGACACGTGCGAGCTTGCCCACGACGCCCGACCACGCGCCGGTGGCGATGACGACGGCGCCCGCTTCGACCGTACCCGCGTCAGTGGTGACGCCGGTCACGCGATCGCCCTGACGGATGAACCCGCGGACTTCACGCCCTTGCTCGATCGTCACGCCGAGATCGCGCGCGCGGGCGGCGATCGCGGTCGTACACAGATAGGGATCGGCGTAACCGTCCCGCGGCGTATACGTCGCGCCGAGCAGATCGTCGGTATTGAGATACGGGCACAGCGCGCGGGTGGCCGCCGGGTCGAGCAGCTCGACGTCGACGCCCAGGCTCTGCTGAAGCGCGACGCTCCGCCGCGCCCTGGCCAATTCTTCCCCCGTCGCGATGAGGATCAGATAGCCGTGCTGGCGGAAGTTGGGATCGACGCCGAACTCTTCGCTGAACCGCTCGTAGGTGACGATGCTGTGGGTGGTCAGCTCGATACCGAGCCGGTTGGCGTACTGATGACGGATGCCGCCGCTGGCCAGTGCCGTCGAGCCGGAGCACACGGTGTCGCGCTCGAGCACGGCCACCCGCCCGGCGCCGATCCGCGCCAGGTGGTAGGCCGTGCTCACGCCCATGATGCCGGCGCCGACGATGACGACGTCGGCGGTGTGGGTCAGGCGCACTCCATCGCGTAGACCTGCGTGGCGCCTTCCGGCAGGTGACGCTCGGCCCAGCTCTGGCCGCCGTCCTCGCTGGCGAACACCTCGCCGACCGTGGTCGCGCAGTACATACGCTTGGGGTCGCGCGGGTCGAAGGTGACCGCGAACATCGTGGTCTCGGCCTTGACGCCCATGTCGACCTTGGCCCAGCTCGCGCCACCGTCGCCGCTGCGGAACAGCGCGCCGACGTCGCTCTGGAAATTCGCGCCGGCGGCCAGCCAGATGGTCTTGGGATCGCCCGGCACCTCGCGGATGTCGCGGCAGTACGTCTGCCCCTTCACGTTCAACGCCTCGATCCGGGCGCTGGCCCAGTGCTCGCCACGGTCGGTGCTGCTGAACAGGCCGGCGCGGCTGATGGCGAAGATCGTCCCGGGACGCCAGCGCGCGACCAGCACGCCGTGCATGTCCACGGTGTCGTCGTTCAGATACTGCCCGTGGCTGACGTTCTCCCAGTGCTCGCCGCCGTCCAGGCTGCGGATGATCCCGCCCACTTCGACCGCGCCGTAGATCTCGTCCGAGTCGAGGGGATTGACCGCCAGCTCCAGCACGCGCTTGGCGGGATTGGACCCGGGGCCCACCGTGACTTCCGGGAAGCGGACCGTCACCGGCAATTCCCGCCAGCGCTCTCCGCCGTCGTCACTGCGAAAGATCGCGCAGTTCTCGTAGCCCGCGTACAGCACGTCGGCATCGCGCGGGTCGAACGCCAGCGACCACACGGGCGAGCCGTGATCCGGGACGTCGACCTTTTCCCAGTGCTCGCCGTGGTCCGTGCTGCGGTACGGACCCCGCTGCGTGCCGACGTACACGGTCCCGGCCTGCTCGGGGTGCGTGGCGATTCCACGGATGGCGGGCGCCTCCGGCAGGCCCCGGGTGAGAAGCTCCCACCGGTCGTCGCCCACGGCCATGCGATAGAGTCCGGACTTGATGGGGCGGCCCGGGGCGGTTTCTCCGGCCAGACCGATGTAGACGTGCGCCTTCCCGTTGGTCGTCATGACGCGCTCCTTCCTGATCGCGAGAGCTTCTCCGTTGCTCGACCGGCGAAGGGGAGCATCGCCCTCTCGCGCCGCGGCGTCAAGGGGCTCACCGGCACGGGCGTGTGATATCGTGCGCGCACCGCGACGGCGAGGCCCTCGGCATGATCGTCGTCGCTCGGCACGACGTGCGAGAGGAGACTCCGATGCCCCAGCCGAAGAAGATCGTTCAACCCGCCGATCTGCCCCTCCGCAAGACGCATTCGCAGGTCATTACCGTCACCGGCGGAACGCTGGTGTTCGTCGCGGGCATGACGTCGCGCAGCGAGGTCGACGCCTCGCCCGTCCACCCCGGAGACATGCGCGCCCAGGTCCGTCAGGTCTGCGAGAACATCGGCCGGGCCCTCCGTTCCGTCGGCGCCGATTTCGCCGACGTGGTGAAGACCACCACGTTCACGACCGACGTGGACGAGTATCACCGGGTCGCCGACGAGCGCTTCAAGTACTTCCAGCGCGACCTGCCGACGAGCGCGCTCATCGGCGTCAAGCGCCTCTCGCACCCGGACCTGATGGTCGAGATCGAAGCGATGGCGGTCATCCCGGCCCCGGCCCGCCCTCGCCGAGAAGCCCGCGCAAAATGACGGGCGCCGCGATGCGAAGGGTCGCGGTCCTCGACGACTACCAGGGCGTGGCGCTCCGGATGGCCGACTGGAGCGTGCTCGCCCCGGAGTGTCACGTCGAGGTGTTCAGGGATCATCTGAGCGATCTCGATGCCATCGCCGACCGCCTGCGCGATTTCGAGATCGTGACGTGCATGCGCGAGCGCACACCCTTCGGTCGCGATCTGCTGGCGTGCCTGCCGAACCTGCGTCTGCTCGTGACCACGGGCATGCGCAATGCGGCCATTGACGTGAAGGCCGCCACCGACCTGGGGATCGTGGTCTGCGGCACGTCGGGTGGCCCGGAAAGTCCGCCGGCCGAGTTGACGTGGGGACTGATCCTGGCCCTGGTCCGCCACATCCCCGCCGAGGACGCGGCCACGCGCGGCGGGCACTGGGGCACGACGGTGGGCATGTGCCTCGAGAAGCGGGTGCTCGGCGTGCTCGGCCTGGGAAAACTGGGCGCCCGGGTCGCCAGCGTCGGAGTCGCCTTCGACATGTCGGTCATCGCGTGGAGCGAGAACCTGACCGCCGAGCAGGCGGCCCGGTGCGGAGCGACGCTGGTCACGAAGGACGAGCTGTTCGCCCGGTCCGACATCCTGACGGTCCACGTCCAGCTCAGCGCGCGCACGCGGG
>Ga0193725_1000278_pt1 | contig 16025 bp, 15 predicted proteins | sample H2a2metaG_FD_143058 | JGI IMG/M metagenome (GOLD analysis project Ga0193725, IMG submission 143058) | Soil microbial communities from a riparian zone of the East river system, Colorado, United States - H2a2 | ecosystem: Environmental > Terrestrial > Soil > Riparian zone | place: USA: East River... | reverse complement strand
ATGCGAGCTGGAAAATATCCAAGAGTCCCACGGTAGAGCAGTTCCGTATGACCTCTCATCAATTTATGGCTGCTCGGGGTGAAATGTTTCACTGGAAGGGTCGGTACAAGGCTCCTTCCAGCAACAATTAATCGCTCGCGTTTCACGAAACACGATTTCGGACACGCGAAAGCGCGACCTCCTTCGTGAAGCTGCTTCTCAACCCTGGTTGCCACGCTGCGACCGGCCGCGCTGTCTTTGGCTTACGGAACTCGTGGTACCGGTTAGCCCCCGGTGCTTGTCTATGGTCGCAGGTTGATGTTGTAGGTCTTAATCTTTGAGTTGAGAGTCGTGGGGTTCATTCACCGCGTCCGACGTCTATCCCGGAGGATGCCCGGTCCCTTCGCGCATCACCGCCAGCGCCGCTTGCGGTCTGAGATTTTCGGCCGCAGGCATTCGCGGAGTCCTCGACCCAACTCGCGCATATTCCTGGAACACCGAACAGCTCTCCAGCCAAGACAACTCAATCTCTTTGTGGCCAGGCCGAGCGCCCGTTCGCCCGGCCACACAAAGAGTAACGACCAACGAACAAGAGGAGCCTGCTTGGCAGTCGTTCAATTCACCGCGCTCTGGTAAGAGCCTCGGATTGTCACTCGCAAAGTAGAACATTAGCGTCCATTCCCTGGGTGGAATCACATCGGTTTCGGCCATTTTGAGCAGCCTTCTAATTAAGTCCGGGTTGGCAAACTACTCTGCTCGAAGTCTTCTGGGAGGGCCCGATCGGCTGGCGGCAGTACTCACAAGGACTTGAGTCGCCGGACTGTGAAAGGGTCCAAAAACGGCGACAGCCTATTCCCAAGTAAGTGTTGTGTCAACTAAAAACTGCCGCGCTTAGCTGGAACACTTGCGCTCTGAAACCTGACGCCACCGCCCGCTCAAGGTCGCAGGTTGATGTTGTAGGTCTTAATCTTTGAGTTGAGAGTTGTGGGGTTCATTCCCAGCAGCCGCGCGGCGCGCGATTGATGTCCGCCGGTTTGATCCAGGGCACGACGGATCAGATCAATCTCGAAGCGTCGCACTTCGTCGTAGAAATTTACGCCGCGTCCGACGTCTATCCCGGAGGAGGCCCCGGTCCCTTCGCGCACAACCGCCCGCGCCGCTTGCGGGTCTGAGATTTCCGGCCGCAGGCATTCGCGCGTGATTTCGTCACCGGGCGCAATAACTACCGCCCGTTCGATGGCGTTTTCCAATTCGCGCACGTTTCCGGGCCAGGAATAATTCTCCAGCATCGACAGCACTTCCGGGGCGATGTGTTCCGAGACCCGTCGCCCATTCTCTTCGTTGTACTTGCGTATGAAGTGCTGCGCCAGGGGCAGGACGTCCTGGCGACGGTCCCGCAGTGGCGGCAATTCAATCGGCACTACGGCCAGCCGGTAATAGAGATCTTCGCGAAACATTCCCTGCCGCACGGCTTCCTTAAGATCGATATTTGTAGCCGCGATTATCCGTACGTCCACGCGCCGCGGAGTGGTATCGCCCAGCGGCGTGAACTCCCGCTCCTGAATTACCCGGAGCAGTCGCACTTGCGTCTCCGGAGGAATGTCGCCAATCTCGTCGAGAAAGATCGAACCGCCGTCGGCAACTTCGAAGTAACCTTTCTTGGCGGCAACAGCGCCGGTAAATGCGCCGCGCGTATGGCCGAAGAGTTCGGATTCGAGTAATTCGGAAGGAATATTCGAACTATTAACCGTCACGAAAGGCCGGGCCGCGCGCAGGCTGGATTCGTGAATGGCTTTCGCGATTAGTTCTTTACCAGTGCCGCTCTCGCCGGTGATCAGAATTGTGGAGCGCGCGGGCGCGACCTGTTCGACCAGGCGGAAGACTTCCTGCATGATGTCTGACCGGCCGACGATCGCACCGCGATCGACCTCTCGACTCATCGCCTGGCGCAGCGACCGGCGTTCTTCCTCCTTGCGCCGGCGCTTGACGCCGGCAGCCACTGTGGCACTGATATGTTCGTTCTGAAACGGCTTACGAATGCAACCAAACGCGCCCTTCTCCCAGGCGGCGATCGCCGTGTCGAAGGTCGCGTACGCGGTAATCATCACCACCACCGCCTCAGCATCGAGCTTCAAAAACTCTTCCAGCGCGCGCAAGCCGCCTATGCCCGGCATCGACACATCAAGCAAAACCGCATCGTAGGAACGTTTGGTATAGGCATCCAGTCCTTCTTCGCCGGTCTTCGCCAGGTCGACACGATAGCCCTCAGAAGACAACAGTGTTTCGAGGACATCACGCATGATTTCCTCGTCGTCGACAACCAGTACTGAACCTTTTCTAGCCATGATCAACCGGGAACAGACTTCGGTCTCTGTTCTCAGAAAGCCCTTTTATCCGCTGGGTACCGCGAGCGGTTCTGTGTAGTCCGGGCGAGATTATTACCGAAACGAATAGCAAAAGCTAATGATGAAATGTGACACGCGCATCTTGCGCGTGAGTCACGGGCGGGAGGCTCGGGCCACTTCTAACTAGAGCGCGGCAGCGTGGAGACGGGCGCGCGGATCGCTGGTGGGAAGCGTGATGCGAAATGTAGTGCCAAGGCCGGGCGTGCTCGAAACACTTATGTGCCCTGAATGCTCCTGGACGATCCCGTAGGTAACCGCCAGGCCGAGGCCGGTGCCACGGCCCACACCTTTAGTCGTGAAGAAGGGATCGTAAATCTTGACGATGTCGTCGGGCGCTATGCCGACGCCGGAGTCGGCTACTTCAATCAATAGATCATCATCGTCTCCGTTGCGGGTGGCCAGAGTAATGCGGCCGTTGCCGTTGGCGATCGAATCGCGCGCGTTGAGGATGAGGTTTGTGAAGACCTGCTGTAATTTGACCGAATTCCCATGAACCTGCGGCAAGCCGTCGGCATAGTCGCGCACGATCTCGATTTGGCTGCGGCGCAGTTGCGGTTCGAGAAGTTGCAGCGTGTCGTCCAGCACCCGGTGAATATCGACTCCGGCAAACTCCGCGGCGCTGCCCGTGCGCGAAAAGTTCAACAGATTATTAACGATTTCCGTGGCTCGATCAGCCTGACGCCGGACCTTTAGCAGCAGCGCGTGCTTGGGGTCGTTTTCCGGCAACATGTTGAGGAGCATTTGTGTGTATGACGAGACGCCGGTCAGCGGTGTGTTGACCTCGTGCGCTACTCCGGCCGCCAGCAAGCCAATCGACGAAAGTTTCTCGCGCTGTTGCAGTTGATCTTCCAGGAGCAGCCGCTGCGTAACATCTTCAAACACCACCAGCGCCCCGGTTCGCTCATCCGAATCGGTGCTAAGCGGAGCCAGCGCTATGTTGAGCACGAGCGAGCGGCCGGCTCGCGTAGCAGTGTGCAGCTTGTAAATCTGACGCGTCTGGCGCAATTGCCAGCCATCCGGACCCAACACCTGGTGAAGCGTGTCGGCGAAATCTTCCGCAAACAAATCTTCGACTTTTTTTCCGACGGCGTCGTCGCGGGTGATTGAGAAAATCTCTTCCAGCGCTGAGTTCAGACGGGTGATACATCCGTTGAGATCTACGGCCATTAAGCCAACATTGATCGACTCGACGATTGACTCGTTGAATTCCTTGAGCAGTTCAAGTTCGGCGGCGCGGCGCTGCTGCTCCTGATAGAGCAGGCTGTTTTCAATCGCGACTGAAATGTAGCCTGAAACGGTCCGCAAGATCTCGACGTCTTCCGACGAGAGCAGCGCACCGTCAGATGAGCGACCCAAGCCAATGACGGCGACCATCCGGCCGCGCACCACGCAGGGCACGTAGTAATGCAATACGCGGCGGACATAACCATCGCCCTCAGGTGTCATCTCGAGATCGTCAGCGCGCACCACGCCGGTTTCTGCAGAGCGCGTGCGGATCATTTCCCTAAAATCATTGGGGACGGTAATAGGTGCGACCAGATTTGCCGTACGGGCCACGCGATAGCCGGACGGGGCGTGCTCGTCTTCGATAAAGATTGCTACGCGTTCGACATTCATAACCTGGCGCAAACGTGTGATAAGGGAATCGAGGAGCGGATCAAGAGCGGTGGTGGCAGAAATTGTGCGCCCAAAATCCAACAGGCTCCGACGCAGGTCATAGCGTTGGCCGTAAAAGATGCGGTCCACGCGCTCCTGCACAAAATTCTTTATCGGCGCAGCGATCATGACTATGCAGGCCATCGCGGTCACGGAAAGAATCAGTCGCAAGGTAATCTGGCCGGTAGACCCCAGGTCCCCGCTCAACGCATTGCCGGCAAAGTAAACGATGGCTCCGATTGCGACGGCGATCGCTAAAGTCGTGAAGGCATAGACCGCGGCACGACGCACCACCAACTCAACGTCCATCAAGCGATAGCGGACGACCGAATAGCCCAACGATAACGGTATCAGGATCAACGGCACCAGCGCCGCATCACTCAAAGGATTGGCGGTTTCCGTCAGAATGTATCCGGTGGCATAGAGCAGGGTGAACGGCGCGATGGCCAATGCCGATCCCCACACGACCCACTTCAGTTGCTGACGGGCCATGGTGTTTTTGCTGACCACGAACCGGCGAACAAGCAAAACCGCGCTGGCCACCAGCGCGACCGCAAAATGGATGAACGCAATCTTATAAAATGTGACAACGGCGTTCGGTGAAAAGTCGAGCAGTCGACTTGGCAAGATCCGAACCAATTCATCGTGAAAGAACACGATTATCGCCACGCCAAGCAGGAACACGGCCGGCACGTACAGCAGCACGCTTCGCCAGCGTCGCTCCTCGAACAGGTGATAACGAACCGGGTAGATTGCACTGAAGTGCAGGAATAGCGGCGCGAACATAATCAACCCGGAGCTGCGCAAAAACGCGATTGCCTGATCCAGGTCTCTGTACGTGCCAATGGGCGTGAAAAAGTTAAAGACGAAGGCTGTCAAACAAAGCGTCGCGAAGTGGAGCACGAATGGCGCCCGTCCGCCCTGCTTAAAAAGGACGAACAGTCCGACAAACAAATAGACCAGACCAATTAAGTTGACGTAAAGATCGCGCGCCGTCCAATTTGGGATGGCTCCCAGATTATCAAGATCTGCATAATAGGTGCGCGATTCTGCAGGATAAGAAGGACGATCGATCAGGTAATGAATCTCCTTGCCGACGTGAGCCTGGTCCAGATAGATCTGAACATCCTTAGCCTCACCTATTTGCTCGCACTTGGGGCCGCTGGTGACTTCTTCGCACCTCTGCCCCGTCATACTGATCGCAAGTAGTCGATCGCCGGGTATCATCTGCGCTCTGGCGGCCGCGGAACCGCGCTCGATTGCTTTGGCGACAACTCCCTGCGAAGTATCAACCCAGGTAACTCCGTCCCACGGTGGCGGTCGGTGGCTGACTCGCTGAGAAAAGTTCAGGGCTCCGGCAGCAATCAACAGGGTCGCCACGATTAGCAGCAACCATGTCCTGCCTGTCAGTACTGAACCCTTCATTTCAGTTCTTTCTTCCTATGAAAACCGCAGCGCCGACTGATTCTCCGGTAGCCTTACTGGGTTACCAAGCCGCCCGAGCACACCGCAACCGCTGAACTGAAGCAACCTATGTTCCAGCTAAGGCAAGGTGCGTTTACCTTGATTGATCGTACCAACAACACAATGTATTCGGCTTCGGGCACTATTTCTCGCCGGCTCAGGAACGCCAAATGCGATTCTGAGTCCGCATGCCTGTCCAAGTTTTCGTACTCGTCCGAGATTTTGGAGAAACACTGGGAACCTGCGACTGAGAATGGCGGGAACGAATGGCTGAAGGATCGTGCCGCCTTCCGGCTCAGAATCTAACCGAGATTCCGCCACGCAGCGAGCGGCCGACTGGGGCAACTTCCAGCACCATCTCGCCGTTGTTAGTCCTCGTTTGAAAGTCCAGCAGATTACGTGCATCAATGACCGCCTGAGCACGAACGGGCAATCCGAAAGTTGGCAGATCCTGCGTGACTTGAATACTGAGAGACGGATCGTAAACCGCGAGACGGCCGGCGAACGGATCGATCGCGAACACGGTTGCCTGGGGCGAGAACCGAAATACTGTTTGCACGTGTGTGCCGGTGGACCAGTCGCCGGCAATCTGCAGGGCACCGCTCTGGAAAAAGCCGCTAGAGAAAAGCTCGGAGGGATTCGTGATCCCATTCGCCGAAAGCTTCTGGCCGCGCCCTAATGAATAACCGGCTGACGCGTTCCAAACATGATTCAGCCGCCGTGAATAAACCACGCGAACACCTCGCGCTGATCCTTCCTGGTTGGCTACGCTAAGCATCGCAGCGGCGTTTTCGCCTGAGAAAGCAGAGAGCGATGTGGCCATTAAACCAAGTCCCCTGCCGCTGGTCATATCAACAAAGGCCGTTGCTTCGACATTGGAACGATTATCAAGCACCCGCTCAACGCCGAATTCGAGACGGCGACTTTGGCCCATGACGGCGCGGCCTCCGACGAACGCGATCGGCTGTGTCTGCGGTTGTCTGAAGATGACGTTTCCTTCTTCGAAACTGGCGGAGCTTTGTTGCTCGTTTTCGCTGGCGCCCGGAGCGTAAGCCGCCCTGACCCGCGTGCGAGCGTTGGCATCAAACTGAATTCCCAAACGGGGACTGATCGCGGCAGCGTTCCCGGCACCTATGAAGCGCGAGTAATCCAGGCCCAGCACAACTACGACGCCGTCGCGTACTATCCACTCGTCAACTGCGCGCACCGACATCTGGCCGATTGTTCGTCTGGAAGTTGTCAGACCTGAAGGCGTCCACGTTGAGAGACTCATCGCTCCACCGGTCAGATTAACGCGATGGCGGTCATTGACGCGCATCCTCGCGGTAGTCTCGAATCGCTGAGGTGCGCCAACTCCCAGGCCAGTCTGGCCGGCGAAAATGAGATCGATTCGCTCGGACGACGGCAGGGCCACGGCGAAATTCACCCCTTCGTAATCCGAGGTGAACGGACTTGCTGACGTAGCGAAGTAAGTCTCGACTACGCCCTGGGTACGAGTGCCATTGTAATTATTCGAGCGCTGTCCGGCGTTTATTACTTCCGCACTTTCATTCGCCGCCGGTTCTCCGTTTTCAACCGCAGCAATCGTCGCGTCGCCGCCTTCGTCCGCCTGGAAGATCGAACGGCGACTCTGCACCGACCGTAAGGTCCACTTGATGTTGTCGCGATCCCTGCGCTGATCGACAAGTGTCCTGCCGGAACCGGCGGGCTCCAGATTGAAGCGATAAGCTATTTCTGCTGAAGGACCGACCTGAACCGACGAGAAGAGAACTTCGCTGAAACCAGTCGCCATTGCTTTTAGCGAGTAACGGCCTGCCGGAATCCTGGCTGAGAAGCTTCCGTCGGCTGCGGTGTACGTTTCTTTGATGAGCTGGTTGGCTCCTTCGCGAATCAGCTGAATCACCGCGCCGGACAGAGGCATGCCCTTGTTGTCCCTCACCGTGCCGGTGATCGTAGCCAACCCGCGGACGCCTTTGCCGCTAGCCGAAGCGGTTATCGACAGCATAATCGCGAGGACTACCAGTAGCGTGCTAAATCTAAAGATTGTTCTCATCGCGGCCAGACCTCCGGGGGCAACCTCGCGTGGATTTGCGAGGCCTTTTGTTAGAACGAAAACCGGATCGCCAATTTCACTCTCGTTCGATTCTCAAATTGCTTCGTTCAGATGCCTGAGCGGCTGTAGGGATTATGGTTCCCGAATCCCATCCCGCCCGGGCGAAGGGAGACCGTCACCCGTTTGAATGCAATAATTCTTAGCTACCAGCCGCACTCGTGTCAAGCTTCAAACCCAATCCAGCGGCCATTTTGCGGCGCCTTTTCCACGTGTTACGATGGACTCTGAAGAGGACAAGCCGGTCATTTCTATAAAAGCATGATGATAAATCAGGTTCAAACCACTCGACTCGCAAACGGTCTCACGATTCTGACGGAACATATGCCGGGCCTTCGCTCCGTTAGTCTCGGGATTTGGGTACGCCGAGGCTCGCGCCACGAAACGCCTGCGCTCAACGGGATTTGCCATTTCATTGAACACGCGCTGTTCAAAGGAACGCATCGGCGCACCGCCCACCAAATCGCCACCGAATCCGACCGCCTGGGTGGACACCTTGATGCTTATACATCTCATGAAATCACGGGCTTTGCGCTGAAAGTGGTCGACACAGCCTTACCGCAAGCCTTCGATTTGCTTGCGGATATGCTGGCCAATCCGCGATTCGACCAGAGCGATCTGACGCGCGAGCAGGGAGTGATCATCGAAGAGATGAAGATGATCGGGGACACCCCAGACGAGCTTCTGACCGAACTCTTCCACGCTGCTTATTTTCCCGGTCATTCGCTGGGCCGCCCGATTGAAGGAACGGAACAGACCGTCTCGTCATTCGATCGGGACATCACCGCGGCTTTTCATTCCGTAGCCTACTCGCCGCGGAACCTGGTGGTAGCGGCGGCAGGCAACATCCAGCATTCGCAACTTGCTGAATTGGCAGCCCAAACTTTTGGCGATGGCGGCAGCGTCCCTGAAGAGGTCTCGGAGATCCCGCTTTCGCCTCGACCCGCCGCGCCGATTCTGATTGAGCGCAAGAACGAGTTGGAGCAGGCGCACCTGATTATCGCGGCGCCCTGGCCTTCGGCAAAGAGCGAAGATCGTTATGCCGCCAGCATGCTGGGCACGATCATCGGCGGCGGCACCTCCAGCCGCTTGTGGCAATCAATTCGCGAAGAGCGCGGCCTGGCATATTCGATCGGCGCCGGTGGAAATACATTCACCGACGTGGGGATGTTCACGATTTACGCGGGCACCTCGCCGGGTCATCTCGATCAAGTACTCGATTTGTCGCTCCAGGAACTGCGCCGCGCTGTTCATGAGCGCGTTTCACCGGACGAGTTACAACTGGCAAAGGAGCAGGCGATTGCCTCAGTGCTGTTAAGCCTGGAATCTTCCAGTTCGCGCGTCGGCGCCCTGGCACGCCAGGAGATCATTCACGGGCGACGCATTTCGCCCGACGAGATTATTAAGTGGATTGAACTCGTAACGCCGGAAGACGCGCAGCGGGTCGCCCAAACCTGCTTTACCACGACGACTTTGGCGCTGGGCGCGCTCGGCAATTTGAACGGGTTTTCGGTTGATCGCGTACGTTTGGAAATCTAAGCATTTTCCATTTCTCATTTGACATTTTTCATTTGCCATTGCTGGACTTATTTAGCATCGCTTCGTGTGACTTCGTGGATCGTTTCGCTGACTGAGAAATGAAGTCCGTCCACGAAGTCACACGAACTGATACGAACAAGAATGTCAAATGTAAAATGGAAAACCGCGTCGTTTGGCTCAACCAGTTTCTTTGAATTATGAAAATCTCGGTACTCGGCAGCGGCTCAACCGGTAATGCGGTGTTGCTGGTCGCCAACGGAACGCGTGTGCTGGTAGACGCGGGACTCAGCGCCCGTGAAGTCGCGCGCCGGATGTCAATGCTGGGCGAGGATCCAAATTCACTCGACGGCATCCTGATTACACACGAACACGGCGATCATGTAGGCGGATTGCGCGTGCTGATGAAGGATCTCGATTGCCCGGTGTTCATGTCTGCCAAGACGCGCGACGCCTATGTCGGCGAACGCAATTTCATGAGCGACGAACCACGCCGCCGCAACGACGCTTTGCGTGATCGCCTGGTGGAAATCGATTCCGGTCGCGACTTTCGCATTGGCGAGATCGATTTTCATCCATTCACTGTGCCACACGATGCCGTGGACAACTTTGGATTCACGGCCACTCACGACGGCATCAAGGTCGCAACTCTGATGGATTTCGGTCACATCACGACTTTGATTACCGAACGCCTGCGTGGCTGCGCGGCTATCGTCATCGAATCGAATCACAGCCGTGACATGCTCAAGATCGTCGAGCATTACCCCTGGGAACTGAAGCAACGCATCCTTTCGCGACTCGGGCATCTTTCGAATGAAGACGTCGCGGAGTGGTTGCTCGACGGCTTTGACGGCCAGGCGCAACACATCGTCCTGGCGCATCTTTCGCAGCGCGCGAACAATCCCTATCTGGCGAAAATTACAGCCGAGAGTGCCCTGCAGGAGCGAGCCCCATTATTCGCTAAGGACACGGAAATCACGCTCTCTTTTCCAAAAGAGCCGACTGCCTGGATCGAGGTATGAAAACGCAGGGATGAAGGATGTAGGGGGAAGGATGAAAAAGAACCGCGGACTATTGGTCCTCGGCGGAGCCGCACTTCTGGTCCTTTCTCTTTCATGCAAGCAGGGCGTCCGTCGCAGCGGCATACCGGCGGGGGCGCAATCAGCACTCGACACATCGCTTGAAGACATCGACGCGGGACGCTACGAAAAGCTTTACCGCGAGGCCGCGGACGAGTGGCGTAGCAACTCCACGCTCGATCAAACGAAGGCTACCTTTCAAACGCTTCGTGAAAGGCTCGGCCGCGTCCGCACGCGCAATCTGCAGAGCGCTCGTGAAGAGCAGACTTCAACCGCGCCCATCGCCGGACATTCGGTCGTCGTGGTTTATCAGACTTCTTTCGAGCTCGGCGAAGGCATGGAAACATTCACGCTGCTGGAACGCGGCGGCCGTTGGTACCTGGCAAGGTATTACGTTACTTCCAGCGCTCTGAAATAGTAATGAGTGATGCGTAATGAGTCATGAGTTTGTGTTGCTACGACATTGTGACTCATAACTCATGACTCATAACTGACTTATGATTGATCGCTACACACTGCCCGAGATGGGCGCCCTCTGGTCTGAAGAGACCAGGTTCCAGAAGTGGCTGGACGTGGAAATCGCCGTCTGCGAAGTCCATGCCGAGATGGGCACGATCCCGCGCGAGGCGCTGGAGCAGATTAAGAGCCGCGCGAAGTTTTCCGTCGCGCGTATCAACGAAATCGAGAAGACCACCGACCACGACGTCATCGCGTTCACCACCAACCTGGCAGAATCAATCGGCGAAGCCGCACGCTTTGTTCACTACGGCCTGACGTCGTCCGATGTCGTGGACACGGCCAACGCGCTTTTGCTGCGCGATGCGTGCGACATCCTGCTCCCAAAGGTCGAAGTGCTCCTGGACGTGCTCAAACGTCGCGCCTTTGAATTCAAAGACACGCCCCAGGTTGGTCGCACGCACGGAATTCACGCCGAACCAACATCGTTCGGTTTGACCTTTGCTCTCTGGTATGACGAGATGCGTCGCAATCGCGACCGCCTGCTTAGAGCGCGCACGGCGATCGCGGTCGGCAAAATCAGCGGAGCCGTCGGTGCTTTTGCGCATCTCGATCCAGTGGTCGAAGAAAAGGTATGCGCCATCCTGAGATTGACACCGGCGCCAGTCTCAACTCAGATCGTGCAACGCGATAACTACGCCGAATATCTCTGCACCCTGGCCGTCATTGCGTCATCGCTGGACAAGTTCGCGTTGCAAATTCGTCACTGGCAGCGCACCGAGGTGCGTGAGGCCCAGGAGAAATTCAAGAGAGGCCAGAAGGGATCGAGCGCCATGCCTCACAAGCGCAATCCCATCCTGTCTGAACGAATCTGTGGCATGGCGCGCGTCGTGCGCGCGAACAGCCTCGTGGGGTTGGAGAACGTCGCGCTCTGGCACGAACGCGATATCTCGCATTCCTCTGCCGAACGCGTCGTGCTGCCTGACTCAAGCATCGCAGTGGACTACATGCTGCACAAGATGGCGTCGCTTGTCGAAGGACTGGTGGTTTACCCGGAACGCATGCTGGAAAACCTGAACGCTACGCGCGGATCAATTTTCAGTGGGCAGTTGTTGCTGGCTTTGACCCAGGCAGGCGTTTCGCGTGAGGAGGCTTACGAATGGGTGCAGCGCAATGCGATGAAGGCCTGGGACGAAGGCGGTGAGCTTCAGTCCCTGTCTTCAACGGACAAAGACATCTCTGCTCGTTTATCCAGAGAGCAAATCGATCGGGTCTTTTCCCTCGATACTTACCTGCGGAATATTGACGCCGTATTTGCGCGCGTGTTTCGGTGAATTAGTAAGGTAGCCACGGACGATGGCCGCCCGAGTCAGCGCATCCATCGTCCATGATCGATAAACGGCTTACTTGTTGGCAAACTTCTCCGCCATGTTGCCAACTATGGGAAGCTTGAATTCATTGCCCCCATAGGCTTTGACAGCCGCGAAGATAAGCGCTCCCAGGTAAGCAACAATGACGGCCAGCCAAATCAGGCCAAATAGCATACTGGCCAACCCTCCGACCGCGCCGCTGTCGGTTGCCGCGCTCGCCGCGATGCCGGCAAAGAGCAATATGACCCCGAGTATCCAGACTGCAATTATGACTATGATAAACGCGACGTGCATCAGGATCGACTGCAGCGCATGAAACTTTACAAAGCGGTTCTCCTTGTCCATGATGAGGCAAATGATCGCAAGGATGCCGATGGGATATCCGAGTGCGGCCGCCAGGTTTCCATCAATACCAATAGCAGACTTACCTGTATCCATTTTTAGTTTCTCCTGTTCGTGTTTGCTCTGTCGTTCGAAAACTATTTGTTAACGATGTTCCAGGCGATGTCGCCAAGTATTGGCAGCTTGTAATACTGACCCTGATAAGCCTTAATAGCTGCCAGGATCACGAAAATAAGCAGGACAATCCCTATGAGTAGCCTTACCAGAAGCAGTCCCCAGGAAACTATCAGACCCAGATCCAAATCTCCAATCATAAGAAGCCTGGATAGTATGTTGAGGGCGACTCCGAGAACGATCCAGACACCACCGAACAGCAACGCCTGCATTGCGTGAAACCGAAGCAATCGGTTCGTCTTTTCCATGATAAAGAAAACCAGGCTGATGATAATGCCGAGGCCGCAGCAAATCATCGTTAGGTAACAAATCATGGAGGCGAGATTTGCATCCAGGCCGACAGCTGTTTTGCCGCCAGGAGCGTCTGATGGTGGCGCGCCCGGTGGTTCATATGGAGTTGCCATTCGCTGTACCCCTTCTCAAGAGTTCTTAAGATTGTTTATGCGACCGCCGAAAATACTATGATATTGACTACGCTAAACGCAATGTTTTGGCGTAATATTCCGCGTTCCACATTCCGAGTCTCGAAATGAAAGCCCAGTCGACTGACTACGAACGGTAAAAACCAACTGATGAAAGCCAAAGTCTACGTCACCCTGAAGCCGAGCGTACTCGATCCGCAGGGCAAGGCAATCAAACATTCGGTGGAGTTGCTGGGCTACGAGGGCGTGAGCGATATTCGGCAGGGTAAATACTTCGAGATTGCTATCGACGGACCGCTGACCGCGGCACAGGGGCGCGAAGAAGCAGTGCGTATGGCCCGCGACGTGCTGTCGAATCCGATTATCGAAGACTTTCGCGTGGAGATTGAAGAATGAGAGTTTGGAGTACCGCCTTCAGGCGGAGTTATTGGAACAAGAGCCGCCTGAAGGCGGAACTCCGAACCAAAGCCGTGGAGATTGAAGAGTGAAGTTTGGCGTCATTGTTTTTCCTGGTTCGAACTGCGATCACGACGCTTACCACGTGATCTCGAAACACGTGGGACAGCCAGTGGATTTTATCTGGCACCGCGAGACCGACCTGCGCAGTTACGATGCGGTGATTATTCCCGGTGGGTTTTCCTATGGCGATTACCTGCGGGCCGGGGCGCTGGCTCGCTTCTCGCCGGTCATGAACTCGGTAAAGGATTTTGCCGCAAAGGGCAATCTGGTGCTGGGCATCTGCAACGGTTTCCAGATTCTGTGCGAGGCAGGGTTGCTGCCGGGGGCGTTGATTCGAAATCGGGGTCTGCATTTCATCTGTGACTACGTGAACGTGCGGGTGGAAAGCGTTGATACGCCATTCACGAATGAATTGAAAGGCGGCAGCGTGCTCCGCATGCCGATCGCCCATGCCGAGGGAAACTTCGTTTGTGACGACGCGACCCTGGACGAATTGCGCCGCGAAGATAGAATCGTCTTCCGTTATTGTGATAGAGACGGCGAACTAACCGATGACGCGAACCCCAATGGGTCGCGGGATAACATTGCCGGGATTTGCAATCGCGAACGGAACGTCATGGGACTAATGCCGCACCCGGAACGCGCCTGTGAAGACTTGCTCGGATCGAGCGACGGCCGAGATGTGTTTCGCTCACTGGCGGGAACGCTGGCAGCCGCAGCGTAAGAACTTACGTGAACTGCGCTACATCAATTGTTCCGAAAGGAAAGGACAACTCAATGAAACGTCATTCAGGATGGCTCGCCGCCGGGCTGCTGCTGTTTGCGGTGCTTGCCTGCAATCTGAGCAAGAACGGCAACAACAATAACTCGAACAATTCGAATTCTAATTCGAATTCGAATAATAAGAATTCAAATACTGCCACCATCAACAGACCCGCAAACGCCGACGTCTATGTCGACAAAATCCACATGGCGAAGGACAAAAACGGCTCCCCGGGCGACACGTCCAGCACCTTCGAGCCAGGCGATCACACGATTCACTGTGTCATAGATCTGAACAAGGCGAAGGGCGGCACCAATATCAAATTTGTGTGGAAGGCAGTTGAAGTGACCGGAGTTCCAAGCGGAGAAATAACAACCGTCGCTTACACGACCAAGTCCTTTGAAAATCTGGTGCATTCCCATCTGACCCGGCCAACTGACTGGCCGACAGGAACGTATGAGGCAGATGTTTACATAAACGGGGCGCTTGATAAGATCATTAAGTTCACGGTCGAATAGCGCGAGCTCGGTTTTTTGCAAGCTGGAACGTAGTCGCGTCTATGCGGACCAGACCCTCCGTTTCTTTGGATGATTGAAATCAGTTGCTGATGGATGAAGCTGAACAGTCCGCAGATTCAAACGGACTATTTTGGTTAATCCCTGGGAAAGGACAATTCAAAAATGAAACTTCATTCAGGCTGGCTCGCCGCTGTGCTGCTCGTGTTTGCGGTGCTGGCGTGCAACACGAGCAAAAACGGAAGCTCAAGCGGCCCCATTTCCGAAGGTCACGTGGCCAAGGACAATAACGGACAGCCGGGCGACAAAACGAACACCTTCAGCCCCGAGGACCGAACGGTCCACTGCGTAGTAACGCTGAAGGAGGCAAAAGAAGGGACGAGGCTGAAATTCACCTGGACGATCGTTGACGCTCAGGGCATTAAGGACGAGAAGCTGAAGGACATCGAGTACACCACCGGACCGGGAGAGAACCTGGTTCATGGGCACCTGACGTGGTCGAAGGACTGGCCCTCGGGCAAGTACAAATGCGAAGTTGACGTAAACGATCAGCTGGCAAAAACGATTGATTACTTTGTCAAGTAAATGAAACGCGCTCTGCCGTTGCTAATCATCGGGGTGGTCTTGGTTGCGGCTGCAGCTGGGACCTGGATACTTCTGCGATCTCAAAAGTCGAGCAACTCGGCGAACAACGCTTCTCCGCCTTCCGGAGCTGTACCGTCAGGCGCCGAACCGCCGCACGTCCGCGGCAATGCAGCCGCGCCCGTGACGCTCGAGGAGTTTGCCGACTTTCAATGTCCTTCCTGCGGCGCCTATTATCCCGAACTCAAGAAGATCGAAAGCGAATTTGGGGATCGCCTGCGCGTAATCTTCCGCGAACGCCCGCTGGTACCGCCACATGAGCACGCCTTGATCGCCGCCCAGGCCGCTGAAGCCGCCGGGCTGCAAGGCCGTTTTTGGGAAATGCACGACCAGCTTTATGAAAACCAGAAGGCCTGGAGCGAGGCGAGAGATCTCGTGCCGATCCTGGTCGATTACGCCAAACAAATCGGACTGGACCCCGACCGCTTTATGAAAGACTTGAACGGCGAAGACGTGGCCAAGCGAATCTTTCAGGACGGCAAACGAGCTCATGCCCTGAAGGTGACTGGCACTCCGACGTTTTATGTTAATGGCAAGGAAGCCAAAGACGAGCAATGGAAGCCGGATGGTCTTCGCGCGATGATCAATCAGGCGCTGCAAGAGGCCGGAAAGTAATGAGCCTCAAGAGTCCTCGTTGGGTTAATGAGCGCCCT
>Ga0193725_1000277_pt1 | contig 16027 bp, 16 predicted proteins | sample H2a2metaG_FD_143058 | JGI IMG/M metagenome (GOLD analysis project Ga0193725, IMG submission 143058) | Soil microbial communities from a riparian zone of the East river system, Colorado, United States - H2a2 | ecosystem: Environmental > Terrestrial > Soil > Riparian zone | place: USA: East River... | reverse complement strand
ATCATCGGCAGCTGTTCCGCGATCGCGATTGCCGAGCTTACATCGTCGCTCAAAAGGTTAAATGACGATTCGTTGAATTCGCGCAGCAGCGTGCCGCGCAGCGCTTCGGCGGCGATCGCGCGAACTGCTTCATCGCGCAGGTAGGCTTCCGGACCGAAAAGGAAATAGACGGGCTCGATCGTGCCCTGCTTCAATGATTGAGTGAGATCTTTAGGCGACTTAACCGGCATTCTGATTTTTGTGGCACAGTCTTCAGTCTGTGATTGTTAACTGGGAGAAGGCTCAAACACGCGCTAAAGTCTGTCCTGACTCCCCTCTCCCTTTGGGAGAGTGTTGGGGAGAGGGCTTGAGTAATGTGCCCACCCTGGCTGCGCCCCTCTTCCCCAGCCCTTCTCCCAGAGGGAGAAGGGGATATCAAACCAACCTCCGCTCGAGAATCCAAGACTCACCGCCAAGCACTTGTTCAGACCTTCCTAGAGTCTGTGCCACTTATTTGTCTTCCTTAACTCCGAACCCGTTAATTAAAGTGGAAACGATCGACTCGGCAAAGCTGCGCGCCATGCGCTGCACCGCCGGGTCCTCTTCATTAAAGAAGCTGCGGGGGTCATCAGCGAATTCGAACTCACCCCGAAAAACAAAATTCTGATTGTCGTAGAGTACGCGGTTGTCGTGCTGATCGCGCACCGTCACGGCCGCGGTGATGGTGACTTCAAAGACCCGGGCGCGACCTTTGTCATCCAGCAACACGCCTGAGAAACCAAACCCCTTGACCACGCCGTCAATTACCGCGTCTGCGCCTTCGCGCTCGCTCTGTACACGCAGTCCGTGACCGCGTTGGATCAATTCCTTCATCACAGCTTCAGTGAAACGGTGTTCAATCTTAAATCGTAATGCGTTGTTCTGGAACGCCGGAACGGCCACCGTCTTGATGTGCGAAGGCAGTTGGCCTTTAGTGACCGGCTTGTAGCATTCGGTAAAGCCGGAAACGCATAATAGCGCAACCGCGAAAGCAGATCCCCGCAAAAGTCTTTTCATTAAAGAGCCCCTTTTCCTGAAGAGCGTTGATAATATGTCAGCAGCTATGCTATACGAAAGCCATTCCGGTATCGAGACGAGAAGAAGGAAAACGCAATGCCAATTGGCCTTACCGTTCGCGACAGTTGGCTTGTGAAACAAACTAAATGTTAGACGAAAGCAAACGGATTCTCGATGTCGGGTGCGGGCAGAACAAATACCCAGGCGCTATAGGTGTCGATTTCAACTCCAAAACCGCCGCCGACGTGGTTCACGACCTCGGCGTTGTTCCCTATCCTTTCAAAGACAACGAGTTCGACGAGATTATCTGCCGGCACGTTATTGAACATGTTCCTGACGTAATGGCATTAATCTCAGAGTTGCACCGAATTACCAGGCCCGGCGGGCGAGTTGAAATCGTCACCCCTCACTATTCAAACCCCGACTGGCCGGCCGATCCAACTCACCGTAATCATCTGAATAGTTATTCATTTCAGCATTTCACTGAGGAAGAATCCAGCTTCCCGTTCTATACAGATCTCAAATTGCGACCGATTAGAACCTACGTTACACTGGCGAACCTCTGGCGTGCACTTGGCTTCGAGTTCCTGGTCAACCTGGATCAGCGATGGCCGGCCTTCCGTTTTACTCGGAAGTTTTGGGAGCACTACCTGAACTTCATTTTTCGCGGGAAAGACCTGTACTTTGAGTTTGAGGTTATCAAGGCCGGGCGGCCTGCTTGATTTCGGTCCGTTGTGAAATTTGCCAGAGACTTCTAAGAGGAAGGAGCAAAACCGTGAGCACCCCAATACCAATCGGACCCAGCCTGTCGCAGATCGGGCAGATTTTTGTGAACGTGCGTGACCTGGATCGTGCAATTGCTTTTTATCGCGACGTGTTGGGAATGAAATTCCTCTTTGAGGCGCCTCCCAGCATGGCCTTCTTCGATTGTGGCGGCATCCGTCTGATGCTGGGTGTGCCCGACCGGCCCGACCTCGATCATCCCGCTTCGATCATCTACTACAAGGTTGACGACATCGAACGCGTCTATGAAATCTTCAAGGCGCGCGGCGTCGAGTTCATCGTCAAACCCCACCTGGTGGCGCCCATGCCGACATATGATCTGTGGCTGGCCGACTTTCGCGACTCAGAAGGAAATTTTCTGGCGTTGATGAGCGAAGTGCCACGCGCAGTCGCTTAAGCATGAACAAATCATGCCTGCCGTGACTGTTAACTTACAGAAGATCGTCTCTCAACTCGCGGCGTACTACGGCAAACCCAGACCGCCGATCACAAGCGATCCATTCGAGCTGATCTTGCTCGAAAATGTCGCCTATTTAGTCAGCGACGAACGGCGCGAAGAGGCCTTCAAAACCCTCAGTAAACACGCCGGCACAAAACCGCAGGAAATCCTGTCGGCCTCAGGCGAAAGTATGCTAAGAGCGACCGGGCTCGGTGGCATGCATCGCGAACAGCGCGTCAGCCGCTTGCGCGAGATAGCATTGATCGCGATGAATGAGTTTGGCGGCGACCTCAGGCAAGCTTTGAAGTTGCCTCTGCCAAAAGCCAAACTAGCGCTGAGAAAGTTTCCCGGCATCGGCGAACCCAGCGCGGAAAAGATTCTCCTGTTCACCAGCAGCTACCCCGTGCTCGGGTTGGACTCGAACGGGTTGCGCGTGCTCCTCCGTTTAGGCTTTGGCAAAGAAAAGAAGAACTACACCGCAACGTATCGCGCTGTTCAGGTAGCGATCAAAGATCAATTGAAGAACGATTACGACTGGTTGATAAGCACACACCTTCTGCTGCGCCGGCACGGAAAGGAATTGTGTAAGACAAACGCGCCGTTGTGTGAGAAGTGTCCGGCGAGGAAGGGTTGCGCTTACTTTGAGAGCACGTTTGGATGAGAAGATCAACGACACCCGCGTAAGCGGGTGGGTCAAGGACTCACCTCAGCAGGATCGACTCTACGATTCACCTGCTCACGCAGGTGGTACCGACCTCATGTCGTGCAGATCGTTTCCGCGCCTACAGAGCTAAAACACGCTCGCGGCTCTCCCTCTCAATCACCAAACTCAACCCCATGATCAGATAGAAGATCATCACCACTTCCGAGTCGCCCCAGTTGTAATGGACCACACCGCTAAGCATGAAGCCCACGAGTCCGCCCAGAGCACCCAAGACAACTCCCTTCTCGATCCAGTCTTCAGACGACACCCGCTGCCTCACTCGCCATAAAGTCCGCGCGTAGGTCCCGAGCAGAATCAGCCAGACAATCAGTGCCGGCACGCCACGCTCGAGCGCGATCTGCAGATAATCCGAATGCATGTGGCCCATCGGCATCCGGCCATTATCGAATAGTCCCCACTCGCGCCAGTGCGCCTTGATTGAATCCATGCCCACGCCCACCAGCAGGTGACGCGGATTGCTGGTCAACAGATGAAAGCCGTCATGCCAAACTCTCTGACGCCAGACAATTGAATCGTCCTTCTGATCAAAAAAGCCCACGCTGCGCTTTTGCTGCAAGACAAACAATCCGGCAAGTATTACCGGTAGCGCGCACACGCCAAGTACGATCAGAGTTCGCCGGCTAACGATTAGCGCCGTAATCAAGGTCGCGGAGATCAGCAGCGAGAGCCAGGATGCCCGGGTGACCGTAAGCAGCAGCGCAACTCCCATCCCCACGATCGCCAGGGCCAGCAGCGCACCGTTTCGGCTGCGCTTTCGTGGCAGGGCAACAAAAAGACCGATCGTCAGCGAAGCGATCAATTGCAGACTCTCAGCATACGTCGTCCAATGACCATAAAAGCCGGTGGCGCGCCAGTCGCGACCCCTGGTCCAGCGCTCTATGCCCAATTGCTCTTCAGGTGTCGCCCCCGCATGCAACTGTCCGCGTGGAACTTCCAGTTCGGCGACCCACTCAACCCGATATATCTTGATCTTCGCCGGTCCCGCCTGCGAAGACTGATTCAGGGCCTCAACCAGATCCTCCAGGCTCCGCAGTGGCCGGCCGTCAACCTCTTCGAGCGTATCCCCACTAAGAATTGGGATCTTGTCAATCTTCGCGCGTGAGACACGCTTAGCGTCAGTAAGCGGGCTGTTGCTGCTGACGCCATAAACTTTCACCCCGCGTCCGAACGCATACTGGCCAAAGGTATAAAAGACATTCACCATGCACGCCGCGATTAGCACGATCACTAGCGCGCGCAATACGCGACCCCAGCGCACGTTCTCGGCAAACAAGTAGACGATGGTGAACAGGCTCGCCCCGCGCAGTTTGCCAATCGAAACTGTAGGTTCGTAAGAAAGGAATGCAGACAAGCCGGTGAGAACAAAGAAGCCGAATATGGGATAGTCGAGCGGCGTGCGATCGAGTTTCGGGCGCGGCCAAACCAGAAAGCGCAAAGCCCAGAAGACCAGACCCAGGAACCAGGCAAATTGGGTCGCGGCAATAGAATTCGGCGCCGCCATGACCAGGAGAACCAAAGCACCGAGAATCGCGCGCTCCAGCCACACAGCGAGTGGGCCTATATTGGTCTTGTATGGTTTGACTCTCGCGCTCATAGAACTATTCAATGAGCCTAACTGGAATCAGCATCGCGGTTCCCAAACGGTATCGAAACACTTAGAATCACCGAGCTCGGATTATATTCGACCTCTGGCGGAAACCACATGCGAAGATTGATTCCCCCTGTTGCCCTGCTACTAATCATAACGACCTTTGCCCAGGCACAAGTCAAGACCGTCGTGCAATACATCGAACAGGTTAAAGCCCTGACGAACCGGGCGGACATGAAAGTCGCGAACGACTATATCGATCGCAATCACGACAGCATTGTGCGCGAATGGATCGCGATTACTGAAATCAACGCACCTTCGGGACAGGAACAGCCCCGCGCGAAATACATCGAGAGTCTCTTGCGCAAGTACCATCTGGATGACATTCACTATGACTCGACCGGCAATCTGATCGCCGTGCGCAAAGGCTCGGGCGGCGGCCCCGTGATCGTCTTTGACGCGCATATGGACACCGTCTTCCAACCAGGATTGCAGATCAAGGCAACTATTCGCGACGGCAAGATTTATGCGCCCGGCATCGGCGATGACACGCGGAATGTCGAAGCCCTTCTGGCGACAATTCGGGCGCTGAACGACGCGAAGATCAAGACCAAAGGCGATCTGGTTTTCGTGTTCACAGTGCAGGAAGAAACCACCATGAACGGCGCCAGGGCTTATGTCAGTGAGAACAAGGGAAAGATTGATCAGTACATCGCGCTCGATGGCGGCTACGAAGGATTCACCTACGCGGGTATTGGCATCAACTGGTATCGGCACCACTTCATCGGCCCCGGCGGCCACACACGCTCGCGCACACCACCTTATTCAGCGTCGCTGCCGCTGGCGCGGGCTATCGAGCGCATCTATCAGTTGAAAGTGCCGACGAATCCTTCTTCAAATCTGAATATCGGCATGCTGGGCGGTTCAGAAGTAGTCAATGCGAAAGCCTCCGACGCCTGGTTCACCGTCGATTTGCGCTCGACGAGCAACGAAGTGATCGCGGATTTGGAAAAGCAGATCAAGATGATCCTGGATGAAGAAGCCGCGCGGGTAGGGATGAAGGTTGAGACCGAAGTCCTCGGCGCCTCGCCGGCCGCGATGATTCCCGGCCATCGCGAGTCTTATCTCGTGCGCATGTCAGAAGCCGTGCACCGCGTGATGGGTTTCGATCCACCCATAGGCAATGCCGGTTCGAACAATTCGAGCGCGGCCCTGCGCGAAGGCATCTCTTCAATCTCGACCGGCGCAGGCCCCTGCGACGGCGCCCACAGCCTCGCCGAAAACTGCGAAATCGAACCGCTGTACAAAGGGATCAAGAAGATTCTGTTGTTGGAAGTGGCGTTGGCGGGGATACAATGAGTACTTGGTAGCTATGGCGAACGAAATCAAAGAGACATTTCTTGAGCAACTGGCAGAAAGGTACGGGACCTTTCGGAAGCTGCCGCGGAGTCGCTCCCTCTACGAGCTCCATCCAAGTCGGATAAGAATCTACATTCGCTATTCCAAGGTTCACGAGAAGAACCAGACGTTCTACGGACTAAGAGAAGATGACCTCCGTCAGTTGGAAGGCCATCCTTCCGTGATCTGTTTTTTGTGGGATACTCAGAGCGAACCATTGCTAGTACCCTTCGATGAATACGAAAAAGTCTTTCAAACTACTCGGCCGGTAAGAGACGGGCAATACGAAGCTCAAATATACCTGATGGAGGACGGTGGAACAGATTTGTATCTTGCCCAAGCTGGCCGATTCAATGTGGAGGGAAATCTAGGATGGTCTGCGCTCGATAGATTGACAAAGGGAGTCAGCGGCGACGTGCCGCAAAATCTATCGCACAGCCAGATGCAAACTCTCCTCAGAGCGATCGGCTCGGTCAAGGGCTACGATGTATGGGTGCCGGCCTATGACAGGGCTAAGCTCGATTGGTCAATAGCAAAGCAGTTTGAGTGCCGAACTGTTCCCCTTTATGGTTTCCAAACCGTCGCGCACATTCTTTAAGAAGTTGATGTTGTTTGGTTGCAGCGAGGCTCAAGCGAGCCGAGGGCGCTCTTCGAGGTCGAACACTCCACGTCCATCTACTCCGGTTTACTACGGTTTAATGACGTTCACCTTGTGGCACCGGAGCTTCCTTTGAAGTTTAGTATTGTGGCTAATGAATGTTCGGCGAGATGTTTTCGTGAAGCAACTCAATCGACCAACCTTTCGGACCAATGGACTAAGCGACATTTGCAGCTTTCTCGACTACATCAATGTTTACGAATGGTACAGAAGAATTAGTTCGACTTCCGTATAATGAGGCATCACGAGAAAGGAGACAAACGTGAAAGACGTCGTAATCGAAGTTAACAAGGGAATGGTGACAGGCATCTATTCCGATGCGAATCTTAGATTTGTAGTCGTAGATTGGGATTTGCGGGAGCGGGTGGAACTTGGTGAGACGCTCGGATTGGAAGTTGACCCATCAAGTCCCAAGCAGATGTCACGGGAAATGCTAGCTCAATACAATAGCGCAATTTAGTGACGCTCGATCACGAGTTGACTTGCGCCATCGGCCTCACGCGCCGATGATTTCGTTCAGTCCCTCAATTATGTTCTCAAGTTCTTCTGCGGTAACTTTGCCCAGCTTCTTTCCCAGTCGCTGAACTGAGAGCGTGCGGATCTGGCTGATCTTCACCCAGGATTTCTTTGGCAACCTTCGATCGGTAAGTTCGAGCGTCAAGGGAAATCCCGCGCTGGGTCGCTGACTGGTCAAAGCTACCGCAATCACTGTTCCGGAGCGCTCGTTGAAAACATTCTGACTCAAGACCAGGACTGGGCGCGATCCGGACTGTTCGTGCCCGCGGGTCGGGTCAAGATTTGCCCACAGAATATCGCCTCTCAGTATTCGAGCCATTCCTTCGCTTCGGAAGCCAGGCCTTCATCAGCCAGCTCTTGTTCCTGGGCCTTGTCCAGCTTCGCAGACTCTCGCGCAAGCCGATTGTTAGCAGTGGCAAGGAATGGCTCCTTTCGCTTCGAGAAGTCATGCATGCGCTTCAGGGCTTCCTTCTCAGACACGACGGCACGGCGCGGGCGTTCGATCTTGAGGTCTTTAATGCCTTTTTCTCTCTTCATGGTTCAAGCATTCTTCCCGCATGGGAACGAACTGTCAATGGACGCTGCTCTTGCTACACGATAACGTGCGCCCTCCCTAACGGTCGGGCTACTGCCCCGATTAATTGTGCGTTCACCTCGCTGAAGCGAGGTGCTAATGAGATTCACCACGCCCAGGCGTACGCTTCCACACGCGGATCAGTACCGGCGTTGAGCACTCCGGTCTTCAGATCGACCACAATCGCTGCCAGCGCGCCATTCGACCACGGGCCCGTGACTCGCAACTTGTGGCCACGCGCCGACAACTGCTTTTGCACTGCTTCCGGGATGCGCGATTCGACGGAGAGATCGCCGGGATACATCGTGTGCGGAAAAGGTGAAGCCGGAAAAGCGCGGGTCAACCACTTGGGAGCTTCGATCGCCTGCTGCACGTTCATGCCGAATTCGATCATATTCAGAAGTGCCTGCATCGTCAGCAGGACCTGTTGGTCGGCGCCAGGTGTCCCGAGCACCATGTGCGGCTGACCATTTTTCAAAACCATTGTGCCTTGCAGAGTGCTGCGCGGCCGCTTACCGGGCGCGAGGGAATTCGCTTCACCCGGCTCGAGCTTGTAGTAATCACCACGGCAGTTAAAGATAAACCCCAATTTTCCCATGACGACGCCGGTGCCAAAGGCGCTGTGCAGACTCGGCGTGAACGTGATCATGTTGCGCGCGCCATCGACAAGGGCGATGTAACTCGTGTCACCATCGTGATCGCCATCGCCGGCGGTCGTTACCTTCACCGGTCGATCGAGCGGTGTCTTGTCGAGGGCGAATTGCTCGGCAGTCCCCGGACGAAATGCCAGGGAGGCCGTGCTTTCATCGATCAGTTTGCGACGCTCGGCCGCATACTCTTTGGAGAGCAGACCCGTGTATGGAATTTTGATGAAATCCATGTCGCCGAGATATTTCTCGCGGTCGGCAAAGGCCAGCTTGATCGCTTCGACGCTGGTGTGAATATAGGCAGCGCTGTTCAGGCCCATCGCCTTCAGGTCATAGCCCTCGAGCATTTTCAGCGCAAACAATTCCGCTGGGCCCTGACTGGCGGATGGGTTCTTGTAAATTTGGTAACCGCGATAATCGATCGAGACCGGCTCTTCCACCTTCGCTGTGTAATTCGCAAAGTCTTCATAGCGGAACAGGCCGCCGTTCTCTTCCGAGAACTTTGCCATCTCGCGGGCTATGTCGCCTTTGTAAAAACGATCGCGGGCCGCTTTCAACGCAGCGTGACGTCCTTTGCGCGCATTGAGCTTCTCGGCCGCGACCAGTCTTTTCAAAGTCCGCGCCAAATCGGGATTACGAAAGATCTCGCCCGCTTGCGGCGCACGATTGTTTGGAAAATAAAGCTTCGTGCTGGTTGGATATTTGTGCAGCTTCTTGTCCGCTGCCGGAGTGGTAAACGCGCGCGCCAGCGAATCGCCCACTGGAAATCCGTTCTCAGCAAGATCAATCGCCTCTGCCAGCACCTGCGCGAAACTCATTGTGCCCCAGCGATCCAACAGGACGTACCACGCGTCGATCGCGCCCGGGACAGTGGCGGATAGCAGGCCATCGTTTACCGGAAGTTTGCCGCCATTGTGCTCTTTGTACCATTCGATCGTTGCCAGACGGGGCGCGGTGCCTTCAGCGTTGATTGAATAGACCTTCTTTGTTTTCGCGTCATAGACCAGTAGCACAGCATCGGCGCCAACGCCGTTCATGGCCTGGTCAACGATACCGAGCACGGCTTGTCCCGCGACAATCGCATCAAAGGCGTTGCCGCCTTTTTCCAGGATGCGTTCCGCCGCGCGCGTCGCCTCGGCCTTCATCGAGGTCACGGCAAAATGCCGCCCACGAACCACGGGCCGCATCGTCCTGTTTGTAGTCTGGGGCTCGCCCTCTTGTGCCATAGTCATCCCCGCAATTGAACAAAGTACGATAACGATAAGACAGATTTGATTTAGTGAGCGCATAAGGCTTCCTCTAATTCTGTGAAGGCCCTGTGGACAAAAATCCCACAATCGCTTCTGGTTTTTTGAGATCGACTGGATGCTAACGCCGACGAGGCCAAACAAGCAACTTAGTCAAAAGGACGAGGCTCGATTTCACTGGGAACGCGGGCGCCCTCGCCCGCAATTGACGCGAAGTGCGACTTACCAAGTTGGCACGCGTCCGCCGGTAAGCAAAAACCGTTTGCCTTCGGCCCAATGCGGGCGAGGGCGCCCGCGTTCCCAGTCTAATCAAACTCCCGCTTCGGCGCTTTCTGCTCTGCTCCGACGCGGCCGGCTTCAATCTTCGCCCTGGAGTAGTTCTCACCTTTGATCGGCTCTTCGGCCATGCGGCGTAGCATCGCGATCTGACCGACGTGCGTCAGCGCGTCCGCGATTGGTCCCTGAAACAGGCGTTCACACGAAGCGACCAACGGACCATCTGAAGCCAGGTAGCTGTCAAAACTCTCGAGCGCCCGGTGAAAGCGCGCGACTTCCTGCGGCCATGGCAGCGGGTCTGAATTGTTCCAGGTCTCGTCGCCCTTAGCGATCGACAGCCCCCAATCGAGCAGGTCGCCGATATGTGCCAGAATCTGCGCCGGGGTGCGTTTGGTTTCCGGCGCTCCATAAGTCGCAAATGAATCCGAGGCCCCGCGGACCGCTTTCGCTCCACGGTAGGCAACCGTCGCCACCGTGTGTCGCAGCAGTTCACGTTTTGGATCTAGATTGTTCATGAATGATTGACTCCTGTCAGGTTGCTGAAGCCGATCCACGAAATCACACCAAGTCTCACCAAAACAAATTTCGCCTTGTTCGTGTGGTTTCGTGGATCGTTATGGCTGAAACAGAACCACAAAAAAGGTTCCCGGAACTTCAATAAGCATCTTCGCCCCGCCACATCACCGGCAATGTCTGCAAAATGATTTTCATGTCCAGCAGCAGCGACCAGTTTTCGATGTAGTACAAATCCATCCGCACCATCTCGTCAAACGGCAGGCGGTTGCGACCCGACACTTGCCACAGCCCGGTGATGCCGGGCTTCATGTCGAGTCGCTTGCGATGCCACAACTCATAGCTTTCGACTTCGTAGGGAATCGGTGGACGCGGCCCTACGACACTCATGTCACCGCGCAGCACATTGAAGAGTTGCGGCAGTTCATCGAGGCTCGTCCGGCGCAGGATCCGGCCCAGACGCGTGACGCGATCGTCGGCCCGCAACTTGTAAGCCGGCCGTTGATTGTCGCCCAAATTCGAATCGGGCTGGCCGCTGATGTACCGCTTTTGGAACTCGCGATGTTCGGCGTCATCGGTGCCGGCGCGCATGGTGCGAAATTTGTAAAAGAGAAAGACCCGGCCGTCCATCCCGACACGTTCCTGCTTGTAAAAAACCGGGCCGCGCGAATCCAGCTTGATGAGCAAGGCAATCAGCAGCCAGAGGGGCGAGAGCACCAGAAGCGCGAGCGAGGCGATGATGAGATCCGAACCCCGTTTGGCCACCCGCGCGGAGCTCGACAGCGGCGACCGAAACAGCGTGACCATCGGTAGTGATCCGACTTGATCGATCTCAGTCTTGCTCGGCAAACAATTCAAGAGCGTCGGCGCGATGCGAAACTCTACGCCCCGGCGGCGGCCGGTTTGAATCATGACCTCAAAGAGCGCCTCTCCCGGCACGTTTGGGTCAGAGATGATCACTTCGTTTGCGCCTGATTCGCGGATCGCTTCGGGCAGGCCCCGCAAGTCGCCTATCACCGGCACCCCTTCAAAGCTCGCCGCCGATAGTGCGGCATCGATTTGGGTGTTTCCAAACACCGGGTCAACAATGCCGATGACGCGATAACCAAGTTCGGGCCGCGCGCGCATTTCCTGTATGCACAAAGCTGCCTCAGGGCCCCGACCCACTATCAGCGTCGGAATCAAATTGACGCCACGACGTCGCACCAGAATCTGGCCGGCTCGCAAAAGCATGCGCACGGCGCCGATGCTGAGCATGGCCAAAAGAAAATCCAGGACGAAGATGCCGCGCGAGTAAGAAAAGGTGCGATATGTGACGCCGCCACGATACATGAAAGCCGCCGCCACGATCAGTAGCGAGCCAATCGCCGTGGCTTTGAAAACCCGCGCCATATCCTCAACAAACGAAAACTCGCCACGCACTCGATACAGATCGTAATAGCGGAGCAGTAGCAATCTTATCGGGATGATGAATGGCAGGAGCACCGCGTACGGTGCAAATGCTCTGCTCCACGACAGCGTTCCACTTGCCGCCCGGTGAAGAATCGCTTCGTAATGGCGAAGGTAGAACGCGGCCGCAAAAGAAACCAGCGCGAGCGCGATGTCGATGAAGACGAGCAGAGCTTTCACGGCAGGCACAACCCAGCGCGGCGCCCGCGCCGGCACGCGAACGGCCCGAGCGTCAGTCGAGAAGTCTTTTGCGCGTTCAGCTCTCATTCAAGTCGCGGCTTCGTGCCGCGTCATTCATCTAATTCTAAAACCAATCTGACAATCTCAGCTTTTACGTTTCTCGCCTGGCGAGGATTAACGTGTGACTTCTTCCGGATCGTCAACGATTCCATTTCGTTGCGCGACCCAAGGCGTTGCAAACGTCCTTCCCGCACCAACTCTTCATCAATCGCCGCCCACTTACCAGCGTAAACGCTAACCGCCGGCACGCCCAGCGCGGCCGCTTCGCGATTCATTGTGCCACCGGCGCTGACGACCAGATCAGCGGCAGCGATCAGGTTCGCGCCATCGAGGGCTTCGCGCGGCATAATCACATTGAGCTTCCGCTTTTCGTATTCAGCACGTTGCGCCTCAGAGCGCGGCAACAGGATCACCTTTACATCCGCGCGAGAACTCAGACGCATCAGCAATTCATCAAACAGTTCGTTCTCAAAACGGTGATAGAGTGCTTCACGCGCCGGAGGACGAGCGATGATCAGCACATCTTCGCTCGCGACCCCGAGTACGTGCAACGTCTCGGCGAACATCGCCTCAGGCGTAAAGTCCGCGAGATAGACATCTTCTTTCGTCCCTTCGTAACGTTTTACCTTGCGCATTGATGCGCCGTATTTACGCAATTCCGCCGCCGGAAAGGAACGCGGCACAATTACTCGTGATGCCAAACGAAACGCCAGATGGTTCGCTGGTTGGTGTTCGTAGTCCATCAATGTCACGGACTTGATGCTCAGCGCGGCCGCGGCGGCGATGTGCGCATAAGAGTTATGACTGATAGCAAGATCGAAGCCGCGATCGCGCGCCCACTTGCGCAAGGCCGCGGCGCGTCCAATCAAGTTACCCGCTTTGCCCGTGATCGATCCGCCACCGTGGCCGCCGATCACATGCGGAGTCAGGCCGGCTTTCATCGCCAGCTCGACCGTCTGCGCAAAATCACGCGCGGTAATCTCAACCTGGTGCCCACGCGCAACAAATTCCGGGATCAGCGCGCGAAAGAAAGGCACATGAGGCGAGTTAGCAAAGTCGATCCAGATTCGCATCGAGCAAAGGAAAAAGTAAAAAGTAAAAAGGCAAAAGTAAAGAATACTCAGACTGTGCGTCTCTTCGTCCTGATGACGATCGAGCCGAGAATTCGTTTTAGCTCCTCTGCTTCATCTCTTAGCTCAGTCAGACTCTTTTCGGGCATGATCTTCGCCGCGATAAGAAGTCTAAGCCAATAGTGACATTCTCGCGCCTCTTTCAGAGCTATAGAGTTCTTGCTGACAAAATCGGGTCGGCTCTGGCCAGCTTTCGCTTCTTCAACATTAGCCCCAACTGAAGTTCCAGCCTTGAGCAGTTGATAACTTAGAGTTCTGGGAACGCCCGGCTTCTTATCAAGATGCTGGCAGAGTTTGATGATTCGAACTGCAAACTCAAAGGTCCTTTCCCTGATGTCTGTGGGAGTCTTGATCATGAGATCCTCCTTCTTATTGTTTTCCTTTTTACTTTTTACTTTTTACTTCCAGCAGCCTCGACAAACCATACATCATCCATGCTTCAGACCAGCGCATATAGGGAATACGCACCGTATGAAATCTATGACGTTGATAGTAGAAGCAGCCGCCATCGTCGCGCAGGTTACCGATGGCCCACTCTGCGATCAGCTCCGCGAGATTCAATGCCCTGGGAAAGCGTCCACGCAACCCTACCAGTGTAACAATTGCGGATGCCGCTGAGTGTGCATCAGCAGGATAAAGCCGATCGGGATAATATTTAGGCCAACCGTTGCCCAGAAAAAAGCGTTCTTTCCAAAACTCGTAGCCGCGTTGAATCGCTGTTTCGAAGTCTTGCAATGAGGATCCGGTCGCTACCGCTCCCGATTCTGTACCGAGCGCGTCAATAATCTTGGAAAGGCTCATCAGCACAAAAGCCGTATGAAAGTTATCGGCCCACGATTGATATTCAGTGCCGCCATACGCCCACGAGCCGTCTTTACGTTGGCGGCGAATCACATATCGCGCTGCCCGCATCGCCCAGACACCAAGACTTGCTTCTTTGCACAGCTTTCCTACTGAAGCCAGTGTTTCAGCAGCCAGGAGGCTCGCATTGAAAACGCGCGTATGATCGAGCGGCGAATAGCTGAAACAAACTTCATCGTCTGTTTCCTCGGATCGATTCAGATCGTTGAGAATGAAATCGCAGATCGTGCGCGCAAAGGGTCGGTACTCTTCGGGTCCAAGAGCTTCGGCCGCTTCACACAAGGCCCGTGCGGCAAAAGCCGTCGGCACGATCATCGGGGTGCCGCGCGGCGCAAAGAAAGCTCGCGCTTGCCAGTCAAAGTTATAGCCCCAGGCCGCTCCTTTGAAGCCTTTCAGGCACATCGACATCAGATCGTCCAGCAGCTCCCGCGCTTCGATCTCGGCTTCCTTTGTTTTGCTCCGGCGGTATTCAGCCAGCGCCGCCAACGCGAACAACGCGATACCCTTTGAATTTCTTTCCCGCGGAACGCCGGCGAGGGCGCGAAAATTGACCGGTGAGCGCTTGTGGAACTGGGTCCACGCGAGGCGGGCCGTGCGCGAATGTCTGAGCGGCGTGGCTTGAAACACGCGGCTGTTCAGCGCGTCGTAAGGATCGTAGCCGGCGAAATTCTGGCCGCGGCACCATTGCCAGAGGTCCTGGTGGGCCGTTGTGAGATCGACTGTCATTTTGGAGTGCGCCGGCAGAGCGAAGCGGCGACGGCGCTTTGGAGTGCGGCCAGTCGCCGCTTTTGAAAGCGCTAAAAAGTCAGCGCACTCCACATCACGGTCTGGCCGTGACCGAAGTCTCAATCCGGCGCGGAGTCTCAACAAAGCTTTCGCGCCACAACTCAAACGAAAGCAGCGTCCAGAGCAGCTTGCGATGATTCGCTACGCCGCGTTCGTGCTCGTCCTGCAGGCGCGCCACATATTCGGCGTTGAAAAGACCGCTGCGGCGCAGACGTTCAGGCGACAAAAGGTCGTGCGCCAGGGGACGCAACTCGCCTTTCAACCACTTGGCAAACGGAACCCCGAAACCCTTCTTGCCGCGCCGCCATACGAATGGAGGCACCAACCCTCTCGCGGCGCGCTTGAGAATGTACTTCGAGGTGTATCCGTGAAGCTTGTAACGCGCAGGCAGGCCCGCCGCAAACTCTGCCACGCGGTGATCGAGATAGGGCGCCCGCACTTCCAGGCTGACCGCCATACTCGCGCGATCGACTTTCGTCAGTATGTCTTCGGCCAGGTAAAGCTGGGCGGTGTGACTCTGCATGCATTCGGTAATGTTGTTCGAGTCACACTCCGCAAACAAGCGGCGCGCATCGCGATAAATGTCCGGCTCGCTCGCTCGCTTCAAATCTTCAGTGAGCAGTAGATCCTGATCGTCCGGCGTGAACGAGCCAAACCAGACGTGATGTCTGGCGACTTCGTCGTAATGCGAAGCAGTGATAAATCGCTTCGCCCGGTAGTCGAACGAAAGGTTCTTCGTCTTGACCGGTAGAAAGTTCACCAGCGGCTCGATCAGACCGCGGCGTAGGAAGCGCGGCACGCGCACGTATGCGCGGGCCATGTGGTGACCAAAGTACATGGGATAACCGGCAAAGATTTCATCGCCGCCGTCGCCGCCCAGCGCCACGGTCACGTGCTTGCGGGTGAAGCGCGACAGCAGGTATGTAGGCACCAGCGAAGGATCGCTGCATGGCTCGTCCATCCACGCGCCAATTTCCCCAACCAGGTTTGCGGCCAGACTGGCGCTGAATCGCTCTTCATGATGATCAGTGCCGAGGAATTTGGCGACCGCCCGCGCGTATTGCGATTCGTCGAATGAGCTTTCCGCAAAAGCGATGGAAAACGTTTTGACGGTTTCCGACGACGCCCGCACGGCCAACGCTGTAACCAGTGAAGAGTCGATG
>Ga0193725_1000276_pt1 | contig 16057 bp, 8 predicted proteins | sample H2a2metaG_FD_143058 | JGI IMG/M metagenome (GOLD analysis project Ga0193725, IMG submission 143058) | Soil microbial communities from a riparian zone of the East river system, Colorado, United States - H2a2 | ecosystem: Environmental > Terrestrial > Soil > Riparian zone | place: USA: East River... | reverse complement strand
CGGCCGAACGTCAATCGTTTCTCGAGATCGTTGCCTTGCAGCACGACAGTGGCGGAATCGCCGGTCACGGACACGCGGGCGCCCATCGGCGCGGCTGCCCACGACCGGATCGCGGTGTATTTCGCGGTCGCGTAGTCGTCGGCGGACACATCCGCGCCAAGCAGCCGCTCGACGAGGATCGCGCGCGGCTCGGCGTCGACCGGCGGCAGCGCCGTGAGCCGTGATGCCTTTTCGATGTCGTGGATACTCGCCGTGCCGCCGCTGTCACCGTGTCCGTGCGCCGGCTGCTTGGGGAGCTCGTGATACGATTCGCGCCGCCGCGTGAGGACGTCGGCGAGATTGATGAGGTCGCTGAAACGCGTGAGCACTTCGACAGCGCCGCCCCGATGGGGACTGATCACCGCCGAGAACTCAGCGGAGTGGATCCACAGCTCCGGGTAGCCGTCGTAATCGAGGTCGAGCTCCTCGTAGGCGAGCGGCTCTCCCTTGCGCAGCACTCGCTCGGCGAGCGCCAGCTGCTGCCAAATCGCGTTCCGCAAATGCGGGAGATAGAGCCCGCCGAAGACACCGTGCCAGTAGGCGTCGTTGCACTGGGCTCGGCCGATCGCCCGGCGGGCTTCCGGTGGGTCACCACGCGTGCGCGACAGCGTAGAGAGCGCGACCATCATCTTGTGCATGCGGTTCGACTCAGGGTACTTGACCAGGAAATGGTGCCAATGACCCCCGCGCACGAACGAAGCTGACGCCTCCAGATCTTTGGGGCCGAGCTCTTCCTCCAGCTTCGTCAGGTTCCGTTGGCCCTCGGGTGGCAGCGCCCATTTTTCCATTTCGCGGTACGAGGCGGTGCCCAGGTAGGCCAGACCGCCGGACGGGACCTGCCGGAAGGCCGCCTGGCCGGTGCTGAGCTGGATCTCGCCGGCGGACGTCAGCTTCTCCATCGCCTGCAGGAACGAGTCCAGCCAGCCGGAGCCGTAGACCCAGTCCTTGGTGCCCGGCCAGCCGCCAAACTTCTCGCCATCGTCCGCGAGCACCGCCATGCCGTGACCCTGGGCGCGGAGCTCTCGCAGGTATGACGCCGTTTCTTCCGGCGGGCGGAACGGGATCAGGTACCGGAGCCGCTCGTCGATCGCGAGCAGGCCGACGCGGCGGCCATCGGACTCGGTGTGATGCGGGCGGTGCAGCTCGGCGCGCTGGAAACCGCTGACGAGAAAGTGACGGTCATCGACGAGCGCATACTCGACGCCTGCTTCCGCCAGATCCGCGGCCAGCTCAGGCTGCCAGACGCGCTCCGTGAGCCACAGTCCGGTCGCCTGGACGCCGAAGCGCCGCTTGAGGTACTCGCGCATGCGCCCGATTTGCTCGAGGCGATCGGGGCGGGGGAGCGAGGCGAGAATCGGCTCGTCGAATCCGGCGAGCAACAGCTCGAGGCGGCCGTCGGCCGCGAGCCGGCCGATCATGTCGAGCCACGCGGTATCGTGCTGCTCCAACCACTCGAGCAGCGGGCCGGACACGTGCAGCGTCAGCGGGAAGAAGCCCGCTGCGGTCGTGCGCTCGATGATCGGTCGGTAGACGTCGCGCACGTGATCCGCCATGACGTGATCGAAATTCCCCACCGGTTGATGCAGGTGCAGGCCAAAGACGAATCGCAGGGGTGTGGTCATGACGGCGTCGGCTGGAAGGTGCTGCGAAACAGATCGGCCGCGGTGCCCGCGGCGGGATCGTTGCTGCGCGCGTCGCCAAGCTGAGCGATGAACCCCGCCTCGAGTCGGGCGCTCTCGGCGCCGGCAAGCGAGATCGCGTGCGCGGCGTAGCGGAGCACCTGACGGCCCTCGAGGCCGGCGATGTCGTCAAAGAACCAACCGCACGACGACATGGCGCGCAGCACGCCTCGCTCCATCTCGATGAGCTGCGCGGTGTTCTCGTCGCCCCGGACGGGCCCGGTGGCTCCTGCGGCCTCCAGAAACGCCCGCGGTCCCCCAGGCAAATCGCGGCCCTCGTGGTCGTAGATCCCGTGCACTTCGTGCGCGAGCCACTCCACCGCGAACCGCAGCGGGGCGCGCCAATCTTGCTGCGACGGCCGGTCGGTGTGGACTCTGCAGCCGCAAGCCGAGCGCCACCGCTCGACGCCGTGGGGGCAGCTCCAGGACGTTGGCTCCACCAGGCCTACCGTCGTCGCGGGCGGGTACTTGGCCAACGCGGCCGCGAAGTTGGTGACCTGCGCCTTGCCGGACTGCTGGAGGCGATGGATGACCGTGGCGAGTGTTTGATCGGCGCCTTTGTGATGGTGGCCGAAGGTCTCGCCATCGACCGCGATGCTGGCGAGCGCGCCCGGCGGCGTGCGCTCGAGTGCTTCAGTCAAGCGATCGGCGTCCGTGGTGAGCGGGCCGAAGGCGACGTCGTGCGACAACCCGCCGTCGTATACGAAGACCGCAATCGACCGGCCGCCGCTCAGCTCGATACGCGCCGGCAGACCGTGCGCGGGCGGCTTGGAGACCTGATGCGGTGCGAGCACCGTGAACTGGATTCCCTCGGCGGCGAGGACGTCGAGCGTCTCACGATCGACGGCGGTTTCCGGAAGCCAGAATCCGACGGGATCTCGCCGAAAGAGGCGCTTGAAGTGCGCAATGCCCCACCGCACTTCGGTTTCTTTGTCGCGCCGGTTGGCGAGCGGCAGGATGATGTGATGATATGGCGAGGCCAGCGCATTTCCGTGGTCGGCGCGAATCACCGCCTGGTACACACGTGGAGCTTCCCGCTCCATCCAGTCGAGCAGCGTCGGTCCGAAATCGAAGCTCAGGAACTCATAGATGGGGACGAGCGGTTGGTACGCTTCCCTCGTGATGCGGACGTTCCAGTCGTGATCGGGCGCCGCCGATGGCTCGACATCGACCAGGCCAGTCCAGGGATTCTCGCGCGGCGGCTGGTAGAAGTGGCCGTGGATAATGACGACGGGTCTCATCGACGGACGAGCGACGGGCGTTCTACGATGGTGGTTCGCCGGGGATCGCTTCTCCGGCTGCAGCGGGAGCGTAGTAGCGCGTGACGTACGTCTCGAGCATCTGGCGGGTGGTGAAGCGTTCGACTCCCACCACCATGGCGCCCTTCATCATATGTACCCACTTCGCGGAATGCTGGCCAGGCACGCGATCGTAGTACATCGGAACGACTTTGTCTTCGAGCAGGCCAAAGAGATGCTCCATGTCCTGTTGGTCCTGGTCACCTTCCCCCGACGCGAGCGGGATCGCCCATCCGTTCTCGCCGGTGTATCCCTCGGCCCACCAGCCATCCAGCGTCCCCAGCTGCGGCACCCCGTTCAGCGCCGCCTTCATGCCGCTCGTGCCGCAGGCCTCCAGAGGCACCCGCGGGAGATTGAGCCACAGGTCAACGCCGGCGACGAGGCGGTGCGCCAGGTGGACCTCGTAATCCTCCAGAAAAGCGATTCTGCCCTCGAAGCGGGGATCCTGCGCGGCCATGAATACTTGCTGGAGCACGCGCTTGCCCGGGTCGTCGTCTGGATGTGCCTTGCCCGAGAAGATGATCTGGACCGGCCGGCGCGGGTCGGTCAAGAGACGCCGCAGCCGTTCGGGATCGCGGAGGAGCAGGGCGGCGCGCTTGTAGGTTGCGAAGCGCCGGGCGAAACCGACCGTGAGGACGGCTGGGGAAAGAAGCGCGCCGGATGCGGCCAGTTTCGCCGCATCTTTCCACTTGTCGCGCCAGCGGTGCCGGGCCTCCTCACGGATGTAGTGAAAGAGCAAATGGCGCAGGCTGTCGTGGATGGCCCACAGCCGGTCATCGTCGGCCGCGCGTACGGCGGCGGCGACCGCCGCGGGTTCAGCCTCTAGTTCCCAATCCGACCCCAGGGATTTGGCCAGCAGATCCCGAATCGGCCGCGCCATCCACGTGCTCAGGTGCACACCATTCGTCACATGGTCGATCGGCACATCCGCGGCAGGCTTGTTGCCCCACATCCATCGCCAGATCTCGCGTGATGCTTCGCGGTGTCGAGCCGACACGGCGTTCACGCGGCCCGCAAGGCGTAGTGACAATACGGTCATCTCGAAGCGTCGATCATCCGCGTGTGGTTTTCCGAGCGCCATGAATTGGTCGTAGGTAAGACCCATCGCGTTCCAGAACGGCCCGGTTACTTGCTCGAGCTGTTCTGTGCTAAAGACGTCGTGCCCCGCGGCAACCGGCGTGTGCGTCGTAAACAGGCTCGTCGCGCGGATCTGCTCTTCCGCCTGTGCAGGGGTGATCCCTTTTGCGGTCAGCTCGCGCATGCGCTCGATGAACATGAAGGCTGCGTGCCCCTCGTTCGCATGCCAGACATCCGGCTGAATGCCGAGGGCACGCAAGAGACGGACGCCGCCGACGCCGAGCACCCACTCTTGCCGCAGGCGCCATTCCGGCGCGCCGGTGTACAGTCGCGCCGTCAACTGCCGGTCGCCCGCATCATTGGGCTCGAGGTCGGTATCGAGCAGGTACACGGGAATCCGCCCCACCATGACGCGCCACGCGCCGACCCGGACTTCGCGACCAGAGATGGTGACCGCGACGACGCACGGCTTGCCGTCAGGGCCGTTCACCCGCGCGACGGGGTTCACCGTGGGATCGACGGGATCGTCGGAATCGCGCTGCCATCCATCCAGGCCGATGAGTTGATCGAAATAGCCGCCGTGATAGTAGAGGCCGACGCCAATCAGCGGGACGCCCAGGTCGGATGCTTCCTTGCAATGGTCGCCCGCGAGCACGCCGAGGCCGCCGGAATAGATCGGCAGTGAACGGTGCAGGGCAAATTCGGCGGAGAAGTACGCAATCGACCGGTTCAGCAGCTCGGGATACCGGCCTGCAAACCAGGTGCCGTTCTTCTGGGTAAGCCGCTCGAACCGCCGGACCACGCGATCGTAGCGCTCGAGCGATATGGGATCCTGGGCGTGCTCCTCGAGACGGTCTGGGGAGACCTGCCGCAGAAACTGCACGGCGTTGTGCCGTGTGCCTTCCCACAAGCGCCGGTCGATGCGGTGGAACAGCTCACGCGCGTCGAGCTGCCAGCTCCACCACAGATTCTCGCTGATGTCGGTCAGCATCCGGATGCGTTCCGGAAGGTGATTGGGCGGCGCAGCAGGTGTCGGAGCGGGCGGGGCGGACGGTTCGCGTGGTGTCATCGGTTGCACATATCTAATGAAGGAGATTGTAAGGCTCCAGTCAGAGGCGCAACCTTTTCCTTTCGCGCCGCGTCCAAGCTTGTATCCTAGCCCACGTGACCACCATGCCGAGACTCACCGTCGCTCTCGTCGTCCTGTGTGCCTCCGCGGCGCTGCCCCCTTCCTTAATAGCCCAGAATATCCATCCCACGCCACCCCCGGACGCCCGCGCCGTGCGGCTGGAGGGGGAAATCCACCTCGACGGCAAGCTGGATGAGGCGATCTGGCACACTGCGCCTCCCGCAACCGATTTTCGCCAGAATCAGCCGCACGAAGGGGAGCCCGCGACACAGCGCACCGAGGTCCGGTTCGCATTCGACGGCGCCGCGCTGTACGTCGGTGCGCGGATGTTCGAAGACTCGGGTGCGCGAGGCGTCCGCACCAGACTCGCCCGCCGTGACGCCGACATCAGCACGGACTATCTGCAGGTCATCTTCGACACCTACCACGACCATATCGGCCGCCTCTTTTTTCTCGTCAACCCCTCGGGCGTGAAGCAGGACGCCAACGGGCTGGGCGGCGGCGGTGATCCATCCTGGGATCCCGTCTGGGAGGTTATGACGAACATCGATTCACTCGGCTGGACGGTCGAAATGCGCATTCCGTTCGCCCAGCTGCGATTCCCCTCGACCAGCGCGGAGCAAACGTGGGGCCTGCAGATCTGGCGGCAGGACAACCGCCTGAACGAGCTGTCGCAGTGGTCGTTCTGGGGCTTGCAGGAGACGGGTGGCCCGCCCCGTTTTGGGCATCTGCACGGGCTCGTCATCACCAGCGCGCCGGGGCGCGCGGAAGTGTTGCCCTATGTTGTGACGAGGTCATCGAACATCCCTGGCGACGCTACCGACCCCTTCTACGATCCGCACGCCCTCGACGGCCGCGTGGGGGTCGACACCCGTGTGCTGCTCACCTCGAACCTGACCCTGAACGCGACGGTGAATCCTGATTTCGGTCAGGTGGAAGTGGACCCGGCTGTCGTCAATCTCACGGATGTCGAAACGACGTTCGACGAGAAACGCCCATTCTTCGTCGAGGGCGCCGGCTACTTCGGACTCGGCCCATTCAATTGTTTCTTCTGCTCCAACGTCTCCGTCATGAACCTGCTCAGCACGCGGCGGATCGGGCGAGCTCCGCAGCTCGGGGCGATCCGGGACGATACGCTCGATCTGTACGCCCATCGGCCGGAAAGCGCGACCATCCTGGGTGCCGCCAAACTGACGGGCCGTACTCCGAGCGGCTGGTCGATCGGCCTGCTCGACGCCGTCACGCGGCGCGAACGCGCCACGGTGCAGCGCACCGATCTCACGCGCGTCAACTACATGGTCGAACCGCCTACGAACTACTTTGTGGGGCGCGTTCAGAAAGACTTCGGGGGCGGGGCCACCCAGGTCCGGGCCATGGGAACGTCCGTCTATCGCGACCTCAGCAACGATCCATTCGCGATCGCGAGCCTCTCGCACCACAGCGAGGCGCTCGGCTTCGGCACCGAGACGTGGTTTTCGCACCGCAACTACCGCTTGTTGGCGCAACTCGCCGGGACACAGGTTTCCGGTGATCGAGCAGCGATGCTCGGCATTCAGACATCACCACTGCACTATCTCCAACGGCCTGACCGAGACCATCCGCTCGATTCGAGCCGCACGTCGCTTCGTGGCTTCGGGACGTACGCGCGTTTCTCCCGGGAGCAGGGGAAGCTGTTGTGGGAAGTCTCCACGAACATTCGCTCCCCCGGATTCGACGCCAACGATATCACCTTCTTCCAGCGCAACGATTTCATCTACATGGGCGGCAATATCCTGCCGCAGTGGACCAAGCCCACATCGTGGTATCGCCAGCTGTTTTTCATCGTCGGCGGACAACAGAAGTACAACTTCGACGGGGATCTGACCGATCGGCAGTTCCAGCTGTTCGGGTACATACAGCCGCACAATTACTGGAATATCCAGTCGTTCTGGATTCATCGCCAGAACGTGTTCGACGACCGCCTGACCCGCGGCGGGCCGGTTGTGCAGGTCCCGAGTTTTAACTTTTACTCCGTCAACGTGAACACCGATTTCCGCAAAAAAATTGTCGTCGGGATGGGAGCCGACGCGAGCTGCAACGGCGAGCACCATTGCAGCCAGTCCGCCAACTTGTCGCTGCGCCTGCAACCCGCGTCGAACGTTCAGCTCACGCTCGGTCCTGCCTGGAGTCACGATGAAGCTGGCGCGCAGTTCGTGACGGCCCGGACGGATCCGACCGCGACCGCGTTCTTCGGACGGCGCGTCGTCTTCGCGCATCTGATCCAAAACTCGATCTCGATGGATACTCGTTTCAACGTCACCTTCTCGCCGACGCTGACGCTCGAACTGTTCATGCAGCCGCTGATCGCGAGCGGGGATTGGTCGAGCTGGCGTGAATACGCCGCGCCGCGCAGCCTGCGCAAGCTGGTGTACGGTGTCGACATTGGGACCGTGACACCCGTGGCGGCGGGTGACTCGATTGATCCAGATGGGAGCGGGCCCGCAGCAGGATTCGTCATTGGGCCGCGGGACTTCACCTTCCGCTCGCTGCGCGGCAACGCGGTGCTGCGTTGGGAATACCGGCGAGGCTCGACACTATTCGTGGTCTGGACACGCAGCAGCCAGATACCGGACCGTCCACAGGGGAACATCCGGTTCGGCGACGACGTCGGCGACCTGTTTCAAGGGCCGTCGGAGAACGTCTTCCTCGTCAAAGTGAATTACTGGCTGGGGTTCTAGGGAACGGGGCGGCTGTTGAGGATGAAGGTAGGGGCGCAGCATGCTGCGCCCCTACGTCGTTGTGGGAACCCATTAGTGTTCTATAGCAAACCAGCTCGATGAGGTCTCATGTCGATCCGCGCCGTAAAATCGATTTCTCAGTCGCAGCTCACCCTCGAGGGGGCCGGCGTCAAACTGCGTCGCGCCTTCGGGTTCGGCCGTACCAGCGACTTCGATCCGTTCCTGCTGCTCGACGACTTCCGCAACGAACATCCCGAGGACTATCTCCCGGGCTTTCCGTGGCATCCCCATCGCGGCATCGAGACGATCACCTACGTGCTGAACGGCAGCGTGCAACACGGCGACAGCCTCGGCAATAAGGGCACGATGGGGGCCGGCGACGTGCAGTGGATGACCGCCGGCAGCGGCATTCTGCACCAGGAGATGCCGAAGGGCGACGAGCGAGGCCGGATGCACGGCTTCCAGCTGTGGGCAAATCTGCCGCGCAGTCTCAAGATGACCGATCCGCGCTATCAGGACATTCACGCCGCGGAGATCCCGGAGGTCGTGGACGACGACGGCACCCGTGTACGAGTCGTCGCGGGCGATTTCTGGGGGAAGCGCGGCCCGGTCGAGGGTGTGGCCGCCGATCCGCGCTACCTGGACGTCTGGGTTCCGCCGCGTATCCGCAAGACGATTCCCGTGGAATCGTCACGCCATGCGTTCGCCTATGTATTCGAGGGCAGCGGCACGTTCCGCGACGCTTCGGCGCCGCAGGGCGTCCGCACCGACCGGGTGTCGGCCGGCGGGCGCGATGCCGGCAGCGAGACTCCCCACGAAACGGGGAATCGTTCGCTGGTGCTGTTCGATTCCGGCGACGAGGTCACGGTCCAGTCGGGTGAGCAGGGGATGCGGTTCCTGCTGGTGTCAGGACAGCCGTTGCAGGAGCCCGTGGCGTGGCAGGGGCCGATCGTGATGAATACGCAGGAAGAGCTGCAGCACGCGTACGACGAGCTGCGGCGGGGCACCTTCATCAAGCGCTAGCCAGTTTCGTTCCGGGGCGGTTATCGTTGACGCCCCTATGTGGAACTTCCTCCGCCGGATCTCACTCACGTGGTGGATTTTCATCGGAATGGTCCTCGGCGTCGCGCTGGGGGTCATCGCCCGTGAAATCGGCCATCCTGAGTACGCCACTTCACTCCGCCCGATCTCGACGACATTCCTGCGGATGATCAAGTCGATCATCGTGCCGATCATTTTCGGCACGCTGGTCGTCGGGATCGCGGGTCACGGCGACGACATGAAGCGTGTCGGCCGTCTCGCGTTCAAGTCGCTGGTCTATTTCGAGGTCGTGACGACGCTGGCGCTGTTCATCGGCCTGTTTGCCGTGAACCTCGTCAAGCCCGGGATCGGCGTGAGCCTGCAGCCGCCACCCGGCGGCGCGCCAGCGCTTCCGGGGGGAGAACAGCCGACATTCGCGAGCGTGCTCGAGCACATCGTGCCGCAGAGCTTCTTCGAGGCGGCATTCCAGAATCAAGTATTGCAGATCGTATTCTGGTCGGTTTTGTTCGCGGTCGGACTCTCGCAGGTACGCGGCCGACCCAAAGAGGCGATGCTCGGATTCTGCGAAGGACTCGCCGAGGTGATGTTCAAGTTCACCGCGATCGTCATGAAGTTCGCGCCGATCGGGATCGGCGCCGCCATCGCCTACACCGTCGGCCACGCCGGCCTCGGTGTCATGAAGAACCTCGCCCTGCTCATCGTCACGCTGTACGGGGCGCTCGTCATTTTCGGGTTGCTGGTGCTCTATCCCGTGGCACGCATCGCGCGCGTCCCGCTCGGCCCGTTCATCCGGGCGGTCAAAGAACCCGCGATGATTGCGTTCTCCACCACTTCGTCCGAGGCCGCCTTGCCGAAGGCGATGGAGCAGATGGAGGCGCTCGGCGTGCCGCGCCGCATTGTCGCGTTCGTGATGCCGACCGGGTACTCGTTCAATCTGGATGGGAGTACGCTGTATCTCGCGGTGGCGTCCATCTTCGTGGCGCAGGCAGCCGGCGTCCACCTGTCCCTCGGCCAGCAGCTGCTGATGATGGTGACGTTGATGGTCACGAGCAAAGGTGTCGCGGCGGTCCCGCGGGCCTCGCTGGTCATTCTCACCGGCACGCTCGCGTCCTTTCATCTGCCGGTCGAGGCTGTGCTGGTCATTCTCGGCGTGGACGAGATCATGGACATGGCTCGCACGACCGTGAACCTCATTGGGAACTGCCTCGCGACCGTCGTCATGGCGCGCTGGGAAGGCGAATTCGATGACTCTCGCGCCGTCGTAACCAAAACGGCCGCCGCCGCGTAGCTTCTCGGCGTGGACCAGAGCGTAGAGATCCCCGCCGACCTCGAAGCGGCACTCGCCGATCGCTACACGCTCCGTCGGGTGCTGGGCCGTGGTGGAATGGCGACGGTGTACCTTGCCGACGACAAAAAGCACTACCGCGCTGTCGCCCTCAAGGTGCTGCTCCCGGGCCTGGCGGCCTTCCTGGGCGCCGAGCGATTCCTGAAAGAGATTCAGATTGCCGCGCGGCTGCAGCACCCGCACATCCTGACGCTGCACGATTCGGGAGAGGCGGGCGGCTTCCTCTATTACGTCATGCCGTACATCGACGGCGGCTCGTTGCGCCAGCAGCTCGAGGGGCCACCCCGCCGCGCGCTCTCGCAGCAGCAGGCCCTGGCGATCGCCGAGCCGGTGTCGGATGCGCTGTCGTACGCGCATCGCATGGGTGTGCTGCACCGCGACGTCAAACCGGAGAACATCCTGTTCTCGCAGGGACACCCGATCGTCGCGGACTTCGGGATCGCCAAGGCGGTCAGCACCGCCGGCGGCGCGAACCTGACCCGGACCGGCTTTCCGATCGGCACGCCCGGCTACATGAGTCCGGAGCAAGCCGCGGGTCTGACTGATCTGGACGAGCGCACCGACGTCTATAGCCTGGCGGTCGTCGTATACGAAATGCTGGTCGGCGACGTCCCGGGCCGCTGGCCGACTGAGGACGCGGTCCGGGCTGGCCGGTTCCTCGAGGCGTCGGCGAGCCATCGCACGCGGCTGACGAGCATCGGCTCGAGAATCGAGGGCGCGCTGGTGCGCGGCCTGGCGATCCGGCACGACCAGCGCACCGCCACGACGGCCGCGCTGATCGACGAGCTGGCGCGCGGCGGATCGGGCCCGCGGCGGCGCTATGACAAGGACGAAGTGCAGGAAATCGTCAAACGAGCGACGGAATTGGAGGCGAACAAGACCGCCGCGGGCGCCATGACGATCGGCGGGGTGCAGGCCTTGGCCGGTGAAGTGGGTGTGGCGCCCGAAATCGTGCGCGCTGCGGCCGAATCGCTGCAGGCTCCCTATGTCACCCCCGGGACGCTGGCTCCCAACCGCACGAACAACTGGATCGCCGGGCCGACCGAGATATTCTTCGAGCGCGTTATCGACGGCGAGCTGCCCGAGTCCGAATACGCGACGGTCGTCGAAGAGATCCGGCGCGTGCTGCGCAACGCGGGCCAGGTGAGCCAGTTCGGCCGCTCGTTTTCGTGGATTGCCGCGCGTGGGCCGGCGATTCGTCGGGAGCTGGAGGTTGCCGTCTCAGTGCGCCGGGGACAGACGCGCGTCACGATTCAGGAGAATCTGAATCAGCTCATCGGCGCGGTGTATGGCGGGATCGGCGGCGGGATGGGTGGGGGCGGCATGGGCCCGATCATCGGCGTGGGCGTGGGGGCGCTGCACCTCGTCGGCGCGGCTGTCATCACCGTCATCCCGCTGTGGCTTGGGATAACGTATGTCACCGCCCGCACGGTGTATCGGCGCAGCAGCACGAGGCGGTTGCGTGAACTCGAGGAGCTGGCAAATCGCCTGGCGTCATTGATGGAAGAGTTGGTCGAAAAGCCGCGCAGGCTCAATCCGTAATTAGAAAGCCACCCGCCACTCGACGCGCGTGCCAGACAGGAATTGGGGAGGGCCGAGGCCGAAGATGCGCCAGCGGCCCTCGATTATTTTCGCGGTCGTGAACCCGACTGTCGCACCAGCCAGCACATCGGACAACCAGTGCTTGTGATCGTTGAGGCGCGACCACGCGGTGCCGGTAGCCCCGGCGTACAACAGCGCCGTCGCCCACGGACGATGGATCTCTTCCGCCAGAGAGGTCGCCAGGGCGAACGCCATGGTCGCATGCCCCGACGGGAACGCGCCGTGATTGGAGAAAGGCCGGAAGATGTACTGGTCAGCGGTCTCATCGGGGCGAACGCGACCCGTAATTGCCTTGATCGCGCCCGTCGTCAGTCCCGCGACGACTACGGAGGCGAGTACCCGGCCGCCGCTTCGCTGCAGGTCGTTGCGTCCGCTGATGAGACCGGCCAGGAGAATGCCGCCGGGGATGCCGAATACGAGCTCGGGCTCGCCGCCGTTGCGGAACACTCGGGCGATTGCGTTGGTGCGTGTTGAACGGCCGTCTTGCACCCAGTCGTCCACACGTCGATCCGCCACACTCACTGCGCCGATCGCACCGACCGCGATCGCCGCTTCCCACCAGCGGATGCTGTGACTCGGCTGGCGCTGGGCCGGCGCGCTCGTGAACGCGAACAGCTGGCAGATCAAGACGAACAGACTGCATTTCACGCCGCCCACGTCGCTCAGGGGGTCGTTGGAAGGACAGGTTTCATGCGCCTCAAGATAACGCGGCGAACAGTCCGATAACCGCAATGACGATCCCGAGCGCGATCTTCACGGCAGCAGCGGCAATCCGGCCCATGACCGCGCCCCAGCCCGCGCGCGCGGCAACGCCGGCGTGGCGCGAATAGCTGAGCTCGAACACCGCGGCGCCGATGAAGGAGCCGAGCAATGCGCCGATGACGCTGCCGATGATGGCGACGGGAACGCCGATCACGGCGCCGACCAACCCGCCGAGCAGTGCGCCCCAGCCCGACCGCGTGGATCCGCCGTAGCGCTTGGCAAAGCGAAACCCGAGCCAGTTGTCGATGATCTCACCGAGGAACGCAATCGCCAGGAGGATCGCGATCATGACCACGCTGACCGTGCGGAACTCCGTCAGCCACCCGTAGGCGAGGATTCCTCCCACCATGACCCAAAGTCCCGGAAGGCCCAATGGGATCATCGCCAATCCCACGAGTCCCAGGCCGATCAGGAGAGCGATCGCGAGGATCGTCATGGTCTTAATACGCACGCGACCGCCCACGCGATTCCGATACGGGCGCTTCTTGACGATTCCTCTGGTAGGGTGCACCTATTGCGAGCGATTTTCAACGAAAACCATCCTCGACGGATTGCCCGGTGAGCACAGAGCAAACAGAGCAAGGGGTCCGGACCCCGCAATCCGGTGAGCCACTGATTCTTGCCGACGGCCGGCGATTCGTGTTCGCGACGATCGAGAACGACGTTCGTGGCTGGTGGTTTACCGCGTTTGCGCATGATGGGCGGAGCACCCTTCAGGGAAACACGCGCCTCGCGTGGGATTCGCAAGCTACTGCGTGGCGGCCCGATCCCGCGCGGCAGGTGCGCGAGCGGCGACGCGTGCGACTCACCCGCGACGCACGACACAGACAGCTCGACTAAAGCCCGTTAGATTCAACAGTCTCATGGCACGATCGCGGAATAAGGCAGCCGGGCGGGTGCCGAAACCCCGTGCCGCGTCCTACGATACCGAGCCGGAAACCGTCCAAGACGCCGTTCCACAGCCTGCACTCTCGTTTCCGGTTGTCTGCGTCGGCGCGTCCGCCGGCGGCCTGGAGGCGTTTACTCAGCTGCTGAGCGCGCTGCCCACCGACACGGGCATGGCGTTCGTCCTCGTTTCCCACCTATCCCCGTCCCACGCGAGCCACCTGGCCGAGATCCTGTCCCGCGCGACGCCAATGCCTGTAAATGAAGTAAAAGACGAGCCGAAGGTCCAGCCGAATTGCGTGTATGTGATTCCGCCGGACTCGAACATGATCATCGCGCAGGGGTCGCTCAAGCTGATCCCACGCCACAAGGTGGACGGACGCCATCATCCGATCGACCAGTTTCTCGAATCGTTGGCGCACGACCAGAAGCACAAGTCGATCGCCGTCATTCTCTCGGGCACCGGCAGCGACGGCACGATGGGGATGGACGAGATCAAGGCGGCGGGCGGCATCACGTTCGCGCAGGACGAATCGGCCGCGTACGAGGGCATGCCCCGCAGCGCGATGATGGCGGGCACGGTCGACTTCCGGCTCGCCCCCGCGGAAATTGCCCGCGAGCTCGGTAAGATCGCCCGCCACGCCTATATCGGGTCCCACGGGCCTCCGGAGGGTATCGTCGAGGGCGCGCAAACCGCGCCGATCCTGCGGCTGTTGCATCAGTCCTCCGGCGTGGATTTCAACCATTACAAGACCGCGACCCTGCGCCGCCGCGTCGCGCGACGCATGGCGCTGCACAAGGTCGAGACCCTGCCCGAGTATGCCGAGTATCTGCGGGACCATCCCGTCGAGATCGAGGCGCTGTTCCAGGACATTCTCATCAACGTCACGTCGTTCTTCCGCGATCCGGAAACATTCGACCTGCTCAAGACCCGCGTCTTCCCTCGCATCGTCGCCGAGCACGGCTCCGCCGATGCCATTCGGATGTGGGTCGTGGGCTGTTCGACAGGCGAAGAAGCGTATTCGCTCGCGATCGTCTTTTCGGAGTTCATGGAGCGGGAGGGCCGCACCTGGCCGGTGCAGATCTTTGCGACCGATTTGAACGGCACCGGGATCGAGCGCGCGCGGACCGGGCTCTACCCCAAGAGCATCGCGGAGCGCGTCTCTCCCGAACGGCTGCGGCGCTTTTTCTACGAGCTGGATGGGAAATACCGCGTGGCGAAGACCATTCGCGACCTGTGCGTGTTCGCCAAACACAACGTGCTGGAAGATCCGCCGTTTTCCCGCATGGATGTGATCAGCTGCCGCAACATGCTGATCTACCTCGAGCCGGTGATGCAGCAGCACTTGCTGCCGACCCTCCATTACGCGCTCAAGTCGCCAGGAGTCTTGCTCCTGGGTGGATCCGAATCGACCGGCGTCCACACCGACCTGTTCGATCCCATCGACGCCAAACACCGGTTTTACGGCCGCAAACCCACCGCCAACCGGTTACCTCCGCCGTTAATCGAAGGAGTGCGGCTGGCTCGTCACAAGCACGCGCCGCCGGTGGCCGCGGTCGAGGCGCGCCGCGGCGAAGGAGCCCAGCGGGAAGCCGATCGCATCCTGCTCGCGCGCTATACGCCGCCCGGCGTCCTGGTGACGGAGGATCTCGAGATCCTGCAGTTCCATGGCGACACCGGCGCGTATCTCACGCCGCTCGCCGGCAAGGCGTCGCTGAATCTCGTCAAGATGCTCCGCGAAGGGTTGCTGGCGCCGATCCGCACGGCGATCGCGCTCGCAAAAAAAGACGGCGGCACCGTTCGCAAGAACGACGTGCGGGTCAAGGGTCACGACGGCGTCGATATCGAAATCGTACCGGTCAACGGCGCGGTCGACGGGCGGGGCGGGTTCCTGGTCCTCTTCCACGAGGCCGTACCACTGGCACCTCGTCTCCGTGTCCCACGATCGACCGCGACACGCGCGCCGGACGATGAGACGGAGCAGCTCAAGCAGGAGCTCGCGTCGACGAAAGACTACCTCCAATCGGTGATCGAGCAGCAGGATGCGGCCAATGAAGAGCTGCAATCGGCCAACGAGGAGATTCAATCGGCGAACGAAGAGCTCCAGAGTATCAACGAAGAGATCGAGACGTCCAAAGAGGAGATGGAGTCCAGCAACGAAGAGCTGGCGACCGTCAACGAAGAGCTGCAGAACCGCAATGCAGAGCTGGGGCGGAGCAACAACGACTTGATGAACCTGCTCGCCAGCGTACAGATGGCGATCGTCATGCTCGGCCCCGATCTTCGGATCCGCCGCTTCACGCCGATGGCCGAGACGATGCTGAATCTGATCCCGACCGATGTCGGACGGCCGCTGACCAACATCAAGCTGAACGTCGACGTTCCGGATCTGGAAGCCGTTCTGGAGAACGTGCTCGAAACGGTGCAGCCCTTCCAGCGGGACGTGCAGGACCGGACGGGACGATGGTTTTCGCTGCGGATC
>Ga0193725_1000275_pt1 | contig 16114 bp, 16 predicted proteins | sample H2a2metaG_FD_143058 | JGI IMG/M metagenome (GOLD analysis project Ga0193725, IMG submission 143058) | Soil microbial communities from a riparian zone of the East river system, Colorado, United States - H2a2 | ecosystem: Environmental > Terrestrial > Soil > Riparian zone | place: USA: East River... | reverse complement strand
GACTTTGCGGATCTTCTCGGCAAAGACCGGGGTGTACTCGACCCAATGCCCGTCGCCGTCGACGACGGGGTGCGTGAGGTCCTTGCGGATTTCTTCGGGCGTATGGTGCGCGCTCATCTGGCCCTCCCCCAACAGGTGAAGTGCGATTTCGGGTGAGCGTATGCTCCCAGCACGACCCAAGTCAAACCGCCTGACGCGGCCCGCGGACGCGTCGCATTTGACAGGTCCGGCGGCGACGCGCTATGTCTCACTCGCACCGTTGTTCGCGAGATCGCCAACGCGAGATCGTCGAAAAGGAGACTCTATGTCCGCCAGCGTCAGCGACTTCAGCTTCCTGCAGGGCGTGAAGGTCGTCGATTTCACCCAGTTCGAGGCCGGTCCGTCCTGTACCGAGGCACTCGGCTGGCTGGGTGCCGACGTCGTGAAGATCGAGAACCCGAACATGGGCGACCCCGGCCGTCGTCTTCGCCCCGGCCAGCCCGACACCGATCCCTACTATTTTCACGCCTTCAACGCCAACAAGAAGTCGATCACGGTCAATCTCAAGTCCCCCCAGGGGCTCGAACTCGTCAAGGACATGATTGGCAAGGCGGACGTGATGATCGAGAACTTTGCCCCGGGCGCGATCGAGCGGCTGGGCCTGTCCTATGACGTCGTGAAGGCGATCAATCCGAGCATCATCTACGCCCAGGTCAAGGGCTTCGGCGAAGGCAGCCCGTTCGAGCACAACCTCGCCTTCGACATGATTGCTCAGGCGTGCGGCGGCACGTTCAGCGTCACCGGAGACAAGAACGGCCCGCCGACCCGGCCCGGCATCTCGATCGGTGATACCGGCACCGGCATGCTGATGGCGATCACGATCCTGGGCGCGCTGTACAAGCGCCGCGAGACGGGCGAGGGCCATCGCCTGCAGGTCGCCATGCAGGACGCGATGCTGCACTACATGCGCATCAACTTCGCGACTCAGGGCCTGACCGGGAAAGCGGCCGAACGCGGCGGCAGCAAGGTGCCCGGTGTGAGCAACGCGCCCATGGGGCTCTATCCGTGTGCGCCGGGCGGGCCGAACGACTACGTCTACATCATGACCAGCCGAGCGAACCCGGACCATTGGGACCGCCTGCTGAAGCTGATCGATCGGCAGGATCTGATCGGCGACCAGCGCTACCTGACCCCCGCCGACCGCGTCGAGCGGGAAGCCGAGGTGGATGAGGTCATCTCCGCGTGGACCCGCAAGCACACCAAGCTCGATGCCATGAAGCTGGTGGGCGACGCCGGCATTCCGGCCGGGGCGGTGCTGGACACGGATGAGCTGAACAAGGACGTCACGTTCGAGGCGCGCGGCATCATGCAGACCATGGTCCATCCCGTGCACCGCCCGTTCAAGATGCCGGGCTGGCCAGTGCGCGTCGATGGAAAGACCTCGCGCCTCACCTCGTCGCCCGTGCTCGGCGAGCATACGGACCAAGTGCTGAGCGACTGGCTGGGTCTGACCGCCCAGGCGGTGGCGGAGATGAAGCGCGAAGGCGTGATCTGACCGGTCCGCGCCGCGTGCCCGCTCAGGGCTGCTGAATCGCCAGACGCCACAGGCGCGGCAAGCGGCCGCTAGGTCGAAAAGCTTCAGAGACACGTGCAGACAATCAAAGGGGCCGATCGACTCGGCCCCTTTGTTTTTACTACTTGAATGGTTGCGGGGGCTGGATATGCAGAATGCTACACGGCCCCTGAGACGTATTGGATCTACGGTAAGCCTTGAAAACACGGATCAACGAGCCAGGACGAAGGTGGGAAGGCTAAGCTGCTTGGGCGTGTTGGGCGGTAGAGCTGGTTCGACCGAAACCTATGCGTCGAGGCCATCTTTACAGCCGACGCTCCGAGGCGTGGCAAGGCCGCCGCGCCTAGGCCCGGATCATGATGAGCATCATCTTGAACGGCGTGACGGCCTTGACGGCATGGGGCTGGCCCGCGGGGAGCCGGAGCAAGTGCCCGGCGGTCAGGCGGTAGGGCGTGCCGGCGACGGAGATCTCGGATTCTCCCTCGACCATCAGCACGAGCGCGTCGAAAGGAGCGGTGTGCTCGCTCAATCCCTCTCCGGCGTCGAACGCGAAGGCCGTGACGGTGCCCGCGGACTTCTTGACCAGCGTGCGGCTGACCACGGCGCCGAGCTGGTACTCGACGAGCGCGGACTGGGCGACGACGCCCTCCAGTTCGGTGGCGGCGTTTCGATCGGCAGTCATGGTGTATCCACGCGTGAGTGTGGCGCGAGAGGTCCAGCCCGCTCCGCACGCGCGGACTCGGCGCGCGTGCGCGACGCGAGGATGCCATACGCCATGTTTGCGAAAAAGACGATGACGGCGACGGCGTTCAACAAGCCGCCCCATCGGCGGCCCTGGAGCCACGGTGCGCAATCTCCGACGACTCGGAGGACGAGCGACGCGTGCAGCAAGGCGAGCGGGAGGTAGAACGCCGGATGATAGGCCACGCGGATTCCCAGCACGGCGGGAAAGATGATCGGAGCGTGGCCGAAGATCATCGAGAAGACAAACCCGACGAAGACAGCATGGAGGATCGCGTCATACTGCGGTCCTGCTGCGACGCCCCCGAACCGTAGGGCAAGGAGCCCGGCGACGCCGAGCCAGACGTAGCCGGAGAGCAGCGCCACCGCGATGAACCGTGTCAATCCCGACGTCCGGACGGCCCGCCGCGCGACGTCGAAGACGCCGAGCCAGATCGCCATCGCCATCATCGCCGCGCCCGTGAGTCGGACACCGGCATCCGGCGCGAGTGACGTCAGCCCAATCCCGATCAGGAAGACGATGATCGCGCTCAGAAACGCAGCGTGACTCTTCACTCCGAGGCGAAGGAGCCGCGTCAGCTCGAGCCGCTCGCCGGCGATGGTGAGGACGAGGAAGCCGATCCACCAGTAGACGACGCGATGAATCGGCCACCCGGCGGCCCAGAGGGTCTGGCCCGCCAACCACGAGCACGCCCCCAGCGCCATGACGCCGGTGAAGAGCGCGGTCTGCTTGCGTAAGAGTTCGACGAACACGAGCACCATCATGGCGCTGCCGAGCGTCATCAGCCACGCGCCGCCCGGCGCGCCGGCGGCGAGTGCCACCGCTCCGAGACCGGTCGCCAGGGGGGCCACGTACGCCCAGATGCGCCCGAGGGCCACGGCGCGCTCGAGACCGATCACGGTACCGAGAAAGCCCGCGACCATCAGCGGACCGTGAAACGCCACGAGACTCGCGCTGGTCGGCAGGGGCCATCCGAGACGAGCGAGGCCGCCGGCGAGTGCGCCGAGCAGCGCGAGCATGCCGAGCGCCATGAGCGGCAGGCGCGCGCGCTGGCGCCATCGCAGCGGCGCCGGCATCCCCGCTGTGGTCACCTCCACCCGAGTCGCTCGCGAGCGGCGCTCGACATCATCGCCGGTCGCCACCGAGGCTCCGACACGAGGTCGACGGAGACCGACTTCACGCCGGGAACGTGTCGCTGGACCGAAGCCCTGGCTTCCTCGGCGATCGACTCGCCGAGCGGACAGGCGGGCGTGGTCATCGTCATCACCACGCGCACGTCACCTTGCCTCGCCTCCGCCTCGTACACGAGGCCGAGATCCACGATATTGATCCCGATCTCGGGATCGATCACATCGCGAAGCGCGTCGAGGATCTCGTCCCGGCCGACGACTTCCACGCCTAGTGCCCCGCCATGCTCGTCGGGCCGGCCGAGTGGAAGATCGCGGGATTGTCGTCGCCTTCGACGATCAGAAAGCCGGCGAGCCCCCGCTCCAGCCGCGAGAGCGCATGGTCCACGAGGATGTAACGTCCGGGGACCTCCAGCTTGAACTCGACCATGGTGGCGCCGCCGGGAGCGACGGTCGTCGTCTGGACGTTCGTCGCCGTCGGCGAGCCGATCGCCGCCTGGTTGTACACGCGGTCGAAGATCTCGCCGATGACGTGGAACGAGGAGGTCGCGTTCGGGCCGCCCACCCCGAAGAAAATGCGGACCATCTCACCGACCTTGGCCCTCATCGGATGCTCGGACGTCAGTGCGCCGACGGCACCGTTGAACACGAAGTACTCGGCCCGCTCGTTGAGCAGCTTCTCCACGCTGAACTCGTCGTGGCCACGCTGACCGTACGGGCGATCGGTGTAGAGCTCGCCCTGCATCACGTAGAACTCGTGATCGACCTTGGAGAGGCCCTGCGGTGGCTCGACGAGGATCAGCCCGTACATTCCGCTCGAGATGTGATTCGCCACCATCGGTGTCGCGCAGTGATACACGTACAACCCCGGATTGAGCGCCTTGAAGCGAAAGGACTTCGTCTCCCCGGGTGGCGCCTGCGTCGCCACCGCTCCGCCCCCGGGGCCTGTCACCGCGTGTAGGTCGATCGAGTGGATCATGCGGCTATCCGCTCGGTTCTTGAAGTTCAGCTCGACGGTGTCGCCCACGCGCACGCGGAGGAAGGGCCCGGGCACCTTGCCGTTGAACGTCCAGTAGTTGTACGTGGTCTCGTTCGCGAGCTTGCCCACGAGCTCCACCGCCTCGAGGTCGACGGTCGACGTGCGCGGCGGTCCCACGGGCAGCGGGGGCGGCAGATCGGCGGGATTCCGGACGATGCTGGTCGACGGCGGCAGCGCCACCACCGGACCTTTCACGCCACCCACGACGAGCTTGCCCTCCATCCCCGACTGCCGGTGGCCAGGTAGTGAGCAGAAGTACGCGTGCTCGCCCGGCTTGTCGGCGCGAAACACCGTCACGCTGCTCGCCCCTTTACGACTCACGCGATCGGTGGCCGCCTTGAAATCGGGGAAGACGACGTCGTGATCGATGCCGTCGTTGTTGACGAGACTGACCTGGACGACGTCACCCTCGTTCACGCGCAGGATCGGATTCACGAGACCTTCGATCTCGCCGCCGACGCCGACGAACGCCATCTTGCCTTCCCCGAGCTCGGTGCGGAGCCGGAACCGGACGTTCGGGGTGTATTCCGCCGCCGGGCTCTGCTTCGAGAGCTTGGGCGCGCTCGGCGCCGCGGCCGGCCGCGCGGGCTTTGCGCCTTGCGCCTGGTGCCCGTGCTTCGCGGGAGCCGCCGGTCCGTCCGCCGCGAAGCCCTGGCCGGGAACCGCCCACAGGAGAACCAACATGACGAGGCCGTAGACGCTACGCATTCTGGGTCACCTTCCCGTAGGGCGCGCCGATGCGCCCCGTGCTTGCGATCATGTGCGTGAGTGCAGCGACCGATCGGACGGCCGTGCTCAGCTCTTCTTGAATTCGGGGCGACTCGCCGGCCAGCGTGCGCGCGGCCCACGGTCCGTCTGCATCAGCATGGTGTCCTTCCGTACGGCGGTGTGCCCCGTCGGGATGACGTCCTTCGGCGGCCGCCCGGCCTTCGCCGTGCGCGCAGGGGTCGGGACATCGGTGCGGGTCCGTCGCTTCGCCATCTCCTTCCTCCTCGGTTCGACCGAGTACGCGAGATGTGCAACGACGACGCCACACGCGATTTGGGGCGGAAATCAGGGCGTTGCGAGCGTCTCGACGCCGGCGAGCGAGGGACGGTTCGCCCCACCTGGGGCAACCGCAGGACAGCGGGCTACTCGTCGAGGAACGAGCGGCGGCGGATCAGCGGAGGCACGCGGCGATCTCTTACTGAGGCCAGCCGGGCTTCACACCCGATCCGCCGGCGGGGCCGACCGCACCGAAGAACGCGCCGGTCCCGTTCCCGGCGGACCACGCCTCGAAGGGCGTCGCCCGCGGCGCAGCGGCTTCGGTCGGGGCGGCGCCTTGGACGGTGGCGCCGCAGGCCGCGGTGCCAATCGCGAGCATTGTCAGAGCCACGAACAAGACCGAGCGATCGAGCATGGCGCTCACCACTTTACTTGAACCGGTAACCGAGGGTCGCGGCGATGACGTGCGCCGTGTAGTTCCGGGCGTCGTTGCCGAGCCAGATCGACGAGGCCACGCCCGGCAGGAACGGGTTCAGAGTGTCCGTGCGCCAGTCGTGCTTGGTGAACCGCTCGAAGGCGTAGGCCAGCCCGACCGTCCACGACTTCGAGAGGTGATACCTCAGCGCGCTGTCCACCCGAACCAGCGTGTCGTCGAAGGCGGGCATCCGCTTGGCGCTCGCCGCCAGGTTCTGCGCCGCGGTGCCGCTCGACGGCGCGCCGTTGGGATTGCGGGTGAGGATCTGGCCCGTCGCCGTCGAGTAGTTCATCCCGATATTCCAGTCGAGGCGGCCGGGGATCATGGCGATCCTCGCGCCGAGGTGGAAGGTGTCGACGGTGTCGATGTTGTTCGACTGCCAGTTGTAGTCGATGAAATCCTGCGTATCTGTTCCGACCACGATGCGGCTTCGCGAGAGCTGCTTCTGGAAGATCAGCTCGTGCACGTAGCCGGCCGTGAACGAGACGCGGTCGGACGGCGTCCAGCCGAGGTCGAACCCGGCCGACCAGTTGGTGGCCTCCTGGAGCCCGAGGGGCGAGTGCAGATAGTCGTCGAACTTCCAGCTCCCGGTGATCGACGCCGTCAGCGTCTCGAAGGGGAAGAACTGGAGCAACAGGTCGACGCGCTGGCGGTCGCGGTCCGCCTCGTCGAATTTCCTGAGCAGGGTCGACTGGCCCTGGGCCAGCTGAGCCGACGTCTCCTCTTCGAGGACGCTGTGCTCGTGGTGCGCGAGGGTGTTGTACTCGGCGATGCGCCGGAACGACGGCCGGTACGTGAGCCGGGCGGCCAGCCACTCCCACGGTGTGAGGTCGACCGCGGCCTTGCCGAAGACCTCGTCGCTGCGCGGAGCCTCGCGATGGTCGACGCGATCCCACCGCTCCCAACCGCCGCCGACGGTCACGGCCAGCGGTTGGCCGAACTTCCAGCGGCCGTCGAGATCGAGGTTGTGCTTGGTATAGCCGAAGCGCGGCGAGGTCCGCTCCTCCTCCACCAGCGTGCGGTCGTTGACCACGTGGCCGGCGAAGATGGGCTCGTCGCTCATGTCGCTGAGGTTGAACATCCGATACTTCAACGTCAGCGTCAGCGGCTGGATCGGCCGGCTGGTCGCGTTGAGGTTAACCAAAGCCGTGCCCACGATCCCGTTGAGGCTGCGCTGGGGTAGCACAAGGAGGGGTGAGCCCGCGAGCGCGGCGTTGACGGTGTGCGCGAGGAACGGCTCGTCCTGCAGCCGCAGGCTGTAGCCGAAGTTCCCGGTGATGCGGGTGCGGTAGGGCAGGTTGATCCCGCCGGCGATGTTGATCGAGTGCGCCTGGTTGCTCGGGGGTAGCGACGTCAGCCCGCTGGGCTGAGCGCCGGTGGCGTCGGCCCCGCAGCCCGGTGATGCGGCGGTGATAGCGGCCGTCAAGCCGAGACACGGGTTGTCGGCGCGGACACTGCTGAACGCGTTCTGGAACGCCGAGAAGGTGTAGCCCGCCTGGATCTGCCAGTTCTCGCGGACGAAGCTCAGCTTGAGCCGGAAGTCGTGGACGGTCTGGTCGATCGGCTCGAGGATCTCCATGAAGTTGCCGCCGGGGCTGCTGAACGCCATGCCGAACGGCCGCTCGCCGTCCTTCTTGATCCGCGTGTACTCGGCGCGCAGCTCGAGGTCGGGCGTGGGGGTCAGCACGAACGAGAGCCGTCCCGTATCCCAGCGCACCCCGACGTCATCGAGCCGGCGCCCCCCGTTGTAGATCGACAGCGCCGGCCGGGGCGTCGGCAGCGTGAACATGTTGGGCGCGGTCTGCGTGGCCAGCATCCGGGCCGAGGTCGAGAAGAGGTGCGGCGTCTGGTCCCAGTCGAACCCGAATTCCCAGAGGCCGAGCCGTTCCGCACGGAGCGCGAATTCCTGGTCCTGCTGGCCCCACTTGGCGCCGGCGAACGAGGCGGAGTAGCTCTCGTCGGGCCGGAAGATCCGCAGTTGCAGGCCCTGGAGAAAGGGCCCTTGGGTGAAGTCACGGTATTCCTCGAACTTGCCCCGGTCGACGCCGGAGGGTCGGTCCGGCAAGAGGCGGAGCCCGGCCTCGACCTCACCCTCGACGTTCATGCCGCCGAGCGTGAACTGCGCGGCCGCGGGGTTCGCGACCGCCAGCACCGCCAGCGCTACGACGACCGCTCCGAACGTTCGCGCGCGTTGCATGCTGCCCTCCTATCGCGTGAAGGCGAAGCCGGAGGGATGGTTCGAGCCGTGGATGTTCACGTGACAGCTCGAGCAAGCCTTCCCGAGGACGAACTTCTGCGACGCCGTGTCCCGCCCGTAGGGATTGGTCGGGTGCCGGGTCTCGATGTGACACTGCTGGCAGAGCCGGGGCTTGGCGACCTTGAGCATCTTCTCGTGGTTGGAGCCGTGCGGATCGTGACAGTTCGCGCAGCTCTCGATCACCGGCGCGTGGTCCCACAGGAAGGGGCCGCGCTTCTCGGTGTGGCAGGCGTAGCAGTTGTCGTTGAGCGAGTTCTCCTTGAGCAGCGCGGGCGTGACCGTGCCGTGCGGGTTATGACACGAGGTGCACGTCATCTTGCCCTCGCGCAGCGGCATGTGGGAGGAGCGCATCTGCTGCGCGCGCCGCTCGAGGTGGCAGGTGCCGCAGGTCTCGATCACCGACGCTTTGGCGAGCTGGGCCTTGGGCGAGTGATCGGCCATGACGGTGTGGCAGTTGGTGCACGCGACGTCGCGCGCCTCGTGAGGGCTGCCCTGCCAGAACACGCGGGCGCCCTTGGTGTGGCAGGTGAGGCAGACCTGGTTGCGCTGATCGACCGGGGTGCGATCGTTCTTGGCGAACGTGATGAGCTTGGGATCCTTGCCCGGCCCGCCCCCGCCCTGGTCGACGTGGTCCTTGCCCGGGCCGTGGCAGGTCTCGCAGGCGAGCCGCTCGACGCTGTTGCGCGGCTGCTTGAGGAAGAGGCGTCCCATCTTGGTGTGGGAGAACCGGTTGAAGGCCTCCTCGTGGCAGCCCTTGCACGTCTCGGCGCCGACGTACTCGCCACCGGACGGCGCGGCCTGGGTCTGGGCGGCGGGCGCCCCCGCGCGGGCCGGACTCTCTGCGGTTTTGGACGGCCCGAAGCACCCAACGAAGACGAAGGCCAGGACGACCAACCCGATACCGCCTACACCCACCCATCGACGGTGACGTCGACTCACGCGGTGCCTCCCCTCGATAGCGGCACGAGCTGGCCTCGAAAAGTCGCCCAAAAGATAGGCCAGCAGCCCGAGCGGCGCAATGGGCCGTTTGAGCTATTTCCTGGCGCCGACCGCCTCGACTTTCCGGCGCGCGACCTCGAGCAGTGCCGAAGCGCTACTTCTTGTGGCACCTCTCGCAGTTCGCCTTGTCGTCGGTGGTGAAGACGACCTTGGTGCCGACCTGCGTCTTGCCGTTGTGGCAGACGCCGCACTGCTCGCCGGCCTTCATCTTCGCCATCGTGAGGGGCCCGGTCTCTCCCTTCTTGAACTTGAAGGCCTTGATGTGGCAGGCGGTGCACTTGTCGACGCCGGCCTCCCGGTGCTTGGCGTGGTCGAACGTCACCTTGCCGGGGCTGTCCTTGCCCTGCGGGAAGGCGAACGGGTCAGGCGTCTTGGGCTGAGCGGGGCCGTCGGACGGCGCGAGCAGCCCGGCGACGAGGCCGGCGACCAGCAGGAGCGTGCAGAAACCCAGGGATCGCACGATGAGGGTCCTCCCGTGAGGTGTGTGCGGGTTCACTTGGCGCTGCTCCTCAGGAATGCCACGAGGTTCAGCATCTCGTCCTCGGCAAAGCGCGGGTAGAGCACGCCGACCTCCATGGCCTTGGCCGCCATCGCGGGCGTATGCTGCCACATCCGCGCCGCCCAGGCCACCGCCGATTCGTAAGACGCGCGCTGCGCGGAGAGATCGGGCGCGAGCCGGCCACCCTCTCCGCGCAGGCTGTGGCACTTGAGACAGCCCTTGCGCAGCAGCATGAGCTGGCCCTTGGAGAGATCGGGCGCCGGATCGCGCGCGGGGTCAGCCTCGAGGTAGGTCATGAGGTCCGCCATCTCGCCGGCACTGATCTGTGGCCACTGGAGGTTCTCGATCTTCAGCACCGTGAACATGCCCGGCGCATGATTCCAGAGGCGACCCGCGAGCGCGAAGGCGCCCTGCGGCCGGCGGAGCTGCTCCAGCGCGGGGCCGACGCCGGACTGGGCGCGCGGGACGTGGCAGCGCGCGCACTCCTTGGCGGTGAAGGTCTCGCGCCCGCGCGCGGCGTCGCCGGGCGGCTCTCCCCTCGCCACGCCCGCGACGGAGAGCACGGCAACCGCGAGGCCGAGCGCAGCGAGCACGCCGCGGCCACGATGCCTCATTTTGTCGCGCTCGCCGTGTAGCCGAGATAGGTCAGCACGAGCATGTAGACGATGAGCGCGATGCCGATCCAGAAGAAGAGCCGGCTCGGCTCCCCACGCGCCGTCCGCCGGTCGAGCACGGGGATCAGCAGCAGGAAGAGCCCGCCGAGGCCGAAGCCGAGGACGCCCACCACCTCGCCGTCGATGCCGAGGATGCGCGCCGGCAGGTACTTGAGCGTCTGGAACATGAACATGAAGTACCACTCCGGCTTGATCCCGATCGGCGCGGACACGAACGGATCGGCCTTCCGGCCGAGCTCGGCGGGCAAGAACGCCGCGAGGGCGGCGAGCCCGGCGAGCGCCGCCAGCCAGCCCACCATGTCGCGCAGCAGGAAGTTCGGCACGAACGGCATCGTCCGCAGCGGGCCGCCACCCCGCTCGACGCTGGGCGGCACGCTCATGCCGTGCTTCTGCACAAGGAAGAGGTGCAGGCCGACGAGCGCGGCCGTGAGCAGGGGCAGGACCGCGACGTGGATGCCGTAGAAGCGTGTGAGCGTCGCGCCCGTCACCTCGTCCCCACCGCGCAGGAGCCGGCGAAGAAACGACCCCACGAGCGGCACGGCCCCGGTGATCTCGGTGCCGACCTTGGTCGCGAAGTACGCCAGCTCGTTCCACGGCAGGAGATAGCCCGTGAATCCGAAGCCCATGGCGAGCCCCATCAGCGCGACCCCCGAGAACCACGTGATCTCGCGCGGCGGCCGGTAGACCCCGAGCAGCAGCACGCTGAACATGTGCACGAACAGCGTGAAGATCATCATGTTCGCGGCCCACGCGTGGATCGAGCGGATCAGCCATCCGAACTCGACCTCCGCCATCAGGAACTGGACGGACTCGTAGGCCTCCTCGGCGCTCGGCCGGTAGTAGAAGAGCAGCAGGATCCCGGTCGCGACCTGGATCGCGAAGAGGAACAGCGTCATGCCTCCGAAGTAGTACCAGATCGTGTGCCGGTGGAGCGGCACCTGCTTCTTACGGGCGAGATACTCGAGGTCGGCGAGCCCGATGCGGCGATCGAGCCACCGCCAGACCGCGCCGTGGGTCTCCACCGGTTCCATCCTCTAGGCGCCCTTGCTCACCACGATCTGATTACCGCGCGCATTGACGGCGAAGGCCTCGAGCGGCCGCGGCGGCGGCCCCTCCACGTTCTTGCCGTTGAGATCGAAGTGGCCGTTGTGGCAGGCGCACCAGATCTGACCGAAGTCCGGCCGGTATTGCACGGTGCAGTTGAGATGGGTGCAGACGGCCGAAAAGGCCCGCAGCTCACCGGCCGCCGTCCGCACGAGGATCCCCGGGCGGCTGCCGAACTTGAAGATCTGTCCAGTGTTCGGCTTGACGTCCTCGGGCTTGATGGCGAGCGTCACCGTGCCCGCGGCGGATTCGCCTGACGGGGGCGGCACGAGGTAGCGGCTGACCGGATAGAGCACGGCCAGCAGGAAGGCACCGGCGCTCGTGCCGAGAAACCAGTTCACGAATCGCCGTCGTGACGGATCGTCTATTGCGTACGCCACATCTCCCTCCTAATTTCGATCATTGAAGGGCTCGGCTCGCCGCCGAGCGCGGCTCACCTCGCACTGCCACGCTCGATCGCGCGCCCGCGCCGATCGACCTGGCGGATCTTCAGCAGGAGCCCGGCGATGACGGCGAGGATGATCACGAGCGAGATACCGAGCCCCTTGCGCCGAAAGACCAGCTCGCCGAGGGCGCGCACGCCCCGAGCGTGCGCCTTGTCGGCAACCGCGACGCCGGCGGTCGTTTCGGCCTTGACCGCGTCGACGGTGAAGGCATGCACGGCCGCGCGCGCCTTGACCAGCGAATCCCGGGCGCTATTGAGGTCGAACTTCGCCTGGGTCACTTCCATGCCCGCGTGCTCCGCCCGGTCGAGCAGCTCGCGGGCCGCGCGATGGCGCCCGGCCAGGCCGTCGATGAGCGCGCGCATCTCGACGGCCGTCTGGCCGCCCTTGTCGGTGGCGCCATGGCAGGTCGTGCAGACGGCGTCGCTGCCGAGCCCGAGCATGCGGTCGCCGGTCTCGCGGATCGCGTGGTTGTCGTGGCACGTCGCGCAGCCCGGCGTGCCCATGTCGACGAACGCCTTGGCGTGGACGCTCTTGCCGAAGAGATCGGCCATCACGGTGTGGCACTGGCCGCACACGTTGCCCACCCACGACACGCCTGGCGGTGCCGCGCCGTGGTTGCCGTGGCAGTCGTTGCAGGTCGGCGCAGAGAGATCGCCCTTCACGATCATTGCCTTGCCGTGGACGCTCTCCTTGTACTTCGCGAGCTGGTCCGTCGGGAGGCGCCGGCCCTCCATGTACTTGGCGTCGCCGTGACACGCGCCGCACGTCTCGGCCACGCGCAGCGGGTACACGCTCGACGTGGGATCGGACGGCGGGCGGATCGAGTGGGCCGGGTGACAGCTCACGCACGTCGCGACCTTGGGATCGTCCTCCTCGCGCAGCTTGCGGCCGTGGACCGACGTCGCGTACTCGGTCGCCTGGTCGACCAGCAGCGACGGGTTGTAGCGCTTCATGAACGTGGCGTCCGAATGGCAGCGCGCGCACACCTGGACCACCTGCTTGCGCCCGGGCTTGCCGATGTAACCCTTTCCGGGATCCATCGCTTCCATGCCCGCTTCCTTCTCGTTGCCGCCGTGGCAGGCCACGCAGCCGAAGCCCTTCGCCTTGTGGACGTCGTGAGCGTAGTCCTTCACCGGCTTCTCGAGGCGCGCGGCGCCGATGGCGAGGTGGCAGGTCGCGCAGTTGTCGGCGCCCGCCGGCTGGGCGTAGGCCGGCGCCGTCCAGAGCCCGAGCACGCCGACGACGGTGACTATGATGATTACGAGTGGCGCCGTCATCGGGCCCGGCCGAAGGACGCAAGCAGCGCCGCCAGGTCGGCCATCTCTTCCTCTCGAAACTCGGGCCACGCGAGCTTGCCGCCGCCCGGCACCGGCGCGGTCACCACGGCGTGGTTCCAGAGCGCGGCGACGACGGCCGCGGGCGTGGTGAGGCGCACCCGCGTGAGGTCGGACGCCGGCTTGCCGCGCTCGCCGGCGAGCGCGTGGCAGGTCAAGCAGCCCTTGTAGGTGGCCACCGTCCAGCCGCGCTGGATGTTGCCGGGCTCGGCGAAGTACCGCACCGAGTGCAGGTAGCCGATGATGTCGGCCATCTCCTCGGGACGGAGCTGCGGCACAGTGATGCCCCGTGGCTTCATTGCCGCGAGCATCTTCGGCGCTTTGTTCCACATCTCCGCGGCGAAATCGATGGGGCTCCTTCGCACGGCCCGATCGGCCAGGTCGGGGCCGACCTTCCCGCCCTGGCCGCCGACGCTGTGGCACTCGGCGCAGCGCTTCTCGGCGAACAGCCGGCGGCCGTTGTCGGCGCGGCCCGGAAGTATGTAGATCGGTCCTTCCGTCGGCCCGCCGGTGCCCGGCGCCACGAACGCGATGAGATCGCGCAGCTCAGTGCCCGTGAAGGAGGGCCGCTGGACGCCGCGGGCGGCCATCGCGTCCGTCATCTGGGGGCCGTGGTTCCACATCGCCGCGGCGACGTAGATCGGCGAGCGGAACGGACGCAGGAAATCGAGGTTGGGTCCCACCACGCCGCCGACGCCGTCGACCTGGTGACAAACGATGCAGCGTTTCTCGGTGAAGGCTCGCCGCCCGGCGGCCGCGTTGCCCGGAGCGTCGAAGTAGTTCAGCGTGTAGAGAAACCCGATCAGGTCGGCCGCTTCCTGCACCTCGAGGTGGGGACGCGCGATGCCGAGCTGCTGCATGCGGTCGGCCATGCGCGGGAGGTGGTTCCACATGGCCGTGGCGAGGTCGTAGAACGATCGCGGGCGGGCGATGCGTCCGAGGTCGGGACCGATCCGGCCTCCGATCCCGTTCACGGCGTGGCACTTGGCGCAGCCCTTCGCACCGAAGACGCGTGAGCCGGCGAGGGGATCCTGGGACGGAGTCGAGACCTGTGCCCACGCCGAACCCGACCAGGCCAGCGCCACGGCGAACAGGAGCGCGCCGGCTACCACGCCGCCGCGTATGGCTTCCGTCATCCGTCCCTCCCCTGCCGGCCGTGAGCCCCCACCCGCGACCGAGGAGCATCCTACTCGCTCGGCCCTCGGGGTGGCAATGAGCCGAACGCCTCACACCCGAACGGAGATCGCCGGGAGGACAGAGTCTCCCGGTGATCCTCGTGACGAAGCGACGGTTACTCGAACACCAGCTTGAGCACGCCCGGCGCGAACGCGTGGCCCGTGCGCACGCCCTTCATGTGCCAGAGGTCGGCACGCTACTTGGCCTTCTTCTGGGGCGCCCGGGTTGGGGTGAGCGAGCCCAGGTACGCGGTGATGTCGGTGAGCTCTTGACCGGTGAGGGCGGGCAGCGAGGTCTCTTGCTTCTGCGCCTGGCCTTCCATGCGTGCGCCGTGGTTCCACATCGCCGCGATGACGGCGGACGGCGAGCCCACGACGGTGGAGGTCGCGAAGTCCGCCGCGACCGTCCCGCCCTTGCCCCGGACCGAGTGACACGTGACGCATCCCTTGCCCTGCACGAGCTGCTGGCCGCGCGCGGCCTGACCGCTCATCCCGTCGAAATAGTGGGAGGCGTAGAGATAGGCCACGACGTCCGCCATGTCCTGTCCGGTGAGCTGCGGCACCTGGATTCCGCGCGCTTTCATCTTGGTCCACATGGCGGGTCCGTGGTTCCACATGAGCCCAGCGAAGTCCGTGAGGCTCACGTGGTGTGCGCGTCCACCGAGGGCCGGCCCGATCTTGCCGCCCCGTCCCCCGACCGCGTGGCAGCTCCCGCAGCTCTTCTCCGCGAAGAGCTTCTCGCCGCGCTCCGGCGTCCCCGGGATGACCTGCGCCGTCGGCGCGTCGGCGTCGCGCGCGACCGAGACGACGTACGCGATGACGTCGACCAGCTCTCGGCCCTTGAACGTCGGCCGCTCGACGCCCTTGACCTTCATGGCCTCGGCCATGCCCGGTCCGTGATTCCACATCGCGGCGGCGACCAGCACCGGCGAGCCCGCACCCTTGAGCGCCTCGAGCGCGGGGCCGACGCTCCCGCCCTTACCGCCGACCGTGTGACATTGCACGCACCCCTTCGACGTGAAGACCCGCTCCCCGACCTTGGGGTTCCCGCTCTCATCGCGATAGGCAGCGGTGAAAAGAAACGCCAGGAGGTTCGAGACGTCGGCGGCGGTGAGTGCCGGCCGGTCGATCCGCTGCTCGCGCATGCGCTCGCCCATGCGCGGCAGGTGGTTCCACATGGCGGCGCCGAGTTGATAGAAGCCACTGCCGCTCTGGACGCGGGCGAGATCCGGGCCGACCTTGCCGCCGACGCCGCGCACGCTGTGGCACTGGCCGCAGCTCTTCTTGGTAAACACGTCCCAGCCAGCGAGCATGCCCCACTCGGGGGCGAAGGGCTGGGTCGGCGTTGGCTGCGCAGGCACCGCCGCGGCGAACGCGATCACCACCAACCCGCACGCGGCGACCACCAAACACCGTCTCGCTCGAGTCATCGAAGGGATCTCCTGGGCGCGATCCGTCGCGCGGCGGCGAGTGTAGCACGAGCGAATTGGCCGAATGGGGGGCCGCGCTCACTCCGCGTCGGGCTCGCGGACGGCCAGCACCGGACAGGACGACAGCCGGATCACGCGGTCGCAGACGCTGCCGAGCATCAAGCGATCGAGGCCGCCGCGCCCGTGCGTGCCGATCGCGATGAGGTCGGCGCCCTCGTCACGTGCGATCCTCACGATCTCGTCGTGCGGAATGCCGGTCCGCAGAAGCGTCTTCACG
>Ga0193725_1000274_pt1 | contig 16124 bp, 15 predicted proteins | sample H2a2metaG_FD_143058 | JGI IMG/M metagenome (GOLD analysis project Ga0193725, IMG submission 143058) | Soil microbial communities from a riparian zone of the East river system, Colorado, United States - H2a2 | ecosystem: Environmental > Terrestrial > Soil > Riparian zone | place: USA: East River... | reverse complement strand
TTGACGTCGGCGGCGAACTGAACCGGCTTGAATGAGCGACGCAGGGCCGGGTCGGAAATCGGCGAGGCAAATACTTCCGCGAAAGCCGGCGCCTCTGCTTCGCGCTCACGCACCACCACCGTACCGGCGACCAGATCACCAACCCGCTGGTCCCGGTCGGTGGAAAAAACGGAAATCAGCCCGATCGAGTAAAACGGAAACGGCATGATGTCGAACTCGCGCAGAAGATTTCGCACGATTGCTTCAAAGAAACTAATCGGCCGACCGTCCTCGCGAATCACGCGCAACTTCAGCCACCGCTTTCCTGGCGTTTGACCGCGCCACAGCCACTCGAAGAACGCGAAGTACCCGGACATCAGCAGGAAGACGAGAATGATAAGCAGGGCGATGACCCACTTGGGGGCATTTGAAAGTCGGCTGCCAAGATCCGCAAAGTCGACGATGATCGCGAAAACAATGACGAGCACAAGCAGCGTGACTATTTGAATTGTGTGATCGATGGCGCAGGCGATGAACCGGTTGCCGATCGAGGCCAGCGCGAAATGCAGCGGAACGCGCTCGGGCGTTTCGATTACCAGGATTTCGTCGGAGGTGATTGCGGCTGACATGTGTTTATTTAGCCCTTACGATTTTACTCAACACACCCTTCACCGCTTCCGTGTAAAGCCCATGTTCCTGCTCCAGGATGCGCGCCGATAGACTTTCGACAGTGTCATCGTCAGAAACGGGGACAGCGCGCTGGGCAATTATCCGACCGCCGTCCAGCGTTTCGTCAACAAAGTGGACCGTGCATCCGGTCCATTTTACTCCGTGTTCGATCGCCTGCTTTTGCGCGTCGAGGCCGGGAAATGACGGCAGCAGGCTGGGATGAACATTCAAGATCCGCCCACGGAATGCTTCGATGAATTCGCTCGACAGCACGCGCATGTAACCAGCGAGACAAACCAGATCTATGTTGCGCTCTCTTAAGGCAGCGACAACTTCGCGATCGTGTTCTGTGCGCGGGCGACCGCGACGTTCGATCACCAGAGTCTCAATTCCGCGCTCTGTGGCTTTGGCGAGTCCTGCCGCGTTTGCTTGATCGCTGATGACTACTGCAACCCGCGCGTTGGGCACTCGGCCTTCGCCCACTGCATCCGCCAGCGCGATCATGTTCGACCCGCGACCGGAGATCAAAATGCCGAGACGTCGGATGTTGAGACTCATGCTAATAGATCGGGTCGTAACTGACGACCCTCCAAACGCTGTCTTGTACCTGCAAACCGATCCACGCGGCGCTGGGTACGCTTTCACCAGTCGACCAGCGCAAGTAAAACACCTTAGACTGCTGAGCGCTTGCGTTTTCGCGATCCTTGACCTTCCAGGTGGAGTAGTGGAGTCGATTCTCTTCCTGGCAGATCGACTTACGTCGTTCATCCGTTGTGGCTATTACGGCCATCATTTGTTCGCAATGCCCGGCCTTCATTTCTATTAAGAATTGTTCAGCGGCTGCTTCCGGGCTTCGATCTCTGAACGGGTTCAGCAGCACAAATCTGGTCATCCCACAGCAGGCGTCAACAATCGGTGAGCGGTACAGAACCGGGCCCGCAAAGGTCAGATACGTCGACGCAACGGCGAGGATTGCGAAGATGATCAGAACCGCCCGTTTCATAAAGAATTCACCTGCTGGGCTCGCCAAAAATCTGACCAAGGTGATGCTTCAGATGCACAACGTAGTCCTTCATCAGATATTCAAGCGTAACGGGTTCGGCCTCGCTGACAGTTTCAAAGGCGATCGTCTGTAGGCTGTGCTGGGTACAGCGGTTGTTCATCTTCTCCGGGGAAGCATGCGACATCATGTGCAGCAAGTGGAGGTTGTAAGCCCGCCAGAGCTCCACGAGCTGAGGCCAGGAGGCTTGCTGGTAATGGTTGATCTCGACCCAACGATTCTGGTCATAGCCCGGAAAGACGAGATCGTCTTTGATCTGACCCAGCACGAACCGCGCATGATTGTTCGCGGCTGAGTCAATCAGATGGCCAATGATCTGTTTTGAAGACCAATGTTCTTCGGCCCGCGGTTGTTCGCTTTGCGCTTCGCTGATTTGCAGCAATCGCGGCGAGGCCGAGTCAATCGTCTGCCGGAAATCCTCGAGCCATTGATTCATAGCAAGTATCTCCCGAGTTAGTTTTGACAATAAGGGCAGGCCGTCGTTTGGTTGTGGCACGCGCATCTCGCGCGTGTATCACACGACGAGGCGCCCGTGCCACTCTGTCAAACTTACTCGCTGCCAACGGTCACGCGCTTTTCTCCGCGCGTAACACGACCGATTTCGAAACAGGTTTCGCCGCACGAGTCGAGGTGAGCCTTGATCCGGGCTGCATTCGATTCTGAGCAAACGACGACCATCCCAATTCCCATGTTGAAAGTGCGATACATCTCAGGGTCTTCGATCTTTCCGAGGCGCTGCATCGTTTCGAAGATTGGCAGCACCGGCCAGGAATTGCGCTTGATTTGCACGCTGGTTCCTTCCGGCAGGATGCGCGGAATATTTTCCAGCAACCCCCCGCCGGTTATGTGTGCCAGTCCCTTGATTGTTCCGGAAGTGAGCAGACCTGTGAGCGGGCGAAGATAACTAAGGTGCGGTTTCAAGAGCGCCGCGCCGACGGATTCGCCAAGATTGGTGAGATAAGAGTCGGGCGTGTAACCGGCCGCTTCAAAGAAAAGTTTTCGCGCCAGCGAGTAACCATTTGTATGCAATCCAACTGACGGCAAACCGAGCACGAGGTCGCCCGGTGTGATCGCGTGACCGTCAATCACCTGTTCGCGATCGACAACGCCAACTATGAAACCGGCCAGGTCGTATTCCCCGTCCGCATAGAAGCCGGGCATCTCGGCGGTCTCGCCCCCGAGCAACACAGTGCCATTCTCAGTACAACCGTCGGCGATACCGGCAACGATGCTGGCAACCGTTTCAGGCGCGAGCTTGCCGGTCGCGATGTAATCCAGAAAGAACAGAGGCCGCGCGCCTTGCACCAGAATGTCGTTCACGCAGTGGTTAACCAGATCGCGTCCAATAGTGTCATGCACCCCGGTGGCGAATGCGATCTTCAGTTTTGTTCCCACGCCATCAGCCGATGCGACCAATACCGGTTGTCGCATTTCCGGGAACGCGCCGTCGAACATCCCACCAAAGCTGCCAATCTCTGACAACGTGCGCAAGTTGAATGTGCCGCGCGCCAGTTCCTTGATCTTTTCAGTCGCACGATTAGCGGCGTCGATGTCCACGCCGGCGTCGCGATAGGTAGCAGGTTTAGTCAACTCACTTCTTCCTGGTCTTCTCAGTCTTAGGTTTAGGCGGTGGTCCAAAATCGCCGTACGCGATAAATCCCGACCGGGACGAATCGTCTTTCATTGCCTCGCGTCCAGCCCAGGCGTCTTCCTTATTCTCTTTGGCAGTTTTGATCTCAAACAACCTGCCCGAGTCGCCCCTGCCCTTAGTCGTGATGGTAACTTCGCCCTGCAAATCCGTGCGATAGACTTTTGCGTTCGCCGCCTTCAGACGATCGAGCACAGATTGTGCCGGGTGTCCGTAACGATTCCACAAACCGTCGGAAATGATCGCCGCTTCCGGCCGCACGCGTTTTATGAAGTTCTCGGACGTGGCGTACTTCGATCCGTGATGCGCGACCTTGATCACCTTAGCCTCCAGATCCAGGTCCGGTTTGCCCAGCAATCGTTCCTCGGTCTGCGTTTCCGCGTCGCCCATCAACAGCATTGAAAAGTCACCGTAATCAAGTCGCAGAACAATCGAGTTCGCGTTCGTATCGTTGCCGCCCGTTTTCATCTGCTCTTTGGCAAAGAACGGTTCGGTGGGCCCGAGCACGGTCAGGAATGCGCCCCCGCCCAGATCATATTTCTTTCCGGGCTCTGCCTTTTCATATTGCGCACCGCTTTGTTTCAGAGCAGCCGCGTATTCGTCGAAGAAGCTGTTCACCGTCTTTGTCTTGCTTTTCTTCGCAGGCTGAGGTGTGGGCGCGGCTTTCGCCTTTCCTCTGCCTTTGCCCTTCGCCGATTCAGGCGCAGGCGTGGAAAGATCGACGCCATTATCGATCACGTTTGCTACTTTGATTCCATTCATCACTTCATCCGCGGCGCCGAGGTGATCGGGATGGGGATGCGTGGCGATGAAGTAATCCAGACGCTCAACCTTGTAGCGCTTCAAGGCATCGAGCACGACCTTCCCTTTGCCCGCGTCGCCCGCGTCGATCAATACCGACTTGCCGGTGGGTGAGATGATTAGAATCGAATCACCTTCAACCGGGCCCACGTCGAGAACGTGAACCTGCAGTTCACCGGTGGGTTTTGGGGCTCGCGAACGCCACCACGGCAAACCGTATTTCCAGAACCCAAACCCGCCCGCACCCAACAAGAGCACGAGCACCATAATCGCGCATCCGCATCCACGTGTAGATCGTTTCATCTGACTCCTACCAGAATTCCTTAATAGCTCTTCAGTTAGCCGCGTTGTGACGTATAAGCATCCATTCGCACCCGTTCAACGCTGTCCTCGAGGTTGTCAGCCGCGCCTTTCAACAGCCACAAGCAGCGCAATCACGCATCCACATCCTCGGGTGCTTCGTTTCATGGTTTTTCACCGCTGGGTTCGCGCACATCACTCACTTCGACAAGCGACTCACCCAAAGAAAGCAATTCCATGGCTCGTGGTAGGGATGTGCGAAACAGTTGTTTCAGGCGCGCGTTGGAAGTATTTCCGCAGGTGATCCAGATTATCTGGGGAGGTGGGCCGAGTTCTTCGAGTAACCTCACAAAATCGGCATCTTTTGTCATTACGATTGTGGATTGCTCTTTGGCTGCCAGGAATATCTCCCGATCTGTTCCATCCCTCAGTCCGATATCACTAATGCGGCGGCAGAAATGCCAAATGTCTGGGCGATCCAGAGCGCGAGCGCCGGCGAAATTTGAAGCATCGATCCAAATCGTCACGCGGCAATTACGGGGTGATCAAGCTTGCGCGCAGCATATTGAAGCGCCGCCTTCAAATCGTCCATTTCCAGATCAGGCATCTCTTCGAGAATCTGACTTGCCGAGAGACCGGCAGCGAAGAGATCCAGCACATCGATCACTCGAATGCGCATGCCGCGTATGCAGGGTCGCCCGCCGCATTGCTCGGTGTTTACTGTTATTCGATTCATCAATTCGGACATCGGTTTGAAGATAAGGCCTTTCGGGTACAGTTATCAAGCACCAGGAATCCGAAACGAGAGTCGTCTAGATGTCAGCCGAACTACTGCTTCCTCTGGATCGGCGGCATCACAACGAGACCAGGTGGCGAGTCGTACTTATTGGCAAAAGTTCGCACCACGGGCATGACATCATGTTGGCCGCGAGAATAGGCCCGCAAAGCCTTCTCGGCCTCGGTGGCCCGCCAAATTGTTTCGCGACCGATCACTTCATCGATTCCGAGAAAGAGTTGGTCGGTGGTTCGTAGCTCTCCGGCTATCAACGGATGCAACGCGAACGTTTTGATCGAGTACCTTGCCAATTCAGTGCGCTCAGTCCAGGTGATTCGGCTTCGTAACTTACCCGATGGCTCGACGACCAGCAGTATCAAACGGAGTCCCAACAACTGTTCACTTGATCGGTTCGCTACCGCGCATTTCAGGACGAACCCGCTATCAGTCTTGTGCAGTTTGGGTTCATCGATACGCGCCGGAAGATCCAAAACGTCAAAGAAGACCACGGCAGTTGGCTTATCCTGCGTCAGTTCCTGGCGAGCCGCAGAGATCGCCGGTGAGGTAAACGACACAGCGAGCCAGATAACCAGGCACGCCTGCAGCCTAACGATTCGAGCCCTCTTCATTTCCTTCGAGTATGCGACTCCGAGGATTATTAACGCAACTTTTCAGGCGAACTTCACGCGCTCGAGTACAAGCAGTCCAATCGAGATTAGCGCAAGCGCGTACATCACCGGATGAATCTCGCGGCGGCGACCGGCCATCAGGTACAACCCCACATGCGAGATGAAACCCCAGAGTATTCCCTGCGTGATCGAAAAGGTCAGCGGAATCAGAATCAAAGTCAGAAAGGCGGGCACTCCCTCCTCAATTTTTGAAAAATTGATTTGGCCGATGCTCTTAAACATCGCGGCCCCAACCAGAATCAAAACGGCTGCCGTGGCAAAGGCGGGCACCGTGCCGGCCAACGGCGCGATGAAAAAGCAGGGCAGAAAACATAGCGCCGTGAACACCGACGTCAATCCCGTCCGCCCGCCCATGCTGATCCCGGCGATGCTTTCGATGTATGCCGTGCCCGAGGACGTGCCCGCAACCCCGGCGCCCATTGTCGCCAATGAGTCAACGATCAAGCCCTGTCGCAGATTTCTGGGGTGGCCATGCTCGTCCAAGAGATCGGCGGCGTGGGCGACGCCGATGAAGGTCGAAATAGAATCGAACAAATCGGTAAAGAGGATCGCGATGATGGAAGGCAGCAGGCTCAGTTTTAAGGCGCCGATTATGTCGAGCTTGAAAAATACGCTCCTAAAATCGGGCCAGCTCAGAACTTGCGACGGCGCAGTCACCATGCCGAGGGCCCATGCGATGATCGTTACCACGACGATCGCGAACAGGAACGCGAACGGATTTCTTCTCGACATGAGAAAAGCTGAGATTGCGATGCCCAGAATGGTCAGCAACGCCGGCTTGCCCAGGGCACCCAGCTTTACGAATGTGACCGGATCCGAAACGATGAACCCGGCGTTCTTCAGACCGATGAAAGTGAGAAAAATTCCGATGCCCGCGGCCGCGGCAATTCTCAACTCAGCCGGAATTGCTTTGGCGATCGACTCGCGAACCGGAGTGACCGAGATCAGGAGAAAGAAAACTCCGGCCCAGAAAATTATCCCCAGCGCCGTGGGCCACGGAACTCCCTTCCCCAGGATAATCGTGAACGTGAAGAAAGCGTTGATGCCCATGCCGGGCGCAACCGCGAACGGCAGCTTCGCATAGACGCCCATCAGGAGAGTCATCGTAAAGCAGATCAGGACCGTGGCCGTCAGCACTCCGGCGAAGGCCATGCCGGTCTTGCCATCGGCCGAAAGGATCTGCGGATTTACGATCACGATGTAAGCCATCGTGAAGAAAGTCGTGATGCCGGCGATGGCTTCGGTTTTGAGGTTGGGTTTTTGAGCCGGAGACGAATCCATGATGGAAATAGTCGCAAGTCCTGGCTGGGAGCGCGGACGTCCCGTCCGCATAGCGCCGAAGGCGCTCATTTTTCTCTGACTTATGATGATTTATTCGCGCTGCGCGCTCAGTGCGGACGGGACGTCCGCGCTCCCAGCGCTCAGCACGCTTCGCAACTCTCGCAGCGCCGTCTCAATATCCGCTCTTGACACGTCATAGTGAGTGACCATGCGGATTGAAGAGCCAAAGCCCGCGGCCAGCACGCCGCGCTCCCGCAGTTGCGCGCAAATGCCATCAGCCGTCAATCCGGTTTCAGCGACGTCGAACATTACTATGTTCGTAACGACCTTCTCCGGATCGATCTTGATTCCCGGAAGTTCGGCCACGCCCTCGGCCAAAAGTTTAGCGTTAGCGTGATCTTCGGCCAGCACTTTTGGCGATTCTTCGAGGGCGATTAAACCGGCCGCGGCGAGCACGCCCGCCTGACGCATGCCGCCGCCGAGGATCTTGCGCACGACGCGCGCTTCGTCGATAAACGCGCGGGTTCCCAGCAGCATCGATCCGACTGGCGCGCCCAATCCCTTCGAAAGGCAAAACATTACCGAGTCTGCGGGGCGCGCCAGATCGGCGACAGTTTCACCGAGCGCCGCGGCCGCGTTGAAGATCCGCGCGCCGTCCAGATGCACCGGCAAGTTCTTTTCGTGAGCGCGCGCGCAAATATCTTCCGTGCGATCGCGCGTCAGGACCGAACCCCCGGCAAGATTGTGAGAATTCTCGAGCGCGATCAAGCCGGTTGGTGCGACGTAGTAAGCAGCGTTCGCATGAATGGCTGAACTGATTTCATCCCAGGTCAGAATTCCGCTGCCATCGATGCTTTTCACCGGTCGCGCCAGCACGCCTGAGAAAGCAGACATTGTGGCCATCTCAAAATTATAGATGTGGCCGCGTTCTTCAATTACTACTTCCTGGCCGTGACGTGTGTGTAGCTTGACGGCGGTCTGGTTTCCCATCGAGCCGGTGGGCACGAAGATCGCCGCTTCCTTATCGAAGATCTCAGCCGCCCGCTCCTGCAAACGATTTACGGTTGGGTCTTCCCCATAGACGTCGTCGCCAACTTCGGCTTCAGCCATCGCGCGCCGCATTGCGGGCGTCGGCTTGGTTACCGTATCACTGCGCAGATCGATCATATTTGTGGCACAGACTTTCGGTCTATGATGATTAATTTAGAGTCGGAGCCAACGCCACGACCTAGCGGGCGGTAGCCTGCTTCCGAACAGTTCGTGATTATTGATGTCCAGGAGCGGCACAACACAGAAAGTCTGTGCCACTGAACGGAAGACTCTATCACAGAATCCTGAGACCAATTCAACCTGTAGAATTTGCTTTTCGCGGCTGCTGGTAGAGTCAACACTCAGCGACCGCCGGCGACGGCCAGTAGCTCTGCTTCTTCTTCACCAGCTTCTTCCCTGGCGCTTTGAAAATCCGCTGATGAAGGCATTGAGAAAGTCGGACTGCTGGGGAGTGCCGACGCGTGGTCCTCGCCATCTGCCTGGTAAGAGGGCGGAAGAAAACGGCATTGCCCTTCGAAAATCGCGCCCAGCCTGATTGCGAGGGCCGGCGATTCGATATCTCCGAACACCCTGGCATGACTGCCGAGCACTAGGCTTTCAGTAGCGTGAATACTGCCGCACAGAAGTCCGTCGATGATCCCTATGGCCACAACTATGTCGGCCTCGACTTCGCCGGATTCGCCTATGATCAAGGTGCCCGTCAGCGAGCGAAGAAACCCGGCAGCATAACCATCCACGAACAATGTGCCTTCGAATCTGATTTCGCCACGTGCCGGAGAATTAGAAACGGTCGGTTGCGCCAGCTGATTCTCATTTGGTTCCAGAGAGGGCTTGAGATTTTCCAGCCAGGCTTCAAAGTACTGCGAGGTGTCGGGAGGAGAATCTGCGTCTTCGCCGGTAGTCGAAGACTGGCTCAAAGGAGATTCTTCAATTGGAAGACCTGATAATTGTCCCTGGGGATCAGTTGATCCCCGTGTTCGATCCGTTCCCTTACTCGTCCCGGTTTTCATTCTTGAGCATCCGGCAATCGCCCTGGAAGACGGCGCCAGGTTTCATCTTGAGCCCCCTCGTCGAGATGTTGCCGTTGATTACCGCCTCCGGGCCCAACTCAACCCGCTCATGAGCGATAACGTCCCCGTTGACTATGCCGCTGATTACCGCTACACCAACCTCGATGTCGGCGTCCACTCGCGCAGATAGATCAACGATTAGGGTTCCGTCCTGCGAGGTCACTCTACCGGCGATGTGACCGTTGACTCGGAGCATGCCCTTGAAACTGAGCTCACCATCGAGTTCCGGAACAGACAAACTGGGTCCGCTTCGCGGACGCTGTTTGACCGTGAGCGAGCTGCCGGCACCCAGTTGTCCAGAGATTGTCCCATCCACGGGCATCGAGCCGCGATAAGTAGCTTCACCAGTAATAACCGGGACCCGGGCCTGAAAGTTGGCACCATTGTCACGACGCGGCCGGCTTACTGGCATACCGGTCGGCATACCGACCGGACGCACCAGGGATTTTACGTGTTCTGTTCCCGCCAGCGCATTCGGAAGGCGTTGCGGGATTTTGCCTTGCAAAGCCGGTGCTGCGCTGAGCACATCTTCATTCTCCGACTCAGTGATACTAATAGGCTCAAACTTGAGCGCTGCTTTCGCTGGGGGCATCGTCGTTCTCCACGGAAACTGCGGTTTCGCAGCCTCTGAGTTGAATCCACCTTATCTTGTGGGAAATCGCTCCGCCATTAGCCGAGCGAGCCTTGAGAAACTTAGACCTTAGGTGGCCGCACCTTATCACAGGCGAGCGGGCCATACAAGACATTTTCGGCCCGGGTAAGGCCACTACCCTGGTTTGGGCGGGCTCAGGTCAAATCTCACCCTAATGCCGGCCCCCGACACGGGCCTTGCGTAAATAGCTGCGCCTTGCAGTCACGATCAGATTGAGCCGGCTTACCCGTACGTCGATCCGCCGTGGCAATTCATTCGCCGCCGCCTCTTCCGTGTAATAACCCAGGATGTATAGTGACCGCAGCTCTTCGGCGATCTGAGCGAAGGAATGTCTTATGCTCCGCAGGTCAGGTGAGCCAAAGAATTGGCCACCGCTTTTGCGGGCGAGGTCGGTCAGGTAGGTCTTCGCTTTCGCGTAGTCGTCCGGACCCAGACCTGGAGGGTATAGCGTCGAAGTCTTCCGGACCACTTCCATCCCCCTTAGTGCGACCGCCGTCTCCTCAAGAAAGGTGTCATACTGCACCGAATAGATCAGCGTGTCAGCCTCCTCAGCGTGATGTATCGTGCTCGTGGAGGTTGCGCTTGAGCTCACGTGATCGATTCCGTCAGTCAACAGGACTATCGCCTTGCGGCCCTCGATTCTACTGAGCTTCTCATTGAGGGCGAAATCAACCGCATCAAAGAGGCGGGTGCCGCTTCCCCCCCGCGCGCTCAAAACCGCTTCACGAAGGGCCTTACGGTCGGCGGTCGGCTCAGTCACCGTTTGAATATTGTCGTTAAAGCAAATGACCATGACCCGGTCGTCCGGGCGTAGTTGATCAATAAAGGCAATCGCTGCTGACTTGATGTCTGCGAGACGAATTTGTGTTGAAGCGCTGGTATCAAGCAACAGGGCGACGGTGAATGGCTTTTCCACCGCGGCAAAGTGAGCAATTCGCTGTTCGACTCCATTTTCGTAAACGCGGAAATCTTCAGGACGCAAGCCGGGCACATACCGGCCCCGTCGATCCGTCACACTCACGGGAGTATTGACGAGATCTATATCGACCCGCACTACCTCGACCTGGTCCGGCGCGGCACTGTCAGGGACTCTGATTACGGGTGTTGCGCTTTGAACCGGCGAGGGTGATGGAGACTGGGCAAAAGTTTGCGCCTGCTGGCCCGTGACGACGTCCAGCACGAAGATGAGAACTATCAATCCGCTGCGGATATTCCGTCGATTAGATCTGTGTCCAGCCGATTTCGTTCGCGACATCAGCCCTCACCTACTTGGCGTTCTGAATACTCAGGGCGAGCACATCGTTCATGGCACAGATCGTAGCGCGCTTTGCCGGCTCGGCCAGCTTTACGGGCCCCAAGTCTAAAGTTGAATTCCCAGTCATGTGCGCGGCGCCGATCCTGACCAAACCTTTGCCAAAATCCAGATAAATCGGTACCAGCATCTTGAATTGGGGGCTCACACCTGATTGGGTGATTCGCCCGGTTAGGGTTGCACCATCTGGTCCCAGTTGATATTCGAATCGGTAGCTGGGCATCTCTGTTCCGTAAACCCACTCGTTGAAAAACCAATCCAGTCGCTGGTTACCGTCGAGATCCATGTCTTTCGACATGTGCTTTTCGACCGTGCGCTTGAAATCTTCGGTTGAGACGTCGCGGTTGAAGTACGTTTGGACAAAGTCTTTCATCAGGAGCTGAAATCGTTTGTCGCCGTCGCGCGCCGTGTAAAACATCATCCGGATCATGTGAAGAATGTATGCGCCTTTCGGGTAGACGAGAAATTGGTAAGCAGCGCGCGTCTTGGCGTTGCTTAACCGGTACCCCTGCGTCACCGGGCCGATGGTGTAGGGCTTAATGTCACGCGTCGCCGGGCCCGCCTGAGTAATGCGGTCGCGCTGATCGTCCCAAAAGTCCAGAAACTTCTTCACGTCGTGGCGCACGAACTGAACATAAAGCGAAGCCGAGAACTCGGCAAAGCCCTCGCTCATCCACTGGTCATGATAACTGTCCCAGCCGATAACATGTCCCCACCATTGGTGGGCAATTTCATGCGGGGCGACGTAGCGCCAAAAATTGTCGGTGCCCCCACGTGTCCCGAGCAATTGCGCACGTTGGGTCGAATCAATGAACGCGATATACGGCATGAATACCAGCGTCGGCCATGCTTGACCGAAAAATCCCGCGGGTTGCTGAGTCATAGCCAAGCGCGTATAAGGAAGCTTGCCGAAATAAGCGTCATAGATCCGAGTTGAATTTTCAGCGTCAGCCAGGGCCTGGTCAGCCATTCCGGTCGTGCTGATCGAACCAAGTGTGGTAGCCGTCCGACCGCCCTGGCGTTCAATCTGTTCGATCTGTTGTTGAATCGCCTTTATCTCATCCGGCACGTCCTGATTGGCATAGAACTCGATGTTGTAGCCAGTATCCTTGTCCAGCAATTCCTTCTTCTTGAAGCGGCCATAATTGAACCCGGCCACCGCTAACTCCGTCTTACCGCTGGACCATTTCGCGACCATCACATTGCCGTCCTGCTTGTCCGGCTCGACTGGGGCGCCAGTGCCGACGAACGTCAGACCCTTGGGGTAGTGAAACGTGATGTCAAAGATGGCCCGGTCGCCAAACGTGCCGCCGTTGTTTGGATACCAGCTCGAGCGTGGAATCAAGATGAAGTTGCCGCCACCCGAATCGCGCAGCGCGTCGCCTCCCGAATACTGGACGGTAATGGTGTAGTCTTTTCCTACTTCGAGGGGCGCCGGCATCAGGATCCCAAAGTCAGCGTCCTCGTCTTTGCTCTCCTGGATAAAACCGAGGTCCTTGCCCTCGCTGTCCTGCACTCGGGTGACGCGCAGCGTGCGGTAAAGATTCATCGACAACACGCGACCAGGAACCAGGGGACGAAACGTAAGGCGATCGGTTGCGGTTATCTGCGTGCCCTTAATGACGCCTTCGATCTCGTGGCGCGTGATATCGAAGAGGCGATGGTCCTCTGAACTCGCCGCCGTGCCTTTAGCGTATTCGTCGGCGAGATGAAATGCGGTCCATACGCCACCGTCACTTTCGCCATAGCTGAACAATGCGACTTCTTCCGGCGAGACCTGAGGAAGACCCAGAGGATCCAGGAGAAAGACCAACTTGCCGTGTTTTTTCCCGGCTACGAAGGCGGTGAAGTACCCCGGACGTTGCGGCGCGTAAATGTCAGCCAAAGTGCGCAACTCGCCATTGTCCCGAAGTTCCTTTCTCAGCAACTGCTGGTTGTCACGATAAGCGTCCCGGGCCTTTGCCGCCTGTGGACCGCTGCTTCCCATCGTTGCATTTGGCGACGCCTTGATTTCCTCGAAGGTCTTATCGGTAAAGCGAACCACTAAACGGGAAAACTGCTCGGTAAGACTTTCATTGTCAATGAAGATCGAGAGGGTGTGTTTCTCGATCGATGTCGGTGGCGTTAGGGTCATTTCGCCTTCGCCGATAAAGACTGCGGTGGTTACGCGACCTTCGATGGGCGGCGCAAAATAGACTTCGCCGCTGCGCAATGTGAAAACAGCCGCGTCGCGCTGGAGCACCAGGTTGTTGACTGTCGCAAACGGCCCGCCAAAATCCGCGTCGGCTCTTCCCATTTGCCGCAGTTGCTGGTAAACGGGATCGACGTTGGGTTTCACACCCACGGTTACGGCCGCTTCGACGGAGGCAATATCGAGTTTCACGTCAACCGTCGCGATCGCGCGGGCCTCGCTGAAACCCGCGGCCGAAACCACGAGCGTGTAAGTCTTGGCCGGGAGACCTTCGATCTTGTAGCGGCCCTGCTGATCTGTGGTGGCGGTGAAGGTCTTGTTCGTTTCCGGATCAGTCACTGTAACGGTCGCGCCGACGACGATCGCGCCTTTCGGATCGACGACTTTCCCTTCGATTCGACCGCCGGCGCTCTGCACGATGACCGGCGGCATTGTCAGGAGCCCCAGGAAAGTAACTAGAAGACCAGCCCGCAGTTTTGTGTATCTCATTCAAATTACCTCGAATTAGATTGGGAACGCGGAAGACACGCAAGGCTGAGTTCGTCTGACGGGCGCATTATTCGCCCCTCCGGGCACGCCGTCAAGCAATATGCGTTGGGGGGTGGGGTGTCGGATATCGGGTAATCACAGGCTTGTTGTCAACCGGCTCCCGTCCCCTAACACTTGCCACACCCAACATCCAACATCCAACACCCGACACCCGGCACCCGACACCCAACACCCAACACCCAAGGCCTACAGTTTGGACTTACTGTGGCTTCACCGTAATGACCTGCTGAAGCCCTCACCGCATTGTTGTCAGCAGCCGTCCTCGCGTGGCATGCTGATGAGTAAATGATGTCCGCAGAGAGCAAAACAAAAACCAGATTACTCCGTCGCATGGGCGAAGCCATTGGAGACTTTCGCATGATCGAAGATGGCGATCGCGTGATGGTGTGTCTCTCCGGAGGCAAGGACAGTTACACGCTGCTGGATCTGCTGCTTGACGTGCAAAGGCGCGCGCCCGTGCGATTCGATCTGCTGGCAGTTAATCTCGATCAGAAACAGCCGAATTTTCCCGCGGACGTCCTGCCGGAATACTTACGCAATCGTGGCGTGCCGTTTCGCATCATCAAGCGCGACACCTATTCAGTCGTGAAGCGGCTGGTGCCTGAGGGCAAGACTTTCTGTGCCCTTTGTTCGCGTCTGCGGCGCGGCATTCTCTACAACATCGCGGTCGAGGAAGGCTGCAACAGGATCGCCCTGGGGCATCATGCGGATGATATCATCGCGACGTTCCTGCTGAATCTCTTTTATGTCGGCAGCTTGAAAGCGATGCCCCCGGTGCTGCGTTCGGACGATGGCCGCAACACAGTCATTCGGCCGCTGGCCTATTGCCGTGAGAGCGACATCGCCGAGTTCGCGGCGCTAGAGCAATTCCCGATCATTCCCTGCGACCTGTGCGGCTCACAGTCAAATCTGAAACGAGCGCGCATTAAAGGTTTGATTGCCGAACTCGAGAAAGAGATCCCCAACGTGCGCGCCTCTATGCTCACCGCGCTGGGTAATGTTAAGCCGTCACAACTGTTGGATCCGAACCTCTTCGACTTCAAGAAGTTGTCAACGGGGACCGGCGACGTAGCGGCCGAACTGGATCTCGCGCTGGGCCATACAGACAGCGAACCGGCACTAGTCGCGATTGCCTAATCAGGTTTTCACCACCAAGACACAAAGAGCACAAAGTACGCAGCGCTTTTGCTTCGTGGCTTTGTGTCTTTGTGGTTAAATTGCGCGCATGGCGACGACGAAAAAGCGTGAGGTCGATCTCAGTGGTTTCCCGCCGGGAACCATCACTGAATACACGACGCTGGTTTGTCTGGCCTGCATCTTCGACATCTTTACCAAACAACTCGGCCTCGCGCCCCGCACCGCCTTCTCTGAAGTGAAACGCCACACTCCTACGATCGAAGAGCTGACCAGCCGTACCGCGATGCGGCCTTATTTCGACAGCGAAGAGAAGAATCCGCACTGCCCGTACTGTGGGTCAGCGAAGCGCTGGCTGGCTCGCTTTGATACTTATTGCATCGAAGGCGGCAAGACAACCGATGCTCCCCGCCGCGCGCTCCTCAAGAAACTGCCAAAGATGGAAGAACAATTTCTGGTGATTGAAAAGAAATCCGACTCGCGCGCAGTGTTCTTTGAATGGCTGGACACGCTGGGTCAAAATCTTGAGCTTGACGAGGAAAGCTGGCTGCTTGACGCCACGCGCATGTACCTGGAACGTCGCGAGCCTAAAACAAAATGGGGCGAAGTCTTTGCTGAGTTGCGGGCCGTGCGTCGTTCAAGTCGCATCACCGAGGGCTGGGAACGCGATGGTGCGCGTCTGTTTCTGGCTCCCAACCTCTACAGCGAAGCTTTGCTAATCCAGTATCTCGTCAGCCGCTCGCACGCGCACGGCGGAATGACCCTCGAAGGTCGTCTGACGCTGATGGAATTGATCCGACGTCTTCGTTACAGCGGCTATCTCGATCAAATTGGAATTACTGAACGGGAACCCGGCGAAGTATTTGAGAAACTGATTGACCACCTGGCTTCTACGCACGAGTGGACAAGTGTCAGTACCGGGAGCGGTAGCGACCGGGTAACTGCTGGTTCAAAGAAGGCGGCG
>Ga0193725_1000273_pt1 | contig 16183 bp, 16 predicted proteins | sample H2a2metaG_FD_143058 | JGI IMG/M metagenome (GOLD analysis project Ga0193725, IMG submission 143058) | Soil microbial communities from a riparian zone of the East river system, Colorado, United States - H2a2 | ecosystem: Environmental > Terrestrial > Soil > Riparian zone | place: USA: East River... | reverse complement strand
TGCAGCTGCAAGTTTCAGCATATGAGGTTTCTCCTTGGGCTTGGTGTAACCACGGAACGTCTTTTCATAGGATGCCGCTGACCACGCGGCGGTTTAGCCAACCCCTAACCCCTAACCCCTAACCCCTAACCCCCAGGCCCCCAATATGCTCAAGGGTTTCCGCGACTTCATGATGCGCGGTAACGTCATCGACCTCGCGGTCGCCGTCATCATCGGCGCGGCTTTTACCAAGGTCGTGAATTCGCTGGTGGAGGACCTCATCATGCCCCCGATCGGCGTGGTGCTCGGCAGGGTGGACTTTTCCAATCTCTTCGTGGTGCTGAAGGAGGGCGCCAAGGTCGGGGGCCCGTACGCCACCCTCGCGGAGGCGAAAGCCGCCGGGGCGTCCACGCTCAACTACGGACTGTTCATCACCACCGTGGTGACATTCCTCATCGTCGGATTCGTCGTCTATCTGATCGTTCGCTCGGCGACGCGGCTCGGTCCCAAGCGAGTCGAAGCCCCATCTACAGTTAAAGACTGCCCGTACTGCCTGTCCAAGATCCCACTCAAGGCGTCAAAGTGCGCCTTCTGCACAACCCCCCTTGACGCTCGTGGACTCTAGGCTCTAGGTAGTGAAACGTTTTCACACTCAGGAGATAGTTGACTATGACCAGACTCGCGAAACCGCTGCTGTTTTTGGGCGTCGCGCTCGCCTTTATGGCGTGCAACGAGAAGACCACGTCGATCAAGACATTGTTGTCCGACCCCGGCCAGTACGATGGTAAAACCGTCAAGATCGCCGGAGAAGTCCAACAATCCATCGGGGCGCTGGGGTTTGGCGCCTACGAGCTCAATGACGGCACGGGGACGATCCCGGTAGTGACACAGAGCGGCGGCGCCCCGTCGCGGGGCACGCGCGTCGGCGTGGAAGGAACGTTCCGCGCCGCGTATACCCTGGGCGTGGAGAGCCGGGCGGTTGTGGTCGAGAAGCGCCGGGTCAGTCAATGACGTAGAATTCCGCATGCTGTTCGTCCTCGACAACTACGACTCGTTCACCTACAACCTCGTGCAGTATCTCGGCGAGCTGGGCGAGGAGCCGGTCGTCTATCGGAACGACGCCCTCAGCGTCGCCGATGTGCAGGCCCTCAAGCCGACCGCCGTCGTCCTCTCGCCCGGACCCAAGACCCCGGCACAAGCAGGAATTCTGGTGCCCCTGGTCCGGGCGCTCGCGGGCCAGGTTCCGATCCTCGGCGTGTGTCTGGGCCACCAGGCCATTGGCGAAGCGTTCGGCGGCAAGATCGTGCGAGCGCCTCGGCTGATGCACGGCAAGACCTGCCCAATCGTCCATAGCGACGACGAGCTGTTCGACGGCATTCCCAGTCCGTTTACCGCAATGCGGTACCATTCGCTCGTCGTCGACCCCGCCTCGCTTCCCGCAGCTCTGGTGGTGACGGCGATGAGCGCCGACCGCCAAGGCACCGGAGATCCGTCGGAGATCATGGCCATGAAACATCGTGATCATCCGACCTACGGTGTGCAGTTCCACCCCGAGTCGATCGGGACGGAACACGGGAAGCGCATTCTCGAGAATTTTCTACGCGTCGTCAGGTCCACTAGCGCGCTGGTATGATCTTGACGAGGTCTTGACGCTCCGTCCGTAACCTGGGACCCCACACTCTCACGGAGCGTCCCATGTTGCCGCGCATTCCCCTGATAGTCGTTGGCGCCGCTGCGTTGCTGGCATGCTCGGAAAGTACCGGACCCTCAAAGCTCTCGCTCGCCCAGCTCGCCGGCACGTGGCGTCTGGACACCCTGTGGATGGTCCTGGAGTCCGACCCGACGGTGGCAGTGAACGTGACAGCGCAGTTCGGCCTGGGTGTGTCGCTGACGATCGATCAAAACGGGACTACAATGATGACGATTGCGATGGCCGGCAGCGCGCCGGATACCGTCTACAACACCATCGCGATCCACGGTGATACCATCGCCTTTGGTGACTATCAAGCGACGGCCCGCCTCCGAGGCCGGACGATGACCTGGCTGGCGGTTGAATCCACTCTCTGGGACCTCGACAATGACGGGACACCCGAAGACGTCCTGGAGCGCGACGTCTGGCAGCGTCAATAAGACTCTGGACGTAAGCGACGTCGGAGCAGGGGGGTAGATACGGCCTAGACTCCACGGCACAGATTTTGTATCTTCACCCGTGCCCGTCCTTGGCGTGATTCCTGCACGGCTGGGCTCCGGCCGGCTCCCTCGCAAGCCACTCCTGCCACTGGGTGGCGAACCCCTCATCGTCGTCGTCACACGCCGCATCGCCGAACTCGGCATTTGCGATCGCCTCGTCGTTGCTACCGACGCGCGCGAGATCGCGAAGGTCGTCGAGCAGGCAGGTTTTGAAGCGGTCATGACGTCGCCCGATCACGCATCGGGGACCGAACGAGTCGCGGAAGTCATTGCCAACCCAGCGTTTAGCGACTTCCACTTCATTCTGAACGTGCAGGGCGACGAACCGTTCGTCGCGGCAGCCGCGGTGCGTGGCGCGCTGGCGTGCCTCGAGGGCGGAGATCCGCTCGGCACTGCCGCCGGCTCGCTCGACCGGGCGTTGGTCAACGATCCGAGTCGCGTGAAAGTGGTCGTCGATACCCGCGGCCGCGCGGTGTACTTCTCGCGCGCGCCGATTCCGTTCGACCGCGATGGCATGGGCGAAGTCGTCTATCACCAGCACGTCGGCGTCTACGCCTATACGCGCGAAGCATTGGAGGCATGGGTGCGGCTGCCTCCGGTTCCTGAAGAGCAGTGGGAGAGGCTGGAGCAGCTGCGCCCGCTGTTACACGGCATTCCAATGGGCGTGACGTTGTTTGACGGACCGGCAGCGCCAGGCATCGATACGCCGGCCGACCTCAAGTGGGCTGAAACGGAAATCACCCGACACCTGAAAGAGGTGAGCCCGTGAGCTCGACCAAGTACATCTTTGTCACCGGCGGAGTAGTGAGCTCGCTCGGGAAAGGAATCGCAGCCGCATCGCTGGGCCGGCTGCTCGCCGAGCGAGGACTCAAGGTCACGATCCAGAAGTTCGATCCCTACATCAACGTCGATCCCGGCACGATGTCGCCGTTCCAGCACGGCGAAGTGTACGTGACCGACGACGGCGCCGAGACCGATCTGGACCTCGGCCACTATGAGCGGTTCATCGACCGGTCGCTCTCGCAAGTGAACAACGTGACGACCGGCCGGATCTATCTGTCCGTCATCACGAAGGAGCGGCGCGGCGAGTATCTCGGGTCGACGGTACAGGTGATCCCGCACATCACCGACGAGATCAAGGGCGCGATTCGCCGGCTCGCACCCGACCACGACGTGGTGATCACCGAGATCGGCGGCACCGTCGGCGACATCGAGTCGCTGCCGTTCCTCGAGGCGATCCGCCAATTCCGCCAGGAAGTCGGCCGCGACAACGTCCTCTTCATTCATCTCACACTCGTTCCCTACATCGCGGCCACTGCCGAGCTGAAGACGAAGCCGACGCAGCACTCGGTGCGCGAGCTGATGCAGATCGGAATCCAACCCGACATCCTCGTGTGCCGCACGGAGCGGCCGCTGTCCGAAGAACTGAAGCGCAAGATCGCGCAGTTCTGCAACGTGGACTTCGGCTGCGTCGTCGAGAGCCCGGACGTGAAGTCGATCTACGAAATCCCCATCAAGCTCCACGATCAGGGACTCGACAAGGAGGTCTGCAGGCGGCTCCATCTGGAGACCAAAGAGCCCGATCTGCGGGCCTGGGCCGCGATGGTCGACAAGATCCTCAAGCCGCCGCATCAGGTGCGGATTGCCGTGGTAGGCAAGTACACCGAGCTCGCCGATAGCTACAAGAGCATTCACGAAGCGCTCGTGCATGGCGGGATCGCCAATGAGGCAGGGGTATCGATCCACTGGATCGCGTCCGACCGCTTCACCGGTCAGGAAGCCGCGGGCGAGCTGCTGGCGGGCTACGACGGACTGCTGGTGCCCGGCGGGTTCGGCGTACGTGGCATCGAAGGGATGCTCGAGGCGATTCGCTGGGCGCGCGAACACAAACTGCCGTTCTTCGGGATCTGCCTCGGCCTCCAGACCGCGATCATCGAATTCGCCCGCAACGTCTGCAAGATTCCGGATACCAACTCGAGCGAGTTCGCGCCCGAGTGCGAAAACCCCGTGATCGCGCTGATGCGCTCGCAGGAAGGGATCCAGGAGATGGGCGGCACGATGCGGCTGGGCGCCTATCCCTGCCGGCTCCGCCCCGGCTCACACGTGGCGCAGGCGTACAATGCCACCGAGGTGAGCGAGCGGCACCGCCATCGGTACGAGGTCTCGAACGCGTATCGCGACGTACTCGCCGAGTACGGCATGCGCTGCTCGGGGCTGTCTCCCGACGGCTCACTCGTCGAAATGATCGAGCTGCCGGACCATCCGTGGTTCATCGGCTGCCAGTTCCATCCCGAGCTGAAGTCGCGGCCGATGCGCCCACACCCGCTGTTCGCCGGCTTTGTGGGTGCCGCACTGGAGCATGCGAAACATCTGTCGCGCGTCGAGTCTCCCTCGCTAAGCACGTATGGCTCTCCGGTTCGCGACTGACAGTAGCCCGTTCCTCATCGCGGGTCCGTGCGTCGTCGAGTCCGACGATCTCAACGTGCGCGTCGGTGAAGCGCTCGCCGAGCTGGCGGTCAAGCTCGGCATCACCGTCATCTACAAGGCGTCATACGACAAGGCGAACCGCTCGCGGCTGAATGCGCCGCGCGGCCCCGGTCTGGAAACGGGTTTGCGCGCCCTCGAAAAAGTCCGTAGCGCCACCGCGCTGCCGATTTTGACCGACGTCCACGAGCCGGCGCATGTCCCGCTCGCCGCGCGCGTGGCCGACGTCCTCCAAATCCCCGCGTTCCTGTGCCGCCAGACCGATCTGCTCGTCGCCGCGGGAAAGGCCGGCCGTCCCGTCAATATCAAGAAGGGCCAATGGATGTCGCCGGAAGAGATGCGCGGCGCCGTCGAGAAAGTCCGCGCCGGAGGAGCCCCCGAAGTCGCCGTCACCGAGCGGGGGACGTTTTTCGGGTATGGAGACCTAGTCGTCGACATGCGCAGTTTCTCGCGGCTGCGCGCCGCCTGCAACGCGCCCGTGATCTTCGACGCGACGCACTCAGTGCAGCAGCCGGGACAGGGCAGGGACGGCTCGAGCGGGGGCGACCGCGGCTTCATTCCGCCGCTGTTGTATGCCGCTGCCGCCGCCGGCGCCGATGGCTTTTTCCTCGAGGCCCATCCCGATCCAGCCCGCGCCCCCTCCGACGGGCCGAACATGGTGCCGCTCGACCAGCTGGCGAGCATCGTGGGGCTGGCGGTAGAGATCTGGCACCGCGTCCGGGAAACCGTCCGTGCATAAGCCGCAGCGCACTCCCCAAGCGCAGCCCGGCGGCAAGCAGCTCGTCGACCGCGGCAAGCGTGTGCTCGCGCTCGAGGCCGCGGCCGTCCAACACCTGGCCGATACGCTCGGCCCGGCGTTTGCGCGCGCTATCGAGATTCTCGCGGCGGCCAAGGGACGCGTCATCGTGTCGGGCGTCGGCAAGTCGGGCCTGATCGCCCGTAAGATTGCCGCAACGTTCACGTCGACCGGTACGCCGGCGATGTTCCTGCATCCCGTCGATTCGCTCCACGGCGACCTCGGCATTGTGACTCGCGACGACGTCGCGGTCGTGCTTTCGAAAAGCGGCGCCTCCGACGAGCTGTTCGGCCTCGTCAATCAATTGAAACGCCTCGGCGTACCGATCCTTGCGCTGACGGGTGACGCCGATTCGCCGCTGGGACGGCAGGCGACGGTCGTCCTCGACGCCTCGGTCGCCGATGAAGCCTGTCCGGAAACGCTGGCGCCGACCGCGAGTACTACGGTCGCGCTCGCATTAGGCGACGCCCTCGCGGTGACCCTGCTCGAGGTCAAAGGCTTCCGCCGCGAGGATTTCGCCGCGCTGCACCCCGGCGGCGTGCTGGGACGCAAGCTGCTGCTGCGCGTCGCCGATGTGATGCTCACACAGGATCTGCCGCTCCTCACCCCGGACCGGCCGATGCGGGAGTGCGTCGTGCTGCTCGCCGGGAAGCGGGGCACGGTCGTGGTCGTGGAAGAACGAGGAAGGGAATTGGCTGGCGTCGTGACCGCGGGGGATCTGACCCGGCTCATGGAGAAGACGGACAAGTTCCTTGATATCCCGGTCGGCGACGTCATGACCAGGACGCCGAAGGCAACGACCGGTGATGAGCTGGCGAGCGCCGCTGTGAGTCTCATGGAACGCCACGGCATCATGGCGCTGCCGGTACTCGATGGTGACAAGAGCGTCGTGGGAGTCGTGCATCTGCACGATTTGATGAAGGCTGGGGCCGTATGAGAAGGCAAACGGCGTCGAGCAAAGGCGTCGAGCAACACCGTCGAGAAACACCGTGGAGCCACGGTTCTGCTCGACGCCTCTTCTTGACGATTTTGTTCAACGCAGTCTTGATGTCTTGCAAAAGCGGAACTCCGGTGACGGCCACCCAGGCGGTCCTCGACAGCGCCGACCAGGTACTGATCGGGATGACCCATTACGTCACGGACGCCGGGGTACTGCGCGCACGGGTACGTGGCGACACCGCGTACTTCTATTCCAACACCCAGCGCGCCGAGCTGCGCAACGTGCACGTGACCTTTTACGACCAGGCGGGCAAACCGACGTCGACGCTGACGTCGCGCGAGGGGACGCATCATTGGCGCACCGGTGACATGGAGGCTCGCGGCAATGTCATTGTGATCCGCGACAAAGACGGCGCGACGATGAAAACCGAGGTGATGAATTACAACCAGGTACGCAACGAGGTGAGCTCGGACAAGAGTTTCGTGTGGGATGAGCCTGGCCGTCACGTCGTAGGCGCCGGATTCACATCCGATCCGGAATTCAAGAAGATCACCGCGAAGCGGCCGCGCGGCACTGGCGGGCAGTTCCTCCTGCCAGACCAATGAGCCCCCCTCTCCTCGCGGTCGTGTTGCTGCTGCAAGGCGTCCCCGCGTCCCAGGATAGGACGCCCGTGTCGCGTGGCCGTCGATTCCATGGGTCATTACGCGGAAATCCCCAACGCCGATGGAACCAAGACGCTGCATGGCGGCGGAGGTGTGCTCGCGCACTGCGCCGGCACCTCCACCAGCATCTCCGCGGACAGCTTCGCGCATTATCCGGCTTTGGGCCGACTCGACCTGATCGGGCGAGTTGTCATTCGCGACACCGGCATCGCGCTCGACTCGCGCTTCGCGTCCTACTTCCTCAGGAACGAACGCCTCGAAGCGCACAACAACGTCGTGGCCGTCAACCGGCGGACGGGATCGGTGTTACGCGGGCCGAATCTGCTCTACTTGCGGGCCGCCAAAGGCATCCGCGATACCGTCGAGATGTACGCCACGCAGCGGCCGACCGTCGAATACCGTCAGACCCAGACCCAGCCTGGCGACACGACGTCCAACGAGCCCTACATCATCGTCGGCGACCGGCTGCGCTTCAAAGGCGACGACCGCATGTGGGCGGGTGGAAAAGTCACGATCGACCGGAGTGACTTCGCGGCGCGCTCCGATTCGATGCTGCTCGATCAGACGACGGGGTTTGGTGTGCTGGTCGGCTCGCCGCGCGTCGAGGGGCGGGGACGGGCGGTGGCCACCGGCGACGCCGGCAAGGGTTACACGCTCGTGGGCACGCGCATCGAGCTGGGTCTCGCACAGCGCGACATTCGGCAGGTGAAGGCGCTCGGTCACGGCAAGACCACGGGCGCCGACTGGGTCCTCACGGCGGACACGATCGATCTCCGCGTCGCCGATCGGTTGTTGCAGCAGACATTCGCGTGGGGTGACAGCTCCCGTCCCCATGCGATCTCGGCGCTGTACACGATTCAGTCCGATTCGCTCGCGATCGATTCGCCGGGCGAGATCCTCACCGAATCGCGGGCGTTCGGCAACGCCTTCTCGACCGCCAAGCGGGACTCCACGACGCTGCCCAAGGAGACCGACTGGATCACGGGCGACTCGCTCACGATTCGCTTCGCACAGGAACAGGACTCGCTCACCAACCGTCCGCGTTCCCGGTTGCGCGAGCTCGTGTCGCGCGGAGCGCCGGCCCGAGCCCTGACGCACCATCGCGACGAGCGGGACACCACGAAGGCGGGTCCGTCGATCAACTACTCCCGCGGGCATCAGATCACGCTGGCGATGCTGAAGAATCGGATCGATCGCGTGGTCGTGGCCGGCAAGTCGGATGGTGTGCACCTCGAGCCGCGACCAGCGGTCGTCGCCGACAGCGTCAAACGCGCGCAGTCCGATAGCACGCGACCAGCACCATCGGCAGCTCCACCACCACCATGACGGGTCTCGACCGGTTCTCCGATCTGTTCGCGGCGAAGGACTCGTCGCTGGCACTGGCGGCGGGGGCGCTCGCACGCATCGCCGACGACCAGGGTCGCGCCGCGTTCAGTGACCTCGCGGTCGCCTATCGGGAGGAGTTCCTCAAGCTGCGCGCCCACGCCAAGGGCGAGATCGTGGACGCGGGCAGCCTGTCCGTGGATGACGCGCGGGCCTATCTGGCGACGTCGGTATTGCCGCGACTGGCGATGCTGAAGGTGCTGGTCCTGCCGATGGGAGCGCTGTGGGGCGACGTGCCGGTTGCATTCTCTCCCGACCTCTGGGCGAGCATGCCCGCCGACCGTGCAGCGGCCGCACAACACTTCCTGGCGCTCGCCGAGGAGACCCTGGCCCGTAGCGAGTCCGTCAGTGGTGAGCACCCCGTCGTGCGCGGCGGCAGCCGGCTCGAGGCCCAGCATCTGGTGAAGGCGTACAAGGGGCGGCGGGTCGTGAACGACGTGTCGCTCGATCTGGCGCAGGGGGAGATCGTCGGGCTGTTGGGGCCGAACGGGGCGGGGAAGACGACGTCCTTCTATATGATCACCGGCTTGATCCGACCGGACGAGGGCAAGATCCTGCTCGACAGCCGCGACATCACGGCGCTCCCCATGTATCTCCGGGCGCGCTCCGGGATCGGCTATCTGGCGCAGGAGCCCTCGATCTTTCGCAAGCTGTCGGTCGAAGAAAACGTGCTGGCGATCCTCGAGACGCTGAGCATCGACGCCGCGGAACGCGCGCGGCGGCTCGAGTCGCTGCTCGACGAGCTGGCAATCAAGCACTTGCGCCGCCAAAAGGCGTATCAGCTCTCCGGCGGCGAGCGCCGCCGGCTCGAGATCACCCGCGCCCTCGTGACCGAGCCGAAGTTCCTGTTACTCGACGAACCGTTCGCCGGCGTCGACCCCATCGCCGTCAACGACATCCAGACGATCGTCGCGGGGCTCCGGCACCGCGGCATCGGCGTGCTGATCACCGACCACAACGTGGAGCAGACGCTCGACATCGTGGACCGGGCCTACATCATGTTCGAGGGGCGCGTGCAGGTCGCCGGGACGGTGCGGGAGCTCGTGTTCGACGACCGCGTCGCTTCGCTCTATCTCGGTCCGACCCTCACGACTCGGCTTCGTTCGCGTCTCGCGCCGGCCACGGTATGAAGACCGGCCTGCATCAGCACACCTCGCTCCGGCAAGACCTGCGGATCAATCCGCGCCTGTACCAGGCGATGGATCTGCTGTATATGCCGCTGCTCGACCTCGAGCAACACCTCAAGCAGGAGCTGCTCGGCAATCCGTTCCTCGAGATGATCGAGCCCGAGGAGGAAGTCCAGGCCACGGCGGCCGAGCAGCAGAACAACAAGCCTGAGAAAGAGGCAAAGGCCGAGGACGGGCCCGACTGGGAAAACATCTTGCTCGAGGACCGCACCGAGCACGGCGTGCCGAGCGGCAGCTATAGCGACGCCCGGGAGTACGTGGAGCCGGTCACCGTCGAGAGTAAGGACCTGATCGACTACCTGCGCGACCAGACCCGGATGCTCGACCTCAATCCCCGCCAGCAGCTGCTCGCCGAAGAATTCCTCGGCAACATCGGCGAGGATGGGTACCTCCAGCACAGCATCGAGGAGATCCTCAAGGGCGCGAACCAGCTGCTCGAGGAGCACGAAGCCGAATCGGAGCTCGACTTGAACGTGCCGGCCTTTACGGCGGCGGAAGTCGAACAGATGCTCCGTGTCATCCAGCAGCTCGATCCGCCGGGCATCGGCGCGCGCAACCTGCGCGAGTGCCTGATGCTGCAGCTCGAGCATCAGAAACGCACCGACACGCTGGTCTACCGGCTCGTGAAGGAAGCGTTCGAAGACCTCATCGCCCACCGCTGGAGCGATCTCGGCAAGCGCTTCGGCCTGGCGCCTGAGGAAGTGCAGCGTGCCGCGGACGAGCTGGCGCGCCTCGATCCCAAGCCGGGGCTGCAGCACTCAGCCGCAAACGACGCCTACATCATTCCCGACCTGATCGTCGACAAGATCGACGACAAGTATCTGGTGTTCTTGAACGACAGCGGGCTGCCGCGGCTGCGCATTTCCAAGACGTACCAGGAGATCGCGCGCGACAAGAAGAAGTACGACACCGAGAGTAAGGAGTTCATCAATCAGCGGCTGAACAGCGCCAACTGGATGATTCAAGCCATCGAGCAGCGCCGTCAGACGATGCTCAAGGTGATGAATTTCATCGTCGACCGGCAGCGCGAGTTCTTCGAGAAGGGGATCGACCATCTCAAGCCGCTCACGCTGCGCGAGGTCGCCGACGTGATCAGCATGCATGAAAGCACGGTCAGCCGCGTGACGAACGAGAAGTACGTACAGACGCCACGCGGCCTGTTGCCGCTCAAGTTCTTCTTCTCGAGCGGCCTCACGACCACGACCGGAGAGGACGCCAGCGCCCGCTCCATCAAGTCCCAGATTCAGAAGCTCGTCGACGACGAGCCGCCCAAGAATCCGCTCACGGATCAACAGATCGTCGAGCTGTTCGACCGCAAGGGCGTGAAGATCGCCCGGCGCACCGTCGCCAAGTACCGCGACCAGCTCGGCATTTTGCCCGCGCGGATGCGGAAACGGCTATGAGCCTCGCGACGAATTCGACGCCGCCCGACGTGAGCGTCCTCGTTCCGGCCAAAGACGAGGCCGAGAACCTCGCTGAGTTCGTGCGGCTCACGCGCGAAGCAATGCTGCCGCTGCCGTACGCCGTCGAGCTCGTGATCGTGAACGATGGCAGTCACGACGGGACTCCGAAGGTGCTCGAGGATCTTGCGGCCAAGCATCCATTCGTGCGGATCGTCACGCACCGGACGCAGCGCGGCATCGCCGACGCCCTGAAGTCGGGCGCCGATGTCGCCCGGGGACGGGTCCTGGTCTACTATCCCGCCGACCTGCAGTACCTGCCGTCCGATATTCCCGGGCTGGTGGGCCCGATCCTGGACGGTGAGGCGGATGTCGTGACGGGAACGAAGCAGGGCCAGTACAACAAGCGCTTTGTGTCAGGGATCTACAACGCGTTGTGTCGCTGGCTGTTCGGCGTGCGCGTGAAGGACCTGAACTCGGTGAAGGCGTATCGCCGCGAGATCATGGACATGGTGCCGATGCGCCCCGACTGGCACCGGTTCATGGTGGTGATCGCGGCCGCGCAGGGGTTCCGCCTGGCCGAGCGGCCCGTCCCGGTGCATCCGCGGCGCGCGGGCAGCTCTAAGTTCGGGATTGGGCGCATTCCCGTCGGGGTGCTCGACCTGATGTCCGTCTGGTTCCAGCTCCGCTTTGCGCGGAAGCCGATGCTGTTCTTCGGCGTTATCGGCGCCATGCTGTTTCTGCTTGGGTTGGTCGTCGGCCTGGTGGCCCTGTATCTCCGATTTGGGCCGCCACACCTGGGTTTCCGCCCCCTCCTCGACCTGATCATGGTGCTCGTGATCTCGGGCGTGGTGCTGTTCGGCTTCGGATTCGTGGGGGAGATGGTGGCGGGGATGCGCGAGGAGATACGCGCCCTGGAGCGGGAGCTGCGGAGGGTCCGAGCCAAAGAGTAAGGGAATCTCCCAGGGAGCAAACTGCGACACGACAGGTACTAATACCTCATGCCGCCGCTGCAGCTGACTAGTCTGCTGCAAGACACCTTACCGCACTTGTCCTACAATGGCCGAGCGCTCATCAGCGCCCTCGGCTGCGTCAATGGACGCGCGCCGGGCTCCCAGGAGCTCGCGTCATGGCTCGGCTTTCACGATCGCTACCAGCTCGCGCGCGCGCTGCGCCGTGAGGGGCTGCCACCGCTGGAAACGTTGGGCGGCTGGGCCCGCACGCTGTACTGGTTGCTCGAATCGGAGACCTCGGGAGTCACCCTGCGGAAGCTGGCCGAGCGCGACAAGCTCGATCCCGCCGTCGCGTACCGGCTGATCAGGCGCATCACCGGGCGACGCTGGTCCGAAATTCGGCGAGACGGAATGGCGCTCGCGTTGCTGCGCTTCCGCGAGAAGTGCCGCGATCGCCTCGCTGCAGCGTCGCCAGCGCCCGCCGACAGAAACGGGGAGGTCCCGACCCGCCGCATCTTGCTCGGCAGCCTGTCAGCTACCATCGCTGGCTCGCGGCGACCGGTGGCACGCCTGCGCGGCACGTTGCGGGAGCGCGTGCCGGTCAGCGGCGCTCCGTTCGACGTCGCGGTGACGTCGACCGACCTGGCGCTCGTGACGCGGGGACACGCCGCCGCGATCGACGTCCTGCGCCTGGCGCCGCCGCGGGTCGTCGACAGTATCCAGGTTGGTCCCGTGCCGACTCGTGTCGTTCCGAACGGCCGAGGGGACCTGGCGTATGTCACCAGCCAGTTCTCGGAGGCCGTCGACGTCGTCGATCTGGCGTTGGGTCGGCAGACCGCCGTCTTGCACCTGACGGGCCATCCGCTGGGTGCGGTCCTCTCCAGTGACGGGCAGACGTTGTACGTCTCGACCAATCGCGATCGCCTCGCCGCGCTTCACCTGTCGGGCCGCGCCGTCCGGGACATCGCCATTCCGCACGGCAGCCCGCAGATCTGCAAACACCCGTCCGGACGCCGCATCTATGCATCGGGCTTCCGCTCGGGGCTGATTGCGGAAATCGAAGTGCCGGCGCTGCGCCCCCTGCGCACCTTTGACGTCAGGGGCATCGTGCAGGAAGTCGCGGTCACGGCTGACGGCCAGATGCTGTACGCCGCCAACGAGTGCGGCTGGATCGACGCGATCCACCTGGCGAGCGGCAAACGCGCCGGACGGTTGCAATTCGGCACCCCCGCGCTCGGGCTCGCGCTGAGCGCCGATCAGGCGGACCTAGTCGTCGGTCTGCTGCACGCCGGGCGCGTCGTCATCGTCGATCGGGAACGATTGGCGGTTCGCGCGACGCTCCAAACGGGCGGAACGCCGCGCCTCATGGCCACACACCCCCAGGGACGCGTGTTGGTCGCGAACGAAGCCGGCTGGGTGGATTTCATCGACTAGCTCGTAGCAATCTGCATATGACTTTTGGGGCGAAATCCCTTGTCAGTCCAAGGGACGAGCCTCTTATCGTTCCAATCCTTGATCCAACATGACGCGTCGCTAGCCCCGCACGAGGAGCGTGACATGAGACCACGCGCTTGTATCCCTGTTGCTACCATCTGCCTCGCACTGCTCGCGTGCAGCCAGCAGTCCGAGCCCACCGGCATTGTCAGCGCCCTTGCTGACATCGATCGGACAGTCGTCGTCAGTCCCAGCGAGGTCACGTTGGATGTCGGCGGCACGCAACAGTTTTCCGCACAGCTGATCCAGGGCGGCCAGCAAAAGAAGGCGGCGTTCACCTGGTCCTCGAGCGCCCCCAGCGTCGCCACGGTCTCGTCAACCGGCCTCGTGACCGCGGTCGGTGGCGGCGACGCGACGATTACCGCAACTGCCTCGCGTAACACGAGCGGCACCGCGCTCGTGCACGTGCGGCGGGCACCGCCGCAGGTGGTGGCGCATCTCGATCTCGGCGGGGGGCCGTTTGGCTCGGCCGTCTCCTCGGCCGGCATCGGCTGGATCGGCCAACCGGGACTTGGGCAGGTCTCGAGGCTCGACATCGCTGCCGGCGCGTTCACCGGAAGCGCACTGGCGGGACCGCTCCCCGTGCAGATCTCCGCGAAAGCGGACGGCAGTCGCATTTATGTCGTGACGTTTTTCAGGAACGGCGAGGTTTCGTCGATCAACACGACGACGCTGGCTACCGTGAACACGGCGTCGGCGACTCCCGATCCGCAAGACGCCTACGGCGTGACCAACATGCCGGGTGGTGACACCGTATTCGTGGGCATCACGAACGGACCGATCTTCAAGGTGGCGATGCAGACCGGCGCCGTCGTCGGCACCCTCAATCTACCGGTAGCCGCCGGGTACCACTTCGAGTGGAACGCGAACCGCACTCGCCTCTATGCGTCGCAACGGGCCTTCGACGGTGGACGCGTGTTCGAAATCGAGCCCAATGGATTCACGCTGCTCCGGACGTTCGAGACCGGCGGATCGGCCCAGGGGATCCAGCTGTCCGCTGACGGCAGCAAGCTGTTCGTCGCGGCGCAGGACGGTGGCGTGATCGTCTGGGATGTCGCCAGCAACTCGCTGGTGACCAGGTATGACACGCCCGGGTGCAACGGCTATGGTCTGCTGCGCACTCCCGACAATGCGTTCCTCGTCGTGGGCTGCGTGCTGAACGGCCTGGTCGAGGTCCTCAATCCAAACACCGGCGCGCTGATCGAGACGTTGAACGTCGGCGGGCGGCCCCGCGAGCTGTCGTGGGATCCCGGCACGGGCAGTATCCTCGTGCCGAACGAAGGCGGGTGGGTGGACATCCTGCGGTAGGAACAAGAAGCGCATTTGATACGGGGGGCCGGGACTGGCCCCCCGTATTATTCTTCCAGCCGATGCCCAACCTCAACTCCGGCGCCGTCAAGTCGTGGTACAACCAGCACTACGCCGCAAAGGGACTGCAAACGATGCGTCCCGACGCAGCGTATCCCGTGTTCCTGGATCTCCTCGGCGCCACGGCGGGCAGCCGGCTGCTCGACGTCAGTTGTGGCGCCGGTTCACTCCTGGCGGCGGCGCACGCTCGCGGCATCGAGTCGGTGGGCATCGATCTTTCCGACGAAGCCGTGCGCCTCGCGAAACGCGTCGCGCCCACAGCAGAAGTCGCGGTCGGGGCAGGGGAGGCGCTCGCCTTCCGCGCTGGCACATTCGACTACGTCACGTGCCTCGGCTCGCTCGAGCACTTTCTGGACATGGGGCAGGGGCTGGAAGAAATGAAGCGCGTCGCGAAACCCGGGGCGCGCTTCTGCATCATGGTGCCCAACCAGGACTTCATCGGCTGGAAAGTGCTTGGTCACCAGGGCACCGCGCAGCAGGACATCAACGAGCATTTGCAGTCGCTCGCCGCATGGCGGCGGTTGTTCGAAGACCACGGTCTCTCGGTGGTACAAGCGACGCCGGACCGCTGGCATGCCGTGCGGTGGCGTTCGGCTAGTGCGCGCGGTGTGAAGCGACTCCTGATCGGCCCGCTACTCGAGCTCGCCTGGCGCCTTATCCCGCTGCGCTGGCAGTATCAGTTCGTGTTCGTGCTCGAGCGTCGCGATCAGGCGTCGCGCGCAAGCCGAATCCCGTAACGTCCGAGATACAGCGCCAGCTCTTCCGTCAGCGGCGTGCCGTCGCGGCTGCGCGTCTTGCTGCCCAGATCGAGCCAATGCACGCCGCGGTCGTGGAATCCTTCGCGCACCTTCTCCGGAATGGCGGACTCGGAGAAAACGCAGTCACCGCGGCGCAACGCGTTATCCGGCGGCGGCGCGGTACCGCGAAGCCATACCAAGCGGCCGCTCTTTCCCCCGACACGGTACACGCGAAACGGCGGTTCCTCGGCAATCGTGCCGCCATGATAGCGCACGAATTCGTCGAACTCCTTCATGAGCTGCGCCACGAGCGCGGCGCGCTGCTCGCCGCTCAGAACCCGCGGAAAATCGGGCGCCGAGCGAATCACCTTGGCGGGGGAGCCGACCGCGAGGCTACCCGGCGGGATGTTTCCGGACACAAGAGAATTGGCTCCAATCACCGTGCCGTCGCCGATCGTCGTCCCGGGCATGACGAACACGCGCCAGGGAAGCCAGACGCTCTTGCCGAGGGTCACCGGCTCGTAGTTGACGGGATAGCCGTCCAGCGCATTGAGCCAGACGCCGTGCGTGAAGATCAGACAGTGCCCGCCGATTCCGGTGTCATCCCCAA
>Ga0193725_1000272_pt1 | contig 16191 bp, 18 predicted proteins | sample H2a2metaG_FD_143058 | JGI IMG/M metagenome (GOLD analysis project Ga0193725, IMG submission 143058) | Soil microbial communities from a riparian zone of the East river system, Colorado, United States - H2a2 | ecosystem: Environmental > Terrestrial > Soil > Riparian zone | place: USA: East River... | reverse complement strand
TCTCGCAGAGGTTCCGCGACGACGCGCGCAGACGGTGGCGGCACCCGTCAATCATGTCACGACCACGAGGCACCTCGACCTCCGCGCGAGCCGGTATAATCGCGACCATCATGGCTACCACCACGTTCGAGATCGCGCAGCGGGAGCCGGTGCTCGGGGGCCGGCCGTTCGGAGACGCCGGGGCGTACGAGAAGATCGCGGGGACGCTTCGCTTCGCCGTCGATCCGCGGCATCCGCAGCACGCGGACATCACCGACCTCGATTGCGCCCAGCGGAATGCGGCGGGACTGGTCGAGTTCTCCGCGGACTTCTACCTGCTGCGGCCCGTCGACGCCGAGCGCGGCAACGGCGCGCTGCTGCTGGACGTGCCCAACCGCGGGCGCAAGGTTGCGCTCGGCATGCTCAACAGCACCGTGAGGGTGCCCGATCCCACGACCGCTGAGGATTTCGGCAACGGCTTTCTCATGCGTCACGGCTACACCGTCGCGTGGGTGGGCTGGCAGGCCGACGTGCCGCGCGTCGACGGCCTGATGGCGCTCGACGCTCCCGTCGCCATCGGCGTCACCGGATTCGTGCGCTGCGAGTTCCGTCCGAACCTGCCGGCCACACGCCTGCCCATGGCCGACCGGTATCACAGACCGCAGCCCACCGTCGCCCTCGACGATCAGGAGGCGCGGCTCACCGTGCGCGAGCGCGTGGGCGCCGAGCGCGTCGCCGTTCCGCGCGCGACGTGGCGATTCTCCGACGCGACTCACGTGGAGATCGACGGCGGCTTCACGCCCGGTCACATCTACGAGCTGGTCTATCGCGCCAAGGATCCGGCCGTGATCGGCGCGGGATTGCTCGCCGTGCGCGACACCGCGGCGTGGCTGCGCTTCGGCGGCGCGGACTCCGGCGACCCGTGTGCAGGGACGCTGGCGCGCGCGTACGTGCTCGGCGTCTCGCAGACCGGGCGCTTCCTGCGCGACTTTCTCTATCTCGGGCTGAACCAGGACGAGCGTGGCCGGCAGGTGTTCGACGCGATGATGCCGCACGTGGCGAGCGCGCGGCGCGGCGAGTTCAACGTGCGCTTCGGCCAGCCCTCGCTGAACGCCAAGCAGTCGATGGGCAGCCTGTTTCCGTTCACGCTCGTCGAGCAGGTCGACCCGCTCACCGGAGCGCGCGGCTCGCTGCTCGCCCGCCAGGCCTCGCGCGGCGGTCTGCCGAAGATCGTGAGCACCAATACGGCGGCCGAGTACTGGCAGGGCGACGGCTCGCTCGTTCACACCGACGTGGACGCGCGCGTGGACGTCGAGACCGTCCCCGAGGCGCGCGTCTACCTGTTCGCGGGCTGCCAGCACACGCCCGGCACGCTGCCGCCGCCCGACGCCGATGCCAACACGGGCGGCCGCGGGCTCCAGCGCTTCAACGTCGTGGACTACGCGCCGCTGCTCCGCGCCGCGCTCGTCAACGTGGACGCATGGGTGCGCGACGGCGTGGCGCCGCCGCCGAGCGCGGTACCGTGCATCGCCGACGGGTCAGCGGTGCCGGCCGAGACGACCGAGAAGACGTTCACGGCGATCCCCGGCGTGCGCTTCCCCGACCAGATCGAGCGTCCCGTGCGTCTCGACTTCGGTCCCGAATCATCGCGCGGGATCTGCGCCACGCTGCCGCCGAAGGCCGGCGCGCCGTACGCTCCCCTCGTCTCCGCGGTGGATGCCGACGGCAACGAGGTGGCGGGCATTCGCGCGGTCGAGCTGCGGGTGCCGCTCGGCACGTTCACCGGCTGGAACCCGCGCCATCCCGATCAGGGCGCGCCCGGCGATCTGATGTCGATGATGGGCTCGACGCTGCCGTTCTGCCGTGACGCCGACGAGCGCGCGCGGCGCGGCGATCCGCGCCCGTCGATCGCCGAGCGCTACGCCTCCCGCGACCAGTACCTCGCGCGCGTGTGCGCGGCGTGCGCGGAGCTGGTGGCCCTGCGCCACATGCTCGCGGAAGACGTCGACGCCGTGGTGGCGCGGGCCGGCCGCCAGTGGGATCTGTTCCAGACGTGGGGATCGTGATCGCGTGAGCGCCTTCGACGAGGCGCTGCGCGAGCGGGCGCGCGCGCATCTCGCCGGGTTCGAGCGCCACGCCCTCGCGCCCGACGGTCTCCGGCCCGCAGCCGTGGCGGTCGTGCTGCTGCCCGACGACGAAGGCCGCGCGTGCCTGTTGCTGACCAAGCGCGCGCGGGGGCTGCGCAATCACGGCGGCCAGTGGGCGCTGCCGGGCGGACGCCTAGATCCCCACGAGACCGCGCAGGCCGCCGCGCTCCGCGAGCTGTCCGAAGAGGTCGGCCTCACCCTCGGCGAGGACGCGGTGCTCGGCGTGCTCGACGACTACCCCACGCGCTCGGGCTTCGTGATCACGCCCATCGTGGTGTGGAGCGGCGCTCACGTCACGCTCGTGCCGAATCCCGCCGAGGTGGCGAGCATCCACCGCATCCCGCTCGGTGAGCTGGACAAGCCCGAGGTCCCGCGCCTGGTCTCGATTCCCGAGAGCGAGCGCCCGGTCATCCAGCTCCCGCTGCTCGGCTCGCTCATCCACGCGCCGACCGCCGCGGTGGTCTTCCAGGCGCGCGAGGTCGTCGTCCACGGCCGCTCCACCCGCGTCGTTCACTTCGAGCAACCGGTCTGGGCCTGGCGCTGACCGCCACGCCAACTCACAGGAGGAACGCATGAGTCCGCAACGTCGCAACGGCAAGGCCACGAAGTCGCCGAAGACGTCGGCCGCCAGCGGCGGCAGCCCGTACGGTTACGCCTTCACCGACTGGCTGGCCCGCGAAGATCCCGAGTTCATGAAGGCGCGCGCGCCGCTGAGCACGCTCTCGTTCGGCGAGGGCAAGGAGCTGTCGATCAAGCACAAGGAGATGGTGATCATCGGCATCCTGGCCTTTCGCGGCCACCAGGACGGCGTGGTCGCCCACATGCGCCGCGCGGTCCAGCACGGCGCCACCAAGCGCGAGCTGCTGGAAGCGATCCAGGCCGCTGCGGTCCCCGGCGGCGGTCCCACGCTCAGCACCGGTGTGCAGGCCCTGATGGAGCTCGAGCGGGCGGGCGTCCTCTAATGGAGCTCGCGGAATTGGTTGATGATCTCGGGTCGGGGGTCGGCTGGCCTGGGTCCTCGAAAAGAGGAGCTTCGCTCCTCCTTTCTGCGAAATCGGCGCTCGACCCCCGACCCGAGATCATCAACCAATTCCGCGAGGATCATTAGCTCGGAGGGTGGCCTCGCCTTACTCTGGCCTGATCCTGGCGCGCGGGGTGGTGAGCACGACGACGGCGGCGATCGCTTGAAGTGTGGCGCACGCGGCCAGGGGGAGGCCGTAGGTGCCGGTCCGATCGCGGAGGAGGCCGACGAGTGACGGTCCGAACGCGAACGTGAACTGATTGATCCCGACGACCAGGCCGACCAGCGTGCTGAAGTGCGCGCGCGGCCACTCCACGGCGAGGATGAGGCCGGGCAGGCTGGTCAGGTTTCCCACACCGAGTCCGAACAGCGCGCACCCCGCGTAGACCCCGGCCGGCGATGGTGCCGAGGCCAGCAGCACGAGCCCGACGATCTGGATGACCAGCGTCGCGCTCGCGACCAGGCGGCGGTTCAGTCGATCGACCACGAGGCCCGTGGCCAGACGTCCGATCAGCGCCGCCGTCGTGGTCACGCTGACCGCGCGGGCCGCTCCACCGATTCCGAGCGTGGGCGTCACCAGCGCGACGAGATGCGTGACCACACCGACCTGAGCGGCGAGGCCGAGCGCGAACGGAATGGACACGCTCCAGAAGCGCCAGGTGCGCAGCGCGTCGCCTCGCCACCGTCGCTCGCCGCGCGCCGGCGGTCGGTCGGGTCTCGCGCGAAGGGGATCGCCGTCGGGACCGAGACCGCGCTCCTCGGGCCCGCGGCGCAGGACGGCGGCGACGACGACCAGCGTCACGAAGGCGACGAGCGCGGCCGTCGACAGCGCGGTCTCGAAGCCGAGGGCCTCGGTGAGCGGAATCAGCAGCGGCGCGACGACGACGCCGCCCAGCGTGGCCCCGGTGAACCCGAGACTCACGGCCAGTCCGCGCCGCCGTTCCCACCAGGGCGCGAGGATGATGTTGATGGCCGCGCCGCTCATCGCTCCCCAGCCCACCGACATCACCAGAAACGTCGGGTAGAGCTGCCACGGCTGCGTGACCCGGCCGAGCCCGGCCACTCCGGCGGCCAGCGCGGTGCCCGCCACCAGGACCACCACGCGCGGGCCCAACCGCTCGTAGAGATTCGCCATCGCCGCGGTCAGCAGCGCTCCGGCCACGTAGTACAGCGTGACCGGAGTCGACACCACGGACGCCGACCAGCCGTGCAGCCGCTGGAGCGTCGCGACGTAGACGCTGATCCCGTAGAAGCCCAGCCCGAAGCTGAGGAACGCCATCGTCGAGACCGCTCCCACGACGTTCCAGCCGTAGAAGACCTTCGCCCGCATGTCCGGACGGTACGGGCGCAGCCGGCGGCGGTCTCGCCGTTTTCGGACGTCATCGTCCCGGCCGCGCGGCCGCGGTGCTAGGCTCACGTCATCGTGAGCCCCTCGCTCGCCCTCGATCCGAAGGTCTGCGATCGCGCGCGGCTGGCGCGCGATCGGCGGTTCGACGGCTGGTTCTTCACCGGAGTGTTGACGACGCGCATCTATTGCCGTCCCGTCTGCCCCGTGAAGCCGGCCCAGTCGCGCAACGTGGTGTTCTTCCCCACCGCGGCCGCGGCCGAGCGCGCGGGGTTCCGCCCCTGCCTGCGATGTCGGCCCGAGGCTGCGCCCGGAACGCCGGCGTGGCGGGGGGCGGCGGCCACGGTGGCTCGCGCGCTGCGGCTCATCGAGCGCGGGTTCCTCGACGACGGCGCGAGGGTGGAGGCGCTCGCCGACACGCTCGGGATGACGAGCCGACACCTGCGCCGTCTCTTCGCGCGCTACGCCGGGGCCGCGCCCACCGCCGTGGCCACGACCCGGCGCGTGCAGCGCGCGAAGCGGCTGGTCGACGAGACCGGGCTGCCCATGTCCGCGATCGCGTTCGCGGCGGGCTTCGCGAGCATCCGCCGATTCAACACCGCGTTCCGCGCCGTGTATCGCCGGCCGCCGACCGCCCTTCGCGGGGCCGGACACCGGCGCGCGCGCTGACCCGCGGCGTCGGCGCCGAGCGGGAAACGATGTATCCTGCCGCGCATGGAGACCTCGTGCGCGCTGACGCCTTCGCCACGATGGTCGCGCTGACGTCGTGAGGAGATTCTCGGCCGGCGACTGTCTACCGAGCGACGGCGGCGCGCTCCTCGTCGGGCGCGCGTGGGTTCCCGCCGAAGCGGGGCCGTGCGTGATCGCGGTGCGTGGCGACGACGCGGTCGATCTGACCCGCGCGTATCCGACCGTGAGCCATCTGCTGAACGTGGCCAAGCCGGCGGACGTCCGCGCGGCGGTCGAGCGCGCGCCGCGGCTCGCCGGGCTCGACGACGTCGTCGCCAACAGCGCGGAGGGGCAGCGCGATGGGGAGCGCCCGTGGCTGCTGGCCCCGTGCGACCTGCACGTGGTGATGGCCAGCGGCGTGACCTACGTGGCCAGCCTGCTCGAGCGCGTGATCGAGGAGCGCACGCGCGGCAATCCCGCCCTCGCCGACGGCGTGCGTCGCGAGATCGAGTCGATCGTCGGCGCCGACCTGCGCGGCGTGAAGCCGGGCTCGCCCGAGGCCGCGCGCGTGAAAGAGGTGCTGACCGCGCGCGGCATGTGGTCTCCGTATCTCGAAGTCGGGATCGGACCCGACGCCGAGCTGTTCACCAAGTGCCCGCCCATGGCGCCGGTCGGCTTCGGGGCGCGGGTGGGCATTCATTCCGCCTCGGTGTGGAACAACCCCGAGCCCGAGCTGGTGCTCGTCGTCAACAGCGCGGGCGCGATCGTCGCGGCCACCCTCGGCAACGACGTGAACCTGCGCGACGTCGAGGGCCGCAGCGCGCTCCTGCTCGGACGCGCCAAGGACAACAACGCCTCCTGCGCGGTCGGTCCGTTCTTCCGCCTGCTCGACGAGCGCTTCCCGCTCGACGCGGTCCGTCGGGTGAGCTTCGAGACCGTGGTGACGGGCCCCGACGGCTTTCGCATCGCCCACACCACGCGGGTCGGCGAGATCAGCCGCGACGTTGCCGATCTCGCCGCGCAGGCCATCGGCGCGCGACATCAATATCCCGACGGGCTGATCCTGTTCGTCGGCACCATGTTCGCGCCGGTGGACGATCGCGGCGCCGCCGGCAGCGGATTCACCCACAAGGTCGGCGACGTGGTCAGCATCTCCGCGCCCGAGCTGGGCACGCTGATCAACGAGGTCGCGACGTGCGATCAGGCCGAGCCGTGGACGTTCGGGACCGGCGCGCTGATGGCCAACCTGGCCCGCCGCGGGATGCTCGGCGCGTGACCGACGAGCCCGCTCCGGTGCGGCGCGAGACGCGCCTCGTGCATGCCGCGCGCGACGAGCGCCGCGACGGCGGCGCGGTCAATCCGCCGATCTACCGCGCCTCGACCATCGTCTATCCTTCGCTGCGCGAGTTCGCCGGCCGCGCGGAGCGACGGTACACCAGCTACTCCTATGGGTTGCAGGGCACACCGACCAACATGGCCCTGGCCGAGGCGGTGGCCGAGCTCTCCGGCGGCCACCGGAGTGTGATCGTCTCCTCGGGGCTGGCCGCGGTCACTCACGCGCTGACCGCGTTCCTCCGGGCCGGCGACCACGTGCTGCTCGCCGACACGGTCTACGGTCCCACCCGCGAGTTCGGCGCCTCGGTGCTCGCGCGCTTCGGGGTCGACGTGGAGTTCTACGATCCGCTGATCGGCGGCGCCATCGCGCGGCTGCTGCGCAAGGGCACGCGAATCGTCTACGCCGAGTCGCCGGGCACGGCCACGTTCGAGGTGCAGGACGTTGCCGCCATCGCCGCCGCCGCCCACGCGGCCGGCGCCCTCGTGGTGCTCGACAACACGTGGGCGACTCCACTCAACTTCCGCGCCTTCGATCACGGCGTCGACATCGAGGTGCAGGCCGGGACGAAGTACCTCGCCGGCCACTCCGATCTGCTCGTCGGTACCATCACCGTGCGCACCGAGGAGCACTACCGCGCGATCCGGAACGACACGATCACGTTCGGCGACCACGCGAGCCCCGACGTCTGCTACGAAACGCTCCGGGGCTTGCGGACGCTCGCCGTGAGGATGCGACAGCTCGAAGCCTCGGCGCTCGCGGCCGCGCGCTGGCTCGCGGATCGCCCGGAGATCGCGCGCGTGCTCCATCCCGCGCTGCCCGGACATCCCGGTCACGAGGTGTGGAAGCGCGACTTCCTCGGGTCCTCCAGCCTCTTCGGCGTCCTGCTCCGCACCGACTCGATGGACGCCGTCGCCCGCATGGTCGACGGCTTCCGCCTCTTCAAGATCGGCGCGAGCTTCGGCGGCTACGAGAGCCTGGTCACCCTGCCCGCCCCCGAACGCACCGTGCGACCGTGGACGGAGCCGGGCATTCTGTTGAGATTCCACGTCGGCCTCGAAGCCGTCGAAGACTTGATCGCCGACCTGGCGGATGGCCTCGAACGTTTGGCCGGAAGGAGAGCACCATGAGTGACGAGATGACGCTGGACGACGTGAAGCGCCGCGCGGCCGTGGCCGGACTCGCCATTCGCGAGGACCGGCTGGAGTCGGTGCGCCAACTGTTGAAGGACGCGCTGGCCCCGCTGCGCCGGATGGACTCGCGCGCGGTGCTCACGCTCGAGCCGGCGGCGACCTTCAACGCCGACCCCGCGAGGCAGTTCGTCGAGGAGCGGCACGGGTCTCCCGGATCGCTTCCGAGCCTCGGAGGGCCTGTGCCGAGGGCCTCCCGGTCGGCCGAAGTCTCCGATGTGGTCTACGCGGGCATTCGCGAGCTGGGCACGCGCTTTCGCAAGCGCGAGGTGTCGCCGGTCGAGGTGACGACCGCGCTGCTCGACCGCATCGCGCGTCTCGATCCCAAGCTCAACGCGTTCGTCACCCTCACCGCCGAGCGCGCGCTGGCCGAGGCCAAGGCCGCCGAGGCCGCGCTGCTTCGCGGCGACGGTCATCCGCTGCTGGGCATCCCCCTCGGCTACAAGGACATCTACGACACCCGCGGCATCAAGACCACCGCGGGCTCGGCGCTGTGGGCCGACCGCGTGGCCGGCGTCGACGCCACGTGCGTCACGCGGCTGCAGAACGCGGGCGGCGTGATGCTGGGCAAGCTCATCACCCATGAGTTCGCCTGGGGCATCCAGTCGCCCGGGCACCGGTTCAAGCCCGCGCTCAACCCGTGGAACCCCGCCCACATCCCCGGCGGATCGTCGAGCGGCTCCGGCGCCGCGCTGGCCGCGGGACTCTGCGCGGGCGCGCTCGGCACCGACACCGGCGGATCCATCCGAGGGCCGGCCTCGTTCTCCGGCATCGCCGGCCTCAAGCCCACGTACGGGCGCTGCAGCCGCGCAGGCGTGGCCTCGCTCTCGTGGACGCTCGACCACACCGGACCCATGGCGCGGTCGGTCGAGGACTGCGCGTATCTGCTCCAGACGCTGGCCGGCCACGATCCGCTCGATCCCGCATCGAGTCGGGCCGCGGTGGGCGACTACGTGGGCGCGCTCGGCGGCCCCGTCCGTGGACTCCGCATCGGCGTGCTCCGCGACTACTTCTTCGACGGCGCCGACGCCGAGGTCAGCGCCGCGTTCGAGAGCGCGATGGCCGTCCTGCGCGGTCTCGGGGCCGAGGTGACCGACGTCGCGATCCCCCACATCTGGGACTCGTCGTCGTTCATGGTCATCATGGCGTCCGAGGCCTTCGCGTACCACGAGCGCGACCTGCGCGAGCATCCCGAGCTGTACGGCGATCTCTTGCGCGACCGGCTGATGTCCGGCGGGCTCTACACCGGCGCCGAGATGCTTGACCTCCTGGGCACGGTGGATCTCCTCGCGACTCCGACGTCCCCCAAGCCGGCGCCGACCTTCCAGCTCATGTGGGACACCACGCTCGGCTTCCCGCGCAGCAACACGCCGCCGTTCAATCTCAGCGGCCTCCCCGCCCTCGCGCTCCCCGACGGCTTCTCGAGCACCGGCCTCCCGATCTCGCTCCAGCTCACCGGCCGCCCCTTCGACGAAGCCACCGTCCTCCGCGCCGGCCACGCCTACCAACAATCCACCGACTGGCACCGCCGCCGCCCCCCGGTGTGAGGCCGGCGCATGATCCAGGCGTGGGAATGATCAGGACGATGGCAATGTCGGCTGTTCGGAGTACAGTAGTTCGCCGATCCCAATTCACCGATGAAGCAAGATGTACTTCGACATCATTGATATCGTCGGGCCAATCACCGACATCCAGACCATCGCGGCCGGGCCGGCGGTCCGGCAAATATCGCGGCTGCAGAGACAGTATGGGCGCGGTCGCTGGCGTAAACTCAAGGGCATCGCTATGGTTCGGATCGCCAGCGGCGCGTTGCGACGCGCCGAGATTCACTGGTACGAGGCGCATGGAATCGGACGCGTTCGTCACAAGATCAAGAGGTTTTTAGACTGAGCCATGTCGACACGTGAGAAGGGGTACGCCATCTGCGTCGAGAATCGCGGGGCTGAGGACCTCGAGGTCCGCAAGGTCTACCGCGTTTTGCAGGACAATGACGCGACCGCCAGCGGCTACATGCGGGTCATTGACGAATCCGGCGAAGACTACCTCTATCCTGCTCATTACTTTGTCGCGGTCGAACTGCCGCAGAAAGCAAAGCGCGCGTGGACGACGTCGCGGGGCCCCGCCAAGCGGCGGAGCTCGTCGAACAAGCCGCTTCAGCGGACCGGTGCTCGCGTTGCTCGCGCTGGCCGCTGAGCGCCGTTGTTATGCATCCGAGTGCGAATGACTGACTGGGAAGCGACTCAGAAGGAAATTCAGGCGTGCCGCCGCTGCGAGGAGCGCCGCGTTCCCTATCTGCACGTACCCGCGACCGAGAAGAGAAAGCCGCCGTGGGAGCCTGTGCCACGGGTGTGCCTCTACTTCGTCTCGGTGGCCCCGCCATGGGGCGGCGCCTACTTCTGGGATGAGACAGCAGGCGACGCGGTTCGGGAGGGACTCTTCAGAGCGATTAGGAAGCCTCTGGCTACCGAGGTAACGACCTGCCGTCAGTTCCGCGATCTCCAGCTGTTCTTGACGCCTGCCGTCAAGTGCCCATCCGCCAAGGCGAAGAAGGACCTGCCCCGCCAGAGCAAGGACCACGCGCCTTCGACGAAGGCGGTGGAACACTGCGCGAGGTTCCTGCACTCGGAACTCACGGCCGCGAATCCGGAACGTATTCTAGCGTTGGGCGCCGTGCCTTTCGGGAGTCTCTGCGACATCTTTGAAGTTGCCGCCCCCAGGCAGGTGGCCAGGTTTCGCGGCCAGGTCTGGTGGATTCGGCTCGGCAAGAGTGAGGTGCCGATGGCGGGTACGTATTTCCCTGGTAACAACAGGCACAAGGGCTTCGACATGATCGTCGAGGACATCGAGCGTTTGCTCAAGCTAGCGCCGCGGACACGAGATGCATAGCAGCGCGTTCGGCAGGCAAATGCTGGTAGGAGAGCATGTTTGAAGTGATCGCTGCCATCGGCACCGTCCTGACCGCCCTGGGCATTGGAGGCGGGATCGGCGCCTACGTGCAACACCGCCTTCAGGCTCGCCGCCAACTCGGTGAACGCGAGCACGAACTCAAGCAACGCCGGTATCTTTGCATCATCATTCTCATGCTGGCGAAGCTGAAGCCGGAGGTGGGGATCGCGAAGGTTCAGCGCATCAGACCCGACCTACCCGATCTCCAAGCGGTCGACGACGAACTCGAAACTGAGCTAATGAACGCCGTGGTTTTCGCCAGTGACGACGTCTTGGCAAGCTTTGCGACATTCCTGAAGAACCCGACTCATGTGGCATTCGCCGATGCTGCCTCTGCGATGCGCCGTGACCTCTGGGGCCGACGGCACCGCCTTTCGCCCGAACTGATCGAGGTAACGAAGGCCGCTGCCGCTCCTGCGTCGCTTGCGCAGCAGTTGCCACGGCTGGGTAGCCGGTGACGCAGAGCTGCGGAACGCGGTGCACCGGATCGGCGCTCGCGTTGCTCGCTCCGACCTGTGACCGCGAGCCTTGGCCAACCGTGCGTCCCAGGTAGAGGTCATCGATAGGTTGACGTCGCCGGGAGCCGGTATCCGACAGTGGGAGATTGCCTGCCATGAGCAGTACGGTGCGGCAAGAACTGATACGGGTGTTGGCGGACCTGAGCGAGGTCTGCCCCGAGGTGCGCCTGGGCCAGTTGATCGCCAACCTGGCGTACCTGGCTCGTGGACTGTCGAACGAATCGATCTGGGACGTCCAGGACGAGGAGCTGCTCGAAGCGGCTCGCAAGCAGTTGCAGGAATGGCGAGCCCGCCGCGGCGCTGTGGCGTGATGGGGCCGCATCAACTAGGGAGGTTTCATGCCTGACGAGATCAGCATCCAGTTCACGCGGTTCTCGGCGTTTTACACGCCGTTGATCGCCACCATCGCCGGGGGGTTCTTGAAGGACGAGGGGTTCGCGCCGAAGCATTCGGTGGCGGCGGCGGGGAAATCCGCGATCGAGGGGCTCGTCGACGGGAGCGTGCACGTGTGCCAGTCGGCGCCGTCGCAGGCGTTCGGGCCGCTCGAGAAGGGGCAGCGGCCGCCGGCCGTGCACTTCGCCCAGATCAACGAGAAGGACGGGTTCTTCCTGACCGGTCGCGCGGCCGATCCGAGCTTCACGTGGGACACGCTGCGGGGCAAGCGCGTGCTCGTGGACCACGGCGGCCAGCCGCTGGCCATGTTCAAGTACGCGTGTCACCGGCGCGGGCTCGACTACAAGGCCATCACGGCCGTCGACATCCCGAGCGGACAGATGGATCAGGCCTTCCGCCGTGGCGAGGGCGACTACATCCATCAGCAGGGGCCGGCCCCGCAGCAGCTCGAGCACGACGGAGTCGGTCACATCGTGGCCTCCGTCGGCGAGGCCATCGGGCCGGTGGCGTTCTCCAGTCTGGCGGCCACGCGCGAGTGGCTGAACACCGACACCGCCAAGCGCTTCACGCGCGCGTACCGCAAGACGCGGGCCTGGGTCATCGATACACCGGCGGCGCAGATCGCCGAGGCCGAAGCGTCGTTCTTTCCCGAGATCGACCGCGCGGTGCTGACCGCGACGATCGCGTACTACCAGAAGCTCGGGTGCTGGACGCCTCACATCGAGATCACGCGCCAGACCGTGGACGTCGCGCTCGACGTCTTCCAGCATTCCGGGCTCATCACCAAGCGGCACCGATACGAGGACGTGGTCGCCCCTGCCCCCGCGTAACCCGACTAGCGCGGATTATTCATGAACGCTTCGCGCGCCGCCGGCGGGTGGCATCGGGGTGGCTCGGCCGTGCAGGCGGAGTGGGACCCCTTCATCCTGTGCGCAGTGCGAAGCACTGCGATTCAGGTGAACGGGTGACGCAGCCTGCACGGCCGGGCCACCCCGGTGCCAGGCCCCGCCGACTCGGGCCATCTCGTTCATGAATAGTCCGTGCTAGCGGAGAACGGTCTCGGCGATGCGCGTCAGCTCGGCGGCCATGTCGGCCTCGGTCTTCATCGTCTCCGGGCGCACGACCACGCGATTGGCGCCGGCGTCGTGGAGGCGGTGGATCAGATCGCGGTCGGCGGGCTGGCCGTAGACCGAGATGGTCAGCGCCGCGGGGTCGCGGCCCGCGTCCTTGGCCAGGCGGTCGAGCGTGGCGCGGCTCTCGCGAAGCTTCTCGGGCGTGACCCGGTTGGGCAGCCAGCCGTCGCCCCAGGCCACCACGCGCTGGAGCACGTTGGCGGCGCCGCCGCCGAGCAGCACGGGCGGATGCGGCTTCTGGAGTGGCTTCGGGTTCGACTTGACGAGCGGGAAGTCGTAGTAACGGCCGTGGAACTCGGCCTCGGGCTTGGTCCACAGCTCCTTCATGGCCAGGATCGACTCGCGCGTCTGCGTCCAGCGGTGATCGAAGTCGCCGCCCATGATCTCGGTTTCCTCGCGCAGCCAGCCCGCGCCGATGCCGAACAGGAACCGCCCGCCGCTGAACAGATCGAGCGTCGAGATCTCCTTGGCCAGCAGCAACGGATGTCGCTCGGGAACCAGCACGATCCCCGTGGCGAGCTTGATGCGGCTGGTCATCCCCGAGGCGCGGGCCAGCGCGACGAACGGATCGATGAAGTGGGCATAGCTCTCGGGGATCACGCCGTCGGCCGCCCCCTGAAAGCGGCTCTTCGACTGCACCGGGATGAACGGATGCTCGGCGCACCAGAACGACTCGAAGCCGAGCTCCTCGGCCTTCTTCGCCATGAACCCGACGTCGACCAGATACGCGGGCAGCGGGACCGACACACCGACGTTGACCATGACTGTCTCCTCCTGACCCCCTGAGCATACGTGTAATATCGGGCGCCGTGCCCGCCTCGACACGGTGGTCGACGTTCACCGCCCTCCGCGAGCGCAACTACCGGCTCTACTGGCTTGGTCTGATCTGCTACGTGCTGGGACACCGCGCCGAGTACGTGACGTTCGCGTGGATCACCTGGGAACTCACCCGCGATCCGATGGCCCTCGGGTATCTCGGCCTCGCCCAGGGCGTGCCCCTCGTCGTGTTCCAGCTCTGGGGCGGCGTGCTCGCCGATCGCATGAACCGGCTCAAGCTCCTGATCGGCACCCAGACGCTTACCGCGATCACCCTCACGATCGCCTTCAGCCTGACCGTGGTGGGCCGGATGCGGTTCGCCCACCTGCTGGCCCTGGCCGCGGCGAGCAGCGTGTTCAGGGCGTTCGACGAGCCGGCCCGGCTCTCGCTGGTGCCCGGGCTCATCGATCGCGCGCGGCTGCCCAACGCGATCGCGCTCGGCTCCATTCCCTGGCAGGCGGGGCGGATGATCGGCCCCTCGGTCACCGGGATCGTGATCGCCGCCTTCGGCGGCTCGGTGGGATTCGGGATGGCCGCCGTCGCGTCCTACCTCGCCCTCGCGCTGTACAGCCGAATTCGCCTCGAGGCCGATCGCGCGACGGGCCCGCGGCAGCACGCGCTCCGCGAGTTCGCCGAGGGCCTCGCCGCCGTCGGGGGCAACTTCGTGTTCACGGGCCTGATCGGTCTCGCCATGTTCAACAGCCTGTTCGGCATGTCGTACGTCACGTTGTTGCCGATCTTCGCGGACACGTACTTCAACGCGGGGTCGACCGGTTACGGACTGCTCAACGCCGCCCAGGGCGTCGGCTCGCTGTTCGGCACGTTGACGATCGCCACGATCGCCCACCGCCTCGTCCGCCGCGGACGCATCGTGCTCGCGGTGGCGGCGTGCGTCGGCGTCGAGCTGATGGTCTTCGCGATGGCGCCCTCGATGTGGCTGGCCCTGCCCGTGCTGATGGTCGTCGGCTTCAGCCACACGTTCTACCTGACCCAGGTCAGCACGTTCATCCAGCAGAACGTGGCCGAACAGTTTCGCGGCCGCGTGCTGAGCATCTACTCGCTGTGCTGGAACCTGATGCCGCTCGGTGGGCTTTTGGGCGGGATGCTGGCCGCGTCGGTCAGCGCGCGCTTCGCCGTCCTCGTCGGCGGCGCCATGGTCGCCGCCAACGCGCTGCTGCTGCTGACGTCGCGCCGACTACGCGCTCTCGACTAGCAGCCACTCCGTCAGCGCGGCAAACGAGGAGAAGCGGTAGTCGGCACCGTGGCATTCGCCGACGCCCCAGTCGACGTAGACGAAGGGCACTCCGCATTCCCGAGCCGCGCTCTGGTCACCCGGTGTATCGCCCACAAAGACCGGCGAGCCGAGCGCGTTGCGGTCGGCGATCACCTTGAGATTTTCGGCCTTCGACCGCCCGGTGTTGCCCCAGCACTCGAAATCGCGAAAGTGTGGGGCCATGCCGTTCCGACCGAGGAACGTCTCGATGTACCCGGACTGGCAGTTGCTGACGATGAACAGCGGCAGTCGCCGGCTCAACCGCGCGATCCCGTCCTCCACGCCGGAATAGAGCGCGCCGCCCATCTCGGCGACGAGCCGGTTGTCCTCGCTCGCGGTCTCGCGCGTGAGCAACTCGAGCTGGTGCTCGGGAAAGCCCACGAAGATCCGGCGGACGCACTGATCGTGCGGAAGGCCCATGATGCTCCGGATGTCCTCGGCCGTGACCTCCCGGAAGGCGATCGCGTTCCGGCGCAACACGTTGTTCCACCCGACCGCGCAGGTCGCGCACGTGTCCCACAGCGTGCCGTCCAGATCGAAGACGACCGAGTCGATCACTTCTTGAGTTTCAGATCCTCGTAGGGCGACGAGTACGGGTGCAGGCTGATGAGCCCGAGACCGGACTCCTCCACCCGCGGCCCGACCCCGTTCAGGAAGCCGAGCTGCCACAGCGGCGCGTGCATCACCCGCTCGTGGGCCAGCCGCTGGATCTGGTGCAGCATCGCCTCGCGCCGCTTGCCGTCCAGCTCGCGGGCCTGCTGGGCGAAGAGGTCCTCGATCTCGGGGTAGCCTCCCCACGCGTACACTCCGCCGGCCAGGAAGTAGTTCTCGACGCGGGTGGCCGCGTTGCCGAGACCGCCCGAGCCGGAGAAGAGCAGCCCGCGCAGCTTCTTGTCCCTCCACTGCTGGAGAAACGCCGCGCGCTCCAGCGGACGCACCTTGGTGCGGATGCCGACCGTGCTCAGGTAGTTGCCGATGGCCTCGGCCACGCTCGAGTAGGACGAGTCGCCGTACAGATCGCCGGCGTCGAGGCCGTTGGGGTATCCCGCCTCGGCCAGCAGCTTCTTGGCCTGGGCCGGATCGTACGGATAGGGGGGAATGACCAGGGCGTATTCGAAGGCGGTCGGGATGATGCCGCCGATGATCTTGGAGTGGCCGAGGGTCTCGGCCTGGTTGATCGCGTTCTTGTCGAACGCCAGCGCGGCGGCCAGACGCAGGCGCCGGTCGTGCCACGGCGACTTGGGATCCCACTGGAGCGGACCGAAGTTGAGCCACTGGGTCCCGGACACGACGGTGGACACGAGCTTGAGCCCGGGCGTGCGGGTGACCTCCTCGCCGAGGGGACCGCGCAGCGAGTACGCGACGTCGACCTCGTTGCGCTTGAGCATGGCCAGACGCGTCAGGTCTTCGGGCACGATCCGCCACAC
>Ga0193725_1000271_pt1 | contig 16206 bp, 6 predicted proteins | sample H2a2metaG_FD_143058 | JGI IMG/M metagenome (GOLD analysis project Ga0193725, IMG submission 143058) | Soil microbial communities from a riparian zone of the East river system, Colorado, United States - H2a2 | ecosystem: Environmental > Terrestrial > Soil > Riparian zone | place: USA: East River... | reverse complement strand
GACCCCTCGCTATAGTATGGGATAGACGGGGATCAATTAATAAAAGTTACGCTAGGGATATAAAATGTTGTCCCTTTCTATTGAAAAATAGATAAAAAAAACCGGGTGAATTGCAAGGATAATTTTATTTATTAAAGTTCATTTGCAGCGAAGTTTACTTCTACATAACTTTTGCCTTTTCAAAAGCAAAGGTGAATATCGGAGTAGGAACGTTCAACGACTAAAAAGTGAGTAATGTAAACAATAATCTTTTCACGAGCGCCCGGCATCTTAATAATTAAAGGTTTGTTATTTTCGTTTCGCCTTATTTCCATTTCTCGAGAACTAACACACGTGTATTTAGCATAAAACGGTCCTAATGATCATGTAATAATCATGGTAATAATTGAGGCTCCTCTTGCCTTTGGCTGCGAGCAAAGGTAGCCAAGAGTATATTCTTTAACTTTATTAATAAAGTTAAAGAATATAAAAATAGCTTAATAAAGCTTTCTAATATTCAAAAAGAAGCAGCTATAGGATTATTACTTGGCGATGCTAGTTTACAATCTCAAAACGAAGGAAAAACTTATAGAATTAAATTTGAATGGGGTGATAAAAACAAAGCATATGCATTACATGTGTTTACTCTTTTTGATCAATGGGTTTTATCTCAGCCTCATAAAAAATCTAGAATTAGTCCTAAGGGTAACATTGTAATTAATTGGGGGTTTCAGACTTTTAGTCATGAAGCTTTTAATTTTCTAGCTGACTTATTTTTAAAGCAAAAACATAAAGGTATTAGCGAGAATCTTATATTGGATCATTTAACTCCAAGAGGTTTAGCTTATTGGTATATGGACGACGGTGGAAAACTTGATTATAATAAAAATACAAAGAATAAAAGCGTTGTTTTAAATACCCATAGCTTTACCACTTTCGAAGTTGAAACAATGTCTGAACAATTAAGTAGCAAGTTTAACTTGATTTGTGAAGTAAGATCAAATAAGGATAAAAAAATAATCGTTATAAAAGATTTAAGCTATCAAGCTTTTTATAATTTAATTAATCCTTATTTAATTAAGGAAATGAGATACAAGCTGCCATATGATTATAGTAATTAAGATGATGACATAGTCTGAACTTACTTGTGAGAGTAAGAAGTAATAATTAAAAAAATTACGATAACATATTTTGAACAGGCTGATCGCGGACGAGAGTACACATTGTCTCCGCGGTTTGGCACCTTAATAACTTATACTAAAAAAACAAAAAAATATAGAGGGACTTAGATAATTTTTACAGAACCCCACATTTATTAAATGAAACAACAATGAATATACTTAAGTATATAAAAAAACTAACAAAAAATAAATAAATTATGAACAAAGCACTTAGAGAAATATTAATAGGTGCTATCTTAGGAGACGCACATATTCGTAAAACAGGTTTAAATAAAGCTTTTATTTCTTTTGAGCAATCAAGTAAAAAAGCTGATTATTTAAACTTCTTACACGAATTAGTTAAAAAAGAAGGTTTACCTTTAATGGATGAAACTGTTAGAACATATTCAAGACAGGATGTCAGATACAATACTCAAAATAGTTCTTTATACTTTAGAACACAATCTATTGAAGAATTAAGACCTTTAGCTGACATGTTTTTAGATGAAGCTGGTGCAAAACATATACCTAAAAACATCGCGGAGGAATTCACTCATAGAAGTTTAGCATTTTGGATAATGGATGATGGTCAACAAGTAAAAAAAGGAGGTGTAACTTTATGTACTGATCTTTTGCTGGAAGAAGTTAATATTCTTAAAGAAGCTCTTAAACTAAATTTTAATTTGGATACTAATATTCATCATAAAAAAAGTAAAAACGGATCTATTTATGAAAGAATTTATATACCCAAAGCAGGCTTAGATGAAATAAAGCCTAGTATCATTCCACATATTCACGATTCAATGCTTTATAAAATTAATACAGGGGTCGGTTTTAAACAAAATACAGAAGGTTTCGAAAGCAATCAAGAATCTGAAATGGAAATTGATCTTTTTGATACTTAGTTTTTGTTTGTTTTCTCCGCAGATACGGAGAACTTTTTGTTGTTTTTTAGTTTGTATTAGTAGAACATCGGGGATTTTTAATAGGAATATTAAATTAGAAGGTGGCTATATGCTGGAACCTCCTAACCTTAAAGCTTTAAAAACTATTGACTTTTGCCTTTTGCCTTTGCAAGGCTCTTAAGAGAGCAAAGGTTTTAGAAACAGAAAAAAAGCAAATATTAAAAAACAATAGTAATATTTTTAAAGATTGGACAATCAGCAGGGAAGTTAAAAGTTTTAGGTTAAAGCAAACTGTATAAATTTTAATCCCTCAACGATCACACGCCAACAACCAGAGCTTATCAATTACTCTTGATACTGGTTGAATATATGATCTAAACTTAATTGAAAGGTTAAGATTTTAAATTTGCGATGTGAAAAGATAGTCGAGTATAAATTGGGAGAATTGCAAAGATCTCTTACTATTAATTAAGACAATTTGCAGCGAAGCTGGTATCGATATTCAATTATTATAATTGTGATAACAGAACGTTCAACGACTAACAAGTGAGTAATATAAACAATAATCTTGACACGAGCACCCAACAACTAAAATATTTTTCTTTTGCCTTTTTTATTCTTAGACCCCTTGGCCTTAAGCCCCAGGGGCAAAGGCTAAAAATAAAAGCAAGTGTAAAGTGGAAATGATTCAGTTAAATTTTTATAAATAAATATTATAATTTGTCCTATAAAATCTTATGTATTTATAAGTCTGTTGCTAACATTCTATAAATAAATAAAATTACTATACAGAAAATAAATAAAAAAATTTAAATAGACTTGAAAAAAAAAAACTTAATATTAGCTAAAGAAATTAAAAATTATAGGGATGGTTATCATCTCAATTCAAAATATTGGCAAGAATGGAAAAAAAATTTACCTGCTTTACCTTCAGAACTAACAGAAATAGCAATAGGTATGATACTTAGTGATGCTTGTATGTACAAAAAAAGCAATCATGCTTTAATTAAATTTGAACAAGGCTATATTCAAGAAGAATTTTTAATTCATTTATTTTCTCTTTTTAAGTCTTACTGTTTTATGGTTGAACCTGGAAAACGAATAGATTTATATGGAGAAAGAAAAGGTTTAATTAAAAGTTTCTGGTTTAAGACTTTTTCATTTTATTCCTTTGATGAAATCTGGAATTTGTTCTATATAAAAAGTAATGATAAGGCTATCAAAACAATACAGGAAGGTTTAATTTTAAATCATTTAACTGATAGAGGTTTAGCTTACTGGATTATGGGGGATGGTTCACTACAAAAAGATAGAAAAACAATGATTCTACATACTCAAAGTTATAATAAAAACGAAAATTTAATTTTAAGTAGAGAGTTAAATGAAAAATTTGGTTTTAGGAGTGAAGTAATAGCACATAAAAATAAATACTGGATTATTAAATTTAAATCTAAAGATGTTTTAATATTACATGATTTAATTAAACCACACATACACTCTTCTATGAGATATAAATTACCTATTACTATTTCTTAATAATTTTAATTTAAAGCTTAAGATTTTAAACAATAATTAGTTGATGACATAGTCTGAACCCAGGCGTGAGCCTAGGAAATTTAGGATAAAGAGCCTAAGTGATAACATATTTGGTCGACTCATCCTATCCTCCGGGGGAAGAAGCTTGGAAGGGTTCGGCTGTTCGCCGATTAATAGGGTACGTGAGTTGGGTTCTCACTCACAGAGAAAGGATAATAAAAGTATGAATAAAACACAAATAAATTTAAATCCCACAGGTAGGGTTAATACCTTGAGTTCTAGTTCTTTACCACTAAATCTACAATCTGTTTTTATTGGTATTATGTTAGGAGATGGGAGCTTATACAGATCTTCACCTACATCTAATGTTAGATTTGAAATGAGCTTTGGTCAAAAATACGAAGCATTTGCATTACACTTAGGGGAACTATTTAAAGATTACATGCTCAATCCCGTTAAGAGTTTAGAAGTTAAAGGTTTAAATAAGAACTATACTAACTATAGACTTAAAACTAGAAGTTTACCTATATTTGTACCTTATTTTAATTTGTTTTATATTTTCAATCAGGATTTAAACAAACACGTAAAAATTATACCTCAAAATATAATAGAATTGTTGGATCCTGTTGTTTTAGCTTATTTAATACAGACAGATGGAAATTTCGATAAAGGGAGAAAAAGAGTAAGAATTTATACTAATAGTTATCAAAAGGAAGATGTTAAGAATTTAGCAATGGCTATCAGTCAAAAATTGGGCTTTTATACAGGGGTTTTACATGATAGAAATAATCAATGGATCCTAACAATAGGAGCTAAACAGTTAAATCTATTAAGGGAAACTGTTTCTACACATTTTGATAGTTCAATGCTTTATAGAATAGGTTTATAGCGCTGTTATTTATATATTTTAATCCCTTTTTTAAGAGCCCCTACTTTAAAAATAAAAATTTTGTTAATTATATAAAAAATTAAGAAAAATAAGTAGAAAACCGGAGAAATTGCAAGGATCACTTTATTTTAAATTAAGTAAATTTGCAGCCGAGCGTTACTCAGTGGAGTATATTTAATACAAAGGTAACGAAGGTTCAACGACTAATAGGTGAGTATCACTAACAATAAGCCTAACACGAATTTCCGGCAATCGTTATTTTTAATTTTAGCGATTGATGACATAGTCTGAACCATTTTGTGATAAATGGAAACTTAGGATAAAGAGCCTAAGTGATAACAGTATTGTTAATACGACGTGAGTCAGTATGGTCCCTATCTTCTGGAGGGATAATTAGTAAAAAACAGGGGCAGACCTTCTAGTACGAAAGGACCAATAGGCTGTGTTTCCATAGTGTACCAATTGTTTGTAATATTTGTACAGGAAATCTTAGTATCTCGAAGGCAAAAGTAAAGAAAAAAGATGAGAATCCTTTTTAACCTTTTTTTCCAATAAAAAAGTTCTCCCTACCTTGACTTTTCTAAGATAAAAGTTTAAAGTTTAACCTAAAAAGGCTTAAATAAAGTAGGACTCTTAAACAAATTATGTTTAATGAGCTAAAGGGTAACAAATTATGAATGCATAGTTGGGTAGCCACAAACATAATAGATAAGTGCTGAATGTCTATAAAGCAAGAATCTAACCCCTAGATACTAAAACGGTTTAAATAAAAAAGTATAATTTATTCCTGTAATTAAGAAATAGAACATTTCTAGATAGGCTACAAATGTAAGTATTGTAAAATATTTAGTTTAGTAGTACTAATTTATAAAAAAACTAAGTGTTAATGGTTGTTATTCTTTATTAAGAAATTGATTTTTTAGGGTTAGCTCCCCTTTTGCCTGTGGTTTTTGCAAAGTCCCTCCTGCGCTAAGCGGTGATCGGGCATAGGCAAAAGCAAAGGTGGAGGATTACCTAAAGGGCAGTGGATGCAACAAAGATTGCTAACTTAAGGGCTCTAGCTTATTTAAAAGACAATTTAAATTTACCCCTTCAAGTGGGCTTTGCATTTGTTTGTTTGTTTTATTCTTACTTTTGTTTAGAACCTTTGCCTCTGGCCTTTGCAACCCTTGCTTCCCCTCTTGCCCTGTGGCCTGTGGCCTGTTGCCTGTTGCCCGCACCGCAAAAGCAAGGCCCGATGCGCCATAAGCAAGGCTCCCCTTGTGCCTTTTCGTTGTTTTTAATTGTACCCTGTGCCTTGTGGTAGGCTTACCCAACCCAATAGGTCCACTCTTGCCTTGCCTCGAGCAACGGTCATAATACAAAAATAGCCTTTGCCTCTAGGGCTTCAGTTTTTATTTTTATTATTATTTTTTATACAAAATAAGAAGCCAAGGGGTAAAAAGCAAAGGTCGCTTGTGAGGTTCGGCCCTTGCTGTTGCGGTTCAGGCTACAGGTCATTTGTTTTTATTCTTACTTTTAGAACATTTGCTTGTCATTTGTTTTAACCTTTACTTTAAAGTAAAGACTAACCTTTGCTTGTTGTTTTTATTCTTGTTGGACCTATTGGGTGGGCTACGGCCTACCACTGGGCACAAACTAAATTTAATAAAAGCACGCTTTGCTCTAGCTACAGGCCAGAGTAGCACCAGAGGCCAGAGTTGCCACAGAATAAAATAAAATAAAATAAAATTAAATAAAATAAAATTAAATAAAATAAAATAAAGAAACGTAAAATAAACCAAATAAAGGTCTTTTCGTATAAAGGCTAGTACAATTTCTTTTCATGGAATGAATATCAGTTCGATTCTGATAAGGACCAATTTTAAATTTAAAATACCGAGGGATACAGAATACAGAAGCAGAAGAATAAAATATCAAATACTAGACTAAATTTTAAAGAAAATAAACTTAAATTTGTTTTAAACATAAACAAAAGAAAGTGACCAAGAAAACAAGGCAAGGAAGAATAAGTTTTTATTCCAAGTCTAGTGTGTTTGAATTACTTGAGTCATCCAATTCAGGAGCTACATTTGCCTCTTGCCTTTGCAACCCTTGCTTCCCCTCTTGCCCTGTTGCAACTCTTGCCTCTTTTGCATCTCTTGCCTCTTGCGCAACTCTGGCCTGTAGCTAAGAGAAACAGAGGCTTTTCATTTCGTTCTTATTTTGATTATAAGAATAAAAAAACCTTTGCTCTTAGCTGCCATTTGCTTCCCTTGCTTTGGAGTTGGGTTAGGCCAAGGCAAAGTTAATTTCGTTCTTATTTTGATTATAAGAATAATTATAAGAATAAAAAAACCTCTGTTGCATCTCTTGCCTGCACCTAAGAGCAAAGGTTTTTCTGATTTTGTTCAAATAAGAATAAAACACGAAATGAAAAGCACAGGTTTCTCTTAGCTTAAGGCAAGAGATGCACAAGAGGCAAGAGAAGCACCAGAGGCCAGAGATGCAACAGAGGCCAGAGAGGCAACAGTGCACAAGTAACTCTAAGAACAAAAGAAATTAACTAAAATAAAATAAAATAAATTTAAAAGGGCAAATAAATTTAAAAGGGAGAGTTACCTGGCGATTTACCTTTCCTGAACAAGGTGCTATTGAAATTAATAGGACAAGGCTAGTGAGGCATAGGTAATATATTTGGAATAATTGTATAGCACTACTTCTACAAATTAATATACCACCACTCAAATCTCCTCTGTACCTTGACATTGTTTAATTATTTTTGTTTGCCCATAAGGGTGTAGGCTATAATTTAGGTCACAAATAAAAATGGGAATGAAGAATGAAGATGGTAAGGATAAAGACCATGGGGTTTAAATGGCAGAAAAAAAAACAACAAAAAGTCATTAAGGGAATTAAAATTTAAAAAAGAAGGAAAAGTAATTTTTAGAATTGATTTTAAAGAAACAGTAACCACGGGTATTTTAATTTAGGGCCCTTAACTTAATTTGGTAGAGTGTCTAATTGTCGATTAGAGTTGTCCCAGTTCGAATCTGGAAGGGCTCGTTTAATTTTTGTTTTCTCTTGCCTCTTTTGCATCTCTTGCCTCTGTTGCAAATGTTGCACTAGCTTAAGGCCAGAGATGCAACAGAGGTTGTTTTTGTATTATTTTTTCTCTTGCCTCTGTTGCATTTGCGAAATGAAAAGCAAATGGCAGCTAGAGCAAAGGTTGTTTTTTTGTTTGTTTTTTTAATTGAATTGAACTCCTCTTGTCTAGTCCCATAGACTATCCCTTTTTAATTGTCAATTGCCCATTGCCCCAGACAACAGTAGATGATGCTCTAGTTTACCTTGGATTGGTTGACGCCAGCAACAACTCTTAAGTTTATTCTATCTTTGCTCTGTTCTGTTATAGTCTTTCCGTGTTACTAGCTCTCCGTATTTCTAGTCTTTAGTTTCGAATTAAGTATTTGAATTGGAAAACCAAAAGTTTTATATAAATACATTTGCCCTGTTGCCTGTGGCCTGTGGCCGGTTGCCGGTTGCCCGTTGCGCTTAAGAAAGGCCCGTTGTTTATTCTTATGGACTAAAATTAAGAACGCAGAAGCAAGGGAAGCCTCTGTTTCTCTTAGCTAAAGGCCAGAGTTGCACTAGAGGCAAGAGATGCAACAGAGGTTGTTTGTTTGTTTTTGTTTTTATTATTTTCAGGTAAAAACGACTCTAGTACTCTAACATCCCCTATTTATATAACACTAGGGATAAGATGGGAGGGAATGAAAGTTGGAATTTTATGTTAAGAGGAGGAATTTTAGGAGAAAAGGTATGGGTGAATGAGAATAGGGATGGCACACTATAAGTTAGGCTTTGTAGGCTCCCGGTAGGGACTAATTAATTAATTTAAAGAAACGATCATACAGGGTCAGTAGAACTGGAGAGGGGGTATTACCTCCCTCCCCCTCACGTAAGGGTAGGAAGTTGGAATATTTTAGTCTTTTTGCAGTTTAAAGAAAGTTATAAAAGTAAGGTGTTTTATTTGATTAAGTAGGCCCTTTAAAAACAAGGGGAGGTTGTTCTTATAGTTGCTTTTCATTGCAAATGCAACAGTAAGTATAATCATAATCATAATCATAATCATAATCATAATCATAATCATAATATTTATATTTATATTTATAACTTAATATAAAAGTAAAGTTAAGTAAACAATAAAGCCTTAATAGTTTAAAAGGTAAAACGGCTTACTTGTAATAAGTTAATAGCGGTTCAACTCCGTTTTGAGGTAGTTAAAATAGAATAGAATAGTAAAACTGATTGACAGTAATGGGGTTAGTGAATGGGATATTGAGGTAATATTAAATAAATTTTAAATTTGGTAACAGATGGAAACAGATTTGAATTCTCTCTAATGTAAAGCTAAAATAAAAGACAGACCCTCAATCCCAATATAAGAACAGAGTAACAGAGGATAGGTATTATTGTTATTGAAATAAATTAGTATTATTGAAATAAATTAGTATTATTGAAATAAGGTAGTATTATTGAAATAAATTAGTATGATACAGAACATTTACACCAGTTTTGATACTGAGTATAAAAAACAACAAACAACAAAAAAACAAACAACAAAAAACAACCTTTGCTCTAGCAGCCATTTGCTGGTCATTTCTGTTTATTCTTATTTGAACAAAATCAGAAAAACCTTTGCTCTTAGCTAAAGGCAAGAGTTGCAAAAGAGGCAAGAGAACAAAACAAACAAACAAAAAAACAAACAAAAAAACAAAAAACAAACAAAAATAATAAACCTTTGCTCAAATAAGAATAAAAACGAATTGAACTTTGCCTTGGCCTAACCCATCTCACAAGCAAGGGTAGCCTCTGTTGTTCGAGGCTTGGCTAGAGTGGACCTCTAGGGAGGGGTCAGCCAACCTCTAGGCAAAGGGTAAAAAGAATAAGTAATAAGCAGGGGAGCCCAGCTTTTGGCGCTTCGGGCCTTGCTTCTGCGGTGCGGGGCTTGCTTCTGCGGTGCGGGCCTTGCTATTTCGCAAAGGGCAACAGGGAACAGGCCACAGGCCACAGGCAACAGGGCAAATGTCCTTAATATTAAGATAAAAATTAAAACAAAACAATTGCAACAGGGGGAGGTTCTTAATTGCTTGAATTAATTACCGCTGGGTAACTACCTTCAAGATAAATAAAATAATTCTCTTAATTCAATGGTTAGAATCGCATTCTTCTAAAGTGCATGTTCTGGTTCAAATCCGGAAGAGAATAAAACAAACAAAAAAAAGGATTCTAGTTACTTTTTGCTTAGAACATTTGCTTCCCCCTGTTGCCCTGTTGTTCTGATTTGTACTCTGGCATTGGACTCTGGCATTTTACTCTTGCATTTTACTCTTGCATTTGATGCAAAGCAAATGTGCAAAGCAAATGTGCAAAGCAAATGTTAAAATAAAAATTAAAACAATAGCCTTTGCCTTCTTGACCCTTAGGGGTCCAGGGGTCACAAGCAAAGGTTGAATACTAAAAATAAGAAAAAAGTAAAGATAAAAACTAATGCAAAAATCAAAATTAATGTTAAAACAAATGACAAGCAAATGTTCTAAAAGTAAGAATAAAAACAAAAGAAGAAAAGAAAAGATTTATTTTTTGGTCATTAGAACTTTATTTAAACATTCCATGTATTTTACTTTGTTTTTTAATAATTCTTTGTTTCTTAGTCTTATTTATTTTTATTTAATTTATCTTTACTTTATCGTCCTCTTCTTCTTCTAAGGGGTTAATTTACTCTCGTGGTGTTTTAATTAATTAATTAAGGCGCTGTAAAAATATAAATATTAATATAAATATATATATAATTTCCTGATTTATTAATATAAATATAATTATTAAGGTCCTATTAGTTTAATTGGTAGAATGCAGCTTTGTGGATGCTGAGAAAAGAGTTCAAATCTCTTATAAGACCCTTTTTAAGCAATATTCTTATTATTTTTTATATTACTTTACTTCTTTTGCATTTGCAACTTTTGCTGTGGGGTCCTCTGCTCCCCAGACCTCCTCTCATTTTTGTTGTTGTTGTTTGTTTTCTCTGGCCTCTGTGGCAACTCTGGCCTGTAGCTAAGAGCATCCTGTGCTTCCCTTGCTGTTGAGTTGGCCAAGGCCTACCCCTTGCTAGTGCGTTCTTAATTTTAGTCAATAAGAATACAAACAAGGCCCTTGCTTTTCCGCATCGGGCAAAAGGCAAAAGGCAACAGGAAAAAGGAAACAGGGAACAGGCAAAAGGGGAGGCAAGAGGGAGCTCAATGATTGATAAACAAAACAACAAAACAAAAAAAAACAAAAAAACAACAAAACAAAAAAACAAACAAACAACAAAACAAACAAAAATGCTAAAGCACAAAAACAAAAACAAAAACGGTTTGAGGAAACTCCTACAAGAGTAGTTAGAATTATAGCCCAATTCCCTACCCCCTTAACTGAAGACAAAATATATTTCTTCTATGTTTCGTGTAAAATAAATCAAAGTATGAAAAAATAATTTAAATATTGTATTATTTATAAAAAATCAGTACAAGTAATTGATCTTATAATTATAATATTTCAATTCTTCTTCTTAAATATAATTATTTATAGTTTCAAAAAATACTATTTAAGGACCTTTAAGCTCAGCTTTTCTAGGATACTCAGAGAAAATGCGGAGTCAGTGCTACCAGCTTTTAGGGTTATAAACTTAGTTACTTGCTTTAGGGATCTAAGCCTTTTTAATTAGTACTTTAGAATACAAATAATTATTATTTAAAGATGTTTTCTCCTAGTTAATTTAGTTTAGAAAAGCTCAAGAAAATGAAAAAACAAACAAAAATACAAATAATATAAATAACAATGAAGCTAAATAATAATTCTTTAACATCTTTAATATCTTTAACAATTGGTTCCCTCAAAATAAATTTACCTCAAATACTTAGGTATTTTGATTATGGTTTAATGCTTTACTTTATTTTTGCTAGTATTATGGGTTTAGTAGGAGCTTGCGCCTCTTTAGTTGAATGCCTTTCTGTATTACCTTATGGTTTTGCTGGCTTTGATGACTCCGTGTTGCTGATGAATAATAGGGGTAATCCAGATAATTATGGGTTTATAAATTCCGGAACTCCAAACACTCCTAGTGGACCGGGTACACCGGGAGGAGGGGGATTCCCGCCTGGTATTCCTGGAACTCATCATACGAATGTTCAAATCATACATGATGATGGTAGCTGGAGCAGTGGAATAAGAAGCTTATTTATTTACGGGTCTGGAGGAGCGCGAATGTGAATGAATGTCACAAGAGGTGGGACTCCTTCTCAACAATTCTTTATAGTCGGTACAACAATTCTTGCAGAAAGTGTAAGTAGATTAATTACAAATTCTCTTAATGACCCTAGTTACATTAGAACTCATATACATAATATGAGAGCTATCTGACAAGGTGACGATAGTGCCAATGTTTATTTGGATTCTCACGCAGTGCAAGGTACAGGTGTTAACAGTAGTAGCACGCTACCCGGATCCAGCCTAGTTAGTCCCTCTGGTAGTTCCAGTGCCGGTGAAACAGATGAGATAGCTAAGAGCATGATAGGTGTAGATATAGATTTAGCCAAAATTTCTGATAGTATCCTAACTAAAATAGTTAATTATTTAAGTTATATCTTTGAGCCAGTACAACATAGTTTTACAATTGACATCATGTCAAATCATATCCAAAACATAAGTATTTTATTATTTATTTTAACGGCTATCATCTTTATATTTTTTATATCTTTTTTATTTAATGTTACATTATTTATCTTTAGCGATAGATTTATGAGTTATTTCACAAATAAGTATATTCTCTTATATCTAAAGTTTAACAAGAAATTTATAGCATTTGAGATCATTATTTTAAGTTGCTGATTAGGGTATTTATTATATGTTCTTTTAACCGGTTTACATTATATAGCTACTCATCCTGTCATTTATTCGAATATTGGCATCTAACCTCCTTTTTTAATCTCTTTTTTAATCGCCACGCTTTCCCATATTTTTGTTTTGTTTCTGTTTTCTCTTGCCTCTGTTGCATTTGCGAAATGAAAAGCAAATGGCTGCTACGAGCAAAGGTTGTTGTTTTTGTTTTTTTTTGGTTATTAAATTAATAAGTACAACCCCTTTTGAATTCTCCTTTTAATCTTTTTTTGTTTTTATTATTCTCCTTTTGTCAATTGTCAATTGATTTGAAATTAAGTTTTGCCTTTTGCCCCGCTGCACCTTAGTTTGTATTCTGATTGACTAAAAATAAAAACGCACCTTGTGCCCTCGCTGGGGCACCGCTACAACCTATACTCGAAGACTTACAAAGGCAAGAGGCAAGGCTCATTACCTTGACAACTTTTCTTGGCCCTGGCCTACTCTTGTGTACACAAGACCTCTCAAGAGTTTTTGATTCTGAGAAAAATAGGAACAAGAGGCCTTAAGTTTGTATTCTTATTTACCGAGCAAAGGTCTGGAGGTCCTCGATCGCAGGACAGAAAGCTAAAGTTCTATCTAATTTAAGTCATTAGCTCTATTTCTCTAGCGGGTACCTCTCCTCTGTAGGTACGCACGAGGATAATACAATACAAATACAACAGGAGTTCTTTTAACTAATCAAATGTATAGCATAGAATAGCATAGAATAGCATAGAATAGCATAGAATAGCATAGAATAGCATAGAATAGCATAGAATAGCATAGAATAGCATAGAATAGCATAGAATAGCATAGGGAAATAAATATTTTCAATTTAGTCTTACTTAGTATTACATGATACATTTTTCATCCCTTTTAATTCCAGCAGTTCGTGAAAGATATTCGATAGATATTCGATAGAATCCTTTATTGCATAGGTGGACATAGGTGAACATAGGTGGACATAGGTGGACAAAATAATTGAAGTGTTAGAAAGTTAAACTAAAATAGGTTTTACCTCTCCTGATCTAATAAGATTTCCTATAGCGTCTTAATTTTATTACAAGCTTTTTTGCAAAATGCTGCAGAATTTTATAATACAGAGTTTATCAATGGAGGGGAAAGTATGGAAACTTATAAATGAATATATAATATAATAGTCCTAAATTTATATATCTTATGTCTTGAAACATTAGATCAACAAATCTTGAAATGTCGAAAGTGAATAAGGTTATAGACTTAAAGTCAAAAGAACAGGAGTTGTATAATTGTATAAAAGATTAGAGCATCAATAAGACATTATATACAAAAGCGTGGGATAAGTATAACTAAAAATACATACATAGGATTCAATACATATTTAGTATGAAAGGTTATGATCGAAATACCTTAATTTCATCTCAATTGGCTATAACGAAAAAAAACATATACAAAGATATCTCGAACCACCGGGTACAAAATGTTTAAGTTAGATGAAAACAGTAATAAAGTGTTATCTATTAGTAAAAGTTCTTCGATTCATAATCAACCAAACTAATTAACCCTAGATTGAAACTAGTCTAATGTTAGTTATCGTTGAGAATCAGAAGGATTAAATTAGGTCAACAAGGAGGTAGTTTATCTCAATTAACGGAAGGACTTAAGTTGGTAAAAGGTATAAGATATTAAGAACAAGAAGATAACATTGTGTTTGGTTTACCACGAACAGTAATACAACCATACATCCAATTTGGAATATCGTTTTCGCTAAAAGAATTTCTAAAAATAGCGTCAGGTATTGCAAACCTCATCATGATGAAACAAACTCAGGCTTAATGCTGATAATAACAGAAATATGTAACAATGAGCATTAAAAATTAGAAGTATTTGAGGTTGGGTTTTATAAAACATTACCTTTAATAGAAACGTAAACAGGTGAAAATACTGACATGTTACTAGGGGATTCCAGTGACAAAAATTAACAAGACAAAATTATTCCCTCAAAAAGTCAATGTTACGCGAACGAGAAATTATTATCTGATAGCTCATTTAACCCCCAGACCTTGGACCTAGAACTAAATGGAACTAACTCGAACTAACTCGAACGCAGCTGGCGGTAGCCATGCATAGGAGAAGAATAATTTTAATTTTAATTAGAGTGAAATGGACTCAATGGACCGGCAGGACTCTAAGATTCTTCATATAATACCAGTTGGGGTTAAGGGGGAAAGGAAGGAGCCAACTAGATAGACAGTAGTAATATAAATTTGTGGTTAATTATTATACCTAATTATAATTTTCAACGCCCTGCTAAGCAGATGCAATACAATATATTTTATACGAACGACCAGACCCACAGAGGAAGGAACCATCTAGCTAGACAGTAGAAGTAGTAGTACAAAAATAACTCTTTATTATTTAAATTATTTCTTTAATTATTTATTTATAATATAATTTTAGATTCAGGTGCTATAACCTCATTCATAATACCTCAACGAAATACCTCACCTTTGCTTTTACTGCCAAGGCCCAAGTACACTTAGTTATTTCTTTATTATTTAATTAATTTATTGATTGGTTTTTACTATCCACTCCTATAACGACCATTCGTTTTACACATAAGGACAACACCAGCACTTAGATTATTTTATTTTAGATTATTTTAGATTAATTTATTAAATTTATTTCTTTAATAAGCTAATCCAGAGCTATAACGTTCATTATTGCTTCTCCCAAGGAGAAATTCACCTTTGCTTGTTACTGTCAAGGCCAAAGTTCACTAGTTATTAATCTTTTCATGCTACGCTTTACCTCCAGAGTAAGGAATCCAACGTAGTAGCTATAGTACTAGTACTACACCAGAGAAAAAGAATGCAAAGTTGCATACGTCTCTTACATGTTTATTAATTTATTATTTATTTGAATATGAATACCTATGCACTACTATAACGATCATTCGTAGTACACCTTCGGACAACGCACCAGTGCTTTTTACTGCCAAGGCCAAAGATCACTAGCTATGTTTATTACTTCAAGCTAACCCCTACTACAACTTAAGAAACAACCAGAAGATAAATTAGAATGTTATAGATATATATCGAAAGAGAACACAGGATGCAAAAATGCATCAGTCTCTGTCTAGTTAATAATTATTATTAGCTACCATGATGTGAACTTTAAGAACCCTAACTATAGTGCATACGGTTTACATGCTACGCTGGACCTCAAATGAGAAAACAAAAGAGATAAAATTTAAATCCATGGATATACAACGAAAGATACAAAGGATGCACAAGGGCATCACTCTCTTTCTTATTAAATAATTTTAATTTAATTTAATTTATACAATATGAATTTAGAATCCTCTACTATAACGTAAGAGAAAAGACTGGCAAACTACCAACAATGCACTACCTACTAATTAAATTTATATTCTTTTAACACAATGAATATGAAATTCCGAACAATAATGAATACAATTTACATGCTTTGCATGTCTACCTGTTAATAACCCACCAAGTAGATAAATACTAATCATTGACTATAGATCGAAAGAGCAAAAAGGATGCAAATTACATCATTCTCTTTCTTAGTTATTAATTTTAATCTTTCTTGGATGATTAATACCTAACCATTACTATAATTAATTTAATTTCTTAATGCTAGCTGGACTTTCTGTTAAGGAACCCAACACCAACAAGAAGATAATTTTGAATCTGATAGTTATAGAACGGAAGAGAACACAGGATGCAAAATGCAACTTTCTATGCCTAATATATTAATATTATTCTTTATTTGATGAATGATTACTCGCTTGCGC